>Ga0193726_1000487_pt1 | contig 41243 bp, 38 predicted proteins | sample H2c1metaG_FD_144928 | JGI IMG/M metagenome (GOLD analysis project Ga0193726, IMG submission 144928) | Soil microbial communities from a riparian zone of the East river system, Colorado, United States - H2c1 | ecosystem: Environmental > Terrestrial > Soil > Riparian zone | place: USA: East River... | reverse complement strand
TCGCCGAGAAGCTCGACAAAATGTTTCGCGGTCGAACCGGTGCCGAGGCCCAGCTTCATTCCGTCGCGCACATGTTCGAGCGCACGGGCCGCCGCTTGCCGTTTCAATCCGTCCATATTCACGTGCAACGATGCCTTTGGGATTCGATGCCGATCATGCGACCGGCGATGTCTGGCGGGGGCATATCTAGCGTCGTTTTGCGGGGAGGAACAGCGCTATACGTCGGCCTGGACGCCGATTTGGCCGCAATTGACGACCTTTGCCCAGAGCCTTTTCCGTTTCGATGGCGGCAAAACCGCTCCTCCACCTACTTGCATGATGGCACGAGGACCGATAGCGGTTCGTGATGATCTCTCCCCGCACTGTTGTATTCGATCTGGACGGCACGCTTGTGGATACGGCGCCCGACCTGATCAACGCGCTCAATTATGTTCTCGACCGCGAGGGTCTGCCGCCGGTGCCGCTGCATTCCGCGCGCAACATGATCGGCGCGGGCGCGCGCCGGCTGATCGAACGCGGCCTGGAGCTGGAGGGCCGCTCCGTCGGCCTCGAAGACATCAATAGGCTCACCAGCGATTTCATCGATTACTACGCCGCTCACATCGCCGATGCATCGCGCCCCTTCGATGGGCTGGAAAGCGCACTCGACGATCTCGAGGGCCGCGGATATCGCTTTGCGGTTTGCACCAACAAGCTCGAGTGGTTGTCGAAGCTTCTGCTCGATCAGCTCGGATTGAGTTCGCGATTTTCCGCGATTTGCGGCGCAGACACCTTCGGCGTTTCGAAGCCTGACCCGGCGATCCTGCAGCAGACGATCGCGCGCGCGGGCGGGCAGCTGTCGTCCACCATCATGGTAGGCGATGCCGGTCCGGATATCGGCGTCGCCCGTCGTGCCGGAGTTCCGGTGATCGGCGTTGAATTCGGATACACCGACGTCCCGATCGCCGAGCTCAAACCGGATCGCCTGATCGGTCACATGAGAGATTTGCCGGCCGCGGTCGAAAGCCTGATGCCCACGAGAAGCTCCGCGTAAGATATTGATTAAATTACTATGTTCATTTCGCTAGGCGCGAGAATTAACCATTAATTAACTATACCGGCCCGCACGGTTGCACCGCTGTAGTTCCACTCCTATGCTCGCTATGGGGGCTGGTGGCGGGCTTATGCACGCCATGGGAATTGTGGCGGCTGGCCGCACAAGAGTGGCGGATCGATCATGCGTCGTGTCATCGCGATTGCAATTGCGGGGTACAGCCTGGCCGGCTGCTCCTCGCTTTCCTGGGATGCCTTCAGGGCAACGCCGCCAACCGTAAAGGTTCAGCTCGAGTCGGTGCCGCAAGGCGCCGATGCCCGGACGTCGCTGGGGCCGGGCTGCAAGACCCCCTGCTCCGTCGATGTATCCGCCCCTGACAGCGGTTTCTCCGTCACCTACACGCTGAACAAGTTCCAGCCGGCGACCATCCCGGTGCAGGTCATTCGTATCCCCGGCGATTTCTCGTCTCCGCCGTCGACGACGATCGATCCCAATCCGGTTGTCGCGGAACTTCAGCCGGCTGGCCCTCCGCCAAGGGCAGCCGCCAAGAAGAAAATGCTGGTTGCGAAGAAGCCAAAACCGCCCAAGGACACGGCGTCGGCTCCCGCCGGATCGGCATTGTCGCAACCCGCGCAAGCTGCTCCACCCCCTACCCGATGATGGCTTGCACTGCACCAAAGGTGCCGATTGTATGCGCATCGCATCATGCATAGATTGTGATGGCGGAAGTCCGGGCCGTACCCATCATGGCGGCTGCCGCGGTAACAAGGCGTATTGAATGACCGGACCAGCATTGAGCCCTTCCGCATCGCTGTCTCATCCGATGACCGACACGTTCGGCCGGACCATCAGCTATTTGCGGGTATCGGTCACGGATCGCTGCGATCTGCGCTGCTTTTATTGCATGTCCGAAGACATGACATTTCTGCCCAAGGCCGATTTGCTGACGCTCGAGGAGCTCGACCGGCTTTGTTCGGCGTTCATCGCCAAGGGGGTGCGAAAGTTGCGGCTTACCGGCGGCGAGCCGCTGGTCCGGCGCAACGTGATGTCGCTGGTGCGCTCGCTCTCGCGCCACCTCGATACCGGTGCGCTCAATGAACTGACGTTGACGACCAACGGATCGCAGCTGGCGCGTTTTGCCGGCGAATTGCGGGACTGCGGGGTACGCCGCATCAACGTGTCGCTGGATACCCTCGATCCGGCGAAATTCCGGGCCATCACCCGCTGGGGCGATCTCGACAAGGTTCTGGCCGGCATCGAGGCGGCGCGATCGGCGGGTCTTGCCGTCAAGATCAACGCCGTCGCGCTGAAGAATCTGAACGAGGACGAAATCCCCGCGCTGATGCAATGGGCGCATGGCAAGGGCATGGCGCTGACCCTGATCGAGGTCATGCCGATGGGCGACATCGGCGAAGGACGCATCGACCAATATGTACCGCTGTCGCTGCTCCGCGCGCGCCTCGCCAAACAATACACCCTGACCGACCTCGACGATGATACCGGCGGCCCGGCCCGTTACGTCCGCGTCAGCGAGACCGGGGGCAAGCTCGGCTTCATCACGCCGATGACCCATAATTTCTGCGAATCCTGCAATCGGGTGCGGATCACCTGTACCGGCACGCTGCATACCTGCCTCGGCCACGAGGATGCTTCCGATTTGCGCAAGCCGCTGCGGGCTTCCGCCGACGATGACCTCCCCGGCGCCGCGATCGACCGCGCCATCGGCTTAAAGCCCAAGGGCCACGACTTCATCATCGATCGCCGGCACAACCGCCCGAGCGTCAGCCGCCATATGAGCGTCACCGGCGGCTGAGGTTGCCGCTCCGGCGGTGACTCGTCGCGGGGCTAAATTCCCCCACAATATCAACAAACTTCCAATTGACGGCGGCTTCGCGCGCTGGAATGGTGCGGCGGCTTCATGCTAGCGCGGCTGGATAAGCCGCTGCGTCCGATGGGCGTGGTCAAGACGGCAGAGGCGCAATCGGGGGAGGACTACGTTGCAATCGCTTCTGACAATGAGCCGTGGAATCGATGCCTTCACAAGGTGGGTGGGCAAACGCCTGGCCTGGCTGATTTTGGTCGCCGTGGTGGTGTCCGCTCTCAACGCCATCGTGCGCAAGAGCTTCGATACTTCGTCCAACTCCTGGCTCGAGCTTCAATGGGTGCTGTTCAGCATCGTCTTTCTGCTGTGCTCGTCCTGGACCCTTCTCGACAACGAGCATATCCGGATCGATATCGTCAACAACATGCTGCCGAAGCAGGTGCGCAACAGCATCGACGTGATCGGTCATGCGTTTTTTCTGATCCCGCTCACTTTCGTCATGATCATAACGGGCGGCCCGTTCTTTATGCGCTCAGTCGAGATCAACGAGCAATCGGGCAACGCGGGAGGCTTGCCGCAATGGCCCGCCAAGTCGCTGATCATCATCGGATTCACCATGCTGCTGGCGCAAGGCATATCCGAACTGATCAAGCGCATTGCGGTGATGCGCGGCCTGATTCCGGATCCGCACGCATCGCAGGTTAATGCTCTCGAGGCCGAGATCGAACATCTCGTCGAGGCGATCAAAAAAGACTGATCGCGGACGCGGTCGCAGGGGGATTCTAGATGTCAGCTTTTCTTATCGCCAATATGGCGCCGATCATGTTCGCGTCGCTGGTCGTTGTCCTGCTGCTCGGTTACCCGGCGGCGTTCTCGCTTGGCGCGGTCGGGCTGATTTATGCCTTCGTTGGCATTCAGCTCGGAGAGTTCCGGCCCGACTTCCTGCAGGCGCTTCCCGAACGCGTCTATGGCGTGATGAACAACGATACGCTGCTCGCGATTCCGTTCTTTACGTTTATGGGACTGGTGCTCGAACGATCCGGCATGGCCGAGGACCTGCTCGACACCATCGGGCAGCTGTTCGGCACCATCAAGGGTGGCCTTGCCTACGCGGTGGTGTTCGTCGGCGCGTTGCTCGCCGCCACCACGGGCGTGGTTGCGGCTTCCGTGATTTCGATGGGCCTGATCTCGCTGCCGATCATGCTGCGCTATGGATACGACCGGCGCATGGCTTCCGGCATTATCGCAGCCTCCGGCACGCTGGCGCAGATCATTCCCCCCTCGCTGGTTCTGATCGTGATGGCCGACCAGCTCGGCAAGTCGGTCGGCGACATGTATGAGGGCGCCTTCATTCCGGGATTGGTGCTTGCGGGCCTCTATGCCGTGTATGCGTTTTTCGTCACGTTGATATTTCCAAAGGCGGCCCCGGGTTTGCCGCCTGAGGCGATCGGTTTTCGCGAGAAGGACGGCAGCCGCGGATTGTGGTCGCTGTTGGCGCTTTTCATTGCCAGCTGCTTCTTCGGCTGGTTCATGATGCGGAACTCCGAGACGCACGGCGCCGATTTCGTCGTGCTCAGCATGTTCTTCGGCATTCTGTTCGCTTTCTTCGTCGCCGTTCTGAACTGGATCATCGACAAGCTCACGGGATTTCGCTTTCTGTCCGCGATGGCGCAACAGACTACCTTTGTGATGGTGCCGCCGCTGTTTTTGATCTTCCTGGTGCTGGGCACGATCTTCATCGGCCTCGCGACACCGACCGAGGGTGGCGCGATGGGCGCTGCCGGCGCGATCATTCTCGGCGCCGCCAAGCGCCGGCTGACCTGGGATCTGATCCGGCAGGCCACCGAATCGACGGCGAAACTATCCGCCTTCGTGGTATTCATTCTGGTCGGCGCGCGCGTTTTCTCGCTGACTTTTTACGGCGTGAACGGTCACGTCTGGGTCGAACACCTGCTGACCTCCCTGCCCGGCGGCCAGATCGGCTTTCTCATTTTCGTCAACGCCTTTGTGTTCGTGCTCGCCTTCTTCCTCGATTTCTTCGAATTGGCCTTCATCGTCATCCCGCTGCTTGGACCCGCGGCAGAAAAACTCGGTATCGACCTGATCTGGTTCGGGGTCATCCTCGGCGTCAACATGCAGACCTCGTTCATGCATCCGCCGTTCGGGTTTGCGCTGTTTTACCTGCGCTCGGTGGCGCCGAAGGATCCCTACATCGACCGCGTCACCGGCAAGCGCATGGATCCGGTCACGACAGGCCAGATCTATTGGGGCGCGGTGCCGTTCGTCGTCATTCAGGTGATCATGGTGCTGCTAGTGATCATGTTCCCGGCAATGGTGATGCATTACAAGGGCGTCTTGTCGACGGTCGATCCCAACTCGATCAGGATCGATATACCGCAGATCGAACTTCCGCCGCCGCTCGATTTCGGCCCGCCGGCGAAGCAATAATCAATTCGGTTTCCGCAACAGATAAACCCCGGAGCTTTCGCTCCGGGGTTTATCTTCCATCTCGATTTGTTGTCAGCTCTGTGAGTGGCGCGCCATGAAGTTATCGTAACCGACTTCCGCGACCTGGAACCATTGATAGCCGTTGTTTGAAAATGCGGTTAGCGAATCATAGACCCTCTTGAAATCCGCATTGGTCGCCGTGACTTCGCTGTGCAATTCCTTCGCCGCCTTGAAGGAAGCTTCCATGACAGGCGGCGGGAAGGCATGCAGCTTGGCGCCATTCGCGAGCAATCGGCGCAGAGCCTGAGGGTTGGCCTGATCGTATTTCGCCATCATCCAGTTGTTGGCATAGTGACCGGCCTGTTCGAGAATGCTCCGATAGTATTTCGGCAGCGCATTCCATTTCTCGAGATTGACGAAAGACAGCAGCATCGGGCCGCCTTCCCACCATCCGGGATAATAATAATGAGGGGCGACCTTGTAGAAACCGAGCTTCTCGTCATCGTAAGGACCGACCCATTCCGCGCCGTCGATCGTGCCTTTCTCAAGCGCAGGGTAGATGTCGCCACCGGCAATCTGCTGTGGTACCGCGCCCATCTTCTGGAGCACGCGCCCGGCGAAGCCGCCGATGCGGAATTTGAGGCCCTTGAGGTCGTCAACGCTGGTGATCTCTTTGCGGAACCAGCCGCCCATCTGACAACCGGTGTTGCCGGCGACCAGCGAAACGACGTTATATTTCTTGTAGAATTCGTTGAGAACTTCCCTGCCGCCGCCGAGCATATACCAGGCCTGGTTGATGCGCTGGTTGGGTCCGAACGGTACCGCCGAGCCGAAGGTGAAGGTCGGGTCCTTGCCGAAATAATAGTACGATGCGGTATGACCGATTTCGCATGTGCCGTTCTGTACCGCGTCCAGAACCTGCAGTCCCGGTACGATTTCGCCCGCCGCGAATGTCTGAATTTGAAACTTGTTGTCGGTGGCTTCGGCAACCATCTTGGCCATCATTTCGGCGCCGCCATACAGCGTGTCGAGCGATTTCGGCCAGCTGGTCGGCATCCGCCATTTGATCTCCGGCGTCGATTGGGCGATCGCGGGTGCCGCCATGGTCGCGGCGCCCGCGACGCCCATTCCGGTGACCTTGATAAAGTCTCGTCGCTTCATTGAGTTCTTCCTCCTGTGGGGTGTCGGCCAGCCTTCGTGTCGAGGCTTATCCACAGCATGGAACATCCGGTTCCGGAACTCCATGGCGAACTGGATATCGCAACGCAAAAAGCCCGGCCTTCCGCGAAGGCCGGGCTTGCGATCTACGACTTAAGGCTAAGCCTGGTTCTGACCAATCAGAACCAGGCTTTTATCTTTTGTTTGACGCGTCTTCTTGACGCGAACCGATACCCACTTCGCTCGAAAACGCTACGGGTCAGCCGCGGGTGCGCGAACGGATCATGAAGCTGTCGAAGGTATATTCGGCAACCTGCCACCACAGATACTGGTCGGAGCGGTAGGCCTGCATCGCATCGATCGATTTCTTGAAGTCGGGGTTTTTCGCGGAAATCTCGGCCCACAATTCGTTGGTCGCCTTCAGGCAGGCTTCCAGTACTTCGTTGGTGAAGGGACGAAGCTGCGTGCCGCCGGCGACCAGCCGCTTCAATGCCGCCGGGTTCTGCATGTCGTAGCGCGCCGCCATCCAGCTGTTGGCGTTCGCAGCCGCGTTGGTGACGATCGCCTGATAGCTCTTCGGCAGTTCATTCCACTTTTCGAGGTTGGCGAAAGCGTGAACCGTTGGACCGCCTTCCCAGAAACCGGGATAATAATAATACTTGGCGACCTTCTGGAATCCGAGCTTCTCGTCGTCATACGGCCCGACCCATTCGGCCGCGTCGATGGTGCCCTTCTCGAGCGATGGATAGATGTCGCCGCCCGCGAGCTGTTGCGGCACGACGCCGACTTTCTGCAATACCTGGCCGGCAATGCCGCCGATACGAAACTTCAGACCGGAGAGATCGGCGACCGTCTTGATCTCCTTGCGAAACCAGCCGCCCATCTGGGTTCCGGTGTTGCCGCAGGGGAAACCGATCACACCCGACTTCTTGAAGAATTCGTTGCCGATTTCCATGCCGCCGCCCTGATACCACCACGAGTTCTGCTGGCGCGCATTGAGGCCGAACGGCACCGACGCATAGATCGCGAAGGTCGGATCCTTGCCGACGTAATAATACGAGACCGTGTGGCACATCTCGACCGTGTTCTTGGCGGTCGCGTCGAGCGCCTGCAATCCCGGAACAAGTTCGCCTGCCTGGAAAACCTGAATCTGAAACTTGTTGTCGGTCATTTCCGCAACCTGTTTCGCAAAGTATTCAGCGCCGCCGTAGATCGTATCGAGCGACTTCGGGAAACTCGACGTCATGCGCCACTTGATCTCGGGCGAGGATTGCGCGATCGCCGGCGAGGCCACCGCGGCCACCGCCGCGCCGGTTGCCGACACTTTCAAAAAATCACGACGCTTCATTCAGGCATCTCCTTGTTGGGGCGTTTTCCCAGATTTCCTGGAGCATCTGTCTCGGCGAATCGATTTTTCGCGTCTGCCGAAAGCGCTCTGGCGGGGGCGCTTTAACACGGAAGTTCGGTGGCGAAAACGCAACAAAGGCATGACAGCACTGATTAAACGAAAGTCGCATGCACCCCGGAAAAGGGGCTCAGGCCGCGGCGATGACGCCCTGGAGCTGGTCGCGGACCTTGGCGCCGATCGCGCGGTAGATCGCCGCGTGCGGGCCATCGGGCTCGCTCTCCACCACCGGCGTCCCGGAATCCGACGTGACCCGAATCGACATGTGCAGCGGAATCTCGCCCAAAAACGGCACGGCAAGCCGCTCCGCCTCATGCCGCGCGCCGCCGTGACCGAAGATGTCCGAACGCGTGCCGCAATGCGGGCACTGGAAATAGCTCATGTTCTCAACAATGCCGAGAACCGGCACATTGACCTTCTTGAACATCGCGAGCCCACGCCGCGCATCGATCAGGGAAAGGTCCTGCGGGGTCGAAATAATGATCGCACCTTTTAACGGCACGTTCTGCGCTAGCGTCAGTTGCGCGTCGCCGGTACCGGGAGGCATGTCAACCACCAGAATATCAAGGGTTCCCCACGCGACATCCCGCAGCATCTGGGTGATGGCCGACATCACCATCGGCCCGCGCCAGATCATCGCGGTATCCTCTTCGACCAGAAAACCGATCGACATGATCGCAAGGCCGAACCGCACAATCGGAATCATTTTCTTGTCGTCGTTGAGCTGCGGCTTCTCGCGAATGCCGGTCAATCTCGGTACCGATGGCCCATAAATGTCGGCGTCGAGCAAACCGACGCGCAAACCGAGATCGCGCAGGCCCAGCGCCAGATTGAGCGCCGTCGTCGACTTGCCAACCCCGCCCTTGCCGGAGGCCACCGCAATCACCGCGGCAATCCCTGGAATTTCCGACTGTTTCGACATCGGCGACGCCGGACTTTGCGGCGGCCGATGCGACGAGACGGGCGGCACCCCCTGGGCGTGCCGGTGCGGCGGCGGCGCCGCGGCGCCGGGCTTGCGTTCGGCGGTGAGCGCAATCATGGCGACCGTGACGCCGGGAATGGCGCGCACGGCCGCTTCCGCCTGCGCCCGCACGGTTTCCCAGGCGCGGGCCTCGGCGGCGTCGACATTGATCGAAAAAAACACTTTGCCGTCAGTGACCGTGATGGCCGACAACACATCGGCATTGGTCAAGGCGACGCCGCGCGGCGACGCCACCTTGGCCAGCGTATCGAGAACCTGTTGCTGCGTTACGCTCACGGCGCATCTCCTGGCTATGTTCGGATGCGACCCATAGAGCGGTCCCGCTCAAAAGGCTACCTGCTCCCAACGTCATCCATGCGCTCGACGGGCGCTGACGTTCCGCCCTGCTCCTTGGCCGCCTCGTAATTCAGTTCGATCATGACTCCATTGGGGTCATCGACGAAGATCTGCCAGAGATCGCCGCCCGGAACCTGTCGCGAGTCGAATTCCATCCCCTTGGACTCCAACCGCTGCTTCATGCCGGCAAAACCCTGGCTGGCGAAGGCGACGTGATGGACGACGCCGGAATCCGGCTTTTGCGGCTCGTCGGTCTGGGAAATATCGACCAGATGCACCACCGGCTTGCCCTCGCTGTACATCCATGCCCCGGGGAAGGCAAAGTTCGGCCGAGCGCCCTTCTCCAGGCCGAGGATATCCTCGTAGAACCGGACCGTGTCGGCGAGCTTGCGGGTCCGGATATTGAAATGGTCGAGCACGCCTACGCTCACGCTCATACGATGTCACTCCCTTTTTCTTGAAATCCCTGATCTTCCGGAGGCTCAGCCTAGCAAAACCAGCCTCGTCCGCCAAACGGGCGTTGCCCTTCATGGCGCAGGGTTTATTGTGCCCGTTCCACATCTTCAGCGGAACCTGTTTCGAGCACCGAACCAGCCCGCCGCCCCTCTCCAGAACACGGTCCGGCTTCTCCAATGCCGGCAATAACCCAAGGTTGGACACATGGCTAAAGTCGCTTTTCTCGGTCTCGGCGTGATGGGTTTCCCCATGGCAGGACATCTGGTGAAAAAAGGTGGCCACGAGGTCACGGTTTTCAACCGGACGGCCGCCAAAGCCAAAACATGGGCCGAAAAATTCGGCGGCAAGACCGCCGCGACGCCGAAGGCCGCCGTCGAGGGCCAGGATTTTGTCATGGCCTGTGTCGGCAACGATAACGACCTGCGGGCGATTACGCTTGGCGCCGACGGTGCATTCGCGGGCATGAAGAAGGGCGCGACCTTCGTCGATCACACCACCGCATCCGCCGAGGTCGCGCGCGAGCTTGACGCGGCAGCCACCAAACTCGGTTTCAAGTTCGTCGATGCGCCGGTTTCGGGCGGCCAAGCCGGCGCGGAAAACGGCGTCTTGACGGTCATGTGCGGGGGAGCCGAAGACGCCTATGCGAGCGCCGAGCCGGTGATCGCGGCCTATGCCCGGATGTGCAAACGGCTCGGGCCCGCAGGCTCGGGCCAGCTGACCAAGATGGTCAACCAGATCTGCATCGCCGGACTGGTCGAGGGTCTGTCGGAAGGCATTCATTTTGCCAAGAAGTCGGGGCTCGACGTCGAGGCGGTCATCGACACCATCTCGAAAGGCGCCGCGCAATCCTGGCAGATGGAGAACCGTTACAAGACCATGAACGACGGCAAATTCGATTTCGGCTTTGCGGTGGAATGGATGCGCAAGGATCTGTCGATTTGTCTGGCCGAAGCGCGGCGCAATGGGGCGAGCCTCCCGGTCACCGCTCTGGTCGACGCGTTCTATTCCGAGGTCGAGAAGATGGGCGGCAAGCGCTGGGACACGTCCAGCCTGCTCGCCCGGCTGCAACGCTGACCTCAGAGTCTGACCGCAACTGCAGGCGGCGTTTTCAGGCTCTCCCTAACAGCTTGAAAATGATTCGCTCTTTTGTCGTGGCCGGGCTTGTCCCGGCCATTCACCTCTTCTTGCAGCCAGATGTTAAGACGTGGATGCCCGGCAAAAGGCCGGGCATCACGATTTTCGCTATAAGCCCTATTTCCTTGGCTGCATTTTGCAGTCGGCCCCTCTCGGAAGCCCTCCGAACAGGTTAATTTAACCTCCCGTTAACGGGATTTTTTAGCCCTTTAAGGCAGCTCTTAATGATTTAGCGCCAGAGATAGACCGTGCAAAAGCTCGCGCTATCAGCGGGCAGGATTTGTGTTGTTTGATGAGTAACCCCGCCGAAAAGCCCGAAGTCGTGCAGCTTCCGGCTGAAACGCCGATTGCACCGCCGGTGAATAACCGTCGTGCAGCCGCGCAGCGGGTGCGGGAGGCCCGCGACAGGTTAACGTCGACCAGCGGAACCCGTCCGGCTTTCGATCGCGAACTGCTCCGGCAATATGCCCAAACCCGCATGTCGGCATCGTATGTCGTGATGCTGCTGGTGGTCGCAACAGGCCTGTTTTTCGGCTTTTGGATGGGTCCGATCTCAGCCGCGGTGTGGACCTGCGGCATGCTCTGCATTCATGCCGCCATCATCCGAAATTGCGGCAGGTTCCTTAGCGAGTCGCCCTCGCTCACCGCCACCCGCAAATGGCGAACGCGATTTGTGCTGCTCGATCTGCTCTACGGCCTATGCTGGACGGCGATCCTGATCCACCCCCCCAGCCCTGACGTGGTCTCCAACACGCTGATGATGTTCCTGATGCTGCTGGTGATCGCGGTATCGAGCATGCTGGCGGCGAGCCTGCCGATCGCAGCCCTTGCGGCAACCGCGCCGGTCACGGTGGCGATCGCGCTGAACCTGGCGCTGAGCGGCACCTTCGACAATTACGTGCTCGCGGTGCTTGCGCTCGCCGCCGAGGGCTATTTTGCGCTGCTCGCCCATCGCCTGCATTCGACGACGCTGGCGACGCTGGAGGCGCGCGCCGAAAAAGACGCGCTGATCGGCGAGCTTGAGCAGGCGAAATCGATATCCGACGAGGCGCGCCATCGCGCCGAATCGGCCAACGTCGCGAAGTCGCGGTTTCTGGCGCAAATGAGCCACGAGTTGCGAACGCCGCTCAATGCGATCCTCGGATTTTCCGAGGTGATGAAGAGCGAAATTTTCGGCGGCCACGCGGTCCCGGTTTACAAGGAATATTCGGCCGATATTCACAATTCGGGCGTGCATCTGCTCAATCTCATCAATGAAATTCTCGACCTGTCGCGGATCGAAGCCGGACGGTACGAACTCAACGAGGAAGCCGTGTCGCTGGTCCATGTCGTGGCCGACTGCCATCATTTGCTGAAACTGCGCGCGTCCAGCCGCGGCATCACCATTCACGAGGTGTTCGAGCAGGGCATGCCGCGAATTTGGGGCGATGAGCGCGCCACGCGGCAGATCGTGCTTAACCTGCTGTCAAACTCTATCAAGTTCACTCCCCAGGGCGGGGAGATCTGGTTGAAAGTCGGATGGACCGCATCGGGCGGACAATATCTGAGCGTCAAGGATACCGGCTCCGGTATTGCCGAGGACGAAATTCCCATCGTGCTGGCGTCGTTCGGTCAAGGCTCCAACTCGATCAAGTCAGCCGAACAGGGCGCGGGCCTCGGACTGCCGATTGCAAAAAGTCTGGTCGACATGCACGGCGGCACCTTTACGCTGAAATCGAAGCTTCGCATCGGCACCGAGGTCATCGTGACCTTCCCGCCGGAGCGCGTGATGTCGGCGCTGGCGCCGATGGCCGAAGAGGCTCCGCCGCTGCAACCGGAAGCCACCGTCGACGAGAAGCGTCGAATCCGCAACAAGCCGATCATGAGTGCCGGCACTGGATTGTAACTGGAGCGCTTGCGCAAACCACCGAAACCATTTCACTATCCCTCAATGAGTAAAGAAACGCCGTGTATTGCAGTCTGTATGATCGACCCCAAGACCAGCCTCTGTTTCGGCTGCGGACGTACGTTGCCGGAGATCGCGCGCTGGCACCGGATGGAAAGCGCGGAGCGGCATGCGGTGATGGCGCAACTCGCCGCGCGCATGGCCGACGCTGGCCTGGTTCCGCCAGGGATGGCGGCCAGTCCAAAGCCCTGCTGACGTACGACACCACTTGCGACACCACTTGCACAGGAGGCTGGCTGTGATCCGTGTTTTACTGGTTATTCTGATGCTCGCTGCGACCGCAGGCGCCGTGGTCGCTTATGGCGACCCGAAACAGATCGCGCGTGCGAGCGACACCGTGTCGGAATTGATGCGCAGGCGGACGGCGTCACCGGCGCGCGCCGTGCAGATCGCTCGCGGCCAGGCCGGCGAATTCGGGCTGCATGCCACAATCAATGGCGTGAAGGCCCCGATGGTGATCGATACCGGCGCGACCTCGGTCGTACTGACCTGGGAGACCGCAAAGGCTGCCGGGCTGCCGCTGGAGTTGCTCGAATATGACGTCGACGTCGAGACCGCCGGCGGACATACCAGGGCGGCCCGGCTGACGCTCGACCGGCTTGCGGTCGGCAAGCTGGTCGAACGCTCGGTACCGGCACTGGTGGTGCCGCGCGGCCAGATGAAGGTCAATCTGCTCGGCATGAGTTTTCTGGATCGGCTGGAAAGCTGGGAAGTGCGCGCCGACCGGTTGATGCTGCACGGCTATCCCTAGATCATGATCCGATTGGATTGAATCGGACTCCGATCTCATCCTTTTGTTGGCGCATGATCTCCGGGCAAACGCTTCGCGTTTGTCCCGAGGGAAAACCGGTTCCACCCTCGGATCAAGCCCGAGCGCATGCTTTTCCGGATGATGCGCTAGCCGTACAATGGCGAAGAATGCATTGACATTGGTCGTGCCGATTGCACAACCGGGGCATGAGCGAGCCGTCCGATTGTGACACACCGCTGAAGGCGACATTCAAATTCAAATTGAATGGCGAGACGGTATCCATTGTTACGGTCGGCCAAGCCTATCGGTTCATAACGGAGCTCAGCTCGGTCGAGTGGATGGAGTTCAGATCATTGCATCACGACGCCGCAACCGCGCTTCGAAGTGCCGCCGAAAATGCAATGTTGACCGTGCAGGCGACAAACGCGTTGCGCGCGCTGTTTGCTCGCGCCAATCTGCTATCGTGATTTTTCAATCAGCACGGCCGGGCTTCATTTGCGTCGATTGATGTAGGGACCGTACAGAAAGTCCTGAAGCCATTCGTAGGCTTTGACGATTGGTACCGTCGTTGCCAGAATCAAAACGAGAAACAGTGCTGCTTCGAAGATCATGCGCTCGATCCCTACTTTCTGCAGGGCCATGGATGACGAACGCAACACTTACCGATCGACGTGTGCCGAGCTTACAGGCTGGCGGATGGCATCATACGATGGACCTGGTCCTCACGGGCGATTTACCTTGGCATAGACGCCGAAAATATTCTTTATCCCCGCGGAAAATTTGGTCCAGCTGCACGATAAGGATGCATCGTCGCACCGCTGGGCCTTTGAGCGTGCGGCCTGGCTGCCAGTTCCCGGGATCCGACCGTTGTTGGGAGTAATCACCAGCGGCGCTCCCAGTGGGGTTACCGTGTCCGCTGAAGGCTGATCGTTTTGAAAAGCCGGCTCCGCCCTCAGCCTTTGCTTCTCTGCAAGGGCTTCCGTAGTTGCATCTCGCCGTTGGGCATTCAGAAAGACGAGGTATTCCTCGTCGAAGCTTTTTAGTTCTTTTGGCGTTGGATTCGGGCCTGCGATATCGAAGCGACGGTTCTGCAGGAAATCGTAATAGGCATATCCACCACCAGGCTTGCGCCGGCCTATGAACTGCTTGTCGCACTCAGCTATCAATGAGGCGCGCTCATCTTTTGACGATGCAGCCTTGTCCGCCCTTTCGGAACACGCTTCGTAATCCTGCGGAGCGTGCGATGGCCACAACTGAACGCCAAGCCACGTCGAGACGACGAGCGCGCAGCAGATTGATGCGATTGCGACGAACCTGGACCTGATTTTTACACTCACATCGCTTTTTCTCACGCGAACTATGCCTCTGCGAATCTCAACCGATATCCGGCTGATGTCATCTGCTTATTCGAATTCTCCCCATTATTCGACCCTGGGGCTTCATTTTTGTTGGAGGGTCTGCCTTGCGCAAATCCATCATCTTCCCGCAAGCATGCTTTCCCGCGGTTTCATTTTCCAGGCGCAGGCTCTGCACTCGGTTGCTCCGGAACCGGAGCAGAAGCGGCACGCCTATTGCACAATCCGAAAGGTCCGTGCCTGGAACCTCCAGCGATGGCACGGGCGAGGCCCGGCGCACCTCATACCGGCCAGGTGCGCCGGGCCCCCTGCCCGTTTCCGCAGTTTCGGTATGTTATCAGGCTCGAATTCTCTGGAAGCTTTGGGCCGATGCAACGTGGCGCCGAGCCCCGATGCCGCGGAGCGCCCAATGGATCGTGTATAACACAAATCATTGGGGTGCGGTAAGACCCAATATGATCGCGGGCAAGATCAGGGTTCCAACGTTGATCGTTCATGCCAAGTGAGACCCAAGTGGGACGATGACCCTCCCGCTGCTTGGCTCAGAACGTCGGGCAGCTCAAAAACATTTCCTCCGATCGTATGATCGCGTTGAGAAGCAACTCGTGCGGCGGCGATGGAGAGGAACTGGATGCAGTTATTCCGCGCGCGATGATGAGATGATGAGTCGTCGGTCTTGTCCTCATACCTTGCCCTCGCACTTTGGCAAGTCGGCCCGCATCATTGAACACGACAGACAAACAATATCGGCCTGGCGCCGAGAGAAGGTTTTCAACGCAGCGCGGTTAACTACAATTTTAGACGTTGCTCGGCGAAAGCCCGTCTGTTGTTGTGCATGACACAAAATTAAGGTTGGTCAATCTCGTTAAGCAGCGGCTGCGGAGACGGGGTTTTTTTCTCGGCTCGCGGTGTTTGAAGGACGGGGTTCAATTGTGATCCGAACAATTTGGATCGCGGCGCTTTGCCTTGCAGGTCTTGGCGGATTGTTCGCGACGCGGGTAACCGCATCGATTTCTGAGGGAGCCGCCCGTGATCCAGCGACGGTCGGCACCAGCTTCGCGCAGGACACCCTGGCGAAGGCGGATAGACTCGATCTCACCAATCTTCGTCATCCAGCAGAGAACGTTCCGGCTCCTCCGACCGAACCGATTGCTGCAGAGATTGTCCCGACCAAGCCTGCGATGTCCGCGAAAATCGGAAATCCGCATCCGCCCGGTCGAAGTGCCCAGCGGAACGCCGTTGTGCTACCGAAGCCTCGCCCCAAGATCAGACCGGCAAAGCATGCAAAAGACGTTGCCAACGCGTCGGTCGATCTCAAAACTTGTCATCAACAAAATGGCTTCGGTGGCATGTTGATTTCCTTGAGCGGTGCGCCTCGATGCGAGTTGTGATTTTGGGTCGACGGATGATCGGCAACTAGCAATTCATTGTTGATCTTCGGGCTGCGCGACCAACAAGCAAGGTCCAACGCAAGCTCAGATTGCCAGCAGATTGGTCACAGATTCCCGCTCCGGCGGATCACGCACAGAGGTTTCGGGATCACGCGGCGATCGGGGCCGCAACACGGTTGTCGACCAGCGCGATCGCGTCGCGCAAGACGTTGACGCCGGCGCCGGGCTTGACGCCGTTTTCGGCGAGGTGGCGGCGGAACGCCCGTGCGCCTGGTACCCCATGAAACGCGCCAACGAAATGCCGTGTGATCGAGTGCAGCCGTGTACCCCGTGCGAGCTGGTCCTCGATGTATGGCATGACGGCTTCGAACACGTCCTTCATCGTCGAGTGCGGCGCCGCCTCCCCGAATAGTTCGGGATCGGCCGTCAGCAATCGCCACGGCTCCTGATAGGCCGCACGTCCCAGCATGACGCCGTCGACATGGCCAAGATGCGCCTTGGCCTCGCTGAGACTTGCGATCCCGCCATTGATGATGATGGGCATATCGGGCAACGAGGCCTTCAGCCGATATACCCGGTCGTAGTCGAGCGGCGGGATGTCGCGATTTTCCTTCGGCGATAATCCGTTGAGCCAGGCTTTGCGGGCATGGACGATCAGCGCATCGGCGCCGGCAGCGATCACGCCGCGCGCCAGCGCATCCAGCGCAATTTCCGGATCCTGATCGTCGATGCCGATCCGGCACTTGACCGTGACCGGAATGCTCACCGCGCGCTTCATGGCATCCACGCCTGCGGCGACGAGCGCCGGCTCGGCCATCAGGCAGGCGCCAAAGCGGCCATCCTTGACCCGGTCCGACGGACAGCCGACGTTGAGATTGATTTCGTCGTAGCCGAAATCCTCGCCAATTTTCGCCGCGGCTGCGAGGTCGCGCGGCTCGGAACCGCCAAGCTGTAGCGCCACCGGATGTTCACGTGCATCGAAACCAAGCAGCCGTGCGCGATCGCCATGAAGGATGGCGCCGGTCGTCAGCATCTCCGTGTAAAGCCGGGCCCGCCGTGTCATCGCACGGTGGAAGACCCGGCAATGCCGGTCGGTCCAATCCATCATCGGGGCGACGCTGAAACGGAAGTTGTTGATTTCTATTGTTCTGTTCGTATTATCAGTCACTTCCGAGACTTCCATGCTCTGCTTATTGACGTCTACTTCAACCGATTTTGGCCCATTTTCTTGCATCCAGTACAGCAATGCTGTACCAAAGGGGCTCATGCTGTACCACGAATGATGGGGTAGCGGAATGGGATCAGTCATTCCCCGCAAGCGCAAGGACGGTTCCACCGGATATCACGCGCAGGTCACGATCAAGCGGAGCGGCAAGATCGTACACCGCGAGACGAGGACGTTCGATCGCAAACAGGCCGCGTCCGCGTGGCTGGAAAAGCGCGAGTCCGAATTGGCGAAACCGGGCGCGGTCGAGCGTCAGAGCACGCCGGACCCCAAGCTCGCCGCCGTGATCGACCGCTACATCGAGGAATCCGTCAAGAAAGTTGGCCGGACCAAAGCCCAGGTACTCGCGACCATTAAGAACCATGAAATCGCGGACCTCAGATGCAGCGAGATTACCAGCGAAAAGCTGGTCGCGTTCGCAAAGGAATTGCCGGTCCAGCCGCAGACGGTCGGAAATTACCTTAGCCATCTCGCCTCAATCTTCACGATCGCCCGGCCGGCGTGGGGCTATCCGCTAGACGCGCAAGCGATGGAAGATGCGTTTGTGGTGGCCAGGAAGCTCGGTCTTAGCTCGAAAAGCATCGAGCGCAATCGTCGGCCGACGCTGGCCGAACTCGACCTCCTCATGAATCACTTTGGTCGGATTCAAGCCCATCGGCCACGGTCCAACCCGATGCAGCAGATCATGGCGTTCGCGATTTTCAGTACCCGGCGACAGGAAGAAATCATCCGCATTGCGTGGACAGACTACGAGCCTGCCGTTCCGCCCTCACACCCCGATGCCCGTGTTCTCATTCGAGATATGAAGCATCCGGGCGACAAGGAAGGCAACGACGTCTTTTGCGACTTGTCGCCAGAAGCGACCGCCATTATCGAGGCCATGCCACGCCGCGAGAAAGAGATATTCCCCTACTCTGTCGACGCCATCAGCGCCGCCTTCACCCGTGCCTGCAAGCTGCTCGGCATTGACGACCTGCATTTCCACGACCTACGCCACGACGGAGTCTCGCGACTGTTCGAAATGGGCAAGACCAAACCCCAGGCGGCAATCGTCTCAGGTCACAGAAGCTGGAGCAGCCTGAAGCGATATAGCCACCTGCGCCAGACCGGTGACAAATATGCAGGCTGGAAGTGGCTCCCGATCGTCATTGCTGGAAGTTTGGGCCCTCGCAGCGCGAGCCTTACGCCGTTTTCATTCGCCAGCTGAACGCCTCCGGCGCCGCCAACGAAGGCGCCGCCGCCACCGACAGAGCTGTAGGTGCCGGCAAACTCGCTGACTTGCCTTATGCCTGAAGCCCATCCTTCCAGCCGGCTGACAGATGCACCCGCTGTAACACCCAGGCTGAGACCGGACACTCTGAACGGATAGTCGCTACCGCGATACGTCAGGACGCCGCCACCGGCGCCCACCATCACGCCCGCCTTCACGAACTTGACGCGGACATAGCCGGGCGCCTGCGCGAGCGATGATGCCGCGGGAAGAACAACGGCGAAAAGCGCGATCAAAGCGAGCCGAATTGTAGATGACATCGCTTCAGCTGCGTTTAGAGGGTCGCCGCATCCACCAACCCGCAGGTCCGGCGTTCATCCGCTAGATCTGACAGCGGTGATACGTCACTTCCATTCCTTCCATGCCCGGAAACTCCCGGGAGATGGTGTTGTCATCGAGCACCTTCAGGAAAAACTGGACGTTTGAAAGCATGATGCCCTTGGCGCACGCGACGACCAGGTTGATGGTTTGACCACTTTCCTTCCTCGACTTGATCAAGCAATTCTCCAACTTCCCTCTCAGGCGACTGGCTTCGGCGATGAAGCCGCCGCCATACACGCCGGAAAAGTTCGTGAAATCGACCTGGTTCGCTCGTCCTTTGCGGGCGAATATCTTGCCGCATCGGTCCGCGCTCGTGGCCCATGCGCCGGTGAGTTCGAACGCGTTCAGCTCCGGCAGCGACAACAGGACGGATCCTGCCATGATTGCCGTGGCAAGGACCAGGTTTCGAAGCACGATCATCGGCTTTTTCCTTGAACCTCTATCAGTGACCGCTCAGCACGAGGAAAATACAAGATGCCGTACGCGAAATTCCAGCGCACGATCGTAAATCGCGGACCGTTCACCTGAAGGCAATTTGCACACCGAATTGCGAATGACAGCATCGCTCCTTTCGCGCCTTCAGGGAGCCACCACGTCCACCTTCTTCCAGGTTTGATCCGGGTCGAACAAGTAAATGCTCTTGGCGGTGCTGTCGGTACGGGTTCCGAGATCCTTCTGGTAGACGGTACCGGCATGATTGACCATGAAGGTCATGACGCCGGAATTTCCGTACTCGGCGGGGTATGCGATCAGCGCGAAGCCGCCGATCATCTTCCCCTTGACGACGTAGTTCAAAGCTCCGCCCGGCGCGTCGGATCCCTGGCCCTTCAAAATTCGATAATAATAGCCATGATAGGGCGCCGCCCGCTCTGTGACCTTGTACCCTTCGGCCGATGCTTGCGCCGCCAGTTCGCCAAGCGGGCTCGGCTCACGATCGTCGCGCCAGAACAGCCCATCCTTCTTGCCCGGGCTACTGACGATACGTTGTGCGTAGACCCCTACCCCCTCGCCGGTGCGATCCTTTTCGGCATATTCGTTCTGGGCATCGACGTAAGCCAGACAGGTTTGAATCGCGTCCAGTTCATTGCGTCCGATGCGACGATACAGAATCTCGATACGTCCTGCAGCCGCGTCGAACTCCCAGCCAGTCCTGTTGTTCACCAAAGGAATCGGAAACGTAAAATCGTCCGCGCCCAGGATGAGCGTAGCCTTCTTGTTTCCCTCGGCCTTGACGGAATGTTTGGCGTCATAGGCGGACAGGAAACGCTGGCGCATCTCGGCATCGGCAACGTCATCGCCGGATTCGATGATGTCCTCTGCATTCTTGCCGAGAACCTTCAGAATGGTGCTCCTCGTGCCGGTCTTGACCGCGGCAGCCAGCGCCGCCGCAGCGTCCTCCGGCGAAGGATAGGCCTGCTGCGCCTGGGACGCAGAGGTCAGCAGCGCCACTGCCACGATTGCAGCGAGGCCCATCGAAGTGGCACGACGCAGCGAATTGAGCATGATCATGGCAAGACCTCTGCTGGGGTGGGGATCTTTGCGCCGCCGGCAAGCCAATCGGTGTAGGAGCGGAGCCTCAATCCCAACTGTTCGTAATAGACGCGGAGATACCCGTCCCGGCCGCGGGTCACGGCCTCCGGCACCAGGCTCTGCACCTCCTGCGCGATCACGCCGACATAGGGCTTGCTGCTGCCGCGATAGCTGAATCGGTAGTAGCCGAGACCATTGGCGAGATGGCCGAGCAGGACGACATCGTGCTTCAATGCGATGTCGGAGCGCCGTCCACCGCCGCCACCACGGAAGCCACCACCACCGCCGCCTCCACGGAATCCGCCGCCACCTCCGCCGCGGAAGCCACCGCCGCCTCCACCGGCAAATGCCGCACCGCCGCCACGCCCGGCGAATCTGGGAGCGCCTCCGCCCATGCTTGCCCGACCGCGGGCCGATTGCGCAGCAGCGGCCCTGCCCGACGACACGTTCAAGCCGGAGCCGCGACTACCGCCACCGCGCGCGGCGTTGCTGGCGCGGTTGGCGGCCTTGGCCCGATCGCCACCACCCTTGGCGCGATCCGCGGCGCTCGGGCGATTGCCTCGATCGCCGCCCGGCCGATCGCGCGAGGCCGCGCGGTCGCCACCACGATCACCGGCACGATCCCCAACGCGGTCTCCGCCGCCCGGCCGATCCTGCCCCGGACGAACCACCTGCTGCCCGTCGCGGCCACGGAAATCCATCCGATTCGAGGCGCCGGCCTTCAGATTGTTGTTGCCGAAGCGCTGCTGAACATTCGCGTTGCTGTATCGCACGCCCTGGCGATGCACGGAGTTGTGCTGCCAGTTGTTCCCGATGTTGTTGGTCCGGTTGTAGTGGTTGACGTAGAGGTTGCGGTTGCCCCAGTTGCATCCGCCGCCCCAGTAATTGCCCCAGCGTCCGATGGCCCAGCCCGCACCGAAGGCGAGACCGGCCGCGATCACACCCGCGCCGATATAGGGCGGGTAACCGAAGTAATAGGGTTGATAGTCCGCATAGGGCCAGGTTCCGTAAACCGCCGCCGGATCGTAGTACGGCACGTACATCGTATTGGGATCGGCCGACTCGATGACGATCGCCTGCTTGCTTTCTTGCGTCTGAACAATGACCTTCTGCTGCTTGGTGGTGACCAGCTTCTTGTTGTCATAGGCCTTGGAGCGCAGGCGCTGGATCGCGTCCATCACGTCCGGCTGCTGCGCGAGCACTGCATCGCCCAAGTTCTTGGTCCAGTCAATCTTGTCGCTCATCATCGAAATGACGTCTGCGGTGCTCGCGAGCGCCTTGACGCTGTCGTCCCAGGATTGTTTCTCGACCTCCTTCTTCAACGCATCGCCCTTCAAGGTCTTACGCGCTTTGAGCCAGCGATCGGCCTGCACCACTTCCAGCGGATAGGTCGACGCCGCCAGTACATTTGCCAGCAGTTCGTCGGGATAGAGCGCAATCGGCGCAACCAGCGCCTCGAGCTGCTCGGGCTTCAACAGCTCTACAGTCGGCGGCGGCTGGCTCGCCGGTTGCGCCGGACTGCTGGGAGCAGGTGGATTGTCGGCCGTTTGCGCAGAGACAGCGACAGGGATCGTCATCAGCAACGCGAGCGCGAGCAGGGTCTTGCCGCAGCGGAACATCACACCCTCCCTTGAGCTTCATCGCGGCAAGCATCGGTCGGAGGCAGGGTCGTTCTTTGATAAAGATCAAAGAAATCGAACGCTACCGCCTTGCTGCAACGCAAGAGCAGCGCGGCCGCCTGGATCAGGCTGAAGTTGATCTGCCCCGGGCAATCGGAAGCCTGATTGTGAAAAGCGCGCCACCTGACAATTGATTCTGCACAGAAATCTGTCCGTGGTGGGCTTCGACAATGGTGCGGACAATCGCAAGTCCCATGCCCATGCCATGCGGTTTTGTCGTGAAGAACCGATCGAAGACATTCTTTAGTTCGCTAGCGGCTATACCCGGACCGGTGTCGCTAATCCCGATTTCCGCGTAAGCACCAGAGCGGATTGTCCTCACGCCAATTTCGCGTTTCCCGACCTGCACCCGGATATCGCATCCATCGCGTTTATAATCAGATTGAGTACGACCTGCTGCAGTTGAACGACATCGCCCCTGATCTGCAGCTCGGTTGCGGCGGGAGCATACATCAGCGCAATGCCACGCCCGTCGGCGAGAGCCCTCAGAAATCCGATCGCTTCCCGCACCGTCTCGTTCAGGTCGATGTCCTGGACTTCAAACGGCACTTTTTGCAGCATGCCGCGAAGCCGGCGTATCATCTCCGCGGCCCGCTGGTCGTCTCGCCTGATGTCAGCGAGGATTTCCCTGACTTCATCGAGGTTCGGTGAAGAGCCCTCCAATATGAGCTCGGCCGTTTCGGTGTTGGTAAGAATAGAGCCCAGCGGCTGGTTCAGCTCATGCGCGATAGAGGTCGTCAGTTCCCCCGCTGCCGAATAGCGGTTGACGTGTGCAAGCTCCGCCAGGCGTTGGCGCGACTCGACCTCGGCGAGACGGCGGCGACGACGTTCCTGGAGCATTCCGCTGATCAACACCCCCTGGACGAGGATCACGCTGCCGATCAGCGCCAGCTGCCAACTATATCTTTCCCAGATGCTGGGCTCACGAAACAGGACTTTGCTTCCCCGCGGCAGGTTGCTCTCGCTGATGCCCCAGCGCCGAATCTCACGCCAGTCGTACTTTGGAGACGCAAATCCGATCGGCTCGATCTTGATATCGCCCGGCTTCTCGCCACCGAGGATGCGGATCGCGGCATTGACGGTCTTCTCGCTCGATCCGGCGACGGAATGCATCGGGCCACCGACGGTTTCCCTGCCGAAAAAGACTTCCTGGAAGGAAAAGATCGGGGCGCTCGCGACCGCATGGAGACTGCGCAAGGCGAGATCGCCTTCATGGGAGACACCTGCCGCGTCGACCGACATCAAGCCCCAGAACAGGACTGTGTGCGGCGGAAGCGCTGTTGCCCGCTTCAGGATTTCCTCAAATGACAGATCCGCGTACCAGACGAATGCGACCCGGTTCTCGAAGGGCTTCGCTTCCGTCTTTACTTCATCGAGCCAGAACTTCTCCAGGGGCGAGGCACCGATGACGACGGCAATCGTCTGTGTATCCGGCAGGACTTGAAGAATGCTGCGAAAGAAACCCGAGAAATCGTTGTAGACCGAGACGACGGTGTCTTTGTTGGTCAGGCCCGCCTGGTTGACGAGTCGCTGCTCGACCGCCGTCAGCACCATCGGTGTCTCAGGGAAGAGCTGCGCCCGATATTTTTGGACAAACTTTGCCGCGGGCGCCCCAATGCTCAACACGATGTCGGGCGGACGGCCAGAGTAAAGCGACCGTAGATAGTCGACAAACGGTGCTTCCGGGCCCGGGTTATTGAAACGCGCTGTGAGTAACGTGTGCTCCTGAAGGTCCAGCGGCCACTGCGACTGCTGCTCAAGTCCGGCCCGGATGGTGCGCGCAAATTCGCTCCACGGCCGGAAGTCTGGCCCGAAGGAATGCAGCATCAGCACGCGTTTGAGTTCTCCGCGCGGCGCGCTGCTTGCCGGTCCGGGCAGTATGGCGGCCAAGACCAGCAGACAGACCCAGAGACGCGCGGCCACAACTGGCCAGCCTGCGTTGATCGCCCCGATCGCGACGCCTCCGCTCATCCTCCTACCCCGGGCTCTCAGATGTCCGAACGGCTGTATTCCAACACAATTCTAGCGCGAATTGTACTGCAGTCGACGATCTCACCTCAGCCCGGGGCAACAAGTTCAGCAGCGAGTCGTGACCCGGCCATAGGCGTCCACGACCTGTACGCATGACGGCGCCGCATAGTAAGCGCCCGCCACACCGGCCGCAGCACCAACAGTCATATCCATCCTCATAGTGTGGAAGCCTATTCGGGCGCACCCCAAGTTACTTTGTTTGATATGAATCAAGCCGGGCCTTGCCATGCCCTCCCGCTAAGGAGACGGACAGCGGTGATATCTGATCTCCATTTCTTCGATGCCCGGAAACCGCCGTGCGACGCTGTTGGCATCCAGCTCCTTCAGGCTGAACTGAACGCTCGACAGCATGATATCGGTCGCGCAGGCCGCAACCAGGTTGACATTCATGCCGTCATCCTTCCTGACTTTGATCCTGCATCGCGCGAACTTGCCGATGATCTGATCGCCGTCGATGATGAAGCCACCACCATAGACGTCGGACATTTCGGTGAAGCCGAGCCTTCCTCCCTGGCGGGCGAACACTTTTGCGCATTGATCGGCATCGCTGGCCCACGCGCCGTTCAGATCAAATGCATCTGCACGGCCGGCCATTACAAGGAGTGAGCCGAGCAACAGCGCAGCTGAGGCGGCTAGCTTTCGTGGGCCTGCCATGTATCCATCCCTTCTTCTGATCAGTGACCGCTAATTCGGAACTGTCCCGCCGCGATGTAGAACCGTTGCGACCACCATCGGGATGATCACCTACGGCTTGGAGATGCAGGTCGCCTCCGCCACCATCCCTTCCTTCATGACTTGAGCCTCGATCTGGCCGAACCCCGCCTGCAGCACCCGCTGGCGGGCCCATTGGATGTATCTGCGCGTTCAATGTTCTCTCCCTGAAACGAACTGGGCCGTTTTCAAACCTCCTGAGCACAGTGTGTACCCCGGTGCGGATTTGCTTGATTTGGATCAAGGGAAAGACGTCGACCCCACCTAGCCTCCTGGCAACGCTGGAGCAGAACAGCCATTCAGGAGCCGTCAGCCCTGCCCGACAGCATCGATGATCTCATTCCCAATGCGAAGCAGATCCAGAAGGAAGCGGCCCTCAAGGAGGCCGAAAAGGCAGAAGAATATGCCCGCCTTGCCGCCGCCGTCGAATCGGAGAAACGTGCGCTGATCGAGCGGCTCAGCCGTCCGTCAGGCAAATCCGAGGAGGAAAAGGTCAGGCTCGCCTCGACAGTGATTCAGCGAGCGGTGCGAAACGGATTGACGGAAGTGCAGGTGTATCGGTTCCCGAACACGCTGTGCACCGACAAGGGCCGCGCCATCAATCAGCAGGAGCAGGGCTGGGAGAATACGCTGACGGGGATTCCAAAGGAAATATTCCAGCTCTGGACCGACTACCTGAAACCGCGGGACTATCGCATCAGCTACCAGATCATCGATTTCCCGGGAGGCATGCCGGGCGACATCGCCATCACCATCGCCTGGGGAGACTGAGGGCGGTTTGGCCGAATTTGACCTGAAGCAGCGGAAGGTGAGCATGTCAGCCGACGCGCCCGCGGCACGGATGAAACGCAAGGTCTATGAGAAGGAGCTGGCAAAGCTCCAGGGTCAGCTGTGCCATCGCCAGGAATGGGTGAAGGCGAACAAGCTTCGGGTCATCGTCCTGTTCGAAGGCCGGGATGCCGCCGGCAAGGGCGGCACGATCAAGGCGATCACGGAGAAGGTCAGCCCGCGGGTGTTTCGCGTGGTCGCCCTTCCCGCGCCGTCGGATCGCGAAGGGACGCAGCTATTCCTGCAACGCTACATGCAACATTTTCCGGCGGCAGGCGAGATCGTGATCTTCGACCGGAGCTGGTATAACCGCGCCGGCGTCGAATTTGTGATGGAGTTCTGCACGCCTGCAGAACACAAGCGATTTCTTTCGCTATGCCCCCAGATGGAGAAGTACATCATCGATGGCGGCATCATCCTGATCAAGTTCTGGCTTGAAGTCGGGATGGACGAGCAGGAACGCCGCTTTGAGGCCCGGATCAACGATCCGTTGCGGCACTGGAAGCTGAGCCCGATGGATCTGGAATCGTATCGCCGATGGTACGACTACTCGCGGGCGCGCGACCTGATGTTCAAGGCGACCAGCTCGAAGCACGCACCATGGTACGTCATTCGCTCCGACGACAAACGCCGGGCACGGCTGAATTGCATCGCGCACCTGCTGAAATTGATCCCGTACAAGCGCATGCAGAAGGACAAGGTCAAGCTGCCAAAGCGCTCCGACAAGGGACGCTATAACGACCAGGCAGGCTTGCGCGGGTTGGCGTTCGTTGCGGAAAGTTACTGAGCGGATCGGGCCACGCCATCGCGCGGCCCAACCGCTTCAAATCTGTTTCAAACGTACCGTTACCCCGCCGACTGCAGCCGACACCTCAGCGCCGACCTTCGGGCCGCTGAGCTGCAGGATCACGCCATTGGCGTTCTGCAACTGAACGCCGCCGGCGCCAGCGGCGATCGCTCCGCCGGCGCCAATTGCACTGTAGGAGCCTTCAATTGAAGCCGGCCCCTGCAGATTGAGGGCTCGTCCGACAAGCTTGGTGGTTGAAGCACCGATCGTGAAGCCGACGCTCATGCCTGAAACGGTGAAGGGATAGCGCTTGCCTCGGAAGACCAGCACGCCTTCGCCGCCACCGACACCGATGATGAATCCGCCCTTGGTGAATACGACCGCGACCTGGCCGGTTTCGGCCCGCGATGGCGTACTGACGCCAGCTACGCCCAAGAGCAGTGCAACCAGAGCAACGCTTGCGGCAAACTTCCTCATGACTCTCTCCCTCTGAATTTCCGATGCCGACCTAATGTGCAAGGATCATTGAATTAGCCCCGGGCGAGCAGGATGCCCGCAAGGCCTAACCAAGTGGGAATCCGAGCTTCGTCCTGCGATCCACTTCTCGACCGACTTGGGTTCATTTCGCTGGAACAGATTTTGATGCCTCATACATGTCTCTGTAGCCGCGGGCGATCGTCCGAACGCCCCGACCAATGTCTTCGTAAGCTTCGTCAGGCAGATTCGCGAGCGACACGCGCATCGACCAGTTAGGTGCTTCAAATCCGCCACCGTTCAGCAGCACGATCCCGTGTGCCTCGGCCAGCCGAAAGGCAAGATCGAGCGGGTGGACGTTCTTTTTGAGGTATTCAACGGCTTCATCGCCGATGTTCTTCCGGGCCCAGAACTCGAAATCGATGAGGCCGTAATAGGCGTCGTAGTTCGGGTTCGGGCTGAGCTCAAGCGCCATGCTGTCGATCATGGCCTTGGCGCGCCGGTGCACGATTTCCATGCAGGCCTTCTGGTAATCCTTCTTTTCGTCCATCAATTCGTGGAGCGAGAACATCGTCATCATCACCTGCTGCGGCAGCGAAAGCCCGGCGGTGTGGTTGAGGCCGATGTCGCGACTGTCGGCTACGATGCGGTCGATGAATTTGAATTTTCGCGGTTCAAGCGTGATTGGGCCGTAGCGCTTGTCAAGCGCCTTCACGTGCTGGTCCGGCAATTCGGCGATCATCTTATCAAAAATGTTGTCCTCGTGGATGGCGATGACGCCAAGTCTCCATCCGGTGCAGCCGAAATACTTGGAGTAGGAATAGACGCCAATCGTGTTCTGCGGAAGCTCGCCAAGCAGGGAGCGGAAATCGTCGACGAATGTTCCGTAGACGTCATCCGTCAGCAACATCAGATCGGGGCGCTTGGTCTTAACGAGCTTCACGATCATGGCGATCGTCTCCCTGCTCATCCCCATGCCACTGGGATTACCGGGATTGACGATGAAGAAGGCCTTGATTTTCGGGTCTTCCAGCTTCTTGATTTCCTCCTCCGTATATTGAAAGCGGTTCTCTTGCGGCGCTCTGATTGGTACCATCTTCAGATCGTAATCCTCGAGGTGCGTCATCTCGAGGTAGGGCGTGAAGATCGGCGTGCCGAGCGCGATCGAGTCGCCGGGAAACAGCAATCGGTTGGCCTTCAGCGATTTGAAGATGTAGCACATCGCGGCGGTGCCGCCCTCGACCGCGTAAAGATCGAACTTGCCGGAAGGGCGCGGCTTTCCGCACATCGCCCACATTAAATACTCGTGCACGATGCGCTCGTTGTGGACCAGCATGCGATCGGGCACCGGATAACGGTCGCCAATGATCGAATCGACGAGCTCGTGGACGAATGCATCGGGATCGAACCCGAAAGTCTTGATCGCGAACTTCACCATAGAGCGCAGAAAGTCTGCACCGGGCATATCCAAGTGCTTCGCGAGCCATGCGTCGAGGCGAGCCGCGATGCCTTTGGCCTGCGGCATGCCACCGATCCCAGGAGATTCCTCCATCGTCCGTTTGCTTTCGGTGATGGCAAACTGGCCGAGCAGGAAGAAACCTTCGCGCGGCGTGGTGGCGACCCAATTCGGATTGCCGCGGCCAGCGTCCAGGAACGCGGACTGAGTCGTCTTCGACGTGGCTTTGGCAAGGTTGATCAGCTCGTTCTTGATCTCGAATGGGCCCAGAGCCTCGAACTTCTTTAACGTCATAAGGTCGGCCATGGCTTTCTCCTTTTTGCGGGAATTCCGTCGACGGGGGCGTCATAAAGGGAAGCCGATGAGCACGGCCTCACGGGCACATGCTCACCGGAATTTCTCGCCGCTAGGTCATCAGGATGACCAGCACCATGCCCCAGACGGTCAACAACGTGTTGCCGACCGCATAGGTCACCGTGTAACCGAGGCCGGGAATCTGGCTCTTGGCCCGGTCATTGATCATGCCGAGCGAGGCTGTTGTGGTGCGTGAACCGGAGCAAGCACCCAGCACGATGGCATCGTCGAACTTGAAGAGATACTTGCCGACATACATCGCCAGGATCAGCGGCACCGTCGTGACAGCGACGCCCCAGAGAAACAGGCTGAATCCGAGCTGTTGCAGCCCGGCGACAAAACCCGGCCCCGACGAGATTCCCACCACCGCAATGAACATGTTCAGCCCAACCGAGTTCATGAACCAGACGGTCGGCGACGGGATTCGGCCAAAGGTCGGACGGACGGAACGCAGCCAGCCGAAGAAAAGGCCCGCAATCAGAACGCCGCCGGAGGTCGAAAGCGTGAGCGGCACACTGCCGACCTTGTAGACGAACGCACCAAGCAAGGCTCCGATGGTGATCGCCGCACCGATGAACGCGACGTCCGCCACATCGGTCGCCCGGTCCGGATGACCCAACATCTTGGTCCCGGCCGCTACGTCCTGGGTGCGCCCGACGAGGGTGACGACATCGCCTCGCTGCAACTGCGTGTCCGCCAAAATCGGGATGTTGGTTGCGGTCGCACCGCGGACGATCCTCCGCAGAAACACGCCGCGCGCTCCCGGCAGATTTGCCAATTGGGCCAACGTTTTTCCGTCGACGTCCTTGTTGGTCACATAAACGTCGACGCCTTCGATCGGCACCGCCAGCAGTTCCCGATCATTAACTTCATCGGCACCAGCGCCAACGAGACTTACCAACACTTCGCGGCGGCCGGCCACCGCCAGGACGTCTCCGGCGTGAATCACGGCGTCTGCCGTAGCATCCAGGATCTTCCCGTCCCGCCGAATAGCTTGCACAAACACACGCTGGTCTGGAATCAGCGACTCGGCTTCTTGTGGCGTCTTGCCGACAACAGGCCCACGCTCCTTCACGCGAAACGCACGCAACTCGAATTGATGCCAAGCCGTGCCGGGGCCGCCGGCTTCCTTCTTGCCCCCGTGCTTCTCCTCATACCGCTTGCAGGCGGCTTCGAGATCGATGCCGAGGAGTGCCGGACCGATCAGCGCCAGAACAACGGCGGATCCGACCGTTCCAAAGATGTACGTGACGGCGTAGGCTACCGGCATGGCATCCAGGATTTTCTTGGCTTCCTCGGGTGACAATCCAAGGCGGCCGATCGCATCGGTCGCCAGGCCCATTGACGCCGAGATCGTCTGCGAACCGGCATAGAGCCCCGCTGCAGAGCCGACGCTATAACCCGCCAGCTTCGCACCCACATAGGCGGCCCCGAGACAGAAGAAGCACACCACGACAGCAAACAGCGCCTGCGGAATGCCGTCCTGCGCGATGCCGCGCACGAATTGCGGTCCGACACCGTAACCGATGGCAAACAGGAACAGCAGGAAGAACACCGGTTTGAGAGGACTTCCGATCGTGATTCCAAGCTGTCCGATGATCACCGCCGCGATCAGGGTCGCGGTTACCGCGCCGAGACCAAGACCTTTATAGGTGAAGGATCCGAAGTAATACCCCAGGGCCAGAGACAGGAAGATGGCAATCTCCGGGTAGCTGCGAAGCGTCTGCACGAACCAATCAATCATGATGTCACCCTCCCCTCTTCCAGCGCCCTTATTCCGCGGCAGCCTTGATCCCGTGCGCGCCCGAATGGCGATCACCGAGTTTCGCCAAAGCCTCTGGCCGCACGAGCTTCAGGCCCTCCATGGCGTCGTAGCCATGGATTTCCTTCACATCGAGCTTGCGCATGAAATCGATGGTTTCCTGCGTGATCACCTGGCCCGGCACCATGATCGGGAAGCCCGGCGGATAGGGAATGACGAAGCTCGCGGAGACGAGATCGGGCCCGCTCTTCAGCCGGCGATCGATCTCGGGATCGGCAAGGCGGATATGCTCGCATCCCTGCGCATCATAAGCGGAGAAGAAGCCGCCGCGGATATTGCCCTCATTGGTCTTTGTGCCGGCATCGCTGCGGAACGCTGCGTGGAAATGCGAGAAGTTCGGCAAGTCGGGCACGTCGGTCATCAGACTCTTGACCCGCGCCTCAAAGGTCTTTCGCGCGTTCGCCCCGCCCTGCCTCAGGCCACGGTCGACTTCACCGGCGATTTCGGCCAGCACCCGCACCAGATGCGCGATGTCACTGCGGGTGTTGTTGATGTTGGACTGGAGGAGAACCGAGTTGCGAGAGGTCTTGTTGACCTGGATGTTGTACTCGTTGGCCAGGATGCCCTTGAACTGCGTGCCGTCGTAGCCGGCGGTGCCGCACACCAAGGTCATGCGGGTCGGATCGAGGCAGAACTCATCGTCGTCCAGGCTCTTCAGGACGCTCGCCCAGTTCACGCCCGGCGCCAGATAGTCGGAGAATCCGCTCAGCCGGTACGGTGCCGGCACCATTTTGTCAGCGCCGAGGATGCGGAAATATTTCGAGATGAGCGGGTTATTGTTGACCGCTCGTCGGATCGCGAAGGCGACCTCTATTGCGTTGGCAACGAGGCCATACCCTTCGAGCTCCATCTGGCGTCGCGAAACGTCGAGACTTGCGATGAGCTGCTGGTTTGGACTGGTCGAGGCGTGTGTGAAGACTGCCTCCTTGAACTGCGCTTCGACCGTGTGGAAGTCGACGTCCTTGACCGACAGCATCGAGCCCTGGCGGATGGCGGACATCGATTTGTGCGTCGAATTGGTCTGGTAGACGCGCAACCGGATCTGACGCGGATCGGGGATCAGCCGGGTCTTGAGCAACACTTCATCCGAAGGGTTCTTGCCGAGTTCGGCTTGTTGTTTCTCATAGGCTGTGACCGATTTCGGATCGCGCATCGAGGCCTCGATGTCGTTGGCGGCGCCCATCGCGGTGCGCTTCCTCAGGAACGGCGAGAAGCGCGCAAAGCCGAACCAGGCTTCATCCCAGAGGAAGATCAGGTCGGGCTTGATGGCGAGGCATTCCTCCATCACCCGGCGGGTGTTGTAGATGTGGCCGTCGAAGGTGCAGTTGGTGAGGTCGAGCATCTTGACCCGGTCTAGCCGGCCATCGGCCTTCGCACCCAGAAGCGCCTGCTTGATCGTCTTTAGCGGCACGGCGCCATACATCGAATATTCCGTCATCGGGAAGGCTTCGACATAGAGCGGCTGAGCGCCCGACAGCACCATGCCGTAGTGATGCGACTTGTGGCAGTTGCGGTCGACGATCGCGATGTCACCCGGCGCAAGTAGCGCCTGGACTGCCATCTTGTTCGACGTCGATGTCCCGTTGGTCACGAAGAAGACGCGATCCGCACCGAGCGCGCGCGCCGCCTTATCCTGCGCCTTCTTGATGTTGCCGGTCGGCTCCAGCAGGCTGTCCAGGCCGCCGGTGGTGGCGCTACTCTCGGCCAGGAACAGGTTCGGGCCATAGAATTCGCCCATGTCGCGAATCCAGTCCGACCTGAAGACTGATTTACCGCGCGCGATCGGCAGCGCATGGAACGTCCCGACCGGGCGCTGTGCATATTTCTTGAGATTGTCGAAGAACGGCGTGTCGTAGCGATCCTGGATACCTTCCAAGATGGAGAGATGGAGTTCCAGAATCTCTTCGACCGAATAGAAGATCCGCCGAGCCACGTCAGCTTCGGGATTTCCAGCCATCTCCTCGACGTCGCGGTTGGACATCAAATAGAGATCGAGTTCGGGGCGCACCCGCTTGATGATATGCGCGAGCCGGAGCGCCGAAGCGTCGGACTCGTCCTTGAGGCCGGCCGCCGCCGTCATCGAGCGGAGCACGGGCGCCCCATGACGCGAGCGCAGCGCAAAGCCTTCGTTGATGACGACGGCTGCAATGTTGGGATTGACCATCGCCGCACAGAAGGCGTCCTCGAGGCTTCCGACGATGACCGGCTCATAGATGAACGCGTCGACGGGACGCCGCAGCCGCCGCCATTCGGTTGCGAGGTTTTGCCAGTTGGTGGCGGCAACGCCCGTCACGATCAGGGTCTCGAAATAGGGTCGGCGCGCCTCGCTGCGGCCGAACGCGGGCGGCAAAAGGTCTAGGACGCCGCCGTTGCCGTCTTCGTTCACACTCCAGTCGCCGGCGTGCTGACGGAACGAGCGGGTCATTAGCGCCTGCACAATCCGGATCGACAGCGCCAATGAGGTCGCGGCATCGCCGGCGGCGGCGCTCTCCTTCAAGGCCGCCATCAGTTGCAGGCCGGGATAGCCGTGAAACTCCTCGATCACCGCGAGGTCGTTGAGCAGGGCCTCATAGTTGGCGCGGTCACCGGTGCCGCCCGCCCAGGCCTTTGCCGCTTCGACCAGGTCGCGCCATTGGTCGGCACGCGCTCCGGGCCCCGAGAAGAACTGATCGATCCGGTGATCCTGAACCTGCGTTTCCTTTGTCATCGCTCTCTCCCGCTCGCGTGTGTCGGCAGGAGCAACGCTGGTGTCGCCGGAACAGCGGAGGCTTGATCCAAATCAAGCCACCTGTCAGCTTGTTGTTTGCTTAGTCGGGATCGAACCTCCTCGTTGCTCGCAACGCAGCAAGGCGATCAAGAGAAATGTCACGGGGATACCGAGGGTCAACGCCGGGACTTGTACGGTCACATACGCACCTATCGCCGCACCGACACCAAAGGCCGCCAGGATCGTCCCGAAAACCATGGGGCGTCTGAAGGGACTCGGATCAGAACACCCTGCAAGAGCGTTGAACAAGCTTTCGATGGCCTGGCGAAGATTGGTCGTTGCCATCACCGAGCTGTAACTCCACGCTTCAACCCGAGGAAAGCTTGCCGCCTGCATCGCGGCGACGAAGGAAATGCCGAGTGTGCCGGCCACGGGATGCCGGTTGTGAAAAATATCGACCACAACCAGGAAGATAATTTCGACGAGGAGGCTGATTGGTGCTGCGCGGGCGCCAGCGAGGCGACGGAGCCAGCAAGCCATGATCACGCCGATAACAAACGCAGTCAGCGACGGAAGCTAGTGCAGGGCCCTCGCCTACTCTCCCTCCATTGTGTTGATCCACAGAAACAGCATGTTCGCGGTCTGCGCATTGGCGAATACGCGGTGAGTGATCCAGCTATAGGCGTCGATATATCGGCCGGCGAGCGCCAGCAGCGCCGCGACGGCGAGGGTTTCCTCGCGATTGAAACCCAGGTCAGTTGCCCGATTTGACGATATGTCCTGATCCATTCGCAACCGACTCTAAAACCGGCACTAGCGGTGACCCGAGCTAGGATCTGCCTGCCCAAACGGCTTGATCTGAATCAAGGGTTTCTCGAGACGCGATCCGACCTTGGAACCGACCTGCCAGGGGGATCGCTCCAATGGACACCATCAAATGGGTTGTTTCGACGGCGCCGGAAATTTTTCTGCTGCTGGCGGTAGCGCTCGGAACGATGTTTGGGCGAATGCGGATTGCAGGATTTTCAATCGGAACCACCGCCTGCACATTGATCGTGGCCGTGATACTTGGGCAACTCGGAAACTTCGTCATCCCTCCCTTGTTCAAGTCGATCTTCTTCAGCCTGTTCGTGTTCACGATCGGCTACAAGTCGGGGCCGGAATTTTTTGCTTCGCTGAGCATCCGGACGCTGACGCAGGTCGGCATGGCCATGGTCGTGGCCCTCACCGGCCTTGCTATCGTTCTCGCCTTCGCCTTTGCCTTTCATTTGGATTCGGGCACAGCTGCCGGTCTTGCGGCCGGCGCTCTCACCCAGTCGTCGGTGATAGGAACGGCGTCGGGCGCGCTTGCGCAGCTTAATCTGCCCGACGATGCCGTGCGTCAGCAGCAGGCGAATATCGCGGCGGGTTATGCCGTGACCTACATTCTTGGCTACATCCTGACCCTGATGTTTGTTCCCTTTGTCGCACCCTGGCTTATGGGCGTCGATCTCAAGGAGGAAGCCGTCAAGCTCGAAGCCGAGCTGTCCGGCGGCAAAGCGCCGAAAAGTGGAAATCTCGGGTACCAGAAATTCAAGGCGCGAGCTTACCTTGTCGCGGTAGCTGCCGGGCAGACGGTTGGTACGATCGAAGATCGTATTGGCCAACGTGTCGTCGTCGAGCGAATCGTCCGTGCTGGCAATGTCGTCGAACCGGACAGGAAGACCATTCTCGAAGCAGGCGATGAAATCGTCCTCGCCGGACCGACAGCGACCCTCGTCCGGGCCGGAGCCTCGATCGGCCCCGAGATTGAAGGCGCCGAGGTGCTGCGTGAAGTCCTGGGCGATACGCTCGGTGTCCTCGTCAATAATCGGGCACTGCATGGCCGGACCTTGCGCGAAATAGCCGATAGCGTCGGTGACGCCGCACGCGGTGTATTTCTGCGGGACCTGGCCCGCATGGGACAGGAAGTTCCGGTCACCCCCGAAACCAGGATCTATTTGGGCGACATCATGACGCTGGTCGGCGCTACCCACGACGTAGAACGGGCAGCGGCGAAAGTCGGCCAGGTGCTGCGCTATGGTGACCGGAGCGATATCGCCTTTCTCGCCGTGGGAATTGCCGCCGGCCTGCTGACGGGACTGCTGAGCTTGAAGATCGGCTCTTTCGCCCTGACGCTCGGTGGCGCCGGCGGCGCCCTGCTCGCTGGCCTCGTGTGCGGCTGGCTGCGGTCGCGCCGGCCGACCGTCGGGAGCTTCCCGCCGGCCGCGCAGCAAACCTTGAGCGATCTCGGACTTGGCGGGTTCATTGCGGCCATCGGGCTTGTCAACGGGCCAGCAGCGCTTGCGGCCATTCAGGCGCACGGCTGGATGCTTCTCGGCATGGGCGTGGTCGTTACGCTGGTTCCGCTAACTGTCGCCACCCTTGTGGCGTATCGCGTCCTCCACATGAACCCCATCATCATCTGTGGTGGACTCGCCGGCGCGATGACGGTGGATGCGGCGATCACCGGATGCTGCGAACGAGCGGACAGTCAGACCCCCGTGCTCGGGGTCGCCGTGCCCTATGCGGTCGGAAACGTACTTCTGACGATCCTCGGCCCCGTGATCGTGGCAATCACCTATACCGGGTGAAGCTGTGACCGCGGACCCCATTGATCCAGATCAACGGTACCGGGTCCCGTCAGGAAAGGCTTTCGTTACCCGGCCCCGGCCGGGTTCGGCAAAACCGGGATGCACGCCATGCTTCGATATCTGGTGCGTGTTCTTATCATCTACACGGCCGTCGTCATGGTGCTGGCGGCTGCGGCCTTCGCTGATGAGCGGCCCTCGGGGCAGACCATCCAGGAGGAAGTCTGGGCAATCCCGGTCATGCTGCCCACGATCGCGTATGTCGTCCGTCCCGTCGGCAAGGGTCCTTTCCCGCTCGTGGTCATGAACCACGGTGTTTCGATGAACCAGAGAGAACGCGGCTTCTTTCCGATCGTCGAATTCAGGGACGCGGCGATGTGGTTCGCACGGAGGGGCTACATGGTTGTTGCGCCCTCCGGCACCGGATATGGCGCAGCCGCACTCGATGACCCGGAGCGCGGCTTGTACTCACTGTTCTTTTCAAAGGTCGGCGGTTGCGACAATCCGAACTTCCGCGATGCCGGACGCGCCGTGGCTCTGATCGACAAGTGGATCATCGAATACATGAGCGACCAAAAGCTGATCGTGCCTGACGATGTCATTGTCGTCGGCCAATCCGCCGGCGGCTGGGCCGCCATCGCGCTGTCGAGCGAGAACCTCCCGGGGGTGCGCGCGATCATTACATTCGCCGCCGGCCGCGGCGGTCGCGTCGGCGGCAAGCCCAACAACAATTGCGCGCCCGACAGATTGGTCGCGGCGACCGGTGAATTCGGACACACCGCTCGCACCCCCATGCTATGGATCTACATCGAGAACGACACATTCTTCGGCCCGGCCTTATCCAAGCGAATGCACGAGGCCTACACTGGGGCCGGCGGAAACGCCGAATATCACCTGCTTCCCCCGTTCGGCAATGACGGACATTTTCTGGTCAGTTCGCCCGATAGCCTTCCGTTGTGGACGCCGCTGGTCGGGGCGTTCCTGGACAAGCACAAATAGACTGACGCCGGCGAGCGATGGAGGCGAGCGATGACAAGGCAACGGTCCTGCCGATACCACGGCCAATCAAGCGTGATGGCTGCACTGTCGGTCCTGACACTGCTGAATTTCGGTATTGGGAATGCTTCCGGGCAACAGGCCGCGAAGCCGGAAGGCAGCCCGGCAAGCGAGAAGCCGGCCGGCCAGGAGTTCGCATTGCGTGGCCAGCGCGCAGCAAGGGAAATCAAGTATTCGGATTGGCGCAAGGTCTGCTTCAAGACTCCCGGAACGAACTTTGTGTGCCGGACATCGATCAGCGGTACGTTCGAGACAGGTCAGTCCGCGGTCCGCATCGATCTGACCGAACGCGAGGGCGACAAGGCCGCGCGGCTGCAACTGTTTCTTCCCGTCGGCCTCTACCTGCAGGCCGGGGTAAAGATCACGATCGACCAAGGCGCCCCCTACCGGCTTCCCTACGTCTGGTGCCTCACCAACACCTGTATTGCTGCCGATCTGGCCGATCCCAAATTGATCAAGGAAATGGAGACAGGCCAGAAGCTTCAGCTCGAGGTTGTGGACTCCAGCGTCTTGACAGTGACCACGACATTGCCAGTCAACCAGTTCGCCGCGGTTCGGCAAGGAACTCCGGCGCAAACGTTCGAGCAAAGTATCGATGAATGATGCGTAGCGTTCGCGACGGTAAACAACCTACGCCGCCCCGGCCGCTACCCTTTCGATCGGCTCGATCAGGGACTTCGCCCCGAACGGCTTTGTAAGATAGGCAATGCAGCCGGATTCGATTGCGGCCATACGGACGGCGGGATTGTCATTGGCGGTGATGTAAATAACTGGCAAGGAAATGCCCGCCGCTTTGAGGTGATGCCGCAGTTCGATTCCAGATTCGTTGTTCAGGTTGATGTCGAGAACCACGCAACATGCCGAATCGAAATCGCCGTGATTCTGGAACTCTTCGGCGGACGAAAACACGACGCTGTCATAACCGTGCTGACGTAGCAGCCGCTTTAACCCCTTGAGCATCCCAAGGTCATCATCGACCACAAAGACGACATTCCGATTCCGCAAGATAGTTATCCTTGGTCTGTCCATCGCGCCTTGACGGTCTTTCCGAGAGACGATCTGAAACTTGTCGGCGTCCGCCGAAGCCGATCAGGTCGTGGTTTCCTCGACTCACCACACTATTTTGGTAAGCTCTGAGTCTCGCATTTCCTATTGTCCCGTGGGACAATGGAGACGCGCATTCGGTTGATGAGTTTCTTAAGTCGTCTGTCCGGTGCCCGACAGATCTTTCAAAATCCCAGCACGCTCGGCAAGAGAGACCAACTCGGCGAGGGACTGGACTTGCAGCTTCTCCATCACCCGATGGCGATGGGCCTTGATCGTGCGTTCGGTCGCGCCCAATACGTTGGCGACCTGCTTGTTGGTCTTGCCGCGAATGACAAGATCGAAGACCTGGCGCTCGCGCGGCGTCAGCGTCGCGACCTGAGCACGCACGACGTCAAGCTTGCTTCTCTGGCTGCGCGCGGCCTGATGGTGAGCCAAGGCCCGTTCAACTGCACCAAGAAGCTCCTCCGACGATACTGGTTTCGTGAGAAAATCGTCCGCGCCCGCCTTGATGGCCCGCACGCTAGTTGGGACATCCGCGTAGCCAGTGAGAAACACGATCGGCAAGGTCGAGCCGATTTCGCTCAGACGCCCCTGCAGCTCCGGACCGCTCAGTCCCGGTATTCGCACGTCGAGCAGAATGCAACCCAATTCACTTCCGCTCGGCAAACAATCGAGCAAATGCTGGGCCGACGGATAAGTCGCGACCTCGTAACCAGCCTTCTTCAAACGACGTTCGATCGCCGTCCGAAAGGAGGCGTCGTCATCCACAACATGAATAAGCCCCCGCAATGGACACCTCTAGGATAAAGTTAGCGGCAGAGACCAACGAAACACCGCGCCACCTTCATTCTGATTTTCTGTCCAAATACGTCCCTTATACAACCTATAATTGCAGAACTGAAATTAGGTTCGATGACGGCGAGCCCCCACCTTCGCCGTGAAAAATTACGCTGAGATGTCTGCCGAAGTGCCGGCTACATCCCCCAAAATACTCCACCCATCTTTACCCGGACATTGGCCTTTCGGTCATTGTCCGAGAGGACAATGACCCTCGATACAATAGCACACCCCCACACGGTCTGGTTTAACACGATCCTGGCGGGAGCCGCCATTCAATTTGAGGTAGTAGTTAAGGCCGGCCCGCGGGGATGCGAACAAATTGTTTCAAACAGGGAAGGATCCATGTTTGTCAATGTCAACGCCCATCCTGGCAGTAAGCCGAAGCCGCTTGGGCAGCTCGGCGAGCTTTCGCGCGCACGGGTAATCCCGAGCGAATTCAAATACAACAGGGGAACGGAGATCTTTGGAGAGACGGAGCCTGCCGATTATATCTACCAGGTCGCGGACGGTGCGGTTCGCACCCACAAGCTCCTCTCCGACGGCCGCCGCCAGATCGGCGCATTCCACCTGGCCGGCGACATTTTTGGGTTGGAGAACGGTGCGGCCCACCGGTTTACCGCGGAAGCGATCGTCGATACCACAGTACGGCTGATGAAACGATGCAGTCTGGAGCACGTTGCGGAAACCGACGCGCTGGTGGCGCTCGATCTCCTCAATATGACAACGAGCAACCTCCGGCATGCCGAGGACCACATGCTGCTGCTGGGGCGCAAGACCTCGCTCGAGCGCGTGGCCGCATTCCTGCTCGAGATGGATCCCCGCCTGACGGCCGCCGGAGTGATGGCCCTTCCGATGACTCGCCGCGATATCGCCGACTATCTGGGCCTGACGCTCGAAACGGTATCCCGGGCGCTGTCACATCTTCACGGCATGGGTATTCTCGGCTTTCTCGGCCAGACCCAGCGGCAAATCGTGCTGCTGGACCGCATGCGATTGGCTGAGCTGGACCTTTAGCGCGAAGCTAGATCGCGACTTCACCTCCCGACAGCCCGCCGAACCAGGCGCCAAAATAACCGGCGTAAAGAGCCGGCGATTCGAGATTCATCGAATGCCCAATACCCGGCACCGTGACTAGCCGACAATCTGGCATTGCTGCTGCCATAGTCTTGAGATCGGCAGGAGCAATCCAGCCATCCTTCTCGCCCCACAACACCAGATGCGGATGCCAGATCTCCGCCATGCGCCGCTCCAGGTCGCCGCTCTGCCGCTCCAGATTGAGGTTGAAGGGCGTACCGAGCCAGACGCCCTCGGACACACCGAATGTCTGCTCCAGGATGCGTTCGTAGAACGCCTGGAACTCAGCGAGGCCCTCGCGAAAGCGCGACCTGGTATTTGGCGCAAGGCTCTCGGGTACAAACAGAGAAGGCGCAGCGGTGGCCATGACCGCGCGCGTCACCTCCCGGCTCGTCATCATCATGCGAAACAAGTCGGTCTGCTCGGCATTGAAAGCCATGCCCAGCGGCGTTACCGGATCCAGCGCGAACACCCTTCCAAACCGATCGAGCTGCTTGAGCAGCATGCGTGCCGCGATGATGCCGCCCGTGGAGTGGGTGGCGAGATGGCAGAAGGAAATCTGCAACTCATCGAGGGCGGCCAGCATGTCGAGCGCGTGCTGGCGCATGGAGTAGTTGGAAAAATCGGGCGTTGGCGGCGGCCGGTCGCTTTCGCCGCAGCCGCGCCAGTCGATGCCTATCACACGGACGCCGATAGGAAACAGCGGTGCGGCGAGTTCGACCCAGTCCTTGCTGGCGAGATTGCCGTGGATGAAGACGACGGCGACATCGCCTTCTCCCCATTCTCGCCAGCCGAGCTGGACTTCGCCCGCTCGCACCCTTGCCACCATCAGGCTCCTACTTGTTCAGTCCGGCGGTCGGCGATGCGCCGGGCGGCGTTGGCGCAACGCCGACCGTGGTCTCGCTGGAAGGGCCATTGACCAGACGGTCGATGGCGACCGGCGAATTGACGACGACGTTGCCGAGCTCGACGAAGTCAACGACATCGGTCGGGAATTGCACCGGATTGTCCGTATGGATGAAATGGCCCGTATCGGGGTAGATCTTCACCGTTGGACGATTGCCCGCGGCCGCCATGCGCTCGATGAACGGAACGATGACACCACCTGCGAGATCCTTCAGCCCGTTCAGGGAGGTCCCGGGGATGAACGGCTCCTTGGCGCCGAAGGCGAGGAAGATCGGCGCCTTGATCTGCGTTAGGCGCCGG
>Ga0193726_1000486_pt1 | contig 41245 bp, 45 predicted proteins | sample H2c1metaG_FD_144928 | JGI IMG/M metagenome (GOLD analysis project Ga0193726, IMG submission 144928) | Soil microbial communities from a riparian zone of the East river system, Colorado, United States - H2c1 | ecosystem: Environmental > Terrestrial > Soil > Riparian zone | place: USA: East River... | reverse complement strand
AATGTCTTCCTGTTCAGGATGTTGCCGTCGACCTTCTTCCCCGAGCAGGATACCGGCATCGTGATCGGACAGATCATCGCCGACCAGGCGATCTCCTTCCCGGCGATGTCCCAGAAGCTCGCCCAGTTGCAGGGCATCGTGCAGAAGGACCCCGCGGTCGCCTCGGTCTTCGGCTTCGCCGGCTCCGGCTCGGCCGGCCGCGCCGGCAACACCGCCACCGTCTTCATCGCCCTGAAGCCACTCGCCGAGCGCGGCGCTTCGGCCGAACAGATCGTCCAGCGCCTGCGTCCCAGGCTCAACGGAATTTCCGGCGCGCGGCTGTTCCTGCAGGCGCAGCAGGATCTGCATATCGGCGGGCGGCAAACGGCGGCGGAATACCAGTATACGCTGAGCGGCGACGACGCCGGCGCCATCTACAGCCTGGTTCCCAGGCTGATCACCGAGCTTGGCAAGCATCCGGATCAACTGGCCGACGTCAATACGGACATGCAGCAGAACGGCCTGCAGACCTATGTGACGATCGACCGGGCCACGGCGGCGCGCTACGGCTTGGCGCCGAACCAGGTCGACGCCGTGCTCTACGATGCGTTCGGCCAGCGGACTGTTTCGACCATCTACAATCCGTACAATCAGTATTTCGTGGTGATGGAGGTGGCGCCGAAATACTGGCAGCAGCCGCAGGACCTCAACCGGATTTTCCTCAGCACCGCTGCCGGCAACGTGACCGGCACGCAGCAGACGCAGATGCCTGCCGGCACGGTATCGGGCGTGAAGCCGTTCGCCGCCGTTGCCCCCCGGGTGGTGGCGTCCAACGCCAACGCGCTCAACGCCAATGCGCAGGCGAACCTGACAACCAACGCGATATCGAACAACCGGGGCGGAACGTCGAGCGGCAGCGCCGACAGCACGGCCGCCGAAACCATGGTGCCGCTGTCCGCCCTGGCCAAGGCCGTCAACAACCACACGGCGATCCAGGTCAACCACCAGGGCGGCCTGATCGCGGCGACGCTTTCCTTCAACCTGCCGCCGGGCGGATCGCTCAGCTCGGCGCAGGCGGCGATCGAGGCGGCGATGCGCGAGCTGGGCGCGCCCGCCTCGATCCATGGCGGCTTCCAGGGTTCGGCCCAGGTTTTTGCCCAATCGCTGTCGACGATACCGCTGCTGATCCTCGCGGCCCTCGTCGCCGTCTACATCGTCTTGGGCATTCTCTACGAAAACACCATTCACCCCCTGACCATCCTGTCGACCCTGCCGTCGGCCGGGATCGGCGCCACCTTGGCCTTGCTGCTGTTCGGCGTGCCGTTCTCGATGATCGCGCTGATCGGCATCATCCTGCTGATCGGCATCGTGAAGAAGAACGCCATTATGATGATCGATGTCGCGATCCATCTGGAACGCAACCAGCAACGCCCGGCGAAGGAGGCGATTCACGAAGCCGCCGTTGTGCGTCTGCGGCCGATCATGATGACCACGGCCGCCGCGGTGCTGGGCGCCATGCCGCTCGCCATCGGCATCGGCCAGGGGGCATCGCTGCGCCAGCCGCTGGGCATCACCGTCATGGGCGGCCTCCTGCTCAGCCAGATCTTCACGCTCTACACGACGCCGGTGATCTATCTTTCCCTCAATCGCCTGCGCCTCACGCTGGGTGAAGTCGCTTCCGCGTTGCCGTGGCGACGGATACGCCGACCAGGCTCGAACGCCTGAAGGTCGGACCTGCCGCTGCCGCAAACACCAGAGCACGTACCGATCGGTGGAATATCATTGCTGGGGGCGCGCCACTCCAGTGGCGCGTCTTTTCATGCTCTTGTGGACCGCGAGCGCTTGCGGTCCGGAAGTCCATGACGCGCCACTGGAGTGGCGCGCCCCCAGCGAGATGTGCGTCCATCCAATCGGAATGTGCCGAACGGGAGGGCGCCGACTTGTTTTCGGTTCGCCGTTGACTCTCTTCAATGATTCTATAAATATACAATTATGGAATCTCAAGACGCTGTCTCAGCCTTGTCCGCGCTCGCCCAGGAGCATCGGCTCGAAGTCTTCCGTCTGCTGGTGCAGGCAGGCGCCGGCGGCATGCCGCCGAACCAGATTGTCGAGCGGCTGCAGATCGCGCCGCCCAACCTTTCCTTTCACCTGGCGCAGCTCAAGCATGCCGGGCTGGTGCAGGTGCGGCGCGAGGGGCGTTCGCTGATCTACACGGTGAACTACGACGCCATGAACGGGCTGATGGCATTCCTCACCGACAATTGCTGCTCGGGTGATGCGTCGGCCTGCCGCGTGCCGGTGTGCGATCCGGACACCGCGACCATCGTGCGGCGCCGTGCCCGGCGCGCCAACCGTCATTGAGGGACCGCCTCCGGAGGGCGCCATGACCGACCGCCTCTATAATGTGCTCTTTCTCTGCACCGGCAATTCGGCACGCAGCATCCTGGGCGAATCGCTCGTCGATCAGCTCGGGCAAGGTCGCTTCAAGGGCTTCAGCGCCGGCAGCCATCCAAGAGGCGAGGTGCACCCCTATGCGCTCGACCTGTTGAACAGCCTGCGCTTCCCTGTCGATGGCCTCCGCTCCAAGAGCTGGGACGAGTTCGCCGACGGGGGCGCGCCCCCAATGGATTTCATCTTCACCGTCTGCGACGCCGCCGCCGGCGAGGCTTGCCCGGCGTGGCCGGGCCATCCGATGACCGCGCATTGGGGCGTGCCCGATCCTGCCGCCGCCCAAGGCACCGAGATCGAGCGTCGGGCCGCCTTCCGTCAGGCTTTCGCGGCGCTCGAGAACCGCATCAAGATCTTCCTCAGCCTGCCGCTCGGCAGCCTGGACAAGATGACCCTGCAGGCGCGCCTCGACGCCATCGGCCGCAAGCCGCCCGCCGCCTCGGCCGCCTGATCCGCTCATGTCGTCGCAGCCCGTGGCCAGGGCGGTATCCCCCCTGTCCCTCTTCGAACGGTACCTCACCCTCTGGGTCGCGCTTTGCATCGTGGCGGGCATCGCGCTCGGCCACTGGTTTCCCGACGTCTTCCACGCGATCGGGGCGGCCGAAGCGGCGCATATCAACCTGCCGGTCGCCGTCCTGATCTGGCTGATGATCATTCCCATGCTGGTCAAGGTCGACTTCGCGGCCATTGGCAAGGTGCGCGAGCACTGGCGCGGCATCGGCGTCACGCTGTTCATCAACTGGGCGGTCAAGCCGTTCTCCATGGCGGCGCTGGGCTGGCTGTTCATCGGCTATCTGTTCAAGCCGTGGCTGCCGGCCGCGCAGATCGACAGCTACATCGCGGGCCTGATCCTGCTCGCCGCCGCGCCCTGCACCGCCATGGTCTTCGTGTGGAGCAACCTGTCGGACGGCGAGCCCGACTTCACGCTGACACAAGTGGCGCTCAACGACACGATCATGGTCTTCGCCTTCGCGCCGATCGTCGGCCTGCTGCTCGGCCTGTCGGCCATCACGGTGCCGTGGCAGACGTTGATGCTCTCGGTCGGGGTCTACATCGTGGTCCCGGTCGTGCTGGCGCAGGTGCTGCGGCGGAGCGTGCTCTCGCGCGCCGGCCTGCCGGGCCTGGGCGCGCTGCTGGCGCGGCTGCAGCCGATCTCGCTGGTGGCGCTGCTCACCACCCTCGTGCTGCTGTTCGGCTTCCAGGGCGAGCAGATTATCGACCAGCCGCTCATCATCGCGCTGCTGGCCGTGCCGATCCTGATCCAGGTCTATCTCAATTCAGGCCTCGCCTACCTGCTCAATCGCGCCACCGGCGAAGCGCACTGCGTCGCGGCGCCCTCCGCCCTGATCGGCGCCAGCAACTTCTTCGAGCTGGCCGTCGCCGCCGCCATCAGCATCTTCGGCTTCTCCTCGGGCGCGGCACTCGCCACCGTCGTCGGCGTGCTGATCGAAGTGCCGGTGATGCTGTCGGTCGTGCGGATCGTCAATGCGAGCAAGGGTTGGTACGAGGCGGGGCCCGCCGTCAGGCGTCGTGTCGGTATCGCGGACTAGCAGCTCTCGGCACTGTCCTAGTCCAAAGACTCACGATGACGCAGCCCTGTTAGGGCTGAAGCAGGGTTCGAATCCCCTTAGGGAGTGCCCATGGAATCAATGGCTTAGAGATTGCGGCCGAAAATTTCTCGCGTATTTCTCGCAGATCGCTAGGGCGGAGACCCATAGCGATGTGGCGGCAGAGGCTTCGTTCGCCAACCCGCAGGTTAGCGCGACCGGAAACGATGCAACCAGAAATCTGTGGCTGCCACAGGTCAATCGTATCAATAGAGATGGCTCGACCGGTCATTCGACCGAATTGGCGCTTGTGGGAGATAATGCATGCCTAGCACGACGCCTACCGGAGTCGATAAGGTGTTGTCATTGGAGACGATCTATTATTCGGCTCCTATCCCGCGAAACCTAGCTGTCCTAACGATACTCGGTGCTGTCTTCGACAAAGTCTATTTCCCCGGCGTGTATTTGCCTAAAGCAGGATTCGATCAGGGTGAGCTAGATAAAGAGATCGATCGGATCAAAGGATACAACTTTCAAGACGCGGACACTGCGGTGCTTGTCGCCACTCTGTCGTTTGTAAAGTACGCAAAGGTGCTTGATGGCTTCTGTGAGTTCTACCGACGCAGTGACAATCCTTTCTCGGAGCGAGATATCCCAGCGTCTGCTCTCGAAGATTTATACGTTGCAATCCATGGCGAAGGAGCGCCCGGATGGCAACCTATCCTAGCTACTGGTCACGTGAAGAGTATGCCGGGCAGCGAAGAGTGCGTGATGTATCCCGGCGCCTACCACCACCTGTTAAATGCCGTGATCGAGTCTGGAGAGCGGGACGTGCCACTGATCAACGACGTCCCTGGAAGCATTCCCATCCCGGGCTACGAAGCTGCAACCCCGCACAATGATGCTGGAGCGATCTCCGCTATTTTAGCCATCGAGTGTGCAAAGCTCGCCCTTCCCGAGATGCCCATCTTACATCCTGAGGAGTTGATGGAGTTTCGTGCCGACAACGTTGACGCTCTCCGAAATTTTCGGCGATCGATGCTTCAATAAACTGCCGGCTTGAATAGTAGGATCAAAGACCTGTCTCCAGACGACTTCGCGCACACGACGCAGTTCTTTGTTCAGACGGAAATTGTGCCGCTGATGGATGAGCTACGGGCGGCGCTCAATGCTCCGAGCCGCCCCTGGTACAAGCGCTGGCTCGATGGCGCTCGCGTGACAGTAGAGGTTGGCGCGGGCTTCATCACTATGCCGCCAGGTAGCGCTATCGCGAATGCCCTCGCGAAGTATGCAGGACTGTTTGCAAACGAACTCACTGCAGAAGGCGATCATCGAGCGGCCATGAAACGCAGCGGTTTGTACTATCTTCTCAGCTTGGAGAGATTTCACCGATCACGAAGCTCATGACCACACGCACGTGCGTACGCCGACCGCACTCCGTCTCGCGTCGCATTGCACGAACGCGCACCGGGTTTTTAACTGCCACGATCGCCGGCAAGTTCGCGCGGCCTGATGATCACAAACGTCGCAAGCGCCAACACCATGAGCACCGCGACGACAAGGAAGGCGAGTCCCCACGCGATAGGCGACATGCCGCCCGCGAGATCGAGAGTCCAGCCGACGGCGAGCGGGCCAACGAAGCCGCCCGCATAGCCCAGCATGGAGTGCACGGCGAGCGTTGCCCCGCGTCGCGACGGTTCAGCGGTGCCCGCCGCGCCCGCCGTGAGGGACGAGGAGTCGAGCCAGACCACCGCGCCGTAAATCAGAAGGAGCGCCACGGCGACGGCGTAGGAGAGCGAGCCGACGAAGCCCAGGATCGCGGCGAAGGCAATCGAGAGGGCCATGGCGGTGCAGACGAGACGGCGGCGGCCGAGGCGGATGGCAGCCTCGTTGCCGGCCACGCTGGCGGTCGTGCCGATCAGAGCGAGCGCGGTGACGACGAGCGTGGGCGAAAAGGCGCCCTCGGCGGCGCCGGTGCGCGCGGCGACAAAGGCCAGGAACGCGACGCCCCAGCCGCGCAACGCATTCATTTCGAGGGTATGGACGCAATAAGCCAGCGCATAGGCCATGGCCGAGCGGTTGCGCAGCACCGGGCGGAAGTCGAACAGCGCCGGCTGCTGGCCGGCAGGCCGCGCCGGCGGCTGCCGGCCAGGCACGACGAGCGCCACGGTGAGCCAGGCGATGGCCGCGCTCGCGCCCGCGAGGACGAAGGCGGCGCGCCAGCCGGCATGCTCGGCGATCAGGTCGCCGCACAGGAAGGAGAGCGCGCCCGAGATGCCGATGCTGGCGGCATGGCCGGTGACGGCGCGCGACATCATTTTGGCATCGACCTGGTCGGCCAGCAGCTTGAGGCCGGTCATGTAGGTGCCGGCCCAGCCCAGGCCGGTGAGAGCGCGCAAGGCCATGGCCGACCAGAAGCCTTCGGCCAGAAGACCGAACAGGAGATGGCCCAACACCGAGCAGCCGACACCGAACAGGTAGACGCGCTTGGCGTCGATCCTGTCGGTCAAAGTGACGAGCACCGGCACCGAGACCATGTACGCGGCGTAGAAGATCGCGGTGATCCAGCCGGCCTCGCTGTTGCTGAGCGACCAGCGGCGCATCATCTCGGGCAGCAGCGCCGGCCAGAAATAGGCGCCGATCTGCACCATGACCTGAGCGGCGCAGACGACGGCGACCAGCCGGGCGGCGGAAACGCGCGATGCCGTGGCGTCAGTCGGCATGGGCCGGCGATTCGGGCGCCCGCAACAGGCAGAGCGCGAGGCAGGCAGAGAGGCTCAGCGCCGAAGACACCACCAGGACGCCGGCGCCCAGATGCTCGATCAGCAGTGCGAAGCCGAGCGGCGCCCCGGCCTGCAGGAAGCGCGCCGGCGCGCCGATAATGCCCAGGCGATAGCCGTAATTCTCCGGCCCGAACAGCGCCAGCGGCACCGTCCCGCGCGCGATGGTGAGGATGCCGTTGCCCGAGCCGTGCAGGAGGGCGAAGGCGCTCGACGCGACACCGCCGCCGGCGGCCAGGATGACCGCCGCGCCGATGGGATGCGTGAGCGTCGCCAGGCGCGCGGAGACCAGCGGATGGAAGCGCGCGAGGGGGCCGGCTTCGAGCAGGCGCGCCGCCACCTGCGCCGGGCCGATCAGCATCCCCGCGGCGATCGCCTGCGCGGGCGACGCGCCGGTGGCCTCGACGATGCGCGGGAAATGGGCGGCCATGCCCGCCGTGACGATCCAGGCTGCGGCAAAGGCGAAGGCGAGCAGGATCATGGGACGATCGATCGGTATCGCCTTGCTTGCCGCGACTCGCTCAGTCGTCGCCGCCGCCTTGGGCCGCGGCAACAGGAACCAGTTCATCGGCAAGGCGATGAAGAGGTGCACAGCCGCCCAGGCCAGGCAGGTCTCGCGCCAGCCGATGGTGGCGGCGCCCCAGGCGGTGAGCGGCCAGCCGATCGTGCTGGCGAAGCCCGCGAGCAGAGTGATGCCGGTGATCGCGCCGCGCGCGTCGGTGCCATGGAGGCGGCCGAGCGTGGCGAAGGCGGAATCGTAGAGGCCCAAACCCATGCCGATGGCGAGCACCATCCAGGCGGCGGCGAACATCGGCAGGGAGTGCGCAAGCTGCAGCAGGAACAGGCCGGCGGCGAACAGCAGATTGGAGGCCGCGAGCACACCGTTGCCACCCCAGGCGTCGATCGTGCGGCCGACCTTCGGCCCCATCACCGCCGTCAGGACAAGCGATGCCGAGAAGATGCCGAAGATCCAGTTGGTCGACAGGCCGAGGTCGCGCGACATCTCATCCGCCAGGACCGCCGGAAGGTAATAGCTCGACGCCCAGGCCAGCGTCTGCGTCGAGCCCAGGACGATGATCGTGAAGAGACGGCGCGTGATCACCGCATCAGCCGCAGCAGGCCTGAGGCTTTGCCGCCTCCTGCGGCGCGGCCGGGGCACAGCAGCCGCCCGCCGGTGCCGTGGCGGCGGGGACTTCGCAGCCCGACCCGCTCGCAGCCAACGGGCCCGGCCCACTACAAACGCCAGTTTCCGGCAGCACCAGCTCGACCTTGCGCGCCGCCTCGTGATCGCCGGCGATCTCGGCGGTGATCGAGCGGACCTGCTCGTAGCCGGTGAGCATCAGGAAGGTCGGCGCGCGGCCATAGGACTTGATGCCGGCGAAGTAGAAGCCGGGCTCGGGCTGCGCCAGTTCGCGCGCGCCGTGCGGGCGCACGGTGCCGCAACTATGCTCGTTGGGATCGATCAGCGGCGCCAACGCCAGGGGACATTCGAGGGCGGGATCGAGCGCGAGCCGAATTTCGCGCAGGAAATCGAGTTGGGGCCGCAAGCCGGTGGCGACCACCAGCTCCTCGACGGTGACATAGCGGCCGCAGCAGGCCGAGCCGGCGCCGACGCGCAGGCGTTCGCCGTCGCGGCTAAGGTGGGAGACCCGGAAGCCCTTCTCGACCCTGATCTTGCCGGCCGCCACCAGGACGGCGAAGGCCGCACCCAACGCTCCGCGCGCGGCGAGCTTGTCGTTGGCGCCGCCGCCGAACGCCTTTTCCGGCGTGTTGCCGCGCAGCAGCCAATAGATTTCGGTGGCCGGCGCTTGGTCCTTCAGACGTGCGAGATCGATCAGCGTGCCGATCGCCGAATGACCGGCCCCCAGCACGGCGACGGACTTGCCGGCATAGCGCGCGCGGTCGCGGCCCAGCACGTCGGGCATACCGTAGGCGACATGCGCCTGGACCTTGGCCTCGCCCTCGCCGATCGCCGGCAGGCCACCGGCGCCGGCCGGACTGGGCGCGAACCACGTGCCCGTGGCATCGATCACCGCATCGGCGCGCAGCGTCTCGGGGCCTTTGCCGTTCTGGTAGCGGATCTCAAAGGGCGCCGCCTGGCGGCCCTTGGTCTTCACCTTGTCGAAGCCGACCCGCCCGACGCTGGTGACGCGGCTCCGGGTGCGGATGCGGTCCTTCAGGACGGTACGCGTGGCCAGCGGTTCGAGATACTGCTCCACCAGCTCGGCGCCGGTCGGATACTGGCCGGGTTGCGGCTTGTTCCAGCCGACCGCGTCGAGCAAGCGTTCGGCCGCGCGATCGACATTGTATTCCCAGGGCGAGAACATGCGGACATGGCCCCACTGGCGCACGGCGTGGGCGACATCGGGAGCGGCTTCGAGCACGACCGGCTCCATGCCGCGCTCCAGGACATGGGCCGCGGCGGCAAGCCCGACCGGCCCGCCGCCCAGGATCGCTACGGTCTTCGTCGTGGTCGCGGTCATGATCTTTTCCAGTTCTGCTAGAATCATCGAAATAAGAGGGCAAAAAAACTCAGGCAGCCTTCTTCGACAGGACGCCCGGCGCGCAGGTTCCTTCCGCGCAGCATTCCTCGACCATGTAGTCGATAAGGCCGCGCATCAGGCCGTAGTTGGTGTGGCACACCAGGGTCGTCCCCTCGCGCGTCTGCGTGACGAGGCCAACGCCGATCAATGCCTTGAGGTGATGCGACAGCGTCGAGGCGGCGATGTCGATCTTGGCCTGCAGGCGCCCGACCGGCAGCCCCTCCTCACCGGCCCGCACGAGCAGGCGATAGACTTTGAGGCGGGTCGGGTTGCCCAGCGCTTCGAGGCAGGCGGCGGCGTCATCGAGCTTCATACGGCCTAGTTAAGATCTGTTGGCGATCCTGTCAACGGTATTTCCGGAAATATAGAATTATATGCCGGGCCCTGGGGCCGCTGCGGCGAGCGGACTGACGCGACGCCTCAGGGCGGGTTGGGCGCGCCGGGCGGCGGCGGGCTGCGCCGGCATTCGCCGGACAGGATGCCGCCATAGCCTGCGAGCGGCGTCACGGCGAGCGCGCCGTCGTTCCTGTTGTAGGTGATGGCGAATTGCGGGAAGCGCGTGCGCAGCGCCTGGAAGCTGATGCCGGTGTCGGCGCCTTCGACCAGCGTGCCGCCATCGAGCAGGGACGCGACGTTGCGCAGGTCGTCGAGCACCATGAAAAAGTTCTGCGGCTTGCCGTTGGTGTCGTTGTACTTGCAGGCGAGCCAGCGCGGTTCCGCCATCGCCGGCCGCGCGAGTGCGGCGAGCAAACCGACAGTCGCCAGAATTGCCGGCCACCGCATCGTGCGCCGGCCTTTTACCGGGGCGCCATGCGGATGGCGCCGTCGAGGCGGATGGTCTCGCCGTTCAGCATGTGGTTCTCGACGATCTGCATGGCGAGCTGGGCGTATTCCTTGGGATCGCCCAGCCGCGAGGGGAACGGCACCTGCGCGCCCAGGCTCTTCTGCGCCTCGGCCGACAGGCCCATCATCATCGGCGTCAGGAAGAGGCCGGGCGCGATGGTGCAGACGCGGATGCCGAGGCTCGAGAGATCGCGCGCGATCGGCAGGGTCATGCCGACCACGCCGCCCTTGGAGGCCGAGTAGGCCGCCTGGCCGATCTGGCCGTCGAACGCCGCCACCGAGGCGGTGTTGATGATGACGCCGCGCTCGCCGTCCTCCATCGGCTCGGCCTGGCTCATCGCCCAGCTCGCGAGACGGATGACGTTGAAGGTGCCGATCAGGTTGACCTGGATCACCTGGGAGAACATGGCGAGATCGTGCGGGCCGGACTTGGAGATGGTGCGGGCCGCGCGGCCGATGCCGGCGCAGTTCACCACGACCCGGGGCGCGCCCAGTCTCTCGACCACGGTCTTGACCGAGGCTTCGGTGTTGGCGGCGTCGGCGACGTTGGTCTTGACGTAGAGGCCGCCCAGCTCCTTGGCCTTGGCAGTGCCGAGCTCGTCCTGCAGGTCGAAGATCGCGACCTTGGCGCCGGCGGCGGCCAGCGCGGCTGCCGTGGCGCCGCCCAATCCCGATGCGCCGCCGGTGACGATGGCAGCGTGGCCCTTGACGTTCATTGCATCCTCCGTGGTTCGGGCCGCTTTTTAGCAGGTCCCAACCCCTTGCCAAGCGCCGCCGGGTGCCCACCTTTTAGGCCATGAGCGACACCGACCGAATCCTGGAGAACGAGACCCGCGTGCGCGACGGCTTCTGGCGCAAGGCGCGGCAGACGCTGGGCAAGGTGCCGTTCACCGAGGATGCCGTGGCGGCCTTCTACTGCGCCCTCGATCCGGCGACGCCATTGTCCATCCGCGCCACGCTGCTGGGCGCGCTCGCCTATTTCGTGATGCCGTTCGATGCCATTCCCGATTTCATCCTCGGCCTGGGCTACACCGACGATGCGGCAATCCTGATCGCCGCCTTCACCGCCGCGCGGGTCCACATCAGCGAGGCGCATCGCGAGAAGGCGCGCGCCTGGCTCCTCAAGGCGCAGGCGTCTCCAGCGGCCTAGGCGCGGGCGCGGCGCGTCGGCGTTCGCGGGCAAGCTGGTGCTCGCGATGGGCGATGTAGAGCGCCGAGCCGATGACGATCGAGGCGCCGACATAGGTCCAGATCACCGGCATCTCGCCCCAGATCAGCCAGCCCACGAACACCGCGAAGGGCAGCCGCATATATTCGAACGGCGCCACCGCCGACATCTCGCCCGCCTTGAAGGCCTGCACCCAGAAGTACTGGCCGACCGTTGCCGACACGGCGATGCCCACGGCCAGCACCCAGCCCCAGAGATCGGGCCAGCGCCAGACGAGGATGGCCGGCACGGTCAGCAGGATCGTCGAGAAGATCGCGAACTGGGTCAGGATCATGAGCGGCGTCTCGGAGTCCGACAGCCGCCTCACCAGCAGGATCGAGATCGAGACGGCGGCGGCATTGGCCAGCGCCACCAGGGCGCCGAGCTGCAGGCTGCCCTCGCCCGGCCGCGCCATGATCAGCACGCCGGCAAAGCCGATGACGGTGGCGCTCCAGCGCCGCCAGCGCACCTTCTCGCCCAGCACGAGCGCGGCGACCACGACCGAGAACAAAGGCTGCGAGAAGGCGATGGCCGTGGCGTCGGCCAGCGGCAGCATCGACACGGCATAAAAGCCCAGCACCATCGAGCCGGTGCCCATCGCGGTGCGCCAGAAATGGCCGATGATGCGCTTGGAGCGCCACGGCTTCACGCGGCCGGCGGCGATCATGGGCAGCAGCAGGATCACCGAGATGATGGCGCGGAAGAAGGCGGTCTGCACGCTCTCGACCTGGGTCGAGAGCAGGCGGATCATCGCGCTCGTCGAGGTGAAGATGAAGCCGCCGCTCACCAGCCACAGCGCGCCCTGCACGTTGGGCGGCAGGCGTCGCAGCCAGTCATGCATCCCGATCGTCCCTAGATCTTGCGTTCGCGGCCGGCCAATAGGGCTCGCGCGGGGTCTTGTTGAGCTCTTTGCCGACACGGCTGCGCGCCAGGGCGGCGATGAAGTCGACCGACTTGGGCGCATTTACGCCGCTCAACTTATGCTTGGCGAACGCGACGAGTTCGTCCGCCGGGACGGCGCCGCCGGGCGTGCCGTCGTGCAGGCAGTGCCGATCCGGAAAAAGGTCGGCGCGGCAGTCGAAGCAGTCAATCAGGTGCATCGCGCAGGTTCACCCATCAGTCTAACGATCGCTTCGCGTTGCGTAGAACGGGTTGAGAGTGGACACCCCGAAGGGATGGAAGTCCCGCACGTTGCGGGTCACCACGATCAGGTTGTGCACCAACGCAGTCGCCGCAATGCGGGCATCGTCGGCAAGCGTGTCGGACTTGCCGTGCATGAGTCTGGCCCAGGCGCGCCAGGTCGCGGTGTCCATGGGCAGGACTTCGTAAGTGCGGGCCACCTCGTCGACCCAACGCTCGATCTCCGCGGCGCGTCCCGGATCCCGGTCCCGGGTCAATTCGATCCCCGATTGTATCTCGCCCAACGAGAACGCCGACAGGCGCAACAGCCGATGATCGACTGCTCCCAACCAAGCCAAGACCGCTCCGTGCGGCCTGGTACGGCGCAACTCGGAGACGACGTTGGTATCGAGCAGGTACACGACAATTCAATCGAAGCGCGGTACCGGTCGCCGCCGATGCCGACCGCGCGGCGCGATCTTGAGATCGCCTCGGCCTTCATCGGTGAGCAGAAGCTCCTTGAGCGTCCGCGTCGGAGTCCCCTTCAGCAAACGCCACTCGGCAATCGGAACCAGTACGGCAGCTTCTTCCCCGCGCTTGGTCACGAGCTGGGGGCCCTGCTTGAGGCAGGTCTCAAGCAGTTCGCTGAAACGCGCTTTTGCATCCTGGACTGGCCAAGGTTTCATGCGGGCCTCTCTGACTAGTTATCTGACTAGCTTAATTCGCCGCCATCCGAGAATCAACCCGGCGGCCCGCCCGTGCCCAGCGACCGTTGCATCAGGACGCTGTCGAGCCAGCGGCCGAACTTGAAGCCGATATTCTTCAAAGTCCCGACCATCTCGAAGCCGCAGGAGGCGTGCAGCCGGATCGAGGGTGTCTGCGCCGAATCGCCGATCACCGCCACCATCTGGCGCTTGCCGAGGGCGGTGCAGTGCTCGATCAGCACCGGCAGGAGCGCCCGGCCGACGCCCTGCCCGACCGCGTCCTTGTCGATATAGATCGAATCCTCGACGGAGAATTTGTAGGCGGGCCGCGGCCGCCAGTTGCCGGCATAGGCGTAGCCCAGGACCCGGCCGTCACGCTCGGCCACGAGGTGCGGCAGGCCGAGATCGAGCACGGCGGCGCGCCGCTTTTTCATTTCGGCAAGATCCGGCGGATCGACCTCGAAAGACGCCGTGCCGTGCAGCACGTGATGGCCATAAATTTCTGCGCAGCGCGCGACATCGGCCTCGGTCGAGGCCCGCACGATCAACTCTCCCGCTGGCAACTCGCTCACTTGGCTCGGTCCCCACACCCTTTCATGCGGGGATCATAGCGCGTCGGTCAGACGAGCGCCGCATCGACGCGCGCTCGTCAGCGCCCGCTCTCGTCCTTGAACAGCGAATCGGCCAGCTGCATGCCGGTCTGCATGTCGGCGAGCGCGATGGAGACCTGCTGGCCGCGATTGTCGATGATCGTCCAGCCGCGCAGCGTCAGCGGGTTTTCCGCAAAGCGGACGATCACCTTGCCGTCCTGCGGCTTCTTCGCCTGGCTCATGGTGGCTTCGATGAGGCCGTTGACCCGCTCCAGCTTCTCGACCCTGAGATCGCCGCTGAGCGACAGCGGATCCTTGACCAGGAACGAGGCGGCGGTCCAGCCGATCGGCCACTGGCCGAAATCCTTCGTCGTCGGATCCCACATCGTCACCTGGAAGCCGTCGGCCACGATCTTGAGCTGCGACGGCGGATCGTACTCGAAGCGCATGCGGCCGGGGCGGCGCACATAGAGCGTGCCCTGGATGATCGAGCCGTTGGGATTGGTCTGCACGAAGCGCGCTTTCAGCGTGCGGATCGCGTTGAAGTACTTCTCGATCTCCGGCACGCCGACCTGGCCCTGAGCCTGCGCGGGCAGCGCGGCGGCGAACAGCAGGGCGACGGCAGACAGAACGGCGGCGAAAAGGATGCGCATGCGCCCGATATGACCGGCGAATGGGGCGGATTCAAGTGCGCGTGATTCATGCCTCCCCCGTCTTACGGGGGAGGTGCCTCCGAAGGGGGCGGAGGGGGAAGGCCGCACAGGCGATCTCCAAAATTTCAGATCTGAAACTTGCGAGCATCCCAACCGGGGCTTTCCCCCTCCGGCCCAGCGGGCCACCTCCCCCGTAAGACGGGGGAGGCAGGGCTTCCACGGAGATAAACGGGCGTTTACCATGGCATCAACAACGGAAGGAAACGCCTATGCATGTCGGAATGGCTGCCGTCTTCCAGAACACCGGCCGCGCGCTCAGCGACCATCAGATCTACCTGAACGAGCTGGCGCTGGCCGACATGGCCGAGCCGCTGGGCTTCGACTCGATCTGGTCGGTCGAGCACCATTTCACCGACTACACGATGTGCCCCGACGTCGTGCAGTTCCTCTCCTACATGGCGGGCCGCACCAAGCATGTGCAGCTGGGCTCGATGGTGGTGGTGCTGCCGTGGCACGACCCGATGCGGGTGGCCGAGCAGGTCTCGATGCTCGACCATCTCTCGGGCGGGCGAATGATCTTGGGTCTGGGCCGCGGCGCCGGCAAGGTCGAGTTCGACGGCTTCCGGCTCGACATGGGCGACAGCCGCGAGCTGTTCGTCGAATACGGCGAGGCGCTCCTGCAGGGTCTCGAGACCGGCGTGATGGAATATGAGGGCAAGCATTTCAAGCAGCCCGCCACCGCCATCCGCCCCGCGCCGTACAAATCCTTCCGCGGCCGCACCTATGCCGCGGCGGTGAGTCCCGAGAGCGCGCGCATCATGGCCAAGCTCGGCGTCGGCCTGCTGATCATCCCGCAGAAGCCGTGGCGCGAGGTCGAGAAGGAGCTCACCGAGTACAACACGCTCTATCGCGAGCTGAACGGCACCGACGCGCCGCAGCCGATCTCGGCCGGCTGGACCTTCGTCGATCCGAGCGCCGAACGGGCGCGCGAGATGGCGATGAAATATATCGGCGGCTACTACCGCACGGTTCTCGACCACTACCAGTTCGCCGGCGCGCACATGAAGAACCAGCGCGGCTACGAGTATTACGCCAAGATGAACGAGAAGCTCGCCGTCTACGGCGACCAGAAGGCGATCGAGTTCTTCGCCGACCTGCAGGTCTACGGCACGCCCGAGCAGGTCCACGACAAGGTCATGGCGATCCACAAACAGACCAACAACTCGGCCTATGTCGGCGTGTTCTCCTATGCCGGCATGGCGCACGAGGAGGCGGCGCGCAACATGCGCCTGTTCGCGGACAGCGTGATGCCCGAGCTCAAGAAGTTCGACGCCGGTGCGGCCATCGACCGCTCGTCGATGCTGCCCGACCTGCGCTTCGCCGTCGCCGCGGAGTAAGGCCACGGTAAGCCTGACCGGTCATCGTAGGCCCGCGTTTGGAAAGGAGGCCGCGATGCGTCGTATGGCGTTGGGCCTGTTGGCCCTGAGTCTTTTGCTGGCGGTCTCCCCTGCCTGCTTCGCCCGCGGTGGCGGACACGGGCATGGGCACGGCCACGGCGCGCCCAGCTCGCGCCCCCACCACTAGCTATCCCCAGAAGCCTTCGATAGGTTTCGCGCCGCGCGCTGCGCCGGGGGAGAACACATGCGTAAAGCTTTGGCAGCCGCCACGATGGCGGCTTGCTGGGTGGCGGGCTCGGCTGTCGCCGAGACCCCGCTCGAGCGTGGCCAGTATCTAGTCGGAAGCATCATGGGCTGCGGCAACTGCCACACGCCCGTGGGGCCGAACGGGCCGATCCTGGACAAGGCGCTGTCCGGTGGACCGCCACTCGAAGAAAATCTCTTCACCGCGGTCCCGTCCAACATCACGCCCGATCCGCAGACCGGCATCGGCAAGTGGACCAATGCGCAGATCAAGGTCGCCATCCGCCAAGGCAAGCGACCCGACGGCACATTGCTCGGACCGCCCATGCCGTTCGGCCAGTATCGCGGCATCGCCGATGCCGATATCGACGCCGTCGTCGCCTACCTGCGCACGGTGCCGGCGGTGAAGAACGCCGTGGCGAAATCGACCTACAACATTCCGCTGCCGCCGGCCTGGGGTCCGCCGATCGACAAGCCGATCGCCGCACCGCCGGCGAGCGACAAGGTGGCCTACGGCGCCTACCTCGCGGGTCCGCTCGGCCATTGCGTGGAATGCCACACGCCGATGGGCCCGGATCACCGCCGGCAGTTCGCGACGCTGCTGGGCGCGGGCGGCATGCAGTTCAACGGACCGTGGGGGCTGAGCGTCGCCAAGAACATCACGTCCGATCCCTATCAGGGGCTCGGCAGGTGGACCGACGCCGAGATCGAGCGCGCCATCCGCAGCGGCATCGACAAGGACGGCCATGCGCTGAAGCCGCCGATGGGCTACGGCTATTACCGCAAGATTTCAGCCGACGACATGGCCGCGCTGATCGCCTGGTTGCGCAGCCTGCCGGCGAAGAAGACGCCGTAGAGAGCGATCGCCGCGAGACCGTTCCGGCAGATACAAAATTTACGGGCATACACGTCAGCAGATATGCGGCGCTGACCGCTAATTTCAGTTTTCGGCAAATTCTTTCGTCCATACGTTCGCGGTCGTTGCGCAATCCGCGGTGACGACCGTGCACGGTCCTCAACCGGCGAGCCGAGAGCGAGTGGGCGAAATTTTGGCGCCCGCCGTCCAACTGTTTCTCCCCGATCTCTCCTGGCCTGGCCACCGTCCGGCGGAAGGAGCCGTACCATGCGTCGTAAATTTTTCATTTCTTCGACTGTTCCGCTGCTTTTCCTTCTCCTGCTGGGAGGCTGTCTCGGTCCCGACTATCTCGTGACGTCGATCGGACCGTCCGCCGGCGAGGAAGCCGCCAGCCTGCGCGAGGGCGAGCCCCACTACACCGACCATCGCGCCGTCACAGCCAAGCCTGAAATCGTGCGGATCGCCATCGATGACCAATTCACCCTGTACGAGCGGGCAAAAATCCTGCGCGCCGTCAACGAGTGGAACCACGTGTTGAACAACTTCGTGCGCTTCGACAGCGACCCGGCGGCGGACAAAGAGCCGGTCTGGATCATCGTGCCGATACGCGGCGGCCGCCCGCCGCCGGTGAGCGGCATGATCATCGGCCATGCGCTCGCCGCGACCCAGGCGGTAGAGCCCATCGGCGGCGTGGTGATCGTCTACGTCGATCGCGTGCGCGGCTACGATCTCGCGAGCGTCATGCGGCATGAGCTCGGCCATGTGCTGGGCCTCGGCCACGACCCCAACGGCCGCCTGATGTCGAGCCGCTACACGGCGAGCCGTCAGCAGTGCATCGACCGCGCCGCCGCCGAGGCGGTTGCTGCCCGTCGAGCATTGCCACCGGCGGCGCTCAATTGGTGCGAAGAGTTCCACGCCGCCAGCGCATATGACGGATCGGTGACCGAGGCCGCGAACCGCGCGACGCGCTGACGCGGTCCGACAAGCCGACATGGCACGTACCGTGCTTTATAGGGGGTCTTCGGAATCGGCATTGCCGTAGCGTCGCCGACACGGCAGAGACCGCCGTTGCGGCGAAGGAGACGCCTCATGAGTTCCCCGTCTGCGACGGCCCCCGCGCCGGACGGATCGCGGGCGCGGCCCGCCTTCGAACGGATTGCCCTCCTGCTGCAGGGTGGCGGCGCGCTGGGTGCCTATCAGGCGGGCGTCTACCAGGCTCTGGCCGAAGCCGATCTTCATCCCGACTGGGTGGCCGGCATCTCGATCGGCGCCATCAACAGCGCCCTGATCGCCGGCAACCCGCCCGAGAAGCGCGTCGAAGGTCTGCGCGTCTTCTGGGAGACCGTGTCCCAGCCGCCGTTCGGCATCCCCTATCTCGCGTCGGTCGACATCAAGAGCGACAGGCAGCGCCAGAAGATCAACCAGTTCCGCGCCATGGGCACGATGCTGTGGGGCGCGGCGGAGTTCTTCAAGCCGCGCATACCGCCGCCGATCTTCATGCCGGCGGGCAACCCCACCTACTTCGACAACATGACGCACAAAGTGGCGCCGGCGCATGTGATGGCGAGCGGCTCGCTGCCGCCGGGTTTTCCCCGCCACCGAGGTCGACGGCGAGTTCTACTGGGACGGCGGCATCCTCTCCAATACGCCGCTGCAATGGGTGCTCGACGCCCGGCCGCGCGAGGATACGCTGGCCTTACAGGTCGATCTGTGGAGCGCGCGCGGCGAGCTGCCGCGCGACATGATCGAGATCGACACTCGCCAGAAGGACATCCGCTTTTCCGAGCCGCACCCGCGCCGGCACCGATGCCTTCCGCAACATGCAGGCGCTGCGCCGCTCCGCGGCCAAGCTGCTCGAGCAAATGGCCCCCGAGCTGCGCCAGACGCCCGAGGCCGAGCTGCTGGCGCAGGCGGCCGACACCAAGGTCTACAACATCATCCACCTGATCTATCGCGCCCGGAACTACGAGGGCGCGTCGAAGGACTACGAGTTCTCCCGCCGCACGATGGAGGAGCACTGGAAGACCGGCTACAGCGACATGGAGCGCACCTTGCGTCATCCCGAGGTGCTGCAACGGCCGAAAAGCCCCGATGGCGTTTTCACCTTCGACCTCAAGCAACAGGGTCGCGAACAGGAGAAGTGACGATGAAACTGGCCGATGTCCGCAAGAACGCCTTTGCCATGCCGCTCAACGACCCGTCCTATCCCAAGGGTCCGTACAAGTTCTACAACCGCGAATTCGTCGTCATCACCTACCGCACCGATCCGGAGCGCCTGCGCTCGATCGTGCCCGAGCCGCTCGAGGCGGTGGGCGACACGGTGAACTACGAGTTCATCCGCGTGCCCGATTCGATGGGCTTCGGCGACTATACCGAGACCGGCCAGGTGATCCCGGTGCGCTTCACGGACAAGGACGGCACGGTACAGGAAGGCGGCTACGTGCACGCCATGTATCTCGACGACAACTCGCCGATCGCCGGCGGCCGCGAGATCTGGGGGTTCCCGAAGAAGCTCGCCAATCCGAAGGTCTGCCACGAGAACGAGACGCTGCTCTGCACCCTGCACTACGGCTCGGTGCTCTGCGTCACCGGCACCATGGGCTACAAGCACTGCGAGCTCGATCCCGCACCGTTGCTTAAAAGCCTGGCCAAGCCCAGCTTCATGATCAAGATAATCCCGCACGTCGACTGCACGCCGCGCATCTGCGAGGTGGTGCGCTATTACCTCGAGGACGTGACGGTGAAGGGGGCGTGGTCGGGCCCGGCCGCGCTGCAGTTCTTCGACCACGCCATGTGCGACGTCAACCGCCTGCCGGTGCGCGAGGTCGTGTCGGCCAGCCACTTCGTCACCGACCTGACATTGGGCCTTGGTGAAGTCGTGTTCGACTACCTGGCCAAATAGATTTCGAAAACCACGCGAAAGGATCGCCTCATGTCCCGCTTCACAGGAAGAGTTGCCATCGTCACCGGCGCGGCCAGCGGCATCGGCAAGGAGGTGGCACTGCGGCTCGCCGCCGAGGGCGCCATTCCGGTCATCGCCGACCTCAACCTCGACGCCGCCAGCGCCACGGCCAAGGAGATCAAGGCCCTCTATAAAGATAAGGGTGGTGGCGGCGATTCCTTCGCCGTCGCCATGAACGTCACCGACGAGGCCCAGGTCGAGAAGGGCATCGCCGACACCATGGCCAAGTACGGCAAGATCGACATCCTGGTGAGCAACGCCGGCATCCAGATCGTGAAGCCGCTGGTCGACTTTCCCTTCGCCGACTGGAAGAAGCTGCTGTCGATTCATCTCGACGGCGCCTTCCTCACCACCAAGGCCTGCCTGAAACACATGTACGCCGCCAAGTACGGCCGCGTGGTCTACATGGGCTCGGTCCATTCCAAGGAAGCCTCCAAGCTAAAGGCGCCCTACGTCACGGCCAAGCACGGGCTGATCGGGCTGGCCAAGGTGCTGGCCAAGGAAGGCGCGGAATACAACGTCGCGGCCAACGTGGTCTGCCCCGGCTTCGTGCGCACCCCGCTGGTGGAAAAGCAGATCCCCGAGCAGGCCAAGGAGCTCAACATCAGCGAGGAGGACGTGATCAAGCACGTCATGCTGAAGGACACGGCCGATGGCCAGTTCACCACGACTGACGAAGTGGTCGACGCCGTCCTGTATTTTGCCGGCGCCAGCAGCACTGCGCTCACCGGCCAGTCGATGGTCGTCAGCCACGGCTGGTTCATGCAGTAGGCGCGCGTACATGCCTCAGGCGTGCGCCTGAGCATTGTGTTGCAAGGTTGCAACGCTACCGGCCGTTAAACGCCGGAACCTGTGACCGTGGGCAACCACGGTCTTTCGGCCCTCGTTGGTTGGGCACTAGCGCCTCCAACAAGGGAACCCCCGTAAATGTCCAAAAAGGCACTTCTGGCCGCCGCAGCGATCCTCACCCTGCCGGCAGCCGCCAACGCCCAGTCGATGTTCAGCCCCAGCGGCCCCGTCTATCCGGGCGTCTATATCGGCGCCGAAGGCGGCCTGAACTGGCTGCTGAACAACAACAGCTACACCATGAATACGGGCTGGGCCGTCGGCGGCAAGGTCGGCTACGACTTCGTCGGCCCGCGCGTGGAGATCGAAGGCCTGTACCATAACAACACCGGCAGCGGCGTCGTTGCCTTCCCGAACGGCGGCTTTGCCAACGTGAACGGCCGCATCGAGCAGGTCTCCCTGATGGGCAACGTGCTCTATGACTTCTTCCCGGGCGCCACCATCACGCCGTATATCGGCGCCGGCGCGGGCGTCGCCTTCGTCGATTCCACCATCCAGGGCTGCAGCCTCTGCAGCACGCAGTTCGCCTACCAGGGCATCGTGGGCTTGGGCTACAACGCCACCCCCGCGCTGCGCATCTCGCTTGAAGGCCGCTACTACGGCACCACCAACCCCGGCGCCTACACCAACAACAACATCCTGGCGTTGATGAGCGTCAGCTACAAGTTCGGCCAGCCCGAGATGGCACCGCCGCCGCCGCCGCCGCCAGCGGCCGTGACGCCGCCGTCCTTCATGGTGTTCTTCGACTGGGATCGCGCCAACATCTCCGACCAGGCGCTGACCACGATTCGCCAGGCGGCAAGCGCCTTCAAGACCAAGGGCAGCGCCCGCATCACGGCGACCGGCCATACCGACACGTCGGGACCGGAGAGCTACAACATGGCGCTGTCGCTGCGGCGTGCCAATGCCGTCAAGGACGCGCTGGTCCGCGAGGGCGTGCCGGCGCAGGCGATCACCGTCATCGGCAAGGGCGAGAGCCAGCTCTTGGTGCCGACCGGCGACAACGTGCGCGAGCCGCAGAACCGCCGCGTCGAGATCGTCGTCCAGTAACGAAGACCGACCTTCCGAACACACAAACGGCCGGGCAACCCCGGCCGTTTGCTTGTCCGATGGGCAAAAATTCCACTTGGGCGGAGATCGTCAATCTGCCTCGACGGGGCTAGACTGCGGCCGGGAGGTCCACCATGGCAGGCACCCTCGATATCGAACCGGTCGACGCCAGCTTCGGCGCCGTGGTCCACGGCATCAAGGTCACCGAGCTGGACGACGCCGCCTGGCGCGCGCTCTACGCCGCCTGGCTCGACCATGCCCTGCTGATCTTTCCCGACCAGCATCTCGCGCGCGAGCAGCAGATCGCCTTCGCCAAGCGCTTCGGGCCGCTCGAATTCGAGATGGCCGCGATCAGCAACGTCAAACCGGACGGCACCCTGCGGCAGGAAAAAGACAACGACGACATGATGAAGGTGCTGAAGGGCAACATGGGCTGGCATTGCGACAGTACCTACATGCCGGTGCAGGCCAAGGGCGCGGTGTTCAGCGCCGAGGTGGTGCCGAGCATCGGCGGCCGCACCGGCTTCGCCGACATGCGCGCCGCCTACGATGCCCTCGACGACGATCTCAAGGCCAAGCTCGAGCGCCTGGCGGCGCATCACTCGCTGCACTACAGCCAGTCCAAGCTCGGCCATCAGACCAAGAAGGCCGACGGCGAATATAGCGGCTACGGCCTCCATGAGGGGCCGGTGCCGCTGCGGCCGCTGGTCAAGACCCATCCCGAGACCGGCCGCAAGTCGCTGCTGATCGGCCGCCACGCCCACAACATTCCCGGCATGGACGAGAAAGCCTCCGAGCAATTGCTGCAGGAGCTGGTCGACTTCGCCTGCCGGCCGCCGCGCATCTATCACCACGACTGGACGGCAGGCGACGCGGTGGTGTGGGACAATCGATGCCTGATGCACCAGGCGACGCCGTGGGACATGACGCAGCCGCGCGTGATGTGGCACAGCCGCATCGCCGGCGATCCGGCGAGCGAGGCGGCGCTGGCGCGTTAGGCGTCAGTGCGGTGGCATGGGGATGAAGACGGGCGGCGTGCCCGACATCTTCGAGCGGGCCTTGATCTCGGCATCGTTGGCGCCGAACGGCTTCAGATAGACGTAGAACGGTGTGCGGCGCTCGGCGATGTCGTTGCCCGGCTGGGCGCTGCGGCTGATCAGCATGTCGGACTGGATGCGCACATGCATGTAGCCCGGAATCAGCTCGGCCCAGTTCGCCACCTCGGGCGTGAAGGACACGTCGTAGGAATAGGCGTCGACCAGCTTGACGACCCCCCAGCTCGTGCCCGCACCGGGGCTCGACGGCACCTGCTGCCAGTTCATGCCCGACTGGACGTAGACTCCGACCGCATTCAGCATGACATAGAGCGGCGCGGCGGGATCGATGTTCTGCATCGCAATGGTCATGCGGTACGACTTGCCGTCCGGCTCCTGGACGATCCGCTTCAGCTCGACATAGAGCGAGGTGAGCGCCTCGTGTTCCAGCAGCAGGCGCGCCTGGCGCTGCTGCTGGAGCGCGCGCGCCTGGTAGATGCCGATGCCGCCGTCGATGGCGAAGGCCGCGAGGATGATGCCGACGACGCTCAACACCACCGGCGAGCGCCAGAGGCGAAGCCCGCGCCCGAGCTTCACCGCGATGCCCGACGGCGGTTCCACCGACGGACGCGGCGCGGCGTCGCGCAACTTGCCGAGCAGGACGCTCTCGGAGCGATCGCGCGATGGCTCGGCCAGGCCCAGCCGCCGCTTCAGGAGCCTGGCTTCGGACTGCCCCGCCGCCACCTGCCGCCACAGGTCGCGGATCAGCGCGTCCTTCTGATCGGGCGACAGCCTGGCGAGATCGGGGCGCTTGCCGGTCATGCCCAGTCACTCATGCGACGACGACGCCGTTGGCGATATGGACGATCTGCTGGGCCTGCTCGGCCAAGGAAAGGTTGTGGGTCACCAGGATGAGCGTCGTGCCGAGCTCGCGGTTGACGCCCAAAAGCTCGTCCATGATCTCGATCTCGGTCTGCTCGTCGAGGTCGGCGGTGGGCTCGTCGGCCAGCACCAGGGCGGGCTGGTTGATCAGCGCGCGGGCGATCACCGCGCGGCGCTGCTCGCCAGCCGAGACCTCGGACGGATAGGCGTCGAGATAGTCGCGCAATCCCATGCGGCCCAGCAAGCTCGAGGCCCTGGCATAGACCTCGGCCGCGGCCGGCCGCTTGCCGAGCATCGCCGGCAGGGCGACGTTGTCGATCAGCCGCAAGGTGGGCAGCAGGCTCGCGAACTGGAAGACGAAGCCGATCTTGCCGTTGCGAAACGCCGCCAGCGCATTCTCCGACAGGCGCCAGATATCGATGCCCTCGACCGTGACCGTGCCGTCCGACGGCCGACTCAGGCCGCCGATCATCGCCATCAGCGAGGACTTGCCGGAGCCCGAGCGGCCGATGATGGCCGCGAAGCGGCCCGGCTCGACGTCGAGGTCGATGCCCGCGACCGCCGTCACGGCGCCGCGTTCGGTGACGTAGTTCTTGCTCAGCCGGCGGCACGACAGCATCGAGTCAGCCCTCGCTGCGCACGAGGTCGTAGGCGTCACGGCGGCTGGCCCGCCAGGCCGGATAGAGCACGCCGAGCGCACCGATGACGGAGGCCAGCACGATCGCGCCGACAGCGAAGGCGATGGTGCGCGGCGTGTCCAGCCAGACGAAGGGCACGCCCAGCTTTTCGAGGTAATAGACCAGCGAGCGCTCGAAGAGACGCAGCATGAGCACGCCCAGCGTGACGCCCAGAAGGCCGCCGACGCCGGTCGCCAGCACCGCCTCGGTCACCATCATGCCGATGACCTGGCTGCGGCGCGCGCCGATCGCCTTCAGGAGGCCGAGCTCGCCCCTGCGTTCCGTGACGATCGCCGAGAACAGCACGCTCACCATCAGCGCGGTGCTGACGAACATCAGCCCCATCAAAGCGAGGATGCCGTCGAGCAGCGCGGCCAGGCCCTGGCGGATGCCGCTCAGCGTCGTGTCGCCGGCCACCACCTTGGCCCCGCTGAGCGCCGACAGGATGGCGAAGCGCGCCTGCAGTGCCGTGGCGCCCGGCGCCAGCCCGACCAGGAAGCCCGTCACCTTGCCTGGCACCAGCGCGGCGGGCGGGGCGCCCCCCCCTCCGCTCATCGGACCGTGGATCACGGCCGCCAGCGCCTCGAGCGTCGCGAAAGGCATGAAGACCCCGCGCTCGTGGGTGCCGACGCCGGTGCGGCCGAGCCGGCCATAGACGGTGTGCGGCTTGCCGAAGATCAGGAGCTGCGAACCCAAAGGGGCATCGCGTTCGGCGCCCAGGATCACGTCGCCGGGCTGGAGGCCGCGGTTGATCCTTTCGGCGAGCCACGGCTGGATGGTGAAGTCGCGTGCCGGATCGAAACCGATCAGGTCGACCGAATCGTGGTGGCTGCCGATGCCCGAATGCTCGACCCGCACGATCTTCTGGGCGGCGTACCTGCCCACGCTGGCCAGGTTCGCCTTGGCGAGCGCATCGGCATCGAGCACGAGCTCGGTCGGCTCGACGACGAGCAGGGCTGCCGTGATGTTGGTGAGCGCGCCCTCGGGCACCACCATCATGTCGGCGCCCATGCGGGTGAAGCCGACCGACATGCTGCGGTCGATGCTCTGCATCAAGGTCGCGCCGGTGAACACGACGGCGCTGCCGATCGCGACGGAAGCGATCAACAGCAGGCTGCGGGCCTTGCGACGTCCGAGATTCTGGAGGGCGAGGCTAAGCAGGAGCCAGCGCACCCCCCGGATCTCACCAGCCATGAATTGCCGGCGCGCTCAGAGAGTACCCATCACAGAGTACATGAGCGCGTATGCTTCATGTGCTCCAGTTTGGTCGGGATGATCACGCAATCATGGTGGCCGCCGTTGCTCGGCAGGATGCCGATCAAGGTGTCGGTCGAGGTGTCGATGACCGAGATGCCGCTCGACTGGCGCTGGAAGCCGCTGAACGGCGTCAGCACGTACTTGCCGTCGTAGGTCAGCGCCGGCGTCTGCAGGTCGGGGCCGATGCCCTGGATCTCCTTGATGATGGTCCAGGTCTTGGTGTCGACCACCATGATGCCGCTGAAGGCGGGCGACGGATGCAGGATCGACAGGTAGAGCTTCGAGCTGTCGAGCGAGAACACCATGTGGAACGGGTTGGGATACTTGCCGCGCCACAGCGGATCCTCGACGTGCGCGACCTTGCGCCATTTCGTCGGGTCCGGATCGGTGCAACTGAAGATCGAGCAATTGTTTTCCCGGAGGTTGTTCATCATGACGAGGAACCTGCCGTCGGGCGAGAAGCCGATCTCGTGGCCGGGCGAATGGATCTTGTCGAACACGACCTTCCAGGTGTCCTTGTCGATCTGCTCGACCGGATACTGGTCCTGCGAATCCTTGTTGAACTGCAGGAAAGCGGCCGGATCGAAGTCCTTCTCCGGGTCGAGGATGCAGATGCCGCCGCACAGGCGCACGACGGTCGCCGCCCAGCGGCCCTCGGGATGCCAGATCGTGCCGTCGGCGCCGGTCAGCGTGAGCGGCGCGTCGCCGGGCAGCGAGCCTTCCTCGACGAACAGCTCGCCCATCGGCACCATTTCCCAGTCGATCTTGTTGCCCTTGGTACCCTTGTAGTCATACAGGCCGGTCTTCGCGTCGGGATAGATCTTCTTGATGGTGAGCGTGCCGCCCTTCATCCAGGCGTCGCGCAGCTCGGGCACGTTGGGCGTCCAGTCGAACTTGAGCGCCGCCTTCACCTGCGACGTGGTCCGATCGAAGCAGGCGGCGATGTCCTTCTGGCCGTCGGTCACGAAGTAGGACTGGGCGTCCTTGGGATTGACGGTGACGTGCACGCCGAGACCCAGTCCCGTGGTTTCCGAGACGTTCTCGATCAGCTGCATCTGCGTGCCGTCAAAGCGCACTCGATAGATGTTGGTGCCGGGCGCGGGCTCGACGATGGCGGTCGGGATGCCGTAGATCAGCGAATTCTTGCCGCCCTGGGTGCTGTTGACGAATTCGAAGCCATGATAGGGGTCGGCGCTGGGGAAGGCGCAGAGATGATGGCTGATCGGGCTGTAGTCGCCGTAGTTCCAGTACCAGATCGAGGCAAGCACCCGGTTTGAATTGAGATCGATGGCATAGGTGCCGCCGCCCAGCTTGGTCGGCAGCAGGGCGACCCAGTTGCCCAGGCTCTGGCCCCTGACATCCGCCTTGTTGTCCACCACCTCACGCACGATGTGCTGCGTCTCGGTGTAGTTGGCGCCGGCGTGGCGCACGCCGTGGTCCGACACCGACCCGCCCAGGGCATTGTAGCCGAGCACCGCGGCTTCCGCGACGCCCGCCGTGCCGACGGCGACGCTCAGCATGGTGCGCCGGCTCACGCCACGGCTCTTCGGCGGTGCGGCAGCGGGGGCGCTGGCCTTGGCCTTGCGCGAATCGGCCTCCTTCTTCTCGGCGAGGTAGGTCTGGAACTCGGCGTGGTCCTTTTCCTCGACCTGCGTGCGGCGCCTGACGAAGTCGGCAGGGGATTTCTTGGCGACGGGAAGCTTTCCGACCTCGGAAACGACCTTGACGCCGGGGCCTCCGCGCTGAGGCTTCTTGGTCTTCGTCGGCTTGCCACGCTTCGCCATCTGCCCGTCTCCCCTTAAGTGAGCGTCCTTCTTCCGATACTAGACACGCACTTGTCGGAAGAAAACCTGAAGATGCCTGCGTGGCTGCAGGTCAGAATGTTTTTGGCCGGGGCTGGCGTCCGGCTGGCGCAGGAGTAGTCTTGGCGCGAACTCAATCCGGCGGACCGTCGTGGGAGCGTGTTGATGGACTATGCCGTCGTTATCAGTGCCATCGTCCTGGGATTGTCCGTGCTGGCGACGATCGCGAAGTTCCTCGACTGGTTCATCCACAGCGATCCAAAGACGATGGTGCGGACCACCCGCTGGATGCTGCTGCTCCTGGTCCTCGCCTGCATTCCGCTTCTGGTCCTGGCGATCGCCAATCAGCAATGGCCTGCCGCGATGCTGATCGGCGCCGGCATGCTGATCGTCCCCACCCTTCTCAAATGGCGCGCGATGTTCGCGCCGCTGCGCGCGGCGTTCGACTATTTCCGGAGATCTGGGACGACGACGCGGCCCACGACCCCGAGATGGTGCGCCGGGCCGCCGCCATCCTCGAGGCCTATGTCGGCAAGTCCTCCCTGGTGGCGCTCGGCGACGGGCGGCGCGGCGCTCGCGACGACCGCGAACGCACCATGTCGCGCCAGGAAGCCCTCGACGTGCTTGGCCTGGAGACGGGCGCCGACGAAGGCGCAATCCGCGCCGCCCACAAGCGCCTGCTTGGGCTCGTCCATCCCGACCACAGCGGCTCGGCCTATCTCGCCAAGAAGGTCCAGCAGGCACGCGACACGCTTCTGGCGCCGTCGCGCGCGTGGGAGACTGCCGCGCCCAGGAACCGGGCGGCGAAGCGCTAGACGCGCTCGCCGGAGCGGACAGCGGCATCATGGAAGGACTTCTGGGTCCTCGCCATGTCGAAGGGCTGCTCGTGCAGGGTTTCCGGATCCCACTCGCTGCGCGGGGCAGCAAAGAAGTCGCCGCCGTAGATCTGCAGAGCCGACGAGATCCTGCCGATGGGATTGGTGACCGTGTGAATGATGTCGCGGCCGAGCGGCGCGGCATCGCCCACCCGCAGCGACTTGGCGCCGGCGGCCTCGATGACGTCTCCGTGACGCCGCCAGAAAATATTATCCTCGCCGCCGGAATAGACGCCGATGACCGCCCACATGCTGTGATTGTGCGGATAGACCGTCATGAAGGGCGGCCAGGCGATATTCAGGATCGTGAGCTTGTCGGAGCGGAACAGCTGATTGATGCCGCTTGCCCTGGGCTCGCCCAGTCCCTTGAGGATGCTCGCCGGATCGGAGACGGCCTCGGCCACGATCTCGCGGACGGCCATATGGCTGTCGTTCGCCTCGACGGCGTTTCGGCAACGCGCCACGAAGTCATCAATATCAAACCGCATCGATCGCCTCGTCAAAAGAGCGCCATCGTTGCGGCGACTCTAGTGCCATACGGCCGGGCTGCCTATGCCTGAACGACGCTCGGCGGGGCCGTTTCGCAATCGTCATCGCAGGATGTAGAGTGTCGGATGCCTCCACGACCGTTTAGCCGATCCGGTATCCATGACCGACATTGTTGACGAGCTGCGCGCCGAGTGTTCGGCCTCTCACCAACTGCCCGAGCGACCGGACGGACCGAACGAGGAGGAGGCGGTGATGCTCGACCGCGATGTCCGGTGGCGGGCCGCGGCCGAGATCGAGCAGCTTCGCGCCGTGATCGCCGGATGGCAGCCGATGCAGAGCGCGCCGAAAGACAAGCCGGTCTTGCTCTACTGCCCGAACCTCGCGGGCCATGTCGCCCAGAAGATCGTCGTCGGGGTCTGGCGGTTCGATGCGAACCGCCGCACGTTCGGTTATTGGGTGAGCGACGTCGGCCATCTCGACAATGGCTTTGCCGAAACCGGTCCCTGGATCGAATACATCGAGCTCCATCCGCAGAAATGGGCTCCCTTGTTGCCGCCGCCCGACGGCCCATCGTAGACCCTGCTATCGCGGCGCAGCGTCGCGCGCCGTCCGGGCCTCCTCGAGGGCCTTGCGCGCGCTCTCCGCCGCCTGGGTTGCCGCGTCGCATTTCGCCGACGCGGCGCTGTCGAGCGAGAACAGCGCCGCACCACAAACGATGAACACTCCACCGGCCACGTAGTAGCCCCAGGCGTCGAGATAGAGCCGCAGCAGCAGCACGACGAACGGAACCGGAATGAAGACGAGCAGGAACCTGATCCAGGTCGCGCGATTGTAGGCCCGCGTCAGCGCCTCGGCCGTCGTCTCCAGTGCGGCGGCCTGGCGCTGCAACCGCTCGACCTCATCGACCGGTTCACTGCCAATCATCTGCTGAGGCGTCGCCCGGCATGAAGGGTGCGGTGTTGGTTCGCATTTTGCCTGCGTCCTGTTTCAAATGCTCACCGGGCGCCCGAGCCTAGCATTCCCACGGCCGGCCGTCCTACCGAGGTGCATTGCGAGGTCATCGGCTGAAGCGGATTTTTGCAGCCGCCAAATGGCTGGATTGTTGGGATCGGCAGAAGCAAGATCACGAGGATCCTTGCCGTCCTGAAAGAAGCCGAGATGAAAAATCGGGCGGGCGTCCCGTCGTGAGCATTGCCAGGAAGGCCGCCTTCTACACGATCCTGGCGCTCATCGTCCTCGCGGCGTCGGAGCTGGTGTCGTCGGCATTTCTCTTCTTCGCCTACCGGGACCAGATTGCCAGCCTGTCCGCCGGGCCCCCCATGCCGGCAACGGTGTTGGTGCTGCGCAGGGGGCTCAATTGGCTGCTCCCGGGGAGCGCCCCGGATCCCGCCGCCTACCGGCGAATGACCCGCATTCCGCAGGACTTCTTCAGCGAAGACGCCCAGCAGGGCTATCGCGCCAAACCGGGCCGCTACATCTTTCGCTATTCCCGCCTGCACCGCGATGTTCCCGAGCATCTCGACAGCGTGGTCACGATCAAGGGCGATGGAACGCGATTCACGGGAAACACGCCGGCAGCACCCGCGCGGCAGATATATGTGCTGGGCGATTCGTTCGTGTTCGGCGACGGCGTGAACGACGAGCAAACCTTCAGCTTCCTGCTGCAATCGGCCTTTCCCCGCGACGCCGTCCATCTGCATGCGCTCAGCGGCTATTCGTGGGCCAACGCGCTGGTCACGATGGAGCGGATCCAGGACGAGATCCACCCCGGCGATATCGTCATTCTGGGCTATGCCTATTACTACAAGGAGCGCCATGTCGAGGCGCCTGGCCGGCTTCGCGACATCCGCGACTGGATGGCGAGAAGTTTTCCCGAGGTCGAGCTCAGCCCCAAGGACAGGCTCGTCCGGGCCCGGCTCGACGGCGCCAACCACCTGGTGCTGGACACCATTCCGATGCACTGCAAGTTCAACCCCGACTATTGCACCGGCGCCGAGCCCACGGCGGACTACACGGACAAGGTGTCGATGGAGCTTCTACGATCCATCGCGGCCAAGACCGGCGGGAAGATCTATCTCGTCCATTTCTTCGGCCCCAAAAACGACCCGGTGCTCGCCAAGCTCCCCGGCAATGTCGAGCTCGTACCGGCAACGCCCGAAGACTTCCTCTACGTGATGCGGGACGATGTCATGGGCTTCGACGATCACGGCGGACCGTATTGGCACTACGCGATCTACTCCAGGATAAAGCAGGCCCTCGCGCTCCCTTGAAGACGAACCCCGCAGCGCCCCTCCTCAGGACTGGGCGCGAGCCCCGCGCACCAGCCGTCCGGGCAACGCGCCCGTGAACGTGCCATCGCGATAGGTGACCTCGCCGCCGACGATGGTGGCGCGATAGCCTTCAGCCTTCTGCTCGAGCCGCCGCCCACCGCCTGGCAGGTTGTGCACGGGATGGGGTGCGTCGACGCGGAGACGGTCGAGATCGATCACGTTGATATCGGCCTTGTAGCCTGCCGCCAGCCGCCCGCGATCGCCGAGGCCCACCGTGCGCGCCGGCACGTCGGTGAGCTGCTGGACCGCCCATGACAACGGCCAGCGCTCGCCCTTGCGATCGCGCGTCCAGTAGGTGAGTGCGTGCGTGGTGTAGCTCGCGTCACAGATCAGGCCGTAATGCGCACCGCCGTCGCCCAGCGCCACCACGGTGTGCTCGTGGCGCAGCATGCTCGCCATGTTGGCGTCGGAAGAGTCCGTGTAGTTGGCGCCGGGATGGAACAGGATGGTGCGGCCGTCGCCCCCCACCAGCAGGTCGTAGGCCAGCTCGAGCGGCGAGAGGCCGAGCGCCGCGGCCCGGGCATCCAGCCGGCGGTCGCCGGCCGGCGTGTAGTCGGGCGGATCGCCCAGCACGTACATGTTGCCGACGTTGCGCATGAAAGCCAGCATCTGCGGATTGCTGTAGACCGGCTCCTCGGCGAGCAGGCGCGCCCGCAGGCCGGCATCGCGCAGCCGCGCCAGCTTCTGCGGCAACGGCAAGCCATCGACCTCGCGATAGCTCGGGCAGGTCGAGAACGGATGGAACGACAGTTCGAGCCCGTACAGCACGGCCACCGGGCGTGCCGCCACCTGGCCGCGGATCGGCAGGCCGTCGCGCTGGGCGCGCTCGACCTCGCGCAACAGGGTCTGCCAGCGGCCGGGATAGAGCGAGATGTCGAGCAGCGTGAAAGAGAGCGGCCGGCCCGACAGCTCGACCAGGCGGCGCAGCATGGCGAACTCGGTGGAACCGTCGGCCGTGCTGTCCTGGAAATCGTCCAGAAGCTGGATCACGCCCTTGCCCGCCCGGCCCATGCCGCGCGCGATCGCCGCCAGCTCCTCCTCGGCCGCGGTGATGGTGGGCGTGAGCGCGCCGTCCGGCGTGCGGTGGAACAGCGAGCGCGAGGTGGTGAAGCCCAGCGCCCCGGCTGAAAGCCCCTCCTCCACCAGCGCCGCCATGGCGGCCATGTCGGCGGCGGTGGCCGGCTCGCGATCGACGCCGCGGCGGCCCATCACGAAGACGCGCAGCGGCGCATGCGGCACCTGGGTGGCGAAGTCGATGTCGCAGCGCCGCTGGGCCAGTGCCTCGAGATATTCGGGGAAGCTCTGCCAGTTCCACGGCACGCCTTGGCGCATCACCAGCTCGGGGATGTCCTCGACGCCCTCCATGACCTTGATCAGCGTGTCGCGATCCTGCGGCCGGCAGGGCGCGAAGCCGACGCCGCAATTGCCCATCAGCACGGTGGTGACGCCGTGCCCCGACGACGGCGAGAAGCGGTCGTCCCAGGTCACCTGCCCGTCATAGTGCGTGTGGATGTCGACGAAGCCCGGCGTCACGGCGAGGCCGCTCGCGTCGATCTCCTCGCGCCCCCTGCCGGCGATGCGGCCGACGGCGGCGATCCGACCATCCTGCACGGCGACGTCGGCTTCGCGAGGCTCGCCACCCGTGCCGTTAAACACCGTGCCGCCGCGCACCACCAGGTCGAATTGAGCAGCCATGGCTCTCTCCTGTGACAGACGGTAGCCCATCGTGACGGCACCCCGGGCGACATGGCAACTGCAGCTTTCCCCGCGCCATTGCCCCTGTTCCCAGAGCGGAATGTCGCAGGACGGTTCCGGGATTGGCTATGGCTGCCCGGCGGGCGCTCCATCAAAATGCCGGCAACGCCGCTCACCGCGTCTGGCGGGCCATCCAGAATACCAAACACTGACGGGAGTGGCGGTGAAGCAGCGCATCTTCGGCTGGATCTCGGTCTTGATCGGCGTCGTTCTGGCATTGGCCACCGTCGAAATCGTGGCCATCGCCTGGCTGTATGTCGAGGACGGCCGCTATACGCCGGCCGCCGAGCTGTTCGAGCGCACGCAGAACACCTATGTGCGCGACGTGACCAAGGGCACGGGCTGCCGCTACATCGACACGCTCTATCCGCATCCCTACGTGGCGTTCGTCCAGCATGCCAACCCGCCGTGCGGCATTCCCTGGGTCAACAATGTCGGCCTGTTTGGTCCGGACTTTCCGGTGGTCAAGCGCAGCGACCATTACGTCGTCATGATCACCGGCGGTTCGGTCGCCTCCTATCTGGGAGGGAACCAGAACGCGCCGATCCCGCGCTATCTCGAGGAGGAGCTGAACAACCGATATGCGAGCCCCAATGGCAAGCCGTGGATGGTGCTGGACGGCGCCGACGGCGCGTGGAAGGAGCCGCAGGGGTTCATCATCTTCTCGCTCTATGCCAGCGCGGTCGACGCCATGATCAACCTGAGCGGCTTCAACGAGCACTACTATTTCCGGCTGGGCGAGGACCAGCGCCTTGAAGGGCCGGCCTCCAATTTCATGGAGGTCAACCCTCTTGCCGCCGACGATAATTTCGGCGACGCGGCGATCGGCTGGGTGATGGGACGCCTGGCCGGGACGCTGGCGCTCAATCCGATTCTCGGCCAGTCGCATGCGGCCTACATGATCATCCGCGGCATCGAGTCGGTGGCCAAGGGCAAGGACAGTTTCAAGTCCAGCAAGCGAACGACGATCCCCAGCCTTTTCGCCCTGCCCAAGGATATCCAGGACAATCCCGAGCGCCTGTTCGACGTCCAGCTCGGCCTTTACCAGAAATACCTGCGCGAGACCGAGGCGGTGGCGCACGACAACGGCGTGAAGTCGGCCTATTTCCTGCAGCCTGTTCCGGCCTGGGGCAAGACGCTGACCGAGCAGGAGAAGCGCGTGGTCGGCGATCTGTCCTACCGCGACATCTATCGCCGGATCGTCGCCGGCATGATGACGCTCAGCGAGCGCGGCCTGCCGATCTACGACCTGGGCGATATCTTCAAGGACCAGAAGGGCACGATCTACACCGACCAGATCCACTATGTCTCGAGCACCGACGGCGACAGCCCCGGCAACCGGATGGTGGCGGCGCGGATCGGCGCGTTGCTGGCAGAAACCTGGGGCCTGCAGCCGAAGCCCTGAGAGGACGCCGTGCCCAAAGGCGGCACGAGGTCTGGCAACCGCTCGATATCAAGCGCATCCTTGGCATGTCGCCGTAGTTCAAGGAGGCGGTCGTGGTCTTTCGAAAAATTCTCATTGCCATCGACGACGAGCCGATCGCGGCGCATGCGGCTGACATCGGGGCCGAGCTGGCGCGCATCGTGGGCGCGGAGATGGCGTTCATCCGTGTCATCGACGCCGAGCTCGTAAACGCCGCCGACACCGGCATTCAACCCGATGTCTTTGTCGCCTCGGCCAAGGACGACGCGCGAAAGCTGATCGACGATTTTCGCAAGCGCCTACCGCAACAGACGGCCGCTTTGGAATTCGTCCAGATCGGTTCCCCGCAAACCGAGATCGTCAATGCGGCGAAGGACTGGCCGGCAGACCTGATCGTGATCGGCAGCCATGGACGCGGCGGCCTAAAGCGCGCCCTGCTGGGGAGCGTCGCCGAGGGCGTCATGCGCCACGCTCCCTGTCCGGTTCTGGTCGTGCGAGCGAAAGAGTAGTTTGACCGCGTCGCCTGAACCGCCAGCGGGCCATCGAAATCCAAGGAGAGAATTGTGACGGCATCGCCAACAGCAGCGACCGCGGCACCGACCGCGGCCTCGACCGATATCGGCCTGTTCGAGGCCCTCTACACCGCCCGGTCGCTGCGGCGTTTCAGGCCCGACCCGGTACCGCAAGAGGTGATCACGCGGGTGCTCGACGCCGCCATCCGCGCGTCCAGCGGCGGCAACACGCAGCATTGGAACTTCATCGTCGTGCGCGATCCGGAGAAACGTCGCCAGCTCGGCGCGCTCTATCGCAAGGCCTCCGACTATACGGCCGGCGTCTATGCCGCGCGGCCCAAGCCCGACCACCTGACCCAGGCGCAATACGACCGGTTCCTGGCAGGCAGCGGCTATCTCTGGGACCACATGGCCGACGCGCCGGTCATCCTGGTGCCGTGCCTGATGAAGCGTGAGCCGCCCGAGCGCTCGAGCCTCCCGGAGGTCGTCCAGGCGCGCTACGCCGACCATCTCGCCAACCAACAGCGCATCAGCGGGTCGAGCATCTATCCGGCCATCCAGAATATCATCCTGGCCTGCCGGGCGCTCGGCCTGGGGACGGTGATCACGACCAACCACATCCTGTACGAGGACGAGGTCAAGGCCGTGCTCGGCATGCCGGACAACGCCGCCACCTTCGCCCTGATGCCGCTCGGTTATCCGACAGGAAAATACGGGCCGCTCACCCGCAAGCCGGTGGCCGAGGTCACCTATGCCGACAGCTGGGGCACGGCCTGGCCCGTCGCGGCGAGTGGAGATGTTGCGAGGTGAGTCGATGTTCTCCGGGGGGCGTCGCCCAGCCGTCCGGTCGACAACAGGCCGAGCAGCGACCGTCCGCTTAGCCTCTCCGCCACTGGACGAAATTGGCAATCAACCGCGGCGGCTCATTCGCCAGAGCCCGCGCCTGCAGCGCCGTGGCGCATACCCTGCGCGCATCGCGAAAAAAAGTCACCAGCCCCTCGGGCAGGAGCGACTCCGCATACTTCAGCTCCGCCGTGAAGGGTGGAACTTCGATCCAGCTAAGTCCCGCGTCGGAAGAATGTTGCACCAGCACTTCGCCCCTTTCCCTCGCCAGCAAGAGTCTGTCGTTAACCAGCGGGTTGAAGTCTTTGACGTTATGAAGCGTGCAATAGATCTCGCCGTCGAGACGGCGCGACGCCGGTTCGCGGAGACACCGATCACCCAGCCCGTAGAGATCGACTGGTCCGTTCGAATTGCTGGGAAAAAAGAACGCATCCATAGGAGGTCCAACGCAGTGGCCTCCGTAGACATAAGTCGTCACGCGCTTTGGCCACGTGATCAACTGGTGGCCGAAGAGCTCGCCTGTCTACAGGCAAGGTGGTTCATTCACCGATCGCAACCGCTGCGGCAGCGGTCAGTCATGCTCATTTCCGCCGCCTGTGTCGCCAGCGTGTCCCCGGCGACAAACAGAGCTACAGCTTTTCCGCTAACTCATTGATTTAGATGGTGCCCCGAGACGGAATCGAACCGCCGACCCCATCATTACGAATGACGTGCTCTACCAGCTGAGCTATCGGGGCACGGCGGCGGGTTTAAGGGAAAGGCGGCGGCCGCGCAAGGCGGCGTTTCGGCCGTGCCCGATTTGGCCCTATGATCCGCCCGCAAAACGACTTCGCAGTGGGAGAGAATGATGGCCAAGGTGGCGTTTCTGGGTCTGGGCGTGATGGGCTTTCCGATGGCGGGGCACCTCGCCGCCAAGGGCCACGATGTGACGGTCTACAACAGGACCTTCGCCAAGGCCGAGGCGTGGACCAAGAAGCACAAGGGCTCGGCGGCCAAGACGCCGAAGGAAGCGGCGGCGGGCCAGGAGATCGTGTTCTGCTGCGTCGGCAACGACGAGCATCTGCGCGCGGTCGTGCTGGGGCCCGACGGCGCCTTCGCCGGCATGGCCAAGGGCGCGATCTTTTTCGACAACACCACGGCCTCGGCCGACATCGCCCGCGAGTTCCATGCCGAGGGCAAGAAGAAGGGCATCGACTTCATCGACGCGCCGGTGTCGGGCGGCCAGGCCGGGGCGGAGAACGGCCAGCTCACCGTGATGTGCGGCGGCGAACAGGGCCCGTTCGACAGGGCGAAGCCGGTGGCCGATGCCTACGCCAAGGCGGTCACCCTGATCGGCGAGCCGGGCGCGGGCCAGCTCACCAAGATGATGAACCAGATGTGCATCGCCGGCATCGTCCAGGGCCTCGCCGAGGCGATCAATCTCGGCCAGAAGGCCGGCGTCGACATGGACAAGGCGATCGGCGCCATCTCCAAGGGCGCGGCGCAAAGCTGGCAGATGGACAATCGATGGAAGGCGATGGTCGAGGGCAAGTTCGAGTTCGGCTTCGCCGTCGACTGGATGCGCAAGGATCTCGGCATCAGCCTGGCCGAGGGCAAGCGCGACAAGGCGCAGATGCCGCTGGTCGCCCTGGTCGACCAGTTCTATGCCCGCGTGCAGGAGCGCGGCGGCAATCGCTGGGACACGTGCAGCCTGATCCAGCTGCTGCAGAAGCCATGAGCGGCTACAAGCTGTGGGGTCGCGCTGGCTGGGGCTCGACCATCGTCGAGGCCCAACTCGTCTGGTACGGCCTGCCCTATACCTTCGAGCCGGTCGAGGATCTGTTCAGGACGCCCGACGCCGCGGCCAAGCTGGCGAAGGTCAATCCGCTCGCCCAGGTGCCGACGCTCGAGATGCCCGACGGCAGCGTGATGAGCGAGAGTGCCGCGATCACGCTCCTGCTGGCCGACATCATCGGCAAGGACTCGCTGGTGCCGCCGGCGAACGCCAGGGAGCGCGCCAAGTTCCTGCGCTGGCTGGTGTTCATCGTCGCCAACATCTATCCCACCTTCACCTACGCCGACGATCCGGCGCGCTTCATCTCGGTCAACACCGCGCGCGATCCGTTCCGCGCCGCCACCGACGCCTATGCCCAGCGGCTGTGGCACCAGATCGAGGGTGAGGCCGGCAGCCCGTGGTTTCTGGGCGAGCGTTTCTCCGCGCTCGACATCTACTTCGGCGTCATGACCCGCTGGCGGCCCAAGCGCGGCTGGTTCGAAACCGAGACGCCGCACCTCTTCGCCATCGCCCAACGCACCGACCAGGTGCCCGAGCTCACCGGGGTATGGAAGCGCAATTGGCCGGCCAATTGAGGCCGGTCCTGCAGCGTCGCACGTTCGCCACCTTGGCAATCGGCGTCCTTGCCGCTCCCGCGGGAGCGCAAGGCAACTATCCCGACAAGCCGATCACCATGGTGGTGCCAGCGCCGCCGGGCGGCGGCACCGACCTGATTGCCCGCCTCTACTCCGACCTCCTGTCGCAGGAGCTTGGCCAGCAGGTGATCGTCGACAACAAAGGCGGCGGCAACGGCAATGTCGGCACGGCGATCGTCGCCCGCGCCAAGCCTGACGGCTACACGCTCCTGATGCAGTACTCGGCCTACCATTCGGCCAACCCGGCGCTGATCAAGGAGCTCAACTGGAAGCCCGATGATTTTGCCGGAGTCGCCATGGGCGCGGTGGCGCCGCATGTCATCGTCATTGCGAAGAAAGTCCCGGCCGACGACCTCAAGGGCTTCATTGCCTACGCCAAGGCCAATCCCGGCAAGCTCAACTACGCGTCGGTCGGGCAAGGCTCGGTGCCGCATCTGGGCGGCGTGCTGCTGAACAAGGCGGCCGGCATCGATCTAACCCACGTGCCCTACAAGGGCGCGGGACCGGCGACAGCCGATCTCGTGGCAGGCCAGGTCGAGCTGATGGTGGTAACGCCGCCCTCGGTCTCGGGCCACATCCGCAGCGGTTCGGTGAAGGCGCTGGCGCTGGCCAGCGACCAGCGCCATCCGGCCTTTCCCGAAATCCCGACCACCGCGGAAGCGGGTCTTCCGGGCTTCAAGCTCGACGGCTGGTTCGCCCTGTTCGCGCCGGCCGGCACGCCGCAACCCATCGTCGACCGGCTGAACGCCGCCATGCGCAAGATCGCCCGGATGGACATCACCCGGGAGCGCGCCAATCAGCTCGGCACCGTCCTGAAGGACTGGACGGCCCCCGAGATGGACAAATTCGCCAAGAGCGAAGTCGCTGAGTGGGGCAAGGTGATCCGCGACAACAACATCACGATGGACTGACATGGCGTGCGTCGGCATCGTCGGCGGCCTGGGCGTCGGCGCCACGGTCCACTACTACGAAAAAATCACTGCGGCGTGCAAAGCCCGCGGCGTGATACCCGATCTGGTGATCGTCCATGCCGATGTCGATCGCGGCCAGGGCTTCGTGCGCGACGGCAAGCTCGACGCGCTGGCGGACTATCTCGCCTCCTTCATCGATCGCCTCGGCGCCGCCGGCGCGAAGGCGGCGGTGCTTCCTGCCGTCACGCCGCATATCTGCATCGACGAGCTCGCGGCGCGTATCCGCCTGCCGCTGATCAACATCGTCGAATCGATCGGCACTGAATTGCGCGCGCGGCGGCTCCGGCGCGTGGCGCTGTTCGGCACGACCTTCACGATGGAAGGCAGCCTGTGGGGCCAGCTCCAGAGTGCCGCTCCAGGGGTCGAGATCGTGAAGTCGAGGCCCGACGAGATCGCCTTCGTCGGCAAGGCCTATCAGCGTATCCTCGACACCCAGACGGGCGATGCCGACGACACGGCGGGCCTGCGCCGCATCGCCGCCGACCTGCAGCGACGCGACGGCGTCGAGGCTATCCTGCTCGCCGGCACCGACCTCGCCGTGATCTTCGACGAGGCGACTGCCGGCTTTCCCTGCATCGACGTCGCCCGCGTGCATATCGACGCGATCGTGGAGCGGTTGACAGTATGACGCCGTCATTGACGGAGGCGGTTAAAACGTCTGCCGCACACCGACGATCTCGCCGAGGCAGAGGCCGACATGGTCGGCCGTTTCAGGCGCGAGCCCTTCGACCTCGATCTCGACGGACAGGAGATCGGCATCGGCCTGGGCGAAGACGCGCGCCGGCACCAGGCCGCGCTTGGCCAGGAGCTCGAGCGCGCGCGGCAGCACGCCGGGTTCGGCGTCGGCTTCGAAACAGTATCGGACGGTGGAAGGGTTACGCTTGAGAGCGAACACGGCGGACATGGAACGACTCCTCGAATGACGGGAGAACGGCAACGCTGCGGTTTGCAGTGCAAACCGAGGTGCTAATTCGCCGGTCGAGGAGGTCCATGCGGGCCATGTCGGCACTATAGCGCCGGACGTGGCGGGCACGCTACCCTCCGGCGACGAACCCCGAGGGAAGGAAACAAAGATGCGTTCGACGCCCATTTACGAGGTGCATGCTGTCAAATACGCCCATCTGCCGCGCAAGGCTTGGGAAGTGCAGATCACCCCGGATCCGCACGACGCCGACTTCCCGATGGATTATTTCGTCTGGGTGGCGATCCCGCTGGATGAAAGCGGCCATCGCACGATCGGCGGCAAGCCGATCGTGATCGACACCGGCTTCAACGCGGCCGTCGGCAAGAAGCGCGGGCGCGAGGTCAAGACCAATCCCGCCGACCTCATCCAGCATCTCGGCGTCGACGCCAAGGAAGTGGAAGACGTCATCATCACCCACCTGCACTACGACCATGTCGGCAACTGGGACCGCTTCCCCAAGGCGCGCTTCCACCTGCAGGACAAGGAGATGCAGTTCGCCACCGGCCGGCACATCTGCCACGGCACGTTCCGCCATGCCTTCGAGATCGAGGACATCGTCGGCATGGTGCGCGCGGTCTACGGCAAGCGCGTGGTCTTCCACGACGGCGATGAGGAGGTCCAGCCTGGCATCTCCGTGCATCTGATCGGTGGCCACACGATGGGCATGCAGTCGGTCCGGGTCATGACCCGCAATGGCTGGCTCGTGCTGGCCTCCGATGCCAGCCACTACTACTGGGGCATCGAGGACAAGAAGCTGTTCTCGATCGTCTACTCGGTCGCCGACATGCTGGCGGGCTACGACAAGCTGCAGAAGCTGGCCGACGGCCGACTCGAGATGGTGGTGCCCGGCCACGACGCGGCGGTGATGACGCGCTACCCCGCCTCGCGCAAGGATCTCGAGGGGATCAGCGTCCGGCTGGACTGATCATGAGATCATACCTCCCCCGTCAGACGGGGGAGGTGGCCCGAAGGACCGGAGGGGGAGAGCCTCAGTCGAGGTCTCTCAAGTTCCCGATCTGAAATTCGAGAACCCGGCCGCGACGCCTTCCCCCGCCCGTACCCTCCCCCGTCTGACGCAGGGCTGTCCGGGGAACGATTCACTATGACGCGGGTGCATGCCCGGCCGGAGCTGGTTGGACCAGCTACTTTCTGGTTGTCGAGACACAGAAAGGACCGGGCATGCGCTGCAGCGATAGCATTCTGGGTAATCTTCTCAAGCCGATCTCGCGGCGCTGGTTCGACGCCCTTGTGGATC
>Ga0193726_1000485_pt1 | contig 41324 bp, 75 predicted proteins | sample H2c1metaG_FD_144928 | JGI IMG/M metagenome (GOLD analysis project Ga0193726, IMG submission 144928) | Soil microbial communities from a riparian zone of the East river system, Colorado, United States - H2c1 | ecosystem: Environmental > Terrestrial > Soil > Riparian zone | place: USA: East River... | reverse complement strand
CTCGCTGGCGCCGCCATAGCGCTGATCCATGAGTGCTAGGCTCGCTGTGTCTCACAGCTATGCATTGAGTCGATAGAAGCGTTGATAGAACGCTGTCTTGAATCGATCGTTGAAGGACTGCTCGGTTGTCGAGACAAAGTTCAAGGCAGCACGCAGTCGTACGTTCGCCTTGAACGAATAGATCAATCGGATATCGTCACGCCCTGGCCCGACGCGTTGGAACACCCCACCCAATGGCGCGCGTCGTGTGTGGAACAGGATGAACGTGCGGTTGCTTCCCTGCCAGACGTAGTACTCGCTCGAGAGCTTCCCTCTGATACCACGCTTGCGTGCGATGCGCTGGCGTGCCCATGCATCGATGCCTTTGTGTGTCTTGACGATTGGACCACGTGTGAAGTTCAGCGCCTGGAAGGTCATGTCCGGTCGCACGCTATCACTGACACTCGGTCGAGCTGCCTGGCCACTCACTGGGATCGCGACGTTCTTGCCGACGAATGGTAGTCGCGCGCCGCCCTCCTCGAACATCGACAGCAAGAAGCGTCGTTTGTTATCGACGCCGATCTCGGCATACGGCCGATTGGCGGTAGCGCTTGCGAACGCGAATATCTTGATCGAGCGATCGAGGAACTGCGGTTGCCGCACATGGAATTGCGAGCGCAGATTCTCTCTGATGCGCTTTTGCGATTCCTTCGCCGCATCGTTCAACGCCTGCGCCGTCGAGAACGCCAAATTCTTCGCATAGCGTTTCGCGTTTTTGTCGAGCAGCGAGGTATCGACTTTGATATCGATACGCATCAATGCAACGGCTTGAGCCGTTCCATGTTTTGAATCGCCGCCGCGGTCGCATGTGCCGCACGCTCGACCTCGGCGAGCTTTATCATCGCATCGCTGTTATCGCATTCGATTTTGATTTCATGCGAGCTGCGCGATTGCGCTGCTTTGGCCGCGAATTCGAGCAGCTGTCTCCGCAGATGCCGAACTTCAACCCGCTGCAGCACGATGTCGGCAATGATGACGACGATTAGAATCAGGGAGGCGACGGTTTCTGACATTTGAACTCCTCACGTCATCAAACTCAACGTAACAACCCACGAGAGCGAAATGAGCCAGCGCCAATCGCGCCGCTTCACGGGCTGCCTCACGAGGCGCGGCAAATGACTCGCAAGGATGGGTCTTGCGAGTCGTTTGCCGGTGGGCGATGCTTTCGCTTGCATCAGGGCATCAAGCGCGGACCGAACCTAAGCGCCAAGATCGTCGCGATGACGATAATGGCGAGCATCCACAAGTTGCGATAATCGGTGCCCTCCTCGTCATGCTTGCGATCCTTCGGGCTCACAGTCGTCCCATGGCCAGCAAAATAATCAGGATCAACAGCAACAGTCCGCCGCCGCCGAAACCGTAGTGCGTGGGATAGTAACCGCCGAATCCGCCGCCCAAGATGAGGACGATCAGCACGATCAGAATTATTACTCCGATGCTTGGCATGTCGCGCTCCTTACCCGTGCCAGTTGATTCCGCCGTGCGTGAGCGTCACGAACAGCAAAAAGAAAAACCACGACGCCGGCGAGAAATAGCCACGCCAGCTCGGCGCCGGCTGCGCACCCCAGTACGGCCACGCACCGAAAAACGCCAGAATGAGCGCGACGATCAACGCGAGGAAACTCAAGCTCATGATTGCACCTCAGTTGTTTCGATCACTTCCACATCGTCCGCATTGACCCACATACGCGAGCCCGGCGCGGCTTTGATCAGCACGCGCTCAATCACCGGTTTACCCCCGACCAGGCGCGTCTGTGTGCCGCCGATGATCCCGGTGAATTGCGTACTCTTCGATCGAGCTTTGTCGCCTTCCTTCATGCTGCACCTCTGGTTTTTACAGCCGCCACCAAATGATCCATGTTGCAATCGCGATCATCCACGCAACGAGCGTGGAGAGATATCCTGCACGGATATGTCGATCGTGCCAGCTCATAGCTCGACCTCCCGCAGCGTCCAGCGCCCGGCAGCGTTCTTGCGCCATCCGTGCACCACGATCCGCATGTGCTTGCACACCAGCGGATAATTCTCGTGTTCTGCAATCTTAGTCACGCGTGCCGAGACGTTGCCGCTGTTTTGCTCACCAGTAGCTTGCACGGCCAGCACTTCGGTTTCGTTGATCGCGAGAATGTCGATGAAGCCGAAGAGATCCTTGCGCACGTTAATTTTCGGGATCCAGCGCTCGGTGACATCGGCGGTGTAGCCCAATTTGCGCAGATGCTCGAGACTGCGCGCGGTCGGGGATTTCGATTTCGCCTTGCGCTTGATCGGCGCGGATTCAACGGCGGCGGTGAGCGCGTCGATCATGTCAGTTCAGCGCCGGCGCGCCCTCCGAGTCATCGGACCGGTCACGCGATGGCGCATCATCCTCGTCATCCTCGCCGCCGCCTTCGAGGTCGAGCTTCGCCTGCGCATCGTCGAGCTCCACTTCGCCGAACTGCAATTTGGCGTCGATGGTGTGTCCCATCCACAAAAACGTTTCGTTGGTTTTGTTGGTGATCGGCGCTTGCACCGTGCAGGTCAATTGCGTGGATCCTCGATCCACCGGCACGAAGGTGCAGCCCTTGATCGTGACGTTCCCAAGATCGATCTCCTTCGCGTTCACGCCCACCGTGAGCACGCACAGAGAATCTTTGAATTTGCAGTTCATGCGATACGGCGCCCAGTCTTTGAGCAAGGGATCGGAGAGCTTGCCGTCTTCGGTTTTAAACCAGGCTTCCGCGATATGCGATTCACCGGTCAAGGATGCGGTTTGTTTCGCGGTGAGCAGCATGATGAGTTTGATATCCATGAACGGCACGTGCTCGTCGCCGTTCTTTTGCGTGCGCGCGTTGATGTGCGCGGCGATGTCGCAGGGCTTGCGAGGCAGATTCAGCATGATCGTTTCCCCTTCGGTTGTTTGAGCCATCGTAAAAACGTCTTGATTTGGCACTCGCGATGCGAGTCTCCACCGCGCGAATAAATCACGTGACCGTTACCCACGGCGAGCACCCAGCGCATTTTTTGCCCGACAAAATACCGGCGGCTTGGTTCGATGACCGGGGGGGGGGGTTGGAGCATCATTCACGTGGATCTCCCCTGCTAGGTGTCGAGCTCGAGTCGGTCGAGATCAATGTATTCGCAGAATGCTCGCCCGCCGGAATCGATTCCCTCAAGCGCAACGGCGTGCATGCCGCTCATGCGTTCGAGTTTTCCGGTGACCGTACCTTTGACGCCGGTAACTCGGTCGTGCGCGATCACGCCGAATGACACGTTCGCTAGTTTCAATTCAGGCATGTGATTTCCCCTTGCGTTGTGATGGAACCAGCGGCTCCGAATAAAATCTTTCAAAACTTTGTGCGTACGTTTCCGGTTTCCCATTCGGCGCGCGGCCGATGATGGTGCAGTCGAGGCGCGCATCGAGGATCGCTTGGCGGATCCGCGACTTCGTGATCGTGGGGTCGGAGAGCCCGGTGAACACCCGCTTGCCGTGCTCGCCCAAGCGGCGCGCGAAGTACATCTCGACGTCGAAGTGCTTGAAGTCGAGGGAGTGCTGGGTCATGGCGAGGCGGCCCGATAGGCATCGACGAATTCCTGCCGTATCTGCGGCTCCTCCTTCACCGTCCGCAGCTTGATCCGGGAATAGCCGCCGATTGCTCGCATGGCCAGCCTCGCCTTCGGATCATGGGTTGCACCTTCGGCAGTGATTACCTCGGTCCACGCCAGCAGCGCCCGATCCCGTTCGGCTCTGTGCGCAGAACGCCTTTGGCGCGCAGCCCCCTTTTCCAAAGGGGGTAAGGGGGTTTGATCTCTATCTCCCTCTCCCTGTCCCTTGCTATCGCCAGGCATTGCCTGTGCTATGCCTGTGCCATCCATTGGCAATAGCTGTTGCATGCCTGTGCCATTGCCTGTGCCATTGCCTAGGCCACCCTCAATAACGGGCCAACGCCTTGATGCGCCTACCTTTCCTTTTTCAGAAGCCGCTTTTCTGCGTGCATAAGCCGCGATCACACCCTCGGCGACGACTCTGTGGTACAAACGGCCGTCATCACAGATATACCAGCCGTGAAGTGCCATTTCTCTTACCTTTTTCCAGCCACGTTGATGGCGACCGAACTCCGCCAGGCGGCACAATTCGACGTCATCGTCGGGCAGTGAACCAGCCGGCGTTTGATCCCAACTCTTGAGCCAGAGCGTGACCCCAGCACGCCATTCCGCATCGGTGGCGCGCGCGTGAAACGCGGAGCGAAATAACTGCGTTCTGAAAATGGGCGTGAATGAAAAATCATGAAGATCGACGCCCGTTGGGACCGGTGGTTTTGGTCGTTGTGATTCCATCTGCTTCGTCACCTGTTGCTATAACCCCTGATGCTGAGTAACCATCTTCTAGCAACCCCACTTCTCTCCATTTCTGCCGCTGCTGCTCGGCAAGTTCGTTTGCCTCCCGGATTACGCGGATCCTGTCGTACGTGCGCGATCGCCTGTATGCGTCTCCAAGTAGTTGCGTCTCGGCGAGATAGGTGGCCTGTTGCCGCCGCTGATCCCTTTCCTCGAATAAACGCATATCGGAGTCGAGCTGAAGAGTTGCCGGCCAAAAATCTAATTGTTGAGTGATCGCTGGCGTCTTCGCGCGAAACACCCTGCCGTGAATGCGCTCGTGACACTCTTCGCAGCACACAAGCAAAAGCCACGGATCGAATGCGCGCTCCGGAAAGCGATTCGCATCCACCCGATGATGCGTAACGAGCTGCTGACCGAGCGCTTTTAGCTCCAACAGCGTGCGCCGACAACTGGCAATTTCGCAGATCCACTCGGCGCGCTGCTGCATCTCACGGGAAAGGCGACGCCACTTTTTTGAGCGGTAATTGAATGTCATCTGGATTCTCCGCTATGTCCGGTCCTGGACATACGCCCCGTCGGCTCCGCAATCGCCCGCGCCACCGCCAAGAGATCGAGCGCCTGCTCCTCGCCACCCTCGAGATAGCGCCTCAAGGCTTCGCGCCGGACCGTGTCCTCGAGCTCGGCGGGCGAGGGCGGACTGAATGCCCTGCATATTTTCCGGTGCAAAGCAATTAAGTCGGCGTCGACGGTCGATTGAGCCTGCAGCCCGTCGAGGCCGGATAGCGGCTTCAACACGATCACTGGCGCCCCGCTTTGTCGTGATGTGGCGGGCGTGAGGTCATTTGCGACGCCCGCTGACGGCTTGCCGGTGGATTCCGGCATCTTCCGGCTTGATGCCGTGGGCGGCGGCAAGCGTCGTAATCACACTGGCCTCATGAAGCTTCTTCAAGGCATGGGCGTGCAACAACTCCCGGACGATATCCTGGCGGGTGCGTCCATAGACGCGTTCCTCGGCCTCGAGCCAGATATCGGTTTCACGAGAGACTTCGCCGCGGAAATCCTTCAGATCAGATGCCATTGCGAAGCAGCGCCGGCGCGGCTAGACGGCGACTTGTTTCGATTTCGGACGCTTGGGAAGCGCTGACTTGTGCAACTCATATAGCTTGAGCGCAGCATCCCCGCGGGGAGATTCGGTCCGCTCGGTCGCGATATCGCCGATCGATGAGGTCGAGAGTCCGACCTCTTCGGCGATGTCGCTCAAGGTCCATCCTTTCGATTGCAGGTCCCGAATCCGCGATGCCCATGTGTCCATGGCCCGCACTTTACGACATTCCGTAATAAACACGCAACGGCATTCCGTTACGGAAATCCGTTTTAATATCCGCGTGACGATCGGGGATCGGGTAAAAGAATGGCGCGAGAGGCGCAAAATGACCGTCGAGCACCTTGCCGAACGGGTTGGATTACGGCCGTCAACGATTTATGATTTGGAGCGCGGAGACTCGAAGAGCACCAAGAAGCTGCATGTCATTGCCGCGGTGCTTCGGGTCAATGTTCACTATTTGGAATACGGTAAGGGAGTACCGGAAGACATGACAGCACCAGATCAACCTATCCAATCCGGCTGGCCCTTCAAATTCGAGCGCTCCAGGTTCGACAATCTATCGACGAAAGACCGCGGCGCGATCGAGGCCGCGGTGCTGGGATTCGTCGAGCAGCTCGAGCGATCAAGATCGCGTACCCCTCAAATTAAAAAAAAGGCGGGGTGAACGTTATCTGGCTGGCGGACGACGCCTTCTGGAAGCGCAAGTAATCGGCTATCGACTCGCAACCTGATCGCCAGGCAGCTTGCACTCGACCGTCATGATGTAATCCATCACGGAGGTCTGCCCTTGGGTCGACAAGATCGTATATCCAGTGGGGCACATCTGATCGGCCTTGCGATACGCGACTCCCGCGCTCATGCCGTCGATCATGTGGACCGAGCCGCCATTCGGCCCACGGCTATAGCTACTGGTGATGGCGCAACCGGATATGGCGATCGCGGCGATCGTAACGAAGAGGATACGCATCGGATTTGGTCCCTATGCCTTGGCGTACTTGTTCGTGAGCTCTCGCCCAACTGGTGAATTGAGCGGCACCAATCCTGGAGCCTCACATACGCGGCACACTTCCGCTCGCGTGGTCAGTCGCCAAATGCTGTAGATCAGCCCGGGCAACAGCATCATGCACCAAAGGATCAGCTCAATCAGGATGCTGCCTTTTGTCTTGGTCTTGGGTTTCGCGGTCGATCCGCAATTCGAACAGATTACGTGGGCCATCGATCACTCCTTGAACGGTTGAAAACTCCCATCTCGACTGCGACTTAATATATCCGGCGTTCCGTAGCAGGGCCGTGCCTGGGCTCTCATTCACGGATTATTCGGCCGGAAATGTGACCCACCTCCCACACTACGGAATTCCGTTGACAATCTTTTACGGCGTACCGTAATATTGCCTCACTTGCAACGGAGTGTGTGCCCCATGAACCTCGACCTCAACAACGCCCGCCGCGCCAACCGCGACCAGGTGATCTCGACCTACCCCGTCCCCTTCCAGGTGGAATTCGCCGTCTGCTTCGGCATCGTGCTGGCGTTCTCGGCCTACCTCTTAAGCGTGACGCTGTGAACGCGCATTACACCGTCACCATCACCTATCCCGATGGCCACGTGCTGCGCGCGACGGTCACGAAAGAGACGCTGAAGGGCTTTCGGCTCTCGGCCTGCCGCGACTGCTCGGTGTCGATCGTCAAGGTGGGCTAAGTGATGAAGCGCTTCGGCCTCCCAGAGTTCGTGCTCTTGAACGTCGACCTCTTCATGTGGGGCTGGATCGTCGCAAGGAGTTTGCACTGATGGCTCGCTCTCTCATCGACCAGGCGGACCGGCTGTTGATGGACAACAAGCAGGCTGAAATCGAGCCGCGCAATGATCTCGAGCGGGAATTGGCGATGGTGTATTGCCGCGTCAATTGCTGGATGCTTCCCATCAGTGGGGCACGATTGAAGCTGACGCCAGAGGAACGCGAGGCTTACATGCGTTCGGTCGATATTAATATTCTGCTGCGACTGGTCGATCCCGGCGTCCGCCAATGGATGTGGATGCGTCCGCACTTGTGGAAAACGCCACAAGCCTTGCGCGAGGACGATGAGGCGGTGGCTGCCGTGCTCGCGAATGCAGGGGTGCAGTCGTGAGCCGCCGTCGAATTCGCAGCGCCGCGTACCGCGCGCGCCGTCAAACGCGTCACGCCGGCCGCCACTATTTCATTGACGAGCCGTATCTCGCCGGCTCGCGCGTCACCGAGTACCGCCGCGGCGTCATCGTTTCCGTCGACATCGATCCCGGGATGCAGTCATGAGCGCCTTCAAATGCTTGGGCGTATTCGCAACCCCCGACCAGATCAGGGACATCAAAGCCTGCGTGAACGCGCCGGTCATGTATTTATCTGGCGGCAAGCCAATGTTCGATGATCCACTAGAAGCTGCGCACAAAGCAGCGCTCGCACAGGGATTGCCGGAAATCCCGGGCTATTACGGCATCGATTTGTCGAACGGCGAATTTGTGGTGTCGCCGTGACCGCCATCGTCTGGGTCATCGGCATCCTCTGTGCCTTCGTCATCGTCAGCCTCTTGGTCGATAAGCTCATCGGCCGCTATATCGTGTGGCGCGACAAACGCGATCTGACGATCCGCGACCACGACATGCGCAAGTGGAACCTGACGGCGTTTCGCGGCACCAAGAAGAGCCGCACCCTGTGAGCCAGCGCATCGCCATCATGCTGGGAGCCGGCGTCACCGTGCAGGACCTTGAGCGCGCCCTGGTGCACACCGGCCTCACGCTCTCGAGCACGGTCACGCCGAACGTCTTCACCATCGAGCATGCGAAGCGCGAGCTGCCCTTGAGCGTCTACGACTTCACCACGCCGGCGTTTCTGCGCCGCCAAGCCGACTGATCCCGAAGGAATTCCAATGGCAGCGCGCATCTTGGATGTTACCGAGTCGGCGTATCACGCGGACCCCTGCGCGTCGCCCTCGCTCTCGCAGTCGATCGCCCATACGCTCATCACCCAATCGCCGCGCCATGCGTGGCTCGAACATCCCAGGCTTGGGGGCAAGGAGCGCACCAGCACGAAGGCCATGGACGAAGGGGCGATCCTGCATAAGTTGCTCCTGGGCGCGGGCGCCGAGTTTGAGATGGTCGTCGCGGATGACTGGCGCACCAAGGCGGCGAAGGAGGCGCGGGATGTCATCGTCGCCGGCGGCAAGATCCCGATTCTTGGGCACAATTTCGAGAAGCTGATGAAGGCGGCTGAGCGAATCTACAAAAACGCCGCTGACCAGGGCTTTCCGTTCGGCGGCCGTTCGGAGCTCGCCATCGAGTTCACCGACTATACCGATCAGTGGAAGCGCGACCGGGAGGTTCTGTGTCGCTGTCGCATGGACCAGGTCCGCGCGGATCATGTCATCTACGACGTCAAGAAGGTGCGATCGGCGAATCCGAAAGACATCGCCCGCTGCATCGTCGAGTACGGGTACGACATGCAAAAGGTCGCCTATACCCGAGCTTACGAGCAGCTCGTCCCTGAAGCATTAGGGCGCAGCGACTTCGTGTTCCTGTTCTGCGAGATCGAGCCGCCCTACGAGGTCGTCGCCGCGCGGCTCGACGGGCATCACGAGGAGATTGGTCAGCGACGCTGGAATCGCGCGCTCGCCCTGTGGGACAAACTTTTGACGGAAGGTAGTTTTCCGTGGCCGGGATACGCCGACGGCGCGATCACCTTAATTCCGCCGCAATGGGTCATATCGCAAGAACTAGGAGATGAAGCAGCATGAGCGCACAACCGCGACAATTTGAAATCGCGCCCGCGGTCCGCAAGACCGTTGGCCTGCTGATCGGGCTGGTTGGTCCATCCTCGAGCGGCAAGACGTTCTCCGCTCTGCGCATTGCAAGCGGCATCCAGCGTGTTGTCGGCGGCGATATCGACTTCATCGATACCGAGAATGGCCGCGCGCTCTACTACGCGGATAAATTCAAGTTCAACCACATGCGCTTTGGTGCGCCCTTTTCGCCGGACGACTACCTCGAGGCGATTCGCTTTTGCGCGCGGCGCGGGGCGAAGACCATCGTTATCGACTCGATGAGCCACGAGCACGAAGGCCCTGGGGGCGTGCTCGAATGGCACGAGCGCGAGACCGAACGGCTGGCGGCGCTGTGGAAGGTGTCCAAGGAAAAGGCGCAGATGGCGGCGTGGAATCCGCCCAAGCAGGCGCGCCGGCGGCTCATCAACGAGATGCTGCAGCTCAATGTCAACCTCCTCATGACCTATCGCGCCAAGGAGAAGATCAAGGTGCGCCCGGGCAAGGATCCTGAGCAGCTCGGCTGGCAGCCGATCTGCGGCGATGAGTTCATGTACGAGATGGTGCTGCAGGCGCTGCTCTTGCCGGGATCCGAAGGGCGGCCGACCTGGACGCCAGAGATGCCGGCCGAGCGCGCCATGGTGAAACTGCCGCTGCAGTTTCGGGAATTGTTCGCCAAGCCCGAGAGCTCGCAGCTCACGGAGCAAGTCGGCGAGGACCTCGCCCGCTGGGCAGCTGGCGGCGTCAAGGGCAATGCGGACGTGGATGCGCTCATCGCCGACTATGTGAAAGCGGTGACCGGTGAACTTCCGGCGCTCGAGGCGAGGCGCGGTGCGCTCTGGAAGAAACTCCCCGGGGCGGACAAGCAGCGCCTCAAGGAGGCCTCCGAGGCCGCGCAGCTGAGGCTCGCACCGGCTGCAATGATCAAGGTGGATCAGGCCACGGTGGTTCACGACAAGTTGAACGAGGAGGGAATCGATGCATCGCTATTCCTCGCCAAATACGAGATCGGCCGTATCGAGGAATTGCCATCGCAACTCTACGCGGAGGCACTGACCTGGATCGAGGAGCAATCATCTTCATGATCGCCGTCGCATTCAAAGGCGCCACCTGCTACGAGGCGCAATTGGGGCGCGTCTGGATCCGCGTCTGTTACATGCGCGGCGACTACTGGAAGTGGCGTCCGTGGCGCCGCCTTGCCATTGGATGGGATGGCGCGTGACCCGCCGCCGCTGCGTGAGCGTCATGACGAAGCACGGGCCGGTGCGCGTCCAGGCGCAAGGCACCATCACGGCGCGCGACATTCAAGCGATCGAGGCGGTGGCCGATGCGCTCGTGGCGAACAAGGTCGATCCGCTCTCCGTCTGTCCCGGCTGCGGCTGCTACCGCGATCGATGCGCCTGCGATTTTCGGGAGTCGAACGCATGAGCGGGTTGGCCCTCGTGCCGACGCCGGATCCGCTCATAGTGCGCGCTGCGAGCGAGGCCATGCTCGCGATCGCGAACGTCATTGTCGCGGGCGATTACGGCGATCCACTTATCCGGGATCAGCTGCTCGTGCAGTTGACCGCTCTAGGGAACGTGGTGCTTGCGGCCAATGGAGCGGACGGCGAATGAGCAATGTCAATCGCTTGAACGGCCGGATCCTCACGCTCGAGCGCGAGCGCGACGAGCTGGTGCGCGCGAACTTCAAGTTGCGAGACTTCCTGCTCAAGAAAGCGAATGAGTGCGAAAGCTGCGGCGGCAAGGGCGTGGTGACCGTGCTGGTGCCCAGGCGCGAGGAGCCGTGCGGCGACTGCCTCGATATCAGAGCGGTGCTTGACCAATGAGCCTCGAGACCACGACGCGCACGATCGCTGGGCGGCCCATCAGGACCTGCAGCTCCTGCGGCGCACTGATCGTTTGGTTTACAACCGAAGCCGGGCGCCCGCATCCGGTCGATGCGACCTCGGTCCAGGCGGCCGACATGAATCTTGACCTGCAGACCAAGAGCCACCCGCAAGGCAAGCACGTGTCCCACTTCGCCACCTGTCCGAATGCGGCCAAGCACCGGAGGCCGCGATGAGCGAGGAGTTGCGCACTGCAGTTGAATTGTTGCGCCAAGTGGCCGATGTGATGCGCCGGAGTGATCCCCTATACGTCGAGGCGAGGCCCTCCGACGAATGCAGAGCGACCACGGACGACGAGTGGGACGAGGTGCTCGAGGAAGTCGAGGAATTTCTCGACGATATCGATGCGATCGGCATGGAGAACGCGGTATGAATCCCGCCGCTCGAGGCCTGCGTCCCGTCCGCGAGCTCGCCGCGACGCGCCCGCACGGCCACCGTCTGCGGTACATGGCCGGCTGCAAGTGTTTCAAGTGCCGCCGATCGAACAGCGACTATGAACGAATTCGCCAGGCTGCGCGTCTCGCCGGCGATTGGAACGGCATCGTACCCGCCGCGGCGGCTCGATCTCATCTCCTGAAGCTTGCCTGTGCTGGCGTCGGGCGCCGCTCTGTTGGGCATGTCACCGACATTTCCGACTCGGTGCTGCATGAGATCCGTCATTGCCGGCGGCTGCATATTCGCGCCCGCACGGAACGAAAGATCCTGGCTGTGACGCCGGCGGTAGGCCGCCCCGATGGGGCAACGGTCCGAGCGGCAAGGGCCTGGCGTCTCATCGATAGGCTGCTCGAGGAAGGATTCAGCAAGGCCGTATTGGCCCGGTTGATGGGCTACCGCTCGCCGGCGCTGCAGCTGCGCCGCGATCGCATCACCGCTCGCAACGAGCAGCGGGTCATTGCATTGCACCGGAGATTGACATGCTGATCTTGAGTCGCCGACCCGGCGAGACGCTGCGCATCGGCGCCGACATCCAGATCGAAGTCATCGCGATAAAAGGCAACCAGGTCCGAATCGGCATCACGGCGCCGCGCAACGTCGCAGTGGACCGTGAAGAGATCGCGGTGCGAAAGGCGAATGAGCCGAGGCCGGCGTCGCGATGAAATCCCCCAACGACTTCATGCTCACGCCCGCGCATACGGAGGCTGAGTACCAGGCGCTGGCCGCGGAGCTGGCCGCCGAGCACATGGCGCATTCGGTCACGATCGCCGAGGAGCACGAGTCGCGCACGGCTTTTCAGGAACGTATCGCGACGCTCGAAGCGGCACTGCGAGGGATTATTGACGGGACGGGAGAGCACATCCTTTCGTTCTACGCCCCTCGAGCGCTGGCGACTGCCCGCGCCGCACTCGCCAAGGCGGGTCTATGAGCGATCCGATCCGCTTACGCGTCTCGCAAATTTGCGATGAGAAGGACGAGCTGATTTTGGCCCCCGCCGACATATTCGTCGATGCGCCTTCGTACGATGCGTTGGCCGCCGAGCTTGCCAAATCGCAGCGTCTTCACGCTGAAGCGTTTCGGCTTGCGATATTCCATCAGGATCGTGCCACGACTTGCGAGGAGCGCAATCGGGGGCTCGCCGCTGAGCTTGCCACTACTCGCCGAGTACTGCTGGACGACATTGCCTTCTGGAAGGACTGCCATGGCTTGACCGCTAACGCGTTGGCTGAGGCCAGAGTCAGCATCGCTCAACTCGAAGAGGCGCTGCGCAATATTGCCGAGCCGGTCATGTACACGCGAGGCATGTGCCGCTCGATCGCAAAGGCCGCCCTGAGCGGGGCTACGAAATGAGCACTACAAGCAATCCAGGCTATCCGGCCGACCTTGCACACGTCCTGCTAATTGAGGAGCGGGATCGCCTTGCTGTTCGCAACGCGGCGCTCGAATCTGCCCATGACTCCCACCATAAGCTAGCCGACAACCAGGCCGACCGCATCAAGCAGCTCGAGGTCGGTTACGACGATTTGCGCACGGTGTGTAATCGGCAGCAGCGGCGCATTGCAGAACTTGAGGGCGCGGGTGAGGGGCATATATCGGCCGTCGTTGAGCGCGTTCAATTGCGTGACCGCGTACGCGACCTCGAAGCGGCGCTGACTGAGATAGCGGACTTTTCGGAGCAATTCATCATGGACGACGAAGATGGCGACGAGCGCATGTACAAGGTCAACCAGATCGCCGATACCACCCTAGCCGCCCTGAGCGGGGCGAGGACAGCGGACGGCACGACGGTAAAGCAAGGAGATTGAAAATGCCGATGAGTTTTCCCGATATGAAGTCCCTGAAGTTCGCCGCGCAATGCCACAAGTTCCGCGAGCCTAACGAAGGCGAGACCGAGGCGGCGTTCCGTGAGGCGCTCGCTGACCATGTGAAACCGCTCGACCTCATCGAGTCGCAGGAGATTCGCACCGGCAAGGGCTGGGACGAATGGGACGCGCGCGAGAACAAAGAGATGCTGCGTCGATCCGGCTTTCCGGTATGACAGCTAACGCAAAGGGAGAGGGGACGCCGTGAATGTAGGCGACAAACTCGATGCGATTCGCTTGGATCTCCGTGCTCTGGCAAAACAGTGTATCGACAACGATGACGATGACTGCTGTTCGATCTCATTGCTCGCAGCCGCCGAAGCCGTGACCTATGCCAGAAACAAGCTGGCCACGTACGGGTTAGATGAATGTGACGCCCCAGCCAGCGGGCCGGCGATGACGGGTAGAGAGCCGTGAGTCACGAATCCCCGTGCATCAAATGGACCGGGCTTATCGACCGAGACGGTTACGGGCGAGATCAAATTGACGGCATGTCTTATCGAGTTCATCGATTGGCGTTTGAAAAGAAGCTAGGCCGAAAATTGCTGCCCAATGAATGGGTACTACATTCCTGCTCCGCACGGTCCTGCTTCAATCCAGACCATTTGAGACTGAATGTGAGAATGGTGCTTACTAACGAGCATGCTGCGTATCAGTCCTGGCGCGCTATGCGTAAACGCTGTCAATGCGCCGATCATAAGGACTATCCCGGTTATGGAGGACGGGGAATTTCCATCTGCAAGGAGTGGGAGGATTTCTGGACCTTCGCCCGCGACATGGGGCCGCGTCCAAAAGGCACATCAATCGACCGCATCGACAACAACGGCAATTACGAGCCCGGCAATTGCCGGTGGGCTACGCCATTTGAACAAGCCAGAAACACGCGATCTTCACGAATGATAACTCACGACGGCAAGACTCTATGTGCAGCGGACTGGGCCAGACATTTCGGAGTCGATGCAACTGCAATTCATTACCGCATTAAACGGTATGGGCTAGAGAACGCCCTGAAGGGATTGTCCAAATGAGCGAAGTGAGCGATACGCCAATGCCAATCGCCATGCGCCAGCCGCGTCAATGTCGGGGCACGGGCTGGTTCTACATCAACGCGGCGACCATCGATGTATTCGTGCAGCCCGGCAAGAATTGCGCAACGCTCACGAGGGCGCAACTCCTGGGAGCGCTCAAGGTGATGGATGCCGCCGCCGCTCCCGAGCAGGGCCGATGACCTACGCCGCTAAGACCAGCGTCCCCGTCGACCGCACCCGGAGCGAAATCGAGCGCACGCTGATACGTTACGGCGCCAAGGGGTTCGCGTACGGCATGGAGCCCGATGGCGCGATGGTGGGATTCCAAACCGCTGACCGTCGCATTCGCTTCGTGCTGCCCTTGACGCGCAACCGTCAGACGCAGAGCGAATACGATCAGATGGTGCGTAGCCGCTGGCGCGCGCTGCTGCTTTCGATCAAGGCGAAGTTAGAGGCGGTCGAGAGCGGGATCGAGACTTTCGATTCTGCCTTCATGTCGCACATCGTGATGCCGAACGGTCAGACGATGGCGGAGCATTCCCTGCCCTACATCCAGGAAGCCTACAGCACCGGCAAGATGCCGCCGCTGCTGTCGTTTGGAGGGTGAAGTGAAGAAGAAAAAGCCGAAGGAAACCCGCAAGGATCGCGCGTCGCTGCGCCTGTGCAAGGCTGCGGCGAACTGGGCAAAGGTTAACGGCGGCAGCGCGCTCGTGGCTGGCGGCATCCACACAATTCAATGGCCGTATGACCGAAAGCTGAACTACACGATCGGCATCAAATGTACTGGCATTGTGCCGCCGCCGAAATCTGTTTCAACAGCGCGCTGAATGACCACGCGTTTTACCAAGACGGAACTTAAAGCAATCAAACAGGAGAAGAGGATGAAAATTCTATTCGTCGTTGCCTTATCTTTGCTCGGCTGCCTCTCGATGCGAGCGGCGCAGGCGCAATGCGCACTTCCGAATCCGTACTTGGGTACCGTGACCTTCATCCCGTGTTGGGGCTGGTCGCTCTCGGTCAAGCAACCGCCCAAGGTGGTGCTACCGGCCTTTAAGCCGCTCGCGTGGGGCACGACTCCAGCGGCAATCAAGGCCAACTTCGCGGCGAACATTCTCTATGACGTGGAGGTCAACGCCAATCTCAACACGGTCGTCACCAACGCGGGGACTTCCGCCATCGCACGCTTGAGTACGGAGTTAAAGGCGCTCGATACCGCGGGGCACACGTTCTACATCCTGGCCTATGCGGCGGAGAAATTAAGCGCGGTGAACTTGCGATTGTTGCAATCGGCATTTGGCCCCACGGCCATGACGGCAGCAATGGCCTATGCGACGCCTGCGGTGCGGGCGGCTTACAACGCGCTACCGGTTAGGTCGGCACTGCCTTATTCGCAGTACGCGGTCTCACTCGGAGGCAAGACGCCTCCGTATGATCTGACTCAGCGGGAATTGTACGATCTGTATTTGGATCAATACTTCTCGACCAACGACACGCCGAACATCGCGCTCCATAAGGCCGTGATCTACATGCAGGTACGCATGAAGATCACCTTGGTCGAGGCTCTCGCGATCGCGGTTTCTGTCATTGAGATTTACAGGTTCATTCAATCCGACGATTTTACGAAGATCGAGGACTGGTGGTACACCACGGGCAACAATTCGCTGACCAACGGGCAGGCGGGCGAGATCATCTCAATCCCCCTGCCGAGTCTTCTTGATTACGGCGTTCCCAATCCCGATGTGCCGGTCTTGCCGCCGATTGACTACACTGGCGAGGCGAGTTTCTGCGTCCGGGCGGCAGGAGAATTACCATGTTGACGTATGTTTTTGGGGCTTTGTGCCTCGTGTTGGCGGGCATCGCCATGGCGTATGCCTACAACCAGCATTGGGGAAGCGCGGCGTTCAGCGTAGCGGCTGCCGCACTCGCGGGGTATGGCGCTTGGCATCGGTGGAAGAAGCTTCCATGACAGAGGGCGACCTCGTCCACGGCGGCCGCACGGATGCGGCCCGGCAGGAGATTGACGATGGCCGATAAATTTGACCAATGGGGAATCCTCGAACTGATGGGCCACCAGCGCACCGCCGGGCGGCTCACCGAGGAGATGATCGCAGGATCGAACCTGCTGCGCGTCGACATCCCCATCAACGCGCACGAGTTTAGGACCGCGTACTACGGCTCGAGCGCGATCTACGCGCTGCACGTCACTAGCGAGGAGACGGCGCGCAAGGCCGCGGGCGCGATGGGCACGAAGCCGCCCTACGCGTACGTCCTCGAGGCGAGCCGGCCGGAGCTCGCGGCGGCGCGGACCTACTCTGACGAGGATGGCGGGTTTGTCTAAGCAAAACCGCTCCAGCACCGTCACGCTCGAATGCGTGAACCCGAAGTGCAAGAAACAGTACTCTCCCATTGGGGGCGTGATGCGGTGGTGCGGGGCGTGCGGCGCGGAACTGAAGCCAGTTGAAAAGACCCATCGGCCGGCGGAGAAGCCGGCGTGATCGAGTCCCTCACTCTTGCGCAAGCTGCTAAATTCCTACGCATGCACCCGGATACGGTTGCTGACCGGGCGCGCGATGGTAGGATTCCGGGCTACAAGCCGGGCCGCTCATGGGTCTTTCTGCCAGAAGAGCTTAAGGATTACCTACAAAAATGCCGCTCTACCGCCAGCCCAAAAGCCCCCACTGGTGGATCCGCGTACAAGTCGCTGGCACAAAGGTTAGGCGCTCGACGGGCACGACAGATCGCGCAGCGGCAGAGGAATTCGAGAAATCAGAGCACGATCGACTCTGGCGTCTCCACAAACTCGGCGACCGTGGTGCAACTCCATTCAGCGAAGCCGCGGCGCGATGGCTGATCGAGACCACGAAGAAAACCAAGCACAAGGACGAGCTGCTCCTCGAATGGTTCTGTAGTCAGCCGGAGCTCAAAGACGCGCCCCTGTCCGAGATCGACATCGACGTGATTCAGGAGCTGCGTGGCATGCTGGCCGACGAAGGCAAAGCGCCGGCGACCGTCGACCGATACATGGCCTGCTTGCGGGCGATCCTGCGCAAGTGCGCCTTTGAATGGCGCTACATCGACGCGCCGCCCAAGGTCCCCATGCACAACCGCCGGCCGGGTGAGCCGGACTGGCTGACGCGGGACCAGTTCAAAAAACTGAAGGCTGAACTGCCGCCGCACCTGGCGCTCGCGGCCGAGTTCGCGGTCCTGACCGGCCTTCGCATGCGCTCGATGCTCGGCCTCACGTGGGAGCGGATCGACCTGCGCAAGCGCCGAGCCTGGGTGCCGGGCGCTGCCATGAAGGGCAAGCACGCGTTGGGGATACCGCTCTCGCGCGATGTGGTCAAAGTGCTGCGCAAGCTCAAGACGCTGAACCCCGAAGGCGACTGGGTGTTTCAGTACGACGGCGCGCCGATCGATGACTGCAACACCGCGGCGTTCATGAAGGCGCGGGCCCGGGCGCTGCTGCCCACCTCCATCAATTGGCACAGCCTGCGCCACACATTCGCCTCCTGGGCCATCCAGGGCGGCGTCACCCCGCACGAGCTCATGCAGCTGGGAGGGTGGAAAAGCTATTCGATGGTGCTCCGCTATGCCCATCTCGCGCCCGATTCCCTGGCACAGGCTGCGGAGAAAGTGGCCGGAAAAAGGCATACCGCGAAACGGAGGGCCAAAGCCAAGTAGCGGGTTCCACGTGGAACATCAAGGAGTTAGTGGTGGTGAGAGAGGGACTCGAACCCTCGACCTCGGCATTATGAGTGCCACCACGGCTCAACCGGTGGCCTGCTTGGTCGATTTACCCGGTCTGCGGGGATCAAATCAGGGGTAGGCCGGGCATGAAAACAGCATACCGCTATCGCTGCCAAAATTTGAACGCCCTCAAGATCATGCTGTCGCTGGCCTCGCTCTCGGTGACCTCGATCGGCTCGGGCCGCGGATGCACCACATCGCGCACGCTGAGGCGCACGGCTCCGCTTTCCGTCACGGTTGCCCCCTTCGAGGGCGGCGGCCGCTTATGCGAGGGCTTCGGCGCCGTCTTCCGCGCGATGAAGTCGAAATAGTTCATTCGGCGGGCGGCGCGAGCGCCTGCGCCGCGGTCAGTTTTTTATCGTCCCGTCCGCAGGCTTGGATGTACTCGTCAAGACGTCGTTCAACCTCTGAAGGGCCGACGGTGCTTCGGGTGGCGTCAGGAGCTCGGCCGGCCAGGGTTGCGGTTTCTGGCACGGCGCAGCCACCTCCCGCGGCGGCGACGATGAGCACGCGCCGAGCAGTGCCAACGCTGGCAGGATCCGGAATATCTTTGGTCGCGTCATAGCGGTCAATCACCCTCTGTTGCTTAAGCTCGCCAGCGGCAGCCTGCCGGGCGTTCTCGTCCATGGCGTTGACGACGGCCTGCAGCTGCGCCACGTGGTCGGCTTGTAATGCGGCTTTAGAGGCGAGGCCGCCGAAGTGGTAGCCCGCAGCGGCGGCCAAGGTAACGCACAGCGCGGCCGCGCCGAGCTCGATCAAGATGCCGTACGGATTCAAAGTCACGGCGGCGGCTGCTTCCCGTGGAACAATTCCCGGATCTGCCCAGGCAGCGAGCGCAACCGGTCGGCGAGCGTGTCGCCCACCCGGATCAAGTGCTGCACCCGATCCTTCACGCCGGTCATCTGGCCCCGAAATTCGTTGGTATCCATGGTCTGGCGCTCGACGAAGTCGTAGATCGTCTGCTTGGTGTTCTTGGTGTCTTGGCGGATGGCATCGACCGCGCCCGACACATGCTTGCGGGTTGCATCGTTTTCCCGTTCGACCACACCCTTCAAGGTCTCGCCGTTGTCGACCGCGCCCTCGGCGAGCCGGTCGCTGATCTGATTCAAGCGCCGGCGGTGCACCAGGGTGAGAACGACGAGCAGCAGCACCAGCCCCAAAATGAGGCCCGAGATCGCCAATAACCCCAATTCGCGGTTCATCACGTCGAGAGTACCTTCCACGCCGTTTTCAACAGGAAGACGATACCTAACACGGTCAGTCCCCCCAAGCTGCCGAGGACCCCCCGAATCGCCCACGTCCGCCAGTCGATCGCGCTCTCGACCGTCTTCCCATCGAGCTTGGCTTTCACCACGTCCCAGATGCCGGTGTCGGAGAGCTCCCCGCGCACCGAGTTCTTGACCGCGATCATCTCGCGCTCGAGCACTTCCAGGCGCACCAAGTGCTCGTAGACCTCCTGCCGCGTGCGGTCGATGTGCTGATACGCATCGACCGCACGATCGCACTTGGCGATCACGATGCCCGTCTGACCGAAGCGGCTCACCTTAAGGCCCGGCCGCGCGATTCGCCCAGTCGTTGTAATGGCCGACGAGGGCGACCGCGACGCCAAGCGCCACCGTGCGCCAGCCTTGACCTTGGACGCCCTGGATGGCGCCCAAAACAACGCCCGCATACCCCGTGACCTTGGTTCGGTTGTCATGCAGCCATGTGAGCATCGCCTTGAGCATGGGCGATGTTATAGCGAAGGCGGCGCGCTGACGGCGCGTCCGACTTCATAGATCTTCGATTCATTTACGTGACGCCGGTCAGCAGTATTTTCGCCAGCGGATTGTAGCGAGTCGGCAACTCCCGCGCCGCATCGGAGTCCAGGCATTCATCGTGCGCGGCCTGCCAGTTCTTCGCGCCGATCGCGGCGAGCATCTTGGGGAAATGGAGCAAACCGGAAACGCCGCCGTTGAACGCGATCTCGATCACGACCGACATCCGGGCATCATCCAGGCCCTTCGCCCACCAGTAACCGCCAAGCGCATCGGCCCGTTCGGCGAGCTGCTCGCGAAAGAGCGCGCGGGCGGCCCGCAGGCTAATGCCGGCGGCAATATTGAAACCGATGCCTATGGATTCATTGCCGCGCGTGTCCAAGTACTTCATGGAACGGAAGCCCTCGGAGGGTTCCGCCCGCGCTTCGGCGATATCGGCGGCGCTCATGCGATCCGCCGGTCCCAGTCGATGACGCCGCCGGCGCCCGCGTCGGAGCACAGCCCCATCACGCCGATATTGGTCACTGAGGTGACCCAGGTCGAGAGCGCCTGCGTAAACACCTGCACGAAAGAGCCGTCGATGCCGGTCGTCGATGCCCTGAAATAGAGCGAGGTGCCATCATTCTCGATCTCGAGATACACCGGAGCGAAGGGCGCAATGCCGAAAGGGATGCCGGTATAGGGCGAACTATCGTAGGTGCCGGTGCCGGTGAACCGATGAATCCTGAGCTTGCCGTCCGAGCAGTCTTGCCCGAACAAATAATTTTTAGTCGAACCGCTCCCATACACCGCAAATCCGTAGACCGATCCCGCTGGAGTTCCGGGAGCGAATGAGTGCACCTTGAGGTGATAGCGCCACGACGGCGACGGTGCGACCTGCAAAATGAAATGAATTTGGCTGTCCGCTTGAGCAAGAAATAGGAGTGAGCCGTTGGCAAGCGTGGCCGTCGATGTGCCCTGATTGCTCCAGGCCCACGCAGTTGCCCCCGCAAAGCGCGTGCCCGCCGTATCAAGAGCGCCGCCCTCAAATTCATCATCCGCAGGATCCGCCGTTGCGGGATGCGTATCGGCGGTCACATTCCCGCCGCCGCCGCCGCCGCCGCTTGCCGCAAGATCCGCGATGCCCGCACCACCGCTCGATACGGCGATACCGCTGGTGCAGTTCAATTCGGTGACGCCGGTCAAGGTCGTGCTGCCGTCCGTCACGGTGAGCGAGCCGCTGCCGGGCGCCCATTTGATGCCCTTCGCCTGCGTCGAGTCGGCCGTAATGACGTAGGTATCCGGCCCGACGCCGAGCCGCGCGACACTTGTGTCAAAAGTGAGAATGTCGCCTTTCGTCGTTAGCGGCGTCGGCGCTTTATACGATAGGCCGAGCGGCGCGGTTGAATCAGCCGTGACGACCAGATCATCAGCGCCCACCGGTACCCGATCGGGCACCGTGTCGTAACCCAGGAGATCGCCTTTCGTCGTCAGTAGGCTGGTGCCGCTGCCGCCGGTGCTATCCGCCAGGCGCAGCGGTTGGTCGAGCGTGGTAGGAGCCAAGAGCCCGCGTAGCCTTGAGAGAACGCTCGGCATATCAGGCCCAGATCACGACGCGGAATTGATTCGTGGTCGGCGGCGTGGAGAAGGTCACCGTCACATTATTCGCATCGGTGTGCGCGATATCGACGATCACCTCATCATACGGCGTGCCGTTGCGGTAGACCGTCACTTGCACATCGCGGGTGCTGAGCGCGTGATTGACGGTGTAGGCGACATTGGTCCCATCGCCGATGTTGGCGGTGAACTTCGCCACCCCGATGAGCGCCGCGACCATTGCCCACGTCCAGCGAACATTGCCGCCGGACTGCAGTCCCACGGGTTGGTCGACGAGCGCCGCACTGCTTGCCGCGGTGAATCCCGAGAATTTGATGGTCATAGTTCGTTACTCACTGAAAATGTCGACGCTCGATTCCGTATCGATTTGGGTGCCAGTCTCGTCGGTCATGCCGGTCGAGTTATTTGTGAATGTGACCGGAATCGCCCAATGCTGCAGCGATGTAAGTCCACCGCGGTGCGACTCCAACTCGATCGAGAGCGCGGCCGAGGCGCCCGCATTGATGAGCTGCGAGGTCCCTGTCAACCCAGAGAACGTCGCCAGCAGCGTAGGTCCCGCGGTGTCGATCACGCGGATCGTGTAGGTCGTGCCGGTCTCCGGCGTCACGGTCGCGGCGGTCTGATCGACCATGACATCGGCCTGGGTGAGCCTATTGCGCTCGACCCAGGATAGCGTAAAGGGCCCGGTGGGTGCGGAGGCAAGATCGTAGCGCGTGCCATTGATCTTAGGAAACGCCGGCGGATACGGCAGCAGCGCTCGCGCGATCAAGGTCACCGGGATATCGGTTGCGAGCGAGGGGTCCAACTGTCCCAATGGCGCATTCGCGCACGGTTTGTTATGCACCACCTCGGCCGCAACATAGGGAATTCCATCGCTCCCGATGTAGCCATCGACAAAATAGACGCGCGCCGTCGCGAGGTGCTCAGAGGCGATCGTGTCGGCGCAGCCGCGCGCGATCGTGCACACGCCGGTCGAGACATTGACGGCGGTCACATTGATGAGCTCGGGAACGGTGTCCACGATCCAGGCCGCGCAGGGCACCACGACGTGCGCAAGATCAAGCGCCGTCGCGAGCGTCATCGCAAGATCGAAAGGCTCAATCGTCGTTTGAATCACACCGGTCGGCGAAAACGACCAGGCCCCATGATTGACATACCCTGCGCCCCCGACTTCGGTGAAATCGTTGTAGTTCTGACAAAGGGGATCGGGGCGCGCGACGAGAATACCGTCATAGGCCACGGTGCCCGAGAGCGCGAGCGCCTTGGTCGAGCCCAATAGCTTGTAGAGCGAGCGAAAATCCGGCTCATAGGGCGTGAAAATAGAGGCGGCGATCGGGTTATTGTTCGGCGGCGTCCAGCCGGACGTCTGCGGCGCGATGTAGGTATCCGCAGGCATCGAGAAGACGTCCTCGACCACCGTGAGCGCGATCGAGCCGTCGAGCAAGGTGCCAGTATCAATTTCGCCCACGCGAAAGATCACCGAAGCCAACGCCATCGATTTGGGGAATTGCCCAACGAACAGACCCCCCGGCGTGAGTAGGTAGGCCGAGCGTTTCATCTTCAACTGCGCGCGCTTCAAGGGAACCGTGGAGCCGGCGAGCTCGCGCTGACAGACGCGCGCCGCCAAGTCCGCGGTCGCGATGCCGGTAAAGGTTTTAGTATCCGAGACCACGACCCCTTGAGATTGCACGGCCCCCAAGGCCTGCAGCGCCACCGATTGAGTCTGTTTGGTGAGCGGGTCGAAGTACTTGACCCACATCTCGTTGACCGAATTGGTGAGGGTCGTGTCCTCCTTGTTGGTCACCTCGATCACATCATCGTCGGTAAAGACCGGCAGCATCGCCGGGTCATAGCCGCCGCGGATGAGCGTCAACTGGAAGAGGCCGGTAATCGGCGAGGTCACGAGCACGCCGCCGATATAGTCCATGATCTTCTGCAGAAACGAATCGATCGTATCCTGCCGATTCCACAAGAGGCACAGCCCAAAGCCCTCGTCATAGAGCGCAAGGGCGGTCGCGGTGAACACCGTATTATCGAGTGCGTAAATCGGATACCCCATCCCCCAATCCGGATTCGTCAAGGTCTCGTACACGATATGCGCAGGGTTCATGCCGATGACGCCCGAGGAGAGCGTGATCGCGGCCGTCGTCGGATTCCAGGTGATGTTGTTCGACCAACCTTTCAGCGCGCGGCGGAACCTGAAACTCCAGGGCTTCGGATACGGGTTGTTGCTGCCGATCAGCCCGCCTTCGTACGCCAAGGTAAAGAGGCCCCGATACCCGGGTTGCGGTGCACCCTGCTGCGCGAGCAGATACGCGTTTACGCCCTGGGTTGGCTCGCCCATCATCACATCGAGCGTGCCTTGGATCCCCCCTTCCTTGGTATCGCCGCCAAAGAGACTCGGCGCGTCGATCGTGATCTGCCCGCTCGCGGTGACGGAGCCGGTCCAGGCCTGACGATCCCCGGCACGCAGCTCCAAGAACTCATCCACGGGCCCGTGCGAGACGCCGAAATGCAGCCCCAGGAAATACCGATAGCCCGCAACACCTCCGCTCTTGCCGCCCATTTAGAGGAGCCCCTCCGTGACGGCGGCTTGATGGCGAGCTCGCGCGATGGCGGCCACATGCAGCGCGAAGCCATCGCCCGTGGCTTCGAGATCTTTCGCCGCAATCCCCTCCCGCAAAAAGATGGCCTGATCGAATCCATGATGCTTCAACCACACGCGAAGCCCATCGCCACAGAAACGCGCGGCGCGAATGTGCTCGATCCGCACGCGCACCTCGCTCATGAGAACGAGCCCCCGCCACCCTTGCCCCCGGGAGGCGAGAACGCCTGGCTCGAGAGATCCCCGTACCAGAGGATGTTGCTGTCATCCACCCACACCTCGCCGAACGCGACCGATACCGGCTTACCGATCTCGATCGTTGGAACTGAGACGTCCGAGAGCTGATCGGGCGGCGGAGTCTGCGGCTTCGGCGTCAACGCGTAACTTAAAATCGCGGCAACCACCAGAATCGCCAATTGGACCCACATCGTGCACCTCCTTTAATAAATCGGGTTGCCGGCCAAGGGATTGATCGACGGGATATAGGGCTGGCCGCCGTAATTCAAAATGTTCCCTTCCCCGATCGTGCCCCCGGGTGGCACGAACGCGATGCAGGCCGCGGTCGAGTGATCGCACCCGGGATAGACATTGACCGCAAGCCCGGCGACGAGATCCGGTGCGCCATAGTTCAAGGTGAGCGTGGTCCCGGAGGCCGAGTTGATCGAGCGGCGCTCGAGGTAGCCAAACCCTGAGGCCCATTCGAGATAGCCTCCAGGCCAGGAGAGCCCGGCGGGCGGCGAGAGGCCGCTCAAGGTCACGACGGGGCCCGCGACCGCGGTGATCGCCGAGACCACGCGAAAGTCCGTGGGGTTGAGGGTACAGCCGATGCCGTAGAGGACGTGCGCGCAATTAAGCTGCCAGCGGCGCCGAAGGCCCGTCGTCTTGACGCCGGTGTACGCGGGTTCACAGTTAAGCGAGATCACGGTGCCCGCTTGGGATTGCCCGACCACGCGGCCAACGAACACGGTATACCCCTGGATATCGGGATCCGTTTGATGAAGCGTGATGATCGTCAAGAGAAAATCGCTCGAGGGCGGGAAATTCTGCAGCCGCTGCACCACCAAGGCATCCAAGGGCACCGTCACGGCTAAGGTTTTTTTCTTGATCTCATTGCCCTGGTTGATCGAACCCGAGCTGATCGCGAGCGGTGTGAAACTGTTGCCGAGATAGGGAATCGGCCGATCCGCGGAGGTGTAGCGCCAGTGTGCCGAGCCCACGGAGAAATCGTAGAGGAGCACGGGCTCCCCGGCATCGATCGAGAGCTCGTAGGTGGGGTAGGTCATACGGGCTCGTAATTGAACGCGCGAAAGGGCGTCTGTGCGGTCGCTACGCCATCGGCCATGCTCAAATGCTGAATCTCGATTTCATCCGCATCCAAGCGAGAGAGCGCCATGAAGGAGATGCGGCGGATTTGCGCCGGGGTCACCGTCGCTCCGAGCGCGCTATCGATGGTGGCAACTTCCTGCCCTGGGCTGCCCGCGGCGGCGCTCACGATGCGCCGGTAGTAAATGGTCCCCGAGGTCAACTCGATCCGGATGTCGCGCCGGTTTTGCACGACGCCAAGTGTCGGCAGCCCCACCGCCTCGACCGTCATCGCGACGGCGGCACTGCCGAGTGATTCGAGCAGCATCAAATCCGCGTTATAGGAGGGGACCCAGATCATCCCGGCGCGCCCTTTCAAGAGATACAGGAGCTTGCGGAAGTTCGAGCGCGCGGTGCGGCCCTTCAAAAACCATTCATGGATCGTGCCCGGGAATCCCAATAGCGCGGTATCGATGACAGAGATCGCGCCGGTCGAGGAATCAATGATATGCGCATCGCGCGTGTAATCCCCGGATGGTGGGCTTGACACATCGGGTGAATCTTCGAGCACCGGGAGCGTCCGGTAGGCCGGCAACCCTGAGGCCGCAGGCCAGTCGCACGGCTCGTCGATGGTAAAGTCGATCGAGAGCGAGAACGTCTGCTGCGAATCGTGCGCAAGTTTGGTGAATGCCAATAACCTCGCGCGCCGCAGTGGATAGAGGCGCATCCCAACCGCATGGGCCGCGGTCACGGGCGCCGAGAGGTTCAAGGCATTGCTCGCCACCGTTGAGATTTGCAACACCTCGATGGTTTGCGCATCTGCGATCACGATGGCAACGCCGCCCGCAACGAAATCGCGATCGACGGTATCGCAGGCAATCGTGGTATCGCCGATCGACACCGGCGAGGTCAGATGCTGCCCATCCGGGAAGATCGGGACATACCACACCAGAGCCGCCCAGGCGAAGAGCGCGTTTTCGATGTAGCGTTTCTCAGCAAAGCTTGCGAGCGTTGAGAAACTAAAGACCCGCCTGGGTGCGATGCGCAAGCTGCGCCGTTGCTCGGAAGCCGTCCAAGCGGGGAGCACATCGGTCAAAAACCCGAGCTTCTCACGCACCGGTGTTTGCCAGTCGGGCGAGATCGTCCAGAGCGGCGGCAAGCCTAAGCTCAAAATGAGCGCGACCGCATCGCCCCCCAAGGCCGTGGCGCCGGCGCTCGGTGATTGCGAGATCACGAGCCCATCGGCGACGGTGAAACTGGTGGCGAACGTCTGCAGACCGAGTTGCAGATCGGCGGCGATGAGGGCGGCGCCGGCGACCGATAACGAATCGCCCACTACATTGGGGACTGTGACGGTCACGCTCGGCCCTTGAAAGGCCATGAGCAGCATCAGAGAATTGGTGCCGCCAGCCGCGGGCGAGACGAAGATCGCGCCCGGGATAATCGCTCCCGGCGCATCGACCGCTACCTCGACATGGACTTGCTTGCCGCCGACAAAGCTAAAATAGTCGCCGATCTCTGTGTAACCCGCGGGCGCCCCGCCGGTGTTGATCGTGAAAGATTCGATCCCGAAGAGATAGAGCAGCAAATCATTCGAGCGCGTCGTCTGGTAGCTCGACACCGTGGGGGAACCCGCGCCCGTGACGACACTCGCGGGCAGGGTGCCAACCCCGCTATCGAACGGATTTAAGGGATCGCAATTCTTCACCCCGAATAGCACAATCAAGCCGGTATCGACGGGGTCGCTCATGGTGATCGTCACCGGCCACGCGGTGAGCGGCGCAAAGAGCGGCGCGCTCCAGACCTCGAAATTCAAGGTATAGGAATCATTGCGCGCAACCTGGGTGTAGCGGGTAAAGGTGAGTCCCGCCGCGGTGACGGAAACGACGGGATTGGTTGGCGCCCCAATGAGCCCCGCGGGGGAGGTTTCCGCGAACACGATGACCGTCAAGAGATTCGCCGTGGTGGTGGTCACGTTCTTCGTAGCGCTCGAACCACCGCCGCCAAAACCGGAGGCGGTCACCGTGCTTTCGAGGGTCGGCGTCGTCATCCGAGCGACTGCCTGATCCGGCTTGGATTCTTGCTGATGATGTTGAGCACCGCGCGCTCGCCGGCATCGGTCGAGAGGTGATCGCCCAAGGTGGTGGGATCGAGCACATTGACGAACTTGAAATTGGGCGCAGCTCCCGCGCCCCCGACCTGGCCGCCGGCGGCGAACTTCGGGACCTGGGTCGGACCGTTGATCCCCTTGAGGGAGCCTGCGTTGAGCGCGGTCAGGAGCGGCAAGATCCCGGGCTGCGAGGTGGTCTTGGCGTTGACCACGAATTCGCCATCGGACAGGCGGGCCGGGATGGAATCCGAGGTCGATGTCCCTGGCCCGCGGATGTGACCGCCCGCGGCATGACCGGCCACTGCACCCGCCGCGCCCACCGGTCCACCGTCTGCCAAGGCAGCAGCGCCAAACAGCGACTTGAGCGCGGCCGTCTCGATCATCTTGATCGCGACCTGCTCGAGGGTCTGCAGCATGGCGAGGCCCATATCGACGAAAGATTGCTTGAGCGTATGGGTGTTCGAGACCGCGTCGGTTAGAAATTTGTTGATGCCGGATCCGACGGCGCTTTCGACGCCCTGGCGCAGCTGCGCGGTCTGGATCCCGAGCTGGTTGGTGGAGGCCGCGATCTGATCGATCTTTTCCTTGTAAGCCGCGGCGGCCGCGATGAGCGTCGGATCTTTGGATTCATCGGCGAATTTCTTCATCGCCGCCGCATCGGCTTCGAGTGCCGGCAGCATTTGCCTTTGCTTGTCTACCAGTTGCTGCGCGGCGGCGATCGAAAACAGTTGACCATCGCGAACCTTGTCCTGCAGTTCCTTCTCTTGCGTCGTGAGGTTTTGAAGGTCCGCTTTCGCTTTGTTGCTGGCATCATCAAAGTTGATTTTCGCGCCGCCCTGGCCGGCCACTTGCCCCTCGGCCGAAGCGCGATCGGCATCGCTCACGCCGCCTTTGCGCAGCTGTGCATCGAGGTCCGCAATATCGAGCGCGAGCTTCAGCCGGGCCGCATCGGTCTTTTTACCGGCGATCGTGAGTAGCCGCTCCTCGGCTTTGAGCGTGTCCTCGTACAGCTTGCGCTGCGCGTTGCCAGCCTCGTTGGTATTGGCGATGAGGTCGCCTGTGCGCTTGAGCTCAGCGACACTGATCTCCGTATCGAGCTTCGCGAGATCGCGTTTGCGCGTAATCTCACCGACCGGATCGTTGACATCGATGGGACTTGAGGCGAGTGCGGCCCGTTTCGCCCGCAAGGTCGCGATCTCTTTGTCCGACTCGGCGTTGATGATTGCCGCGCGCCGGGCGTAGTACTCGGTCAGCGATATCGTCCCGTCTTCGTAGGCTTGGCGGTCGGCCTCCTTCACCAGTGCGGCGTGCGCCTGGTAGAGCTTGAGCCTATTGTCGAGGCGCGCCTCTTCCAATGCGAGATTGGCTTTTGCCAGGGCATCGGCCCGAGCTGCTGCAGCTCCGCCATCGCCTGTAGGCGTCGGCGCGCCTCCACCGCCTGCGTCCGGCGGCGCTTTGAGGCGCGCTTCGCGGGCGGCGCGATCGGCGAGGAATCCACGCTCGAGCTCGTTATATTGCTCTCGAAAATTATCGAACGCCGCTTTCGCGTTTTGAAGGTCGCCGTGCAGCACCGACCCTAAGGCGGTCGATAGCGCCTGACCGAACAGAACGGTGATCTTGTAGAGCGCCTGAAATTGCTTATAGGCATCGATCGACCAATCCGTGATGCCCTTGAGTTTATCTCCCACGATCTGGCCGAATGACTTGGAGGTCTTGTCGCTCGAAGCCGCTAGCCGGATAAATTCGTCCGTCGACTGTTTCAGCGCCGGCACCAGGCCGACGAGAAACTGCGTGGCCAGTCCCTTCACCGTATCGCCAAGTTCCTTGAAGCTCTCCGCCGAGCGCTTCAGCGATTCGATCGATTCGGCATCCATATAGATGCCAAGCGCCTGCAGGTGCGCGATGAAGGGCGCGAACCCTTCGTTGCCCAGCTTGATGAGCGCCTGGTCGAGCTCGACGCCGGCGCGGCCAAACAGCGCGACCTCATCGCGCGCGCGGCGCGCTGGGTCAGGAATCGCGGCGAGCTTCTGGGCGACTTTTTCAAGTTGCTGATCGGGGCTCAGCTTCGAGAAATCGCGCACCGAAATCCCGAGGTCGGACAGTGCGGCGGCGGATTGCTTGGAACCGATCTCCGCCTTGCCGACGGCGGCGGTGAACTTCACCAGCCCATTGTTGACGACCTCCTGGCCGACGCCGGTATCACGCGCGGCGCGACCGAATGCCTGGATCGCGTCGGTGGATACGCCCGTTTGTTTCGACAGGCGCGTTAGACTTTCCACCCCCTCCAGAGTCGATTTGAAGAACTCGCGAAATTTCTCCGCAATGAGGACGACGCCAATTCCGCCGGTGAGCACCTTGCCGACTTCCAACAGCTTTTTATTGAGCTCCTCGAATCCCGCGGCCGCGTCGTGGCCCGACTTCTTGCCCTCCGCCGCGACCTTCTGGAATGCCGCAATGATCTCGGCCTGGCCCTCGGCCGACATTCGGACGCGAACGTCGGCCTGGTTAGCCATCGATCACGACCTCGCGCAGGATCGCGGGCGGTTGCGGAGGGTCGCTTTTCTTAGTGGAGTGCGGCGCGATCGAGGCCCAAACGCTAAGCTCGTGCCGGTAGGCCTCGCGCGCGGATTGCATCATCTTCGCGCGATAGGCGATCAAGGCCTCGCGCATCGGCCAATGCAATATGGCCGCGAAGCCCTCGACGCGGTAGTCGGCGAGCTCGCGCACCATTATTCCCCATTCTCCGAACGTGGCGTCGAGTTCGCCTGCGGGGGCGGGTCGGATGGCAGTTTTCCTGCGCCGTTGAGGAGCATCGAAACATTCGGCAAAGTCCTGACGGAGACGATTCCTTGCAAAAAAAAACCCGCGACGATGTTGCGGATGTGGGAGTTGATCGCCGCCTTATCTTCCGGCGTCGAGAGGTGGCGAATAAAGTCCGCTTGCTCGCGCATCATCTCCGGCCGCCAGTCGATGGGGTTGGTGCCTGCCGGGACAAGCGCGCAGCCTAGGATCTCGAACACCGCCGGCGAGCTCATGAGGGAGCGGAATACGCGATGGGCGAGGCCTTCGGCATCTTCGCCCGCGTGCATCGTTACATCGGCCAAGCCGCAGCCTTGCACCAGATTTAAGAGCGTGACGTCCCATTCGATCGTCGAACTCGCGATGACATCGAACTCGCGGCCGCCCAGTTTCAACATCGAACCCTCCCATCTTAAGACTTCGAAAAGGGGCCGACCGTTTTGCGGCCAGCCTCTACGGACCAATCAGACTGGCGGGGGTTGTTAAGTGGTTTGTATGAGACGACCAATCGGCTCGTTCGGATGATTGATCGTATCTACGATTACCATGCCTTCCAGATTCCAGTTGCCGAAATCATCCGCGATCCAGCCCTGATCACCCGACGGCGTGAACTGCACGTGCCAAACCTCCACTTCCCAATTCGGTCCCTTGATGTTGTCGGGAATGTAGTGGACATAGCCATCGACCGTACCGACGGTGGATATTTTCACAGCCGGATACGAGTAAGCGCCGTACACGTAGTCGGCGGTGAGCTGCGATCCCGGCGTGATGGTCACGGAGGTCGGCAGCAAATAGATGCGGCCGCGCAGGAGGTCCGCCGTGTAATCGGTGCCCAGCACCAGCGTGGTCGAGGCCTGCTTGACGTCGGTCAAGGTCGTGATATTGCGATTGGCGAGCGCGTAGTAACGACCCAAGATAGCTCCGCCGACCGGCGTGATCGCCTCGGCCGTGATCGTGGCCCCAGCGCCTGAGATCGTCTCGACATCGCCATTGACCGCTGCGGCCAGATTGTCCGGCGTGAATTCATCGCCCGTAATTTTGAGCGTGGTGGTTTGCCGCGTAACGGCACGCTGGTAGAGATTGGAGGCGGAATCCATCGACTCATATTTTTCCTTCGTCTCCGCCTTTGTTGAGGTCGAGAAGGCCGTGCAGTTTCCAAGGTGTCGCTCGCCCTGGCGTTGCGAGGTGTTGGTTACGAAGCGGTCGAAATAAATAGCCCCACGACCGAGCAGCAGGTTGGCCGGATCCGGCGCGATGCGCGGACTAACGGTAATCGCAGTCATTTGAAAATCTCCTGTTTTGAGCGCCGAACATCATTGGGTTTTCGAGGGGTCGTTCTTGAGCGTCGAATACTCGACTCGGAAATCGGTTTGCAACAGCGTGTAGGGTTGATCGGTGTCGGCGTACTGCCATTCGAGCAGGGTTTCGTAGCAGTCCTCCGCCAGGCCACCAAATTGCTGCTGGCCGAGCTGCTGTCCAACCCAGACATACATGGGATCGACGATGGGGCGGGGATGATCCGCCGCGACGCGGATCTCGACGCGCAGCGTGAAGGCGCGCTTGAGGAGGTAGCCCCAGCGCCCTTCCTTCTCGGATTGTCCGTCCTCGCGAATTTCAAATACCGCGATCGACGGTAGTTCGGCCGGCGTATAGGACTGCATCCGCGTGTCATCGGCCAAGGGCGTGACATAGGGCGGGCTCGCGTTGATGAGCGCGACCGCGGCATCGACGATTCGCTTGCGGACGCTGTCCGTCACGGCACGATCTCACACAGCAGATGCGTGACCGCCCCATCGCCGGCCTGATTCTGATCGCGCAAGCGCATCGCCTTGCCGTCGACGGTGAGCGCGGTACGGTTAGGCACTTTGGGCAGCGCGCTGGTCTGTACGTAGACCAGGATCTCGGTACCGCTCACGCCGGAGACGCCCTGCGACAGGAGCGAATCCTTGCCGACATTGTCGACGATGCCCGGGATCGTCTGGCCGCCGATGACCACGGCAACGCCGAAATCCGTGCCCAAGAGGAACGGAATATCGGCGTCACCGTAGAAGCCCGTCAGCATTTCGTCTTACGGGACCCAGGCGAGCAGCGCGAGCGAGGTCTTATAGCTCGGCGTCGATCCGGATCCCGCAGCAATGGTCGCGACGACACGGATATCCGAGCCCGTGACAGAGTCCACGTTGAACGGGATCGTGCCGCGAAACGCCGTGCCCGTGATCGCGGCAGCAACCGCGGCGCCGACATTGGTCCAGGTCGCGGCGCCATGCGGCGAGCTCTGCACCTGCAAGGATGCGGTCGATGCGGTACCGGCGGTGTCGCCGTCCATGTTGACGACGACCGCGGCATCGCCCTTGACGCCCGCCGGCAAGGTTGCCGTCGAGCTCGTGAAGGTCGCCGTTTCCGTGGTCGCGGTGAGTAAAGTCAGAACGGTGGCGCGCACCAGCGCGTCGGTATATTGAAGGCCCATTAGCGTTTTCTCCTGGAAGGGGTGGGGTCTCGATGAGTCGGAACGGGATCGCGGTTCTTCGGCTCGTGCGGCGGAGCCTTTTGATCCTCCGGGGTTGGGAGCCGCGCTTTGCCCATCGCAATCACGGTGTTCGCAACATGCGTGGGAACCTCGACGATGTCGCCCGGTCGCACGGCCTGGCCTGGGCGGGCGATGAAGCCCTCCAGGACCAGCACGTGCACTTCCGGGGGAATGAAGCGCGGCACAGGCTTTACGCGTTGAGGCCGGTCGCGACCCCGAATGATCCCGGATGACGGATGGCGACGTCCGCCATCTGGAAACTCGTCACCTGAATCAATCCCTGCCTCGCCAGGCTGTAGGGATCGACGATCATTTCCATCGCACCGCCGAACTGGCCGATGAGCACATCCGCCCAGTTGCCATAGATCAGGCCGTGGAACGAGCCGCCAGAGGGCGCGCCCGCGGCGCCCATGGTCTTCGCCACCTGATTGGTCGCGCGCGCCTTGTAGCCATTCATCTCGCCGCCTTCCTGCAGCGGTCCTTCCCACAACGGGGCGCCTTGAGCCACGGCCGCGCCGGGGAACTTCAAGGTGTTCTTCGCATCGCCGCCGATCCCTGGGGTCGTCATGTACCCCAAGGTGCCCAAGAGCGCGTTCGCGTTGGCGACCAAGACCTCCATCTGGATGCAGCCTGCGTAGCTGATCTTATTCCCGGTGGCGCCATAGCCTGAGACCGCGGTGAAATCGACCGTGCCGACCCCGGGCTGATTGTAGATACCCAAGGGCTGGTTGTTCTGCCCGGTCCCGTGAATTGCCGCCAGGTCATACGCCAAGGCATGCGCCGCGGCGATCGAGGCTCGGACGAAGGCCTCGACGTCGACCGACGCCTGGATCAAGAGCTGCCGGCTGTAGGCCGAGCTCGCCATCAAGGTGTGCGGGTTCAAGGTGACGAGATCGGTGGTCGGATTGCTCTGCGTGACGCCGGGTGAGCCCGGGTTCTCCGCGATCCAGCTCGCGACCGCGTCCGTCAATTGCCGCGGGAAGGCGATCGGGGAAGAGAGACCGCTCAACACCCGCGCACCCATCGCAACAACGAGGGCCATGTTGCGCAGGATCTCAATCAACTCACCGCCGTACTCGGTGAAGACGACTTCCTTCAAGGCGTTGACGGTGTTCGAATCGATGATGCCGGAGCGCTGGAATTGCGTGATGAGCTGGCGCGTCGCGGGCGACATGGGCTTCGCCTGCCCGCCCGATTCGTGGATCCCGGAGCTGCGCAGCGACATCGGGATATAGAGCCCGCCGCGGCGCTTGTGGCTGTTCGGCATTGAACGCTCGAGCGCATCGGAGACCTCAATCTCGAGGCACTTCACACCGCGCCCGCCCTCGCGCAACTCGACCGCCGAGATGATCGCGCGCGCGTACGAATATTCACGCGCATCCTTCGCGGGCAGATCGATCCCGCTGGTGGTCGAGGGGCCCGTGACCGTTTCCTGGCGGGTGCCCTTCGCCTCGAGGATGATCTCGCGCACCTGGTCGAGGGAGTGGCCGGCCTCGAGCCATTCGGCGGTCTTGTCGGCCATGCCATGTTGACGGGCCAACCGAGCAATGTCGGTCGGAAGTTTGGCTTTCGCCTGTGCAGCTGCTTCCGCCGCCGCGCGCTCGGTTTCGTTCATCGTCCTTTGCTCCTGTGATACCGCGGGGGCGGCGTTGGTTGATCGAATCAAAACGGGAAATTGAATGTCGCCGGCGGCGCGCGCGCTCACGCCGACCGAGTGATCGGCAGGGACCGGCGCCAAGGATCCCTCGAGCGGCGTCCAGCGCGTTGCGCGATAGGCATCGCCACGCTCGGCGTTGCCCGGTGTGTACTCGTAGGACTGGACCGAATAGCCGACCGAGACCTCGCGCAGGCCCTCATCGACCATGGTTCGCTTTTCCTGCGCGGCCGGCGTCGAATAAAAACGCATGGCGCCGCCGAGCTTCGTCGTGCCCTGCTTTTTGCGCGGCGCGAGATTGGAGATGCGGCCCACCGGCTGATCGCTGTTGTGGTTCCAGAGGAGATTGATCTCGGAGCGCTCAAGGTTCAGCGCATCGGCCGAGTGATCGAGCGTCTCCATGTACCAGCCGCGGTCGATTGGCGTGTCGCTCGAGAGCTCGATGTCATAAATCTCGTCGTCGCCCTCCTCGTCATCTTCCGGATCTGTGCTGCGCTGGCCCTCTTCGGTCGCCGCTGCGCGCATTGCTCGAGCCTTCGCACGAGCGACCGCAGTCTCGATGGCTTCGGGCGTCTTCGCTCGCTTGACGATCGTCGCGACCACATCGACGCGCTGCATCGGTAGCGCCGCCGGTGTCTTGTCCTTTGGATCCATGAATTAGCCCTCGCGAATGTAGGTGGAGGAAACGAGCCGCAGGCGCTCGCGATTGCGCAAGGCGCGGGCGTTGCGTGCCTGGCGGATCCGCATGCTGCGAGCGCCGCGGCCGCGATCTGCGGAGCTATTCGAGCTCTCTGCGTTTTTGTCGTCTTCCTCTTCGGCGGTCTTGCTGGTGTCGGCCGCTTGCGCGCCGGCGGCGACACCTAAGCCGGTGAGCTCGAGCCCCAGCTCCTCGATGATCTCCTGCTCCTCGGCGAGCTCCTCGGCGATCTCCTCGAAGTCATTGCCGGCTTCGGCGCACACGCGCTGCCGGGAATTCAAGCCGTTGTCGATCTCGGCCACCGACGCATTGACGTCCTTCAAGGGATCGACCCATTCCCAGCCGCGCGGCACGAACGCCACATTCAAAAACGCTTCCGCCGGCCGGCCGTCCAACACGAGCGCACCGGAGAGCTCCGCGTAGTAGATCCACTCGGCGAAGATGTTCTCGAGCACCCTCGGGATCCACAAAGCTTGCAGCGAGCGCCATTCGTCGCGCTCGATCAGCATGTCGGCGCGGATGCTCGAATAGTTGACGCCCTCGAGATCGCTCGCGAGGCCGTTGTAACCGACGCCCAGGCCTGCGGCGATCCAGCGCTGAATGGCTTTCAGGAAGTTCGGGAACGCGGTCGAGGGGTGCTCGGGGTTCCATTCCTTGAACTCGTACCCGGGCGGCAGCTCCTCGAAGGAGCCTGGGGATGCTTCCATCTCGATCTTGGCGCGCGGATTGGTGCCATCCGATACCGGCGGCTCGCTGTCGCCGGCCTCCTTCATCTGGAAGAAGCCCATCTTCGAGGACCCAATGCGCGCCGCGACGACCTCGGCCTCGACGTACCCGTCCAGCATCTTCGCCGGCATCATCACCGAGTTGAACCAGGTGGTACCGCGCGACTGCATCGAGCGCTCTTGCCTGAAGAAATGGATGATCTCGTCCGCCGGCACCCGGATGCGCTTGCGCGCGGAGATGTTGATGAGGTCGGTCGGGTGTCGATCCCAAAACCAATAGGCGACGGGGCGGCCGTAGCCGTCGATCTCGACCCCTAAGCGAATTTCGTTGAGGCCATTCTGCGGCGAGCGAAAGAACATGTGATCCAAGAGATCGGGATCAATCACCTGCAGCGCGAAACGAAATGCGTTCGCCTTGAAGTTCCGGATCTTGCGGATGCAAAACTCGCCATCGGTCGCCGCGGACTGGAGGAGCGATTGCGACAGCGAGGTCAGCGTGTGCTGGCCGTCGACGCTGACATCCTTCGACCATTTGAACCAGGCAGATTCGATTTTCTTGTTGATCGCTTGATTCAACTGCCCGTCGTTGTTCTTGACGCGGGAGCGCAGTTTGAAGCCATTGGGCCCGATCACGTTGGTCGCGAGCAGCTTCAAATACTTGCGAATCAGGGGATGATTGCGCCGCATCTCCCGAGCGCGGGCGCGAAGCCGCAGGAAGTCGTTGAACATCTCCTGATCGGCGGAGATCGGCGATGCCACCCAGTCCCACCAGAGGCGCGACATCTCCGCGCCCTTGAACATCGACCGGGATTTGCCGCCCACCACCCGGGAGAGCGCCCGGATTCCGGCGCGGGCCATCCTCTTCAAAATTCGGGGTGTCCTCACGTCGACCAGCCGATGAGCTGGATCGCGTCATCGAAGCCGCAGCGGCATTGCCCGATGTTAGGCGTCACCAGGCCTTTGGCGTCGATCGCACAGAGCTGCGCCATGATCGAGCGCATCACCCGGCACTTCGGGCATTCGAAAGTCGCGATGCAGCCATGCGCTCGCGTCGCGGTGTCCGCGCGGGACCAGGCGCCTTTGGGGATCGGTGTCACCAGCCGCCCCGCGGGAAGCGCGGAAACGGGAAATCGGGGGTGGTGTTCGAGACCGGGAAGGAGAACGTGCCCGGGATCCCGATGCGCCCGGGGTTTCTCTGGCGGTACACGATCCACTTGTACGCGCCGATCATGTCCCGAATTTCCTTGGTCGAGACCTTGGTGATCGAGCGCCCCGCGATCGAGTAGCTCTCGACGGCGCCCCCTGAGATCCGGGCGGCCAGCGTGATCTGCAACTGGGCCAGGAGCTTCTCCTCGGCCGTGAGATAGTCGCCGGCCGCCGCGGAAGCGATATTGGGCGAGACCATGAGCTTCTCGACCGATACGTCGACGACCTCGCCATCGGTCCCCGTGAGCCGCTCGACTAAGGTGTAGGCGAGCGAGGCGCCCCCGCCTGGGTTCAAGGGCTGCGTATCGGCGGGCGCGAGCACGACGTGGAACAGGCTCCCGTCCGCGGTGATTTGCGGCGTTGAAGCAAAACTCGCGGTCTGCGGTCCCGCGAAATGGACCGAGAGTGCCCAATTGGGGGAGCCGCCATAGCGGGAAAAGCTGCGATCAACCTTGAAAGTCGTCCCTGCCGTGATGAATTTCGGCCAACTGGTCGGGATCACGGGCTCGGGCAATGACATGATGGATCGGGACTATGCGACTAAAATCAGTGGATTGCAAAGTTACCCACAGGGTTATCCACCGTTCTGAGCGCTTTACGCACAGAGTTATCCACAGAAATGTGGATCAGTTCGCGCTTTCCACCTACATTGGCGCGCGAGGCCAAGCGGGTAGATTCGCCCGCGTCGATCCATTCACCCAGGGGAACCCCAATGAAAATCGGAGACCACGTCCGCGATAAGGGGACGGAATTTGTAGGAACGGTTGTGCAGCTCGAGCCGGCGACCGGCACGGCGACGCGCGTGTTGATCCAGGCCGACCAGTCAGCCGACAAGATGTGGCAAAAGGTCGAGGAGCTCGAACTCATCGATGTAGAGGGCAGGCGCGTGACCGGGAAAGCCGGGCAGCAGTTAGACGCGCCGGTGGGCAAAGGCACCGTCGATGCCAGCCGAGAGGCCACCGGCAAAAAGCCGGCCGCGGGCGCGACGGCGAACTAATCCAGGGTGCGCGGAATCCAGGGCCGCGCTCCCGCCACGCTGCGCCTACCCAGCGGGATATTGGTAGGCAACTCCAGACAGCGTAGATTGATGCCGCTATGGAGTTCAAAGTGACCGGATCGACGATCGAGGATGCCCAGCTCGCGCACCTGAGGGTCCGCATGCCCGATGGCACGCTTCACCCGTTGACCGGTCTGTACGCACCCATGGGGGCGACCCTGATCCAGGCGCTCGAGCTGTTCGTCCACGATCACCCGGGCTATTCGATCGTGACCGCGCCATGAGCCGCCGGCGCATCCGATCGGAGGCGTACCGAGCCCGCCGGCGCGATCGCCAGACCGCTGAGCTCCGTCTCGGTCACACCGTCCTGTGGTGCGCGGAGAACGATGGGCGTCACGAAAACGTGCAGAGCTACGCCGGCCTTCCGGCGATTCCGACGTACGTCGCGCTGGTTGACGATCCGCCGGATCCGCTCTGCCGGATCACTTCTTCCACGAATTCACCCACCCTTTCCCGTACCCCTTGAGGTGCGAGCTCGGCCGCGGCGGCTGCATGAGCGGATTTGCTACGGCCGGCGCCGGCGGCTTCGGCGGTCCCACCTGCAGCGGTACCGACATCTCCGCCGCGTAGATCGCCAATCGCTGCACCGTCGCGCGGCCCAACGACAAGAGCGCGGCCAGCGCGTAGACAGTTAAATCTAAGGCCTCATTTCGCTCGCGGATCTTGATGTACTCGCGCACCGTGCCGACGCCTTTCTTGTAGCGCTTGACGGCCTTCTCCGCGGTCAACTGCTCGAGGAATTCGTCATCCACCCAGGTCGGCAAATGGATATACCCGGGCCCGGGCGTTGCCAAATGCAGGCGCGCGAAAATCGTGTCCTTGATCGTATCCACGCCCAAGGGCCAGAGCTTGCATTTATACCGATTGTTTTTGGTGGGCTTCGAGATCATCTCGCGGCCCGCACCGCCCACACCCTTGATCGCATAGACATGCTGCGACAGGCCGTCGACGGTGCGGTCCTCGCGCGGCTTGCAAAATTTGTAGACGTGATCGGTATGCAGGCCCCCGGAGTCGACCGCAATCGCGCGCATCGGCATCTTGCGGCCGCTCTCGTGGGTGTAGACGGTCTTCAAGTCCTTGTCGAGCTCGAGCCAGGTCTGCTCCTTCGCAGGATCCCCATACACCTGGCCGCTCGCAATGAGCCACGACTCCTCATGGTCGCCGTAGCCCTTGACGACCCACTCCAAGCGGTCGCCCTGGACGTCGACCGCGCCGACCAGGAGACCTACGCCGTGGGGGACTTCTGCAGGATATTCCTCGAGCCGGGTTTTGAGATTGCTCGCATCGAACGCATCACTTTTTTCCTCCCAGGTCTCGCCGAGCACGGTATTGACGAAGGTCTTCAAGGCCTCGGTGTCGCGGACGGACGCTAAGAATTCGGAGGCGATATTTCCCCAGGTGGCGTTGGGGCTGTAACTGTAACCGGCCCAAATGTGAAAGCCGGCATGGCGCGGAGCACCCACCGCCGTCGCCCGCCACTCGCCCGCCTCGATCATCGCGCGCTTCTCGGTGTGCTCGATGCGACAGCCGTTCTCGCACACGTAAAACGCTTCGAGCGGCCGCCCTTCAGGCCATTTCAAGCCGAACGGCTTCTCGCGGCCGCCGAATTTCAAATACTGAAACTCCCCGCAATGCGGACACGGCACGAAGTGGCGGCGCTGATCACTTTGCAGATACAGGCTCTCGATCTTCGAGAGATCCTTGATGGTGGGCGTGGACCCGGCGACGATCTTGCGATTCCAGTAATACTCGGTGCGGCGAATGCCCAACTTGATCGGATCACCTTCCGCACCGATGCTGATCGGATAGCCATCGACCTCATCAAAAAAAACGATGCGCCTTGAGACACGCCGGAAGCCGCGGCCGCTATTCGCGCCCACGAAACTTAAAGTCCCGCCGGGGAAGGACTTCTGCAAAATCGTGTTGCTGCTGTCCTTGGTCTTGGAGGATTCGACCAGGCCGCGCAGACACGGCGTGTCCCTAAACATCGGCGCGATTTCCTCCTTGCTGTAGCCTTCCGCATCCTCGACCGTCGGCTGCACCACCATCATCGGACAGGGATCGTGGTGGATGTGGTAGCCGATCGCGTTGTTGATGATTTTCGTGAAACCTACTCGGGCACTTTTCATCACCGTGATCTGCTCGATCGCGGGATCGACGAATGCATCCATGATGCCGGTCTGGTACGGAATCACCTGCCAGCGGCCGGCCTCGGCGCTCGACTCCGAGGACAGGTACGCGTTCTCGCGTGCCCACTCGGACAACAACATGCGCCTGGGCGGCCTAAACGCCTGGCGCAGCTCCGCCATGATCGATTCAACGGTGATCATCCAACGAGCTCCTCGAGCTCATCGCGGATGACGTTCTCAATGATCGATACGTCCAAGGCGGATAGCCCGGGGATCCTCGATTTGCATTTGATCGGGACCGATAGCAGCCGGGTTTTCGCCTCCGTGATGAGCTTGAGCCACGCCGCTTTCATCTCATTCGCATCGACCAATTTGCCGGCCCGTTCTTCGAAATCGACCTCGGCCATGCGTGCGAGGTAATCCTCGCGCCGAGCTCGTGCGTTCGCGTAATTATTGACCGTCGAATCGCCTGCCGGCGCGTCCTCTTTGGGTGCCACATGCCTACGCTTTGATGCCTTCGCGGGTGCCTTGCGGGTCTTCTTGGCTGCCATTTGCCCGGGCTGCGTATTGGCTGCCCAGTCCCGATCAGCAGCTTGAACGTCGACCTTTTTGCCGACGAGCGAGATTCGTCCCGTCTTTACGGCCTTCGAAACCGCTTCTGTCGTCACGCCGCGGCGCCGTGCGTACTCGCGCATCGACACTAGCTTGCGCTTAGTCGCCATTTGCGCGAAAAAACCTCTTTGAATTATGTAAACCTACCAAATGCCCGAGCCCGCCGGTACCCGCAGCGCCTGGACCTCGGTATAGGACCCGTTCATTAGCTCGCTGGCGCCGCCATAGCGCTGATCCATGAGTGCTAGGCTCGCTGTGTCTCACAGCTATGCATTGAGTCGATAGAAGCGTTGATAGAACGCTGTCTTGAATCGATCGTTGAAGGACTGCTCGGTCGTCGG
>Ga0193726_1000484_pt1 | contig 41371 bp, 33 predicted proteins | sample H2c1metaG_FD_144928 | JGI IMG/M metagenome (GOLD analysis project Ga0193726, IMG submission 144928) | Soil microbial communities from a riparian zone of the East river system, Colorado, United States - H2c1 | ecosystem: Environmental > Terrestrial > Soil > Riparian zone | place: USA: East River... | reverse complement strand
CATTCTTTCCTGGGATTCAAATTCAGCCCCCGGGGTCGGCTTGGGTATTCCGGGATGGTTCCTTGGAAAGGAAGGGCAGATACTTTGATCCCAAGCAGTGGGAGAATCAGGAAACTCTCGGGCCGGAAGCCTACTACCAAGAGATTCGCGACGTCTTCGCTCGAAACTTGCCTCGATATTTTGAAGGCCCGGAACGTATCGGAATGTCGTTGACGGGCGGGCTCGATACCCGAATGATCATGGCTTGGCAAAAGTCTGCTCCGGGCAACCTTCCTTGTTATTCGTTTGGCGGCATGTTCAGGGACTGCCAGGACATCGTGTTGGCGAGGAAAGTGGCTCAGGTATGCGAGCAACCCTACAAAGTGATTCCAGTTGGCAGAGAGTTTCTGTCACGTTTTGCGCACTACGCTGAGCGCACGTCGTACCTGACCGACGGATGCGCGAATGTCATCCGCGCTCCTGATCTCTATGCCAACGAACAGGCAGCCGCGATCGCTCCGGTACGGATGACGGGGAACTATGGCAGTGAGATATTGCGGCGGTCGGTGGCCTTCAAGCCTGTAGAACCCGCTGCGGGGTTGTTCCGTGCGGAGATGCTCGAGCAAGTTCACAAGGGTAGAAATACGTACAACGAATTGCGTCGAACTCATGCGGTTTCCTTTATCGCCTTCTGCCAGGTTCCGTGGCACCACTACAGTTTGCTCGCCTTGGAGGAGACCCAACTCTCCTTGCGCTCTCCGTTTCTAGACAACGATCTGGTGCGCACGGCCTTTCGCGCGCCGGGAGCTGCGACCGCCAAAACGGACGTCTTTGCTCCCGAGGAAGACTGGGCACGATTGATCGGCGATGGAAATGCCGCGCTACGACGAATCAGGACCGATCGCGGTCTGGCGGGCCCGCCGGGTCGTATGTCATCTGCAATCGCGCGCGCTTATCTGGAATTTACGTTCAAGGCCGAATACGCTTTCGACTACGGGATGCCCCAGTCATTGGCCCGGGTCGATCATTTTTTCTCGGCGTTGCATCTGGAACGGCTTTTTCTGGGAAGACACAAGTTTAATCACTTTCGTGTCTGGTATCGGGATGCGCTTTCCGCCTACATTCGCGAAATGCTACTCGACGAGCGCACGCTTTCCCGCCCGTACCTTGAACGAAGCGCTGTCGAATCCATGGTGAAGGGACACCTCAAAGGAAACCGGAACTATACCTCCGAGATCCACAGCGTCCTGACTCTGGAACTGCTGCATCGGCTTTTCGTCGATGCAAATTAGCCGCAAAATGGCGACTCCGTCAAGCAAGTCGAATCGCATTCCAGCCCTCGACTTCACGAAAGGGGCGCTGGTCCTCATCATGGTGCTCTATCATTGGCTGAATTATTTTTACGGATCGCGCGATAACAGGTATTTGAGGTTCCTGACCCCATCCTTCATCTTCATCACCGGATTCCTGATATCCAACGTGTACTTTTCCAAGTATGGGGCTACTGATCCTCGCCTTCCGAATAGGTTGATGTACCGGGGCTTGAAAATATTCGGGGTTTTCATATTACTGAACGTATGCATCAGTTTGCTGTTCGCAGGCAATGGCAGGGTGCTCTTTGATCAGCTGACGGTCAGTAACATCATCGCCATTTATGTAACTGGCAATGTTCTGATCGCGGGTGCAGGTAAGGGAGCGGCCTTCTATATTTTAGTGCCGATCAGCTACTTGCTCCTGCTATCGGCGGCTCTTTCCATTGCGTCACGGTCTTATCGATACATTTTTCACCTCGTGTTCACGGTTTTCCTTTTAGGAATTCTGGTGCTGTACTTCAGGGGCGTGGCAAGCCCAAATCTGGAATTGCTCTCGATCGGATTGCTGGGAGTGATTTGCGGTTACGTCCCCATGGATAAAATTCGGGCTTTTGTGAGACACCCTTATTGGCTTGCGATTGCCTATCTGTCTTACGTAGGCATCATCACGGTTTGGAACGTTGTATATCCGCTGCAAGTCGTCGGCGTGTGCCTTAGCCTGATGGTTCTTTACCTGGTGGGTGACCAAAGTGGTCCACCCGGCATGGTGCGATGCCGTGTTATTTTGCTGGGCAAGTATTCGCTTTTCGGGTACGTCGCCCAGATTGCGATCCTTCAATTGCTGCGTCGCGGCGAGCGATACATCGACTCGGAAAACACGATCTTGGCGGTATCATTCTTTCTGGCTTTTGCTCTCACCATGGTGACCGTGGAAGGACTCGATCATGCCCGGGCAGGATCGAAGACCGTGGACCGGTTGTATAAGGCAGTCTTTGCCTAAATCTTCATGACTGGACTGGTTGCCACTTTCGTATGCGTCCTGGTAACTCTGGGACTGTCATGGCTTGATCGCGAGCCCAAAGTCCGGACTTCGATCGCACTTTGGATTCCGACGATGTGGATGTTTATCGCCTCGTCGCGCAACATATCGGAATGGCTGGAAAGTGGTCCGAGCAAAACAGGCGATTCGTATCTCGAGGGAAGCCCGCTGGACCGGAACATTTTGACGGCGATTCTGGCAATGGGCCTCATTGTGGTCATCGCCAGGCGAGAGAAAGTCTGGAACATCTTGCGCTCGAACACGCCGATCCTGCTTTATTTTTTCTATTGCGGTCTAAGCGTCGTTTGGTCGGACTTTCCAGACGTGTCGTTCAAACGTTGGTTCAGAGCCCTGGGCGACGTGTTGATGGTTCTCATCATATTGAGTGATGCCAATTGGCTCGCAGCGTTCAGGCGCATTCTTGCGCGCCTGGGTTTTGTGGTTTTGCCGCTTTCGATTCTTTTCATCAGATATTTCCCGGACTTGGGGCGGCGATACAGCCGCTTTACGGGACAAGCCTTCTGGGTTGGGGTTGCCACAGACAAGAACGCGTTGGGAATGATCTCGCTGGTTTTTGGTCTTGCGGCAGTGTATCGATTTATCCAGCTGTACGAGGAGCCGAAAGGCCGCCGCAATCGCAAGGCACTTTTCGCTCAGGGTGCGCTGATCGCGATGACCTTGTATCTGATCAAGGAAGCCAATTCAGCCACAGCCCTGTCGTGTTTTGGTCTTGCGGGGAGCGTGCTGATTGCAACGTCCGTGTCCCGTCTGGCTCGGAAACCCGTAATCATGCATTGCATCGTATTCGCGGGCCTTGCTGTCGCCTTTTCCGCCCTGTTCCTTGGAATCGGCACCAACCTGGTGGAGGATCTAGGAAGAAACACAACCCTCACCGGAAGGACGAACATCTGGCTTTACGCTCTTCCAATGGTACACAATCCCTTGATCGGGACGGGCTTCGAGAGTTTCTGGATTGGGCCGCGCCGCGATCAGATGATGGTCTCGATCGACCAATCGGTAAACCAGGCTCATAACGGTTACATCGAAGTTTATTTGAACCTGGGATGGATCGGATTGGTGCTGCTGGCAGGTCTCATTGTCACAGGCTATCGACGCGTCAGCACTGCCGTACGGTTACAGATGCAGGCGGGGAGCTTGCGGATGGCATATATCATCGTTGCCATCGCTTACAATTTCACCGAGGGTGGTTTCAAGATGATGCACCCGGTGTGGATTGTTTTTCTTCTGTCGATTGCGGTTGTTCCAAAAGCGCCGAGTTCCAGAGGTCTCAAGATTGGCGCGCAATTCGGCAGCGAGAAATCTTCAGCGAACACGACTGCCAATGAGCACGATTCAGCGCAGCCAAAAATAACTACGCCTGACTTCGCGGCTACGCCAAAGGGACCAGCGTGGAACAGCTACTGGGGAAATGCGGTTCGCCAGAAGTTTAGCCCGGCATGGTTACCAGTTTACTAATACCAGAAGTTTAATCTGGCAGACGAGCGGGGCGACCGACCGGCGATGGATTGAACGTAAGTTCCTGACCTCAAGACGATTGAATCTGATTCGAATTACCAAGTTGACCATGAACTTCCGAGACCTGTGCATTGACCCCCTTCGCGAGCAGAATCATTGCAAGCGTATTCGATGCCTATTTTCAGGCTCGAACGCAATGCAAATCCCCCGGCGCAATTGCACGCTGCGGTCTTAGGAGATGTAATGAGACCTAAACGGTCGCTTTTACTGCCCCTCACTATGCTTTGCCTTTCTGTGTGTACCTACGCACAGTCCTGGTCAGGAATCCTTGACCGCACTCGTGCGATTGACTGGACCCAAGCTGGGGCTGGGACAATACCGAACCGAACCGCGATCTGCGCCAACCTCACGCCCTCGGCAACGACGAGTACGATTAACAACGCGATCGCTGCATGCCCGGCAAATCAGGTTGTCTCTTTCAGCGCAGGAACTTATACGATCAGTGCTGGAATCAAAGTCAACGGGCACAACAACGTAACACTACGTGGCGCAGGGCCCACGCAAACGATTCTTCGGTTTATTGGTGACGACACTTGCGGAGGTCTGGGTGGTGATCTTTGCGTCATCAACAGCAGCCCGGACTACTCCGGTGGCCCAGGAAACACGGCGAATTGGTCGGCGGGATATAGCGCGGGGACAACTTCCATCACTTTGAGCGGTACGGCGAACCTGAAGGTCGGTTCACAGCTCATCCTGGACCAGTTGAAAGATGGTGGTTCCGATACCTATCCATCGGTATGGATGCCCTCGGTCCCGGGGAGTACTTGCATCGGCTGCAACATCCCCGGTCGCCCTGGTCGTCCGCAACAACAGATCGTCACCGTGACCGGGATCAATGGCAACACCGTCACCATCAGTCCTGGCCTCTACATGCCCAACTGGAGAGCGGCGCAGTCTCCCGGTGCATGGTGGTCCAGCGCTCTGCCAGTCACGGGCGTGGGAATTGAAAATATGACCCTCGACCACTCGGCATCGGTTGGATTCGGCGCCGTGTACTTCTACAATGCAACCAAGTGCTGGATGTCGAATGTGCGTTCGCTAAACGCGCATGATCATCACGTAGCCCTATATCAGTCCAACCATCTCACGGTGCGAGATTCGTACTTCTACGGCACGCAAGCTGGATTGGAACAGAGTTATGGTCCCGGTGGCTACGAAGCGTCGGATATTCTGGTCGAGAACAACATTGGGCAGAACGTCGCTTCCTTCATGATGAGTGAGACCAATCAAGGATCCGTCTTTGGCTACAATTTTTCGACCATTGATTATTTCGGTTTCCCGAGCAACCTGGACTGGGCGCAAGCAAGTTCCTACCAACACGCTCCCGGCAACAATTATCTGCTCTGGGAAGGGAACGTGGGGTTCGGATTAACCGAGGACAACTATCACGGCCCGGCCCACTTCATTACCGCATTTCGCAATCGTTGGACGGGTTGGGAATCCGGCAAGCTCGAACAGACGGTACCGGTGGACATCTATTCCTTCAACCGGTACACAAACCTCCTAGGGAATGTGCTGGGGCTGAGCGGGTTTGCCACGAACTATCAGGCTCAAGTAGGGGACGGAAGCGGAATCTCCGTTTGCTATCACTCGATTTACGCAACTGGGTGGGGCGGCAACTGTAATCCCGGGGGCAATGGCTGGCCTGCCGACGATGCTCGCGTATCCACAACGCTGATGCGTTGGGGAAATTACGACACAGTGACGGGAGGAAACCGCTTTGTCAGCGGGGAAGTGCCGAGTGGACTGAGTCTCTACGCAAACGCCGTGCCATCGAGCAACAGCCTTCCCAGTTCGTTTTATCTGCACGGCAAGCCGAGTTGGTTCGGGTCAGTGCCGTTTCCGGCGATTGGCCCAGATGTGTCCGGGGGGAATATGGCAGGAGTTGGGGGGCGTGCCAACAAGATTCCTGCACAGCAATGTTTCGAGAGAAGTACGCTGGATAGCGACTACTCGAATGCCTATTCGATCAATTCCGGAAGTCGGTCGGGAAACACGGTGACGCTTGCAATTGGCGCGGCTGCTGCGAGTGTTCGCTCGGAAACGCTGATTACGGTCACAGGTGCCACGCCGAGTGGCTACAACTGCCCGCTGCCAGGTTGCCCGGTGGTGGGAACAACAGCTTCAACAGTCAGCTATGTGGTGCCCAACGATCCGGGCCCCTATAGTTCAGGTGGATCTTTGAACTGGCCGGTGGTGTTGAACTTCGATGCCAACGCCTGCTACGGCGATGCGCCGCCACCTCCGGATCCTCCGTCAAATCTCAGCGGGGTGGTTCAGTAGGTATCGGCCGTGCCCATCCCCGAGCCCATCGACCAGCGATCCTGAACTCGGGAACCGTATCGTAAATTTAACTCTTTGAATCAACCGAAAGCGCATGGGCTCGCCCATGCGCTCGGTTTCCTTCTACGCTGGCACTGCTCTACAAAAGAATTCAGGTCATCCTGTCGCGATTGACATAGCCAAGCAAATTTTCCTTCATCGTTAGGAACGCTTACGAATTTCCATACCACGAACAATCCCAATCCCAATCTGAGGACTGTGGCCCATACCTTCAGTTCGCTAGGAGCACCGTGTCCCGAGGAAGCCTGAGACCCTTCGATGCCGGTGGCGTGTTCCGGTCCGCGGGAGAAGGGGGAGAACTGCGTCGTCTCGCGGTCCGCAGTGCCGGGGTGACGGTGTTATCTCAAGCGGTAGTGTTTGTGGTGCAGATGGTCGCCACGGTTGTGCTGGCCCGGTTACTGACTCCCACGGACTTCGGGGTGGTGACCATGGTCACTACCTTCAGCCTTCTTCTTACGAGCTTTGGCCAGAATGGCTATACCGAAGCTGTGTTGCAGCGGGAAAAGATGGACCATTCCCTGGCCAGCAACTTGTTCTGGATAAACCTAGGGGTTGGGCTGGTGATGACGGTGGGCTTTGCGGGGGCGGGGACACTGCTGGCGAAGTTTTACGGCGATCCACGGGTAGCGAACGTCGCGATCGGCATGTCATTGTCGATTTTCATCAGCAGCACCTCGGTGGTGCATCTTGCCCTGCTGAAGCGGGCGCTGCGCTTCTCAGTGACCTCCGCCAACGACATCGTCGCCGGCATTGTTTCGATGGCAGCGACGATCGCTCTGGCGTGGGCGGGGAAAGGATATTGGGCGCTGGTTGCCGGCGTGGTGATCCGGCTGGCAATCCAGTCCATCGGGGCTTGGTATCTTTGCCGGTGGATGCCCAGTTTCCCGCGGCGCGTGGACGGAACAGGGGCTGTTGTGCGATTCGCACTCAACGTTTACGGCCGCTTCAGCCTGAACTATGCCGCCCGAAACACTGACAATCTTCTCGTGGGATGGCGCTTCGGTTCAGGTTCTCTGGGGTTCTACAAGAAGGCATACGACCTGTTTGTTCTACCGGCGAATCAGCTATTGAATCCCGTTTCGGAGGTGGTCCTCTCCACCCTCAGTCGCTTGGCTCCCGGCTCTCTCCAGTACCGGCGCTATTTTCTAAATGGGGTGTCGATCCTTGCTTTTGTTGGCATGGGGATCGGGGCCGGCCTGACTTTGGAGGGCAAGGACTTCATTCGTTTGCTGTTAGGACGGGGGTGGGAACAGTCGGGACAGATTTTCACGTTCTTTGGGCCCGGGGTTGGGATTATGCTTATCTACGGAACCACCGGGTTGCTTCACCTTTCTATTGGAAGGGCAGACCGATGGTTTCGGTGGGTGGTGGTGGAGTTCACTGTAACAGGCCTGTTATTTCTGATAGGGCTTCCGTGGGGAGCGGTAGGCATCGCTGTGGCTTGGACCGCTTCCTTTTGGATTCTCGCTATTCCCGCGTTCTGGTACGCCGGAAAGCCGATAAACCTCGGAATCGCCCCAGTGGTGGCAGCAGTGTGGAGGTACGTGCTGGCGTCTCTGCTGGCGGCTTGCGGGGCTGCCGCGATCCTGCGAGGAATAGCTTCACTGGACCTGGCATCGGGAGCTTTGGGCGCTGTGGTGCGGATTGTGACAATCTCCACGTTGTTCTTGGCGTTATATATTGGGGCGGTAGTTCTTTTGCATGGAGGAGTTGCTCCCCTCAGGGGTTTTGCCGGACTTCTAAGGGACATGATTCCATGGGGCCGGCCGTCGAAGCCCGAGCCACCGTTGGAAGAAGTGATCTCTGGTCCCGCAATTGCCTATGATGACCCATTGCGTGAATCGAAAGCAGCCAGACGTTGGCCCGAAGAAGTGGGGTGAGGGTTGACTGACAGGATCGAGTTGAGCCAGGGTTCAAGCGTTGCCCCGCCACGTCCGGCAACAGGCAGAGGAATGATGTCATCTCGGAGCTTCTTGATGAGATTGCAGGGGTATTATCGGAGAAGGGCGGGAAGTCTGGTATTCCGAAGACCGTTCCTGATCAATGCGCGACGGCCGTTGATTTCATTTACTTTCGACGATTTCCCGCAATCGGCTTTACTGATGGGCGGGGCCATCCTGAATCGCTTCGGACTGGCCGGCACCTACTACGCCTCACTCGGGGTGCTAGGCAGTGAAACGCCGAGCGGGAAAATATTCGTTGCCAGCGACCTGACCATGCTGTTTGAAAAAGGGCACGAATTGGGATGCCATACATTTTCGCACTGTGATTCATGGGACACCGAAACTTCGGTGTTTGAAAACTCGCTTATCGAAAACCGCGCAGCCCTCAGTCGCTTGGTCCCCGGTGCTGAGTTCAGGAGTTTTTCCTACCCGATCAGTCTGCCTCGGCCACGGACAAAGGCGAAGACTGCCGATTATTTTCTGAGCTGTCGGGGCGGAGGACAGACACTTAACGTAGGGAACGCTGATCTGAATCAGCTATCGGCATATTTTCTGGAAAAGAGCCGGGATAATATCCAAGCGGTCAAGAACTTGATAGACCGTAATCGCCAAGCTTGCGGCTGGCTCATTTTTGCGACCCATGATATCTCTGACACCCCCACTCCATTCGGATGTACCCCGGCATTCCTGGAGAGTGTCGTTCAATATGCAATTAGCTCCGGCGCTCTGATTCTTCCCGTGGCCAAAGCATTGGAAGTTCTTGGCGCTCCCGGTTACCACTCACACTCGGTCCCTCCCCGCAATCTCGACCCCGAGACAGAACTGTCTAGGAGTCAGCGATCATGAAGCCTTTGGTATCCATCCTCGTTCCAGCTTACAACGCGCAGGAATGGATTGCGGACATGCTGCGCTCGGCGATTGCACAGACCTGGGAGCCCAAGGAGATCATCATCGTCGATGACGGATCCACCGATGATACGCTGGCGGTAGCGCGCCAATTTGAGTCAGGCTGTGTTCGCGTGGTGACGCAGGAGAACCAAGGCGGAGCCGCAGCCCGAAACACCGCATTTTCTCTCTCCCGCGGCGATTACATTCAGTGGCTGGATGCGGACGATCTGTTGGCTCCCGACAAGATCGCACTGCAGATGGAAGCCGCGGACCGGTGCCAAAACAAGCGAATGCTTCTCTCTTCGGCGTTCGGAACGTTTATGTACCGATGGTATCGCACAGAGTTCATTCCAACAGAGCTGTGGCACGACTTGTCCCCGACCGATTGGCTGCTGCGGAAAATGGGAGAGAACCTCTATATGCAGACCGGCACCTGGCTCGTCAGTCGCCAGCTGACGGAAGCTGCTGGCCCGTGGGACACCAGGTTGTTGAGTGACGACGATGGCGAATATTTTTGCCGCGTTCTTCTCGCCAGCAGCGGCGTTCTGTTCGTGCCGGAGGCCCGAGTTTACTATCGCGCATTTCGTTACAACAGTTTGAGCTATATCGGGCGGTCCCAGGTGAAGCGTGACGCACATTGGCTCTCCATGCAACTGCACATCGGCTATCTGAGATCATTGGAGGACAGCGAAAGGGTGCGGGCGGCGTGTGTAAGATATCTGCAGCGTTCGCTCATCTATTTTTATCCCGAAGAGGCCGAGGTTGTGAAACAGGTTGAAAAGCTAGCCGGGGAGCTGGGAGGCAGACTGAAAGTCCCGTACCTGTCATGGAAATACTCCTGGGTCAGAATGGTTTTTGGTTGGGATCGTGCCAAGCGCATTGCTTTCTCGTCGCGAAAAATCAGGTGGTGGCTGGAAAAGCTCTCAGACAGAATGATGTTCCTCATCGAAACCCGAAAGAGTGCCAGGCACTCCGAAGAAATGAGAGCCGAGGTGGAACGTTCGTTGACCAAGCCGTTGGTCTAGTGTTCTCCGGACAGCTCACCGACGAGTGAGGGGTTCGCAATTTTCACGCGTAGCCGAAGTTCCGAGTGCAGTGAGCATACGCGTCATCAATCCGCTGTTGGACCACCGCTGGGATGACCTGGTGGCTCGCCACCCGAGAGCCTCAGTATTTCACCAACGGGGTTGGTTGCAGGCCTTAGCCAGGACTTACAACTATGAACCTTTGGTCGTCACGAACGCGGCTGAAGGCGAATCCCTAGGGGATGGCCTTGTCCTGTGCCGCGTTTCAAGCTGGATTACTGGAACCCGCCTGGTGTCGCTACCATTTTCAGACCATTGTGATCCTTTACTGAACGATTCCAGCGACTCAGCAGAGTTGATGAACTGGTTGCGAGACGAAGGATCGCGTCAGCATTTGAAGTACATTGAGCTGCGGCCGCTCCTACCTTTTCAGCTACCCTACGATGGGTTGCGCCCGGCTGGCTCCTTTTGCTTCCACGAGCTGGATATTCGACCAAGCTTGGAGCAGATCTTTCGAGGTTTGCACAAAGATTCTATCCAGCGCAGAATTCGACGGGCAGAGAAGGAGAATCTCGCATACGAAACAGGCTGCACGAGACAACTGGCAGATGAATTTTACCGCCTTCTTATGATTACAAGGAGGCGGCATGAGTTACTCCCTCAGCCGCGAAGCTGGTTCGCGAACCTGATTGAAGGCATGGGCGACAGGATCCAGATCAGAGTTGCGCGTAAAAATGAAACTCCGATCGCAGCTATGCTCACTTTGCGGCACGGGGGCTCCGTTGTCTACAAATATGGATGCTCAGATGAGAGTTTTCACAACCTTGGCGGTATGCCATTTCTGTTTTGGAAACTGATTGAAGAAAGTAGAGCGTCCGGGGCAGCGACGATCGACTTTGGCCGCTCCGACGTGAACAACAAGGGCCTGATCACTTTCAAGGACAGGTTCGGAACGACAAGAAAATCTCTGACTTATTACCGGTACTCGGACAGCGGGAAGGCGGAGCCGACGATGACCTGGAATCCCCAAGTGATTCGCTGGTGTCTTTCCATTCTTCCTGACACTCTTTCTTCCACAGCTGGCAGAATCTTGTACAGGCACATGGGTTAGCTGTGGCCAGACTTAGTGGCAGCGTAATGAACACCCAGCAAGTTTCGACGAATTACGCGGTGTTTATTCGAGGAGCGTGTATTGGGATTTTCGGCATCATCCTGTGCGCGGGTTTGTGGCCGTTTCATGTCCCGAGAAACGAGGCGACGTGGCTGACAGGCGAGAATGGGCTTCTGTTCGGTCAACACGGCAGCATCGTTAGTTCCAGTGGATTTCCAGCCAACGACTTAGACGAAGATGCTTCATGCACCCTTGAGATCTGGTTGGAACCCAGGGTGACGAATGATATTAAAACCATTCTTTCGTTCGAGGGGTCCCGCGGGCTGAAAAACCCATTCTCGCTTCGCCAGAGCAAGGATGCCCTGGAAATCACACGGTACAATGTCGACGGCGAGGGAACGTCAAGGACCGCATTCTTCAGGGTCCACGGAGTGTTCAGCAAGGGCAGGCAGGTACTGGCGACCGTCACCTTAGACAGAAAACAGACGTCGGTCTACGTTGACGGTATCCTGGCGAGGGTGTCGGCAATTACGGGAGTTTCGAATAACAATTTTTCTGGGCGGCTGGTCCTAGCCAACTCTACGGCCGTCGACGACAGTTGGGCCGGTCAGGTTATGGGGCTGGCAATCTACCAGAAGGAGCTGACGCCTTCGCGCGTTCGCGAACACTATGAGAGTTGGATGAAGGATCGCAGGCCTTCCCTGACGAAGGGCGACAGTCCGGTCGCCTTGTACCTGTTTGATGAACGAACGGGCCTCACAGCCCACAATCATATGGATTCCACGACGGACCTGAACATCCCGGCCCACTATTTCGTCCTACATCCGTATGTTATGCGAGTCCCGTGGCGTGAATACAAACCTACATGGAGTTATTGGCAGGACGTCGCGGTCAACATCGTTGGATTCATCCCGCTGGGTTTTTGCGTTGTCGCTTATTTTGCTTCGGTACGAGTGATCAATCGTCCGGTGATCACAACGATGGCCATCGGGTTCTTTACCAGTCTCATGATTGAAACACTGCAGATATTTCTGCCGACCCGAAGCTCCGGCATGACGGACATCATTACCAATACACTTGGCACCGCCGTGGGAATGATGCTTTATCTCTCGCCACTGCTGCAACATCGATTGAGGAAAACCGCCAACCGTTCCGTTTCTTCTCCGAGAGAATCCTTGGTAGGGGAAGTAGGCAGCACCAGGTAGTTCGCAAGTCTGGGTAGACAACGAATGATAACTGAACTGCCATCGAAGGAGCAGACCAAATTGCAGAGTTCTGGTGTTCGCTCCCCTAGGAGAGTTGTGGAACCTGAGACCGCCTTGACGCAAGCGGTGAGTGATCACTATCGCTGTCCCGAAGGATTTCTGGATTTTGATCTGAGTCAAGAGTTGTCTTCGGATGAGGGCTACTTTCGATTCGGTCAGGATACAACCTGCTATGGCCGTTCTTCGCTCGGAATCCGCGAAACCCGAGCCGAGTCGTCTCTATACGACACATTGCACGGCGCTTCAGTGGACGATGCACGAGTGAAGTTGCCGTTCAACCCAACCGAGGTTATCGATAATCTTCGGTTGGAACGGTATGCGCACGGCCCGGGCAGGGGAAGTGTGTCCAATGCCATCCTTAAGCGGCTGTATTACGCGCTCCGGCCTCTCACGAATTCGTTCATGAGAAAGCAGGTCCAGAAATTTCAAGCACGGAATTGGGGGGGCAAGTCCTTCCCCCGCTGGCCCGTGGATACGACGGTTGAGAATCTCTGTGAAAGACTGCTGCTGCTTTCCATGAAAGCCAAAAAGGTGGATGAAGTCCCATTTATATGGTTCTGGCCGGACGGGGCGCGGGGCAGCGTGATCATGACCCACGATGTGGAAACAGAAGCGGGAAGAGACTTTTGCGGGAAAATAATGGACATGGATGATGCTTTTGGAATCAAAGCTTCTTTCCAGATCATTCCTGAAGAACGTTACGACGTTCCGGCAGAGTTTATCGAAAGCATTCGCGAGCGAGGATTTGAAGTTGCAATTCAGGACTTGAATCACGACGGTCGGCTCTTCGATGACAAGGACCAATTTCTACGCCGGGTCGCGATCATCAATCGCTACGGAACCGAACATGCTGCGAAGGGCTTTCGAGCCGCGATACTCTACCGGAGGCCGGAGTGGTATCACAACTTCGAGTTCTCCTTTGACATGTCAATGCCGAATGTTGCGCCACTTGATCCGCAATCCGGCGGTTGTTGCACCGTGATGCCTTTTTTTATCGGAGATATTCTCGAACTGCCTGTAACCACCACTCAGGATTACACGCTGTTTTATCTCTTGAATGAGCGTTCGCTCGATTTGTGGAAGGCGCAGATGGAGCTGATCTTGAAGAAACATGGGATGGCGAGTTTTATCATTCACCCTGATTATGTTATGGAAGAAGATACGAGCTCGACCTACGAGAATCTATTGAGATACTTGCGAAACATTTGCGACGAACGGAATATTTGGGCTGGTCTCCCGTCCGAGGTGGACACCTGGTGGAGAGCACGAAGGGAAATGTCGGTGGTGAGAGACGGGAATTCGTGGCGCATTGCTGGTAAAGATGCTGACCGGGCCGTGCTGGCTTATGCCAGGAACGTCGATGGTAACCTGGTCTACGAGTTGGCAAATGCTGTTGGTGCCAGGTAAATATTCCGCAGAAAATCCCAGTCTCACCTATCGCTAAATATATGCATATCCTTCACGTAGTCGGAGCCCGGCCGAACTTTATGAAAGCTGCTCCTGTAATGCGCGCACTTCGGGAGATCGGCGCAAAGCAGACTCTGGTTCATACCGGACAGCACTACGACGCCAATATGTCAGACGTGTTCTTCCAGCAGCTGGCGATGCCCGCGCCAGATGTGAATATGGGAGTCGGTTCGGGGAGTCACGCGAAGCAGACCGCTGAAGTCATGGTCCGCTTCGAGTCAGTCGTGCTGGAGCAGCGGCCCGACGTCGTGCTGGTCTATGGCGACGTGAACTCGACTGTTGCGGCGGCTCTGGTGTGCTCCAAATTGCTAATTCGCGTGGGACACGTCGAAGCTGGATTGAGATCGTTTGACCGGACCATGCCAGAGGAGATCAACCGGTTGGTCACCGATCAGATCGCCGATTTCTTATTTACTCCGTCAGAGGACGGCGACATGAATCTCCTGCATGAAGGCGTTCCGCAAGAGAGGATTCATCGAGTGGGCAATGTGATGATCGATTCTCTGGTGCGGCTCTTGCCTGTCGCCATGGAAAGTAAGATGAAGGGGTTGCCCGACAAGTATGCTCTTGTAACTCTCCACCGGCCCGCGAACGTGGACGACAGCCATGTTCTGAAGAGAATCCTGCAATCGCTGCTTGAAATCAACAAGGATCTGGATGTCGTTTTTCCCGTCCATCCCCGGACGCGTCAGCGAATCGTGGACTTCGGCATTGATGTCCGCAAACTTCATCTGCTGGAGCCGGTGCCATACATCGAATTTCTCGCTCTGCAAAGCGGTGCGACCGTCGTGATCACCGACTCCGGGGGAATTCAGGAAGAGACTACATATCTGAAGGTCCCGTGCATTACGGTGCGCAGCAATACCGAACGTCCGATTACGGTGACGATGGGCACGAATGTCCTGGTTGGCCAAGACACTGAAAAGCTGCGGACCGAGTTGTCCAGGATTCTTGACGGTAAAGCAAAATCAGGGGCGATTCCTCCCCTATGGGACGGCCACGCCGGTGAGCGTATTGCCGGCATCCTGCAGAATCTGCTGCCGAGCCACGAATCTCAGGAAAGCAAGCTTTCGACGTCTTAACCTAGACCAAGTCCAATCGATTGTTGAACAGCGCGCAAGCGGAAGAGCACAGGGGCGGTACTTAAGTGACCTTCCCCTGGCAATCAAATACAGCCATTCTGCTTTAGTGATCTCAGAGGCGCTTCAGTCAGGCGTTGCCAAATCCGCGCACCCCGGGTCCTAATCCCCAAGGACCATACGTTAATTTCCAATCCATTAAGGAGCAAGTAGCAATGAACATGTGCGATGTTGCAATTATCGGTGCTGGGCCATATGGGCTTGCGGTCGCAGCCCACCTGAAAGCGCTCGGTGTCAACTTTCGCATCTTTGGCAACCCGATGAACACATGGCTGGCGCAGATGCCGAAAGGGATGCTGCTAAAATCCGAGGGCTTTGCCTCCTTTCTCTATGATCCGGAGCAGACATTCACCCTGGAAGATTATTGCAAGCAGGAGGGGCTTCCTTATGCCCACGTGGGAATTCCGGTTCCGTTGAAGACCTTTGCCTCTTACGGATTGGCATTCCAACAAAAGTTCGTCCCGGAACTGGAGAACAAGCTCGTCGCCTCGGTCCGCCAGTGTTCCGAAGGATTTCAAATCTCTTTTGGAAGTGGCGAGGTGGTTGGGGCTCGAAGAGTAGTGATGGCGATCGGGATCACCCACTACGCGCACGTCCCGCCAGTTTTGTCCGGCTTGCCCGAGGAATTGTTATCGCACAGTTCCAAATATGGGCCGCTTGACCAATTTAAGGGGCGTGAGGTCACCGTTGTCGGGGCCGGAGCGTCGGCACTGGATGTCGCGGCGCTGCTGCATCAGGCTGGCGCGACGGTCCAATTGGTTGCTCGCAAACCCGCGATTCGCTTCCACGATCCACCGGATAAGAAGGCCCGGCCTCTTACGCGGCGGCTGCGAGCGCCAATGACGGGAATTGGGTATGGATGGAAGGTGTACTTCTGTGCCCACGCACCTCAGCTGTTCCACCACATGCCCGAGAGATTTCGACTGGAGACAGTAGGGAAAACACTTGGTCCAGCCCCTGGCTGGTTCGTGAAAGAACAAGTGGTCGGGAAAGTGCCATTCCATCTGGGTGTGAAGATCAACCAGGCGGCTGTTCAAAATGGCCGAGTGGCTCTTGAACTGGCCGACAGCGCAGGTGCCCGACGGACTCTGGTATCAGACCACGTCATCGCGGCGACAGGCTACAAGGTCGATCTGCGGCGATTGACGTTTCTGGACGCCGGGCTACAGGCGGGAATTCAGTCGGTCGAACACACGCCAGTGTTGTCGTCGAACTTTGAGTCGTCGGTGCCAGGCCTGTATTTCGTGGGAACCTCTGCGGCAAACAGTTTCGGACCTCTGTTGCGCTTTGCGTTTGGCGCGGGATTTACCGCCCCACGCATCACCAAACATCTGAAGAAAGTGGCATTTCGCAACCCCGTCCGTGGCAGGGCCTTACCGAATCTCGCGGTCCTTGAGCGGGAAAAAGTAGACAGCGACTAACTTGAGAGACCATGAACGACCGCGGATGCGATGAGTCTTTCAACGCATTCGATTGGAGCCCCAATAACGCGTGGAAAATAAGGATCTCAATTCGAAAAACCGAGCAACGACGGCCCCCCGCGTCCTGTTGACCGACACGAACCGATGGCCTTTGGGCGCAAGGCTCGCGATGGGTCTTGCCGATGTTGGTTGTGAGGTGTCGGCCGTCTGCCCGACTCATGGCCACCCGTTGCAGAAGACCAGTATCGTTCGCCGAACGTTCGCATACAGCGGCCTTCGTCCCCTGAGATCGTTGCAAGCAGCGATTGAGCGGACCAAGCCCCATATGATTATCCCGTGTGATGACCGTTCCGCCCAACACTTGCACGAACTGCATGGGCGTGCGCGAAGTCTTGGGGCGGGCGGAAGCGACTTGGCCGCCCTGCTCGAGCGCTCGTTGGGACGGCCTGAAGGCTATCCAGTCGTCTCTGCACGCTATGACCTTCTCGAGATCGCAAGCGAGTTGGGGATTCGCGTGCCGGAGATGAAGCTGATTGACTCGGTAGACGATCTGAAGGCCTGGCACGAAACAGCAATATTTCCCTGGGTGCTGAAGGCGGACGGAACGTTCGGTGGCGGCGGAGTGAGGATCGCACATTCCATGAAGCAGGCTGCGCAAGCTTTCCAGGAACTCACCGAAATGTTTGGTGCCGGGCGTGTCATCAAACGGCTGTGCGTGAACCGTGATCCATTCTGGCTGCGGCCATGGTGGAACCTTCATCGACCGACGGTTATTGCTCAGGGGTACATTCAGGGCCGTCCGGCAAATTGCGCCGTCGTATGCTGGGAGGGAAAAGTCCTGGCCGGCATTGGTGTGGAAGTGGTAAGCGCCGACGGATTGACCGGGCCGGCTAGTATTGTGCGTGTCGTCAACAACCCGGAGATGATGCTGGCTGGCGAACGCATCGCGAACCGTCTGGGCGTGTCTGGATTTTTTGGATTAGACTTTATGATTGAGGACAAGAGCGGAGCCGCGTATCTCATCGAAATGAATCCTCGTTGTACTCCGCTCTGCCATTTGCAACTGGGCAAGGGACGTGACATGGCTGGCGCCTTGTGGGCACAACTGACAGGGCAACCGCTCCAGGAGAGACCGCCGGTTACCGAAAACGATATGATCGCCTACTATCCGCAAGCGTGGAACTCCAAAAGCGAACTACTGCAGTCAAGCTTCCAGGATCTTCCGCAGCAAGAGCCAGCACTGATCCTAGAACTTCTGCGGCCCTGGCCGGACAGGAGTCTTTTGTTTCGTTTATCCAATCGTTTACAGCACATAGCGAATCTTGCGGCGGGACTTCTGACGAATAAATTGTCGAACGAGGGCGGCGTACAAACCTAGAAATGGCTCAACCGTGATTCGCTTGATCTCGGAGGCGCGGGTAACCGGTCCCCATACAACCAAGACATGATTTTTCATGAAACCAAGATTGCCGGCGTTTTCGAAATTCGACTTGAGCCCTTGTCTGACGAGCGCGGTTTCTTTGCACGTACCTGGTGCCAGAAAGAATTTGACAATCATGGATTGAACTCGAGACTGGCGCAATGCAGCGTATCCTTTAACACGCGAAAGGGAACCCTCCGGGGTATTCACTACCAGGCGGCGCCGTTTGCGGAGAGCAAAGTGGTTCGCTGCACTCAAGGAGCAATCTTCGACGTTGCCGTTGACCTTCGGCCCAGCTCTGCCACGTTTAAGGATTGGGTCGGGATCGTTTTGACAGCGGAGAACCGGAGTTCGCTCTACCTGCCGGAGGGATGCGGACATGCGTTCCTGACACTCGAAGACGAGTGTGAAATTCACTATCAAATTTCTGAGTTCTACAACGCAGAGTCAGCCCGCGGGGTGCGCTGGGACGACCCGGCATTCCAGATCGTTTGGCCCGATACTGTGAAAGTGATTTCCGAACGAGACCGCACATATCCTGACTTCCATCCCTGACAATGAGCCTGCTGAAGGAACTCGGGGAAGGAAAGGCGAGGGATCTGGGTGGGGAACTACACCGCTTCGCTGCCGAGCTGTACCCGATCTGCCGGAGCATCACGGGCGACGGAATTCGCCAGACCCTGGCGCTCATCCAGCAGCGCATTCCGCTGCAGATATCTGAAGTTCCCAGCGGTACCGAAGTCTTCGACTGGACCGTGCCGAAAGAATGGAATATCCAGGGCGCCTACGTGGAAGATCCCGGAGGAAAGCGGATTGTCGACTTCAAGAAGTGCAACCTGCACGTCATGAACTACAGCACGCCGGTACGCACGACGATGTCACTGAGCGAGCTAAAGCCGCACCTCTTTACGCTTCCCGATCATCCGGAGTGGATTCCTTACCGAACGTCCTACTACAAGGAGGGCTGGGGGTTCTGCCTATCGCACAATCAGATGCTGGCGCTTCAGGAGGGGAACTACGAAGTCTGTATTGACTCTTCGCTGGAGGCGGGAAGTTTGACCTACGGCGAATGTTATCTGCCTGGTCGTTCCCGCGATGAGGTTTTGATCTCGTGTCACGCCTGTCACCCATCGTTGGCGAATGACAATCTCTCCGGACTGACTGTAGGCACGTCGCTGGCGAAGCTTTTGTCCGGCAAAGACCTCCGTTATTCTTATCGCTTTCTGTTTATTCCTGGGACGATTGGTGCCATTACGTGGTTGGCTCGAAACCGCGAGAGCGCTGGCAGAATTCGGCATGGACTGGTGCTGACAGGGATCGGAGACGCGGGCGGGTTCCACTACAAGAAGAGCCGGCGTGGAGACACGGAGATCGATCAGGCGGCAGCGCACGTACTGCATCACCAGAGCGAATCTTCCGAGATATTGGAATTCTCGCCATACGGCTATGACGAACGGCAGTATTGCTCGCCCGGCTTCAATCTCGCGGTCGGCTGCTTGATGCGCAGTGTTTGGGGGACATTCCCCGAATATCACACTTCGGCCGACAATCTCGACTTCATCCGGCCGGCATCGCTTGCGGGATCGTTGCGAGTTTGTGCCGGCATCCTGGATGTCCTGGAGGGCAACCGGCGATATCGCAACCTGAGTCCTTACTGCGAACCTCAGCTGGGGAAACGAAATCTGTACCGTTCAACGGGCGGCGAGACGATTGGAGTGGAGATCAACGCGCGCCTCTGGGTGCTGAACCTTTCTGACGGGGAGCACTCCCTGCTGGACATTGCCGAGCGTTCAGGGGTGGCCTTCGCGGCCATACGGGACGCGGCTGAACTGTTGAGCGAGACTGGCTTGCTGGCAGTTTTGCCCGAGGGGCCCGGTCAAGGGACGGCTTAGGGCGAAGCTTCCCGTCCGCTAGTCCCCGAGAAATAAAGGTAACCGGCTGGGTTACCTCCCGCAGATGACCGAAGGGCCATTGCCCCGAATGGGGTTACATGTCAAGATGGGGTCAACCGACCCCGAAGGCCAGCAAATCTCAGCGCCAGGGAGCCAACAGCTTCTGCGGCCTAGGTTTACAAGTTTTGAGATTCATCATCGCAAGGCCAAATCTGCTTTGGGTAGGAGTGGCATGAGAACACTGTTAACCGGACATAAGGGATATATTGGCGCCGTTGCAGGGCCTGTGATGCTGGCAGCGGGCCATGACGTAGTGGGGCTCGACACCGACCTGTTCGCGGGCTGCGAGTTCGGTCAGGTAGCGCAAGAAATTCCTGAGATCCGCAAGGATCTTCGCGATTTGACGAAGAAGGATCTTGAGGGCTTCGACGCCGTGGTGCATTTCGCGGCCTTGTCCAATGATCCATTGGGAAACCTTGATCCCGATGTCACCTACAGCATCAATCACCGGGCCTCGGTCCGATTGGCAGAGTTGGCCAAACAAGCCGGCGTAAGGCGCTTCGTATTTTCGTCGTCTTGCAGCACCTATGGTGCGGCCGGCGATGACTTTTTGGATGAGAAGGCTGCGTTGAATCCGGTAACAGCATATGCCGAGTCCAAAGTATGGGTTGAGCGAGATGTAACCCCTATGGCGGACAAACACTTCAGCCCGACGTACATGAGGAATGCGACTGCCTACGGTGCGTCTCCGCGTCTGCGACTGGACATTGTGTTGAACGATTTTGTGGCTTCGGCGCTGACGACCGGCAAGGTATGCATCAAAAGCGACGGAACGCCCTGGCGTCCGATCGTGCATATTCGCGACATCATCGCGGCAGCTGTGGCGGTGCTTGAGGCTCCTGTTGAAGCTGTCCACAACGAGACCTTCAACGTTGGGCAGACCGCGGAAAACTATCACATCAGCGAGTTGGCCGATATGGTTACTGAAATCGTGCCGGGAAGTCGGATCGAGTATGCTCCCGGGGGCGGGCCGGACAAGCGCTGCTACCGTGTTAGCTGCGACAAGATTCGCCGGTTGGTCCCAGGTTTCAAGCCGCAGTGGACTGCCCGCAAAGGTGCACAGGAATTGTATGACTCCTATCGTGCTGTGGGGCTCAAGGGTGACGATGTGAAGCGCTTCACCCGCATCACCCACATTCAGGACTTGATGAAATCGGGACAACTCGATGCGACGCTGCGCTGGAGTGAGACCGCAGTGGGCGTTTAGCTAGCTGCTCTTCAGAAAACATATATGACCACGAGTGCAACCATGACGTCGGCTGAGACTCCAACAAGAGCCGCAGCCAAGCCGTGCCATTTCTGCGGCGCCAGCCTGCGGCAGACATTCATTGATCTGGGAATGTCTCCGCTGTGCGAGAGTTATCTGTCGTCATCCGATTTGAATCGCGGTGAGGTGTTTTATCCGCTGCACGTATACGTCTGCGAAAAGTGCTTCCTGGTGCAATTGGAAGAATACGAGAGCGTGGAAAATATCTTCAGTGACTACGCGTACTTTTCATCGTTCTCCGATTCCTGGCTCAAACATGCCGACACTTACTGCGGCAAGATGACCAAACGATTCGGCCTCAGCGGCAAAAGTTTTGTGGTCGAGGTGGCCAGCAACGACGGCTACCTGCTGCAGTATTTTGTGCAGAGGAACGTGCCGGTGTTGGGAATCGAGCCGGCCGCGAACGTGGCCAAGGTGGCGGTCGAAAAGAAAGTTCCGACACTGGTGAAATTCTTTGGAACGGACCTCGCGAAAGAGTTGGCGTCGTCAGGCCGCTGCGCCGACCTCGTGCTGGGCAACAATGTCCTGGCGCAGGTCCCGAACCTGAATGATTTTGTAGAAGGGCTCAAGATCATGTTGAAGCCCGAAGGCGTTCTCACGTTGGAATTTCCTCATCTGCTGCAACTTATGGAGCTCAGCGAGTTCGACACCATATACCACGAGCACTTCTCATATTTTTCCATGCTCACGGCGGAGCGCATCATGGAAGCGCACGGGTTGAAAGTGTTCGACGTGGAAGAGCTGGCTTCTCATGGCGGATCGCTGCGCCTCTATGCTTGCCGGAAAGAGGCCAAGACACATCCGGTCGAACCGGCGGTTTCAAGTCTGATCAAGCAGGAAAAAAATGCGGGGTTGGCTTCGATTGACGGTTACAAAAAGTTTGCCGGGCAGGTGAAACAGACCAAATTGGCGCTGATGGACTTTCTGCTTACGGCCGCTCGGGAAGGCAAGACTGTAGCGGGATACGGAGCGCCGGGGAAGAGCGCGACCTTGCTCCATTATTGCGGCGTGGGGAAGGATCTGATCGAATACACGGTGGATCGCAGCCCCTATAAGCAGGGCCGGTTTCTGCCGGGCACTCACATTCCGATTCATCATCCCGACCGGATCCGCGAAACTAAACCCGATTACGTCGTGATCCTGCCGTGGAATTTGAAGACGGAAATCATGCAGCAGTTGCAATACATCCGCGAGTGGGGCGGAAAGTTTGTCGTGCCTATTCCGAAGGCGGCCATCCTGTGAATGGGAGAAGCGGAGACGTTTTATGAAGGTCGTTCTGTTTTGCGGCGGGGCCGGGATGCGACTGCGTGGATATGCCGACGATGTCCCCAAGCCCATGGTGCAGATTGGAACGCGCCCGATTCTCTGGCACCTGATGAAATATTACGCCCACTTCGGGCACAAGGACTTCATTCTGTGCCTGGGATACAAAGGCAATTCGATCAAGGATTACTTCCTGAATTACGACGAGTCAGCTTCCAATAATTTTGTGTGGTCGCAGGGCGGCAAGAAAGTCGACTTTCTAAGCCGCGATATTGATGATTGGACGATCACTTTCGTGGAAACTGGCGCCAATGCCAACATCGGCGAACGCCTTAAAGCAGTGGAACCTTACCTCGAAGGCGAGGAAATGTTTTTGGCGAATTATGGTGACGGTCTGAGCGATCTTCCACTGCCCGCGATGATCGAGACATTCCGGCAGAGCGGCGCGATTGCTTCTATGCTGGTGGTGCAACCCACGAATAGTTTCGATATTGTGCAGTGTGGTGCCGAAGGAATGGTCAGCGAGATTTGTCCGCTCACGCGTTCCGAAATTTGGATAAACGGCGGATTCTTCGTTATGCGCCGTGAAGTATTCGACTATATGCAGCCCGGGGAAGAATTGGTACGCGAGCCGTTTCAGCGGTTGATCGACAAGCAATCGCTGCTCGCCTACAAGAACCCGGGCTTCTGGCAGTGCATGGACACCTTCAAGGACAAGCAGCATCTTGAGGAACTAAGCCAGGGATCGGCGCCGTGGAAAGTGTGGAACGGTGGCTCGGTCTCGAAGGACTCGAAGCTGAAATCGGCGAAGGTATGATCCGTCTGAACTTGGATTTAGGAACCGATAGGGCGTTAAAGGTTCTATGTCTGGGCTCGCATTCCGATGACATTGAAATTGGCTGTGGCGGCACCATCCTGCGGTTGGCAGAACAACACCTGGGTTCCGCGTTTCATTGGGTGGTGTTTAGCGCCATCGGTGTGCGGGAGCAGGAGGCACGACGGGCTGCCGCTCTGTTCGTTGATTCAGCAGCGCTGAAGGGCCCTCACCTGAAGACATTCCGGGACGGTTTCATGCCATTTGACGGCGCTGAAGTGAAAGCTGTCTTCGAAGAATTGAAGCCCATCTCTCCTGACGTGATTTTTACCCACAGCCGTCGGGACGCGCATCAGGACCACCGCTTGATCGCGGAATTAACCTGGAACACCTTTCGTAACCATCTGATACTGGAATACGAGATCCCGAAATACGATGGTGACCTGGGACGGCCGAATCTGTTCGTGCCATTGGAGACGGAGATTTACAAGAAAAAAGTGCAACACATCATGGACGCGTTTCAGTCCCAGCACGCCAAGCACTGGTTCCACCCGGAAACATTTCTTTCGCTGATGCGCTTGCGGGGAATGGAGTGCAATGCACCTAGTGGCTATGCAGAGGCTTTCTACAGCCGCAAGCTGGTGCTGTGAACCAAGGGAGAACATCACAATGAATGTTTTGTTTGATTCGAAGATTGATGAGGCAAGAAGACGGGAGCAGTTGTACAAGGGCTCGGTATTTGTCTACTCGCCTTCTCCGGCCGCCCTGAAATTCTGCAAATTTACCCAGGAGCTGGTCGAGGCCGCTTTTCAACCCTTGGATCCGCGCAAGGTGCAGGAAGACATGCCGGTGGAGCGCTGCGTCGAGATTCTAGCTGAACTGAAGCCGAAGTTCATTCATCATCATCAATCCAAGGAACTCATTCAGGAACTCCTTGCCGAGCGCGGGTGTGATCTGGCAAAGACTTACTTCGATGTTCCCCGGCTACGTACGGCCTTCCCGTCGGATTACCTTGCCTCCGGCATCGCGTACGCATTTCATCCACATCGCGATACTTGGTATTCGGCACCTTTTTCCCAAATCAACTGGTGGATGCCGGTTTACGAAATCTATCCTGAGAACAGCATGGCTTTCCATCCGCGATATTGGGATGAAGAAGCAGTGAATAGTTCCAACACCTACAATTACTACGAATGGAACCGTATGTCCCGGCAGAATGCTGCGCAGCATGTGAAGACGGACACGCGGGCGCAACCGCGTCCCGAGGTCCCGCTGAATCCGGATCCGACGGTGCGCGTGATCGCCAACCCGGGTGGCGTTATGCTGTTCTCCGCGGCGCAACTCCATTCCACGGTGCCGAATACCTGCGGGCTCACCCGTTACAGCATCGACTTCCGAACCGTGCATTTGGATGACGTCTGGAACAAATGCGGGGCGCCAAACATCGACTCCGCCGCTACAGGAACGACGCTTCGGGACTACCGAAGGGCTACAGATTTCACTCCTCTTCCTGAGCAGGCGGTGGCGCTGTATTTCGATGGCACGGAAGCAGAATTCACTGCGTCTCCAACCACTGCACCTGCCGAAGAACAGAAGAGCCGAACGTAGCAATCGCGTGAATCATTGGTCACTGGATAGCGCCACAAGAATCTGGATTCAGGAGAAACTCTAGTGTCAGGCCGCAAAGACAACACCGGTGCCACCGCGGAGGCGGCACTGCGTTCCCCCACCACATCTCAGGAGTTCTCGAAATCGAGAGCCCTTCAGCCGAAGGCCCACAGGCTTATCCCCGGGGGATCTCATACCTATGCAAAGGGCGACGACCAGTTTCCCAAGTTGGCCCCAGGATTTATCGATCACGGTAAAGGCTGTCACGTTTGGGATCTGGATGGCAATGAATTCATAGAGTACGGGATGGGGCTGCGCGCGGTCACATTGGGGCACGGGTTTGAACCTGTTGTGGAAGCCGCCTACAAGCAGATGCGGCAGGGAATCAACTTCAGCCGGCCCGCAAAGATTGAAGTCGACCTGGCGGAAGCAATTCTTCAAGTTGTCGATGGCGCGGATATGGTGAAGTTTGCCAAGAACGGCTCTGACGTGACGACTGCGGCCGTCAAGCTGGCCAGGGCACATACGGGACGGGACCTGATCGCGCTTTGCGCCGACCAGCCCTTCTTCTCCACCGACGATTGGTTTATCGGCAGCACTGAGTTGAAGTCGGGTATTCCGCAGGCCATTATCGACATGACCCTTAAGTTTCGGTACAACGATCTAGAAAGCCTGCGAAATTTGTTCGATCAGCATCCTGAAAAAATCGCCTGCGTCGTACTGGAAGCCGAGGCTGTTACCCCGCCGGTCGCCGGTTATTTACAGCAACTGAAAGAACTCTGCGAAGAGAAAGGCGCCGTCCTCATTTTTGACGAGATGATCACAGGCTTCCGTTGGCATTTGGGAGGAGCCCAGAAGTTCCACGGTGTGGTCCCTCATTTGTCCACCTTCGGAAAAGCGATGGGGAACGGATTTGCAATTGCGGCGCTCGCAGGCAAACGCGAGATCATGTGCCTGGGCGGCCTGGATCACGATCGGGACCGAGTTTTCTTGTTGTCCACAACTCACGGCGCCGAGACTCACGCTCTGGCGGCTTCGCTTGAAACTTTGCGGATTTATCGCGAGCGAAACGTGGTCGAGTTTCTATGGAAACAGGGACAGCAATTGAGCACGCTGGTGAACCAGTCAATTGAGGAGAACCACCTTGAAGGGTTCTTTGAACTCATGGGACGTCCCTGCAATCTGGTCTTCGCAACTCGGGACAATGATCGGAAGCCATCACAGGCGTTCCGTGCATTGTTCATGCAGGAACTGATCCGGGGCGGGGTCATCGCGCCATCCTTCGTAGTGAGCTTTTCCCACAGCGATGCCGACATCCAGCGGACGGCCGAAGCGGTGCATGGGGCCCATGTTGTTTATCGCAAGGCTTTGGATGAGGGCATTGAGAAGTACCTCGAAGGCCGTCCCGTGAAGCCTGTGTACCGGAAGTATAACTAGCAGGTGAAGAGATTGGCGTCACCCACGTGCAACCTGGCCGAGGGGTATCTTGTGTCGTAGTCAGTGGGATGCCGGACAAGAGAGGCTGACACTGAGTTGGGTTCCCAAACCATCGCCATAGTTGACAGGACGAATGTGCGACCAGAAGGTTCGCTGCGCTGGTCATCCAGATTCGCGTCTGCTTTGATAGGAATCGTTACGGCAGCGCTCCTTCTGCGAACCGTTTGGGTCCACTATTGGCCGATCAGCATTGAGTCGGAGGGTGTGTACTACGCACGAATAGCCGAGAATCTGCTCTCCGGTCGCGGGTATGTTGCCATGCGCGAGGTCGGTAAGCAGTTCCTCTACCCGCCGCTGTATCCCATTTTTATCGCTCTGTTCTCGATTTTCACCAGCAACTCTGAACTCGCCGGGCGGCTCGTTTCCGCCACCTTCGGGAGTCTCTGGATAGTTCCTCTGATGTTGATTGCCCGTAACGCCTTTGATGAGGTCTCAGGCCTGGTTACCGGCATCCTGGTGGCGTTGAGTCCTGCGGCGATCGCGATTTCCGGTACGGTACAATCCGAACCGCTCTACCTGGCATGGCAGGCGACGGGAATTTATTTTGCCCTGCGAGTATGGCCGGACCGCGCGAAGGCGCCATGTTATTTGGCAGGTTTGTCATTTGGCCTGGCTTATCTTGTCAGGCCCGAGGCGGTAATCTACGTAACTCTTACCGCTCTATTCATTCTCCTATCCGGTCGCGGCGGGTTATCACTACGTTTCATCTCGGTCGCGCGATTTGCCTTGGCGTTCGCGTTGACAATTCTTCCGTACGTAACCTGGCTCTCCATTCAGACTGGCGGTCTTCGGCTCGAAGCCAAAAGTATAAGCAACTACGCGGAAGCCCGGGCGTGGGCTCAGCACCTGCCGCCGGGCGAAATCTTTTTTGCAGTCGACCCTCAACTAAAGAACGTCGGTCTGAGCAATCAATCGGATCTCGCGATGATGCATCAGACAAAGTTGTCCACCAGGGCGATGTTTTGGCTGGCGTTGCACAACGGCGAAGACAACATCAGGCGTGTGTTTTCGCTGCTGCTCAAAGCGAGGCTGTTCGGAGGAGTGTTTTTCGTATTGTTGGTGGGGATGGGTGCTTTCAGCCATAGTTCCGATCGAGACGCTCTTGTCAGACGGAGCTATCTATTTGCCGCATTTCTATTGGCCTTTGTGCCGCTTTTGTCACTCCATGCCTTTCACGACAGATTTATCTTCCCTTTCCTGACAGTGCTTTTTCCGATTGCCGGGAGCGGTCTAGTTCGCTTGTTTGAAGTATTGAAGGCAATACTCGTTACTCTCACTACTGGCGCCCCGCGATATGCGATTGCTTGTACAATTTTGGCAGCCGGACTGGCTGCCGGGTATGCCGCCACATGCCTGGTGGTCGAGAGTCACTCTTTCCTGCATTTGGAAACAGACCTAAGGCTGCCTGAGCAAGACATTACCATCCAGCGGGGAGAGCGTGTCGTCAGGACAGTCGGACAGACGATCCGAGATTTCAACGTTACGCATGCACTGGTCATGGAGGGGGAACCGATCATTGCTTTTTACGCGGGCGCATCTGACTGGCCACTACCGTACTGTGGCGAGGAAACTGCGCTTCGCTATATCGCGAAGACGAATCCTGATTTCATTGTCCTGCGGTCTCGGAATGCCGACGTGTTTCCGTACGTGGGGCAGTGGGTTTCCTCGGGTATTCCTGACAAGCGAGCCGAATTGGTCTCCACCGTCGGCAGTCCGGACGGGAAGGTGCTGGTTTACCGCTGGCATAAGGGAAATTGAGTGACCTCGGGAGTGATGCGATTTCTGAAATCGAAAGGCGGGCCTCCGAGCCGATGGCACTCCATGATACCAGAGTTGCACAGCCCATCGAACTGGCGATCGTTGTCCCGACTTACAACGAAAGAGAGAACGTCCCGATACTGCTCGCAGCACTGGAACGCGTCCTGGTAGAAACGGAATGGGAAGTCATGTTTGTCGACGACAACTCTCCCGATGGCACCGCAGAGCGCATTCGCGAACTGGCGGTGACCAACCCCCGGATCCGCGTGCTCGAGCGCATCGGCCGACGGGGACTTTCTTCTGCCACGATTGAAGGTATGCTGACCACCGGCGCCCCCTATATTGCAGTGATGGACGCGGACATGCAGCACGACGAGAGCGTTCTTCCCCGGATGCTCGAACGGATAAAGACCGAACCTCTTGATGTCGTAGTGGCCAGTCGCAATATTGCCGGTGGAAGCATGGGAGAGTTCCCTCGCAACCGGGTGCGTCTGAGCAATCTCGGAAGCCGCATCAGCCGGGCGGTGTGCCATTGCGACATTTCGGATGCGATGAGCGGTTTTTTTGTCGTCGAGCGCACGTATTTTAAACAAGTGGTTCCCCGGCTGAGCGGGACAGGCTTCAAGATTCTTGTCGACCTTCTCGCGTCGAGCACTCGCGAAGTCCGGGTGGCTGAGGTCCCCTATCATTTTCGCAGCCGCGAGTGGGGAGAGAGCAAACTGAATGTGAATGTCGAATTGGAATATCTGCTTCTTCTGATCGACAAGGCACTCGGCAGGTGTGTGCCCCCCAGATTTGTTCTGTTCGTGCTGGTCGGTTCTTTGGGCGTTCTTGTCAATCTGGCGTGCCTGACGCTGTTCTTCCAAGTGGCGAATGCGAGCTTTCTGGTTTCGCAATCGCTGGCAACATTCGTCGCGATGACATTCAATTTTGTCCTCAATAACCTCGCAACCTTCAGGGATCGACGTCTCCGGGGGCGACGCCTAGTCCGCGGACTCTTCTCCTTTTATGTCGCGTGTTCTGTGGGGGCGCTCCTGAATGTGAGTTTCGCCGAGTTCTTACATCGTGCGAGCATTCCCTGGTATGTGGCGGGAATTGCCGGGATGGCGATCAGTGCGGTATGGAATTACGGGCTGAATATGGTCTTCACGTGGCGCCGGAGCCGGGCCTGAACCGGAGGGACACTTGTCGCCTGCATATATTCAACCGTTTACTTCCGCGCCCTCCACCTTCCAGTGGGGAGGCTCCTACTCCTGCGAAACAACGCGTCGGAGATTCCGGGTGGCTAGACCATTCTTTCATCGAATACTCGCAGATATGTTTTTACGATCCAGCTCAAATGGAAATGACTAATCAAATACGAGAGACGGACGAGAGATCCTGGTGGGATTTCTGGAATCGATCCTACCGATCCGGCGACGATGGCGGCGAGATTGCCAACGAGCTTTTTATGCGCACGGCTGCGCTCATCAACCAGATGACCAGGACCATGCCTTGCCGTATTCTGGAAATTGCGTGCGGCGGCGGCTCCCTCTCGCGACTACTGACCTATGCAAGCTATCATGGCCTGGACATCTCACCAGCCGCCATCGACATCGCGCGTGAAAAAGGGCAAGGTGTCGAGCGGGCAGCGGGGGCCAGTGTCCCAACGTACGAAGCATCGGACTTTCACGATTGGCCGGTGCCGCCAGATCCGTTTGATATGGCGATATGTGTCGATGCTGTGGCCTATTTTCGGGACCAGCCCCTCGCACTCAAGAAGATGGCACAGAGTCTCCGGCCATCCGGAGTGCTGGTGATGACCACGATCAACCCGTATGTCTACCAGCGCATCAAGCGCACGCAAGCCGCTCCGTTGCAGGAGGGTGCGGTGAGCCACTGGCTTTCGCGGGCGGAATTGCATGCGCTGATCAGGTCGGCGGATTTCCGCATTGAGCATTCGTTCTCGCTCATGCCACGGGGGAACCGCGGTATACTGCGGCTGATCAATGCCCGGCGCCTGGATCGGGCTCTCGGTCCGCGTAATGCCGCACTCCTCCGGAGACTGAAGGAGCAGGTGGGACTGGGTCAATATCGTCTCGTGGTCGCGCGGAAAGAGGTTAAGTAACCTGTCTCTCGCGCGTAGGTCGAGGACATAGTGATTTCACAATCGCCGAGGTCACCACCTTCTTCAAACAAGACTGGATGGAACCGTAGTAACCTTTTCGGCCACCGGTCCTTCGCCGGACGTGTGGCAGAGCCGTTATTCTGAAATACATGGGAGACTCCTCCGACGAGACCGCAGCTACCGAGGCCGTAGTCACCGCCCAAAATACCGGGTGGCCGCGAGGGCTGTTGGACGTACCCGCGTCCGCCGAGTTTAAAGGGAAATCGGTCCGCGGCGGTGCTGCCGTTGTGATTGGGCAGGGCGTGACCATGGCCCTACAGCTAGGCACGACGCTGATCCTTGCGCGGCTGCTCTCGCCGACAGACTATGGCCTGCAAGCCATGGTTGTTACCTTAACCGGTTTTTTTAGCCTGTTTAAAGATGCCGGTTTGAGCGTTGCGACGGTCCAGCGAGAAACACTAACGCAGGAGCAAATATCGACTTTGTTTTGGATCAACCTGGGTCTGGGTGCGTTCCTAACGCTAGTGGTAGCGGCCACCAGCCCGTTTCTGGTTCTGTTCTATAAGGACCCGCGTTTGCTCTGGCTGACCGTGGCCTCGGCCACAGTGTTCCTGTTTAATAGTCTCTCGATCCAACATCGGGCGCTGTTAGATCGGGCGATGCGGTTCGGTGTAAGCGTGAAGATTGACATCCTATGTGCCACGGTTGGCTCAATCATCGCCATCGCCATGGCGGCGATGGGATTCGGTTACTGGTCGCTGATCTGTCAGAGCATCAGTCTTCCCATCGTGAGCGGGATCGCGGTCTGGTTTGCAATGCCGTGGCTGCCGGGGAAACCCCGGTGGACGCAGGAGATGCGCTCCATGGTTCGGTTTGGCGGGACAGTAACGCTCAATAGTTTCGTGGTCTACGTTGCTTACAACACCGAAAAGATTCTGTTGGGGCGTTTCTGGGGTGCGGCGCCGCTCGGGCTCTACACTCGAGCGTATCAACTGGCGAATCTGCCTGTGCAACAACTCATTGGATCGGCCGGTGCTGTGGCCTTTCCGGTGCTGTCACGGATGCAGAATGACGTCGAGCGCCTTCATCGCTCATTCCTAAAGGCACATTCCGTTGTTGTTTCCCTGACGATTCCGGTGGTCCTCAGCTGTGCGCTCTTTGCGAATGAAATGGTTCTCTTATTACTGGGACAGAAGTGGCTGGGATCTGCACCAGTGTTTCGTCTGCTCTCGCCAACGGTGTTAGTTTTTGCGCTGGTCAATCCATTTTCCTGGTTTCTCCGCGCGACCGGACAGGTTGGACGCAGCCTAAAGATCGCGCTCCTGATCGCTCCAGTAGTGATTCTCGGCGTGATAGCGGGTCTCCACTATGGGCCGTCAGGAGTCGCAACGGGGTATTCGGCCGCGCTGCTCATACTTTTCGTGCCATTAGTGGCCTGGTCAAAATACGGGACCGGAATCTCGAACCGCGATTACTGGAATTCCGTCAAACGACCTTTGGTCGCGGGCGCTGTTTCTGGCGGCGCAGGTTGGGCCTTCAAACTCGCGTTCCATAATAACCTTGCCCCGATACCCATGCTTTTTCTGGGATTGACATTCTCGTTCGCGATATACGCTAGTCTCTTGTTATTCGCTATGGGCCAGAAGCGGATGTACGCCGACCTCCTGAGTCACTTATTGAAGCGAAATCAGCCGTCGGAAACCAGGAGCTAGAAGGGGCAAAGACTGAGCCGTAGTGACATTGTGAAGACGAGGCGAGTGATGGAAGAGAACCGGAATCTGAAGAAAACATGAAACCGAAGGAAACAAAACTTAGCGTAGGCGATTGGGTGGAAGTCCGCAGCAAGGGCGAAATCCTGCGGACACTCGACCACAAAGGAGAGTTTGACGGCATGCCATTCATGCCGGAGATGTTCGAATTTTGTGGCAAGAAACTGCGAATCTATAAGCGGGCGCACAAGACTTGCGATACAGTATTTCCGGTCCGGGGACGCCGGGTCGACCATTCCGTCCACCTTGAGACGCGTTGCGACGGAAGCGCCCACGACGGCTGTCAGGCTGGATGCCTGATCTTCTGGAAAGAGGCATGGCTAAAACCGGTCAGCGAGAATTCGCAAGTTGCCATTCCCCGATCCGAGGCTCAATCCGTGAGTCCGGTTGCATTATCGTCAAGTCTTGAGTGCACCGAAGTCAACGTTGTGGCACGCGCTCGGACCAGAGGTCCGGTTAGCGGAGAACCTTCGTACGCTTGCCAGGCAACCCAACTTCCGTACGCAACCTCGGACCTCAATTGGTGGGACGTTCGCCAGTACGTCGAAGATTACCGTTCGGGAAATGTGGGACTCTGGCAAATCATAGGTGGCGCGACCTACTTCCTCTACTATGCCATCAGTCGGGCCGGAATCGGATTAGGACGCCCGATGCGATGGTTCTATGACAAGTTCCATCCATTGTGGGGAGGCACTCCGTTTCCGAGAAAAACCGGGCTCATCCCCGAGGGACAGGCGACGCCGGCGGAGATGCTGAATCTTCAACCGGGGGAATTGGTGCGGATCAAGTCGCACGATGAGATTCTGAAAACTCTAAACACCGCGAGCAGAAATCGCGGTTTGTATTGGGATGCAGAAGAGGTTCCACATTGCGGCAGCACCCATCAAGTGCTGAGGCGGGTGAATAAAATTATCAATGAAAGAACGGGCAAGATGCAGGAGATGAAGACTCCTTGCATCGTCCTGGATTCGGTTGTGTGCCAATCCCGCTACAGCGAGTGCCGACTGTTCTGCCCCAGGAGCATCTACGCGTACTGGCGGGAGATTTGGCTGGAACGCGTTGACCCGAGTCCCGCAGTCCAGCCGTTGCAACAGGACGAGCAGGCCGTTACGCGCGGATGACGAGAGAGATCGTGGAATCCGTTCCTCTGGTTAGTGTCGTCACGCCCTTCTACAATACGCGAGAGTTTCTCGCGGAATGCATCGAGAGCGTTCTTCGCCAGACGTGGCAGAATTTCGAGTACGTGCTTGTCGACAATTGGAGTACCGACGGCTCTACTGAAATTGCTGAAAGCTATGCATTGCGGTTTCCGCAAAAAATCCGGCTCCTCCGTCCCCGGTCGTTTCTCCCTCAGGTGCCAAATTATAACTTCGCACTCTCTTGTATTTCTCACAATAGCAAGTACTGCAAGATGGTCCAGGCCGATGACTGGATTTATCCGGACTGCCTGGAGCGCATGGTCACGGTCGCGGAATCCGACCCTTCCATCGGTATCGTAAGTTCTTATTATCTGAAGGGTACTCGCGTCTTTGGCAGCGGACTTCCCTATACGACTGCCGTCGTATCCGGCCGCGAAATCAGCCGGCTACAGTTGACCGGCGCTCTTTACGTTTTTGGATCTCCGACTTCGCTGCTGTACCGAGCGGACGTCGTCCGCGGCACTTCGCCGTTTTTTGATGAGAGCACCATTAATGATGACACCGATGCCGACTACCGCACATTGCGTAATTGGAACTTCGGGTTTGTTCACCAGGTCCTTTCTTTCCTGCGCGTCCAGGATGACTCGATCCGAGGAAGGATCATGGACTTCGACCCGAACTCTTTGGATGCAATTCTCCAACTCAGCAAGTTCGGACCCGACTTTCTCGAGCCAGACCCGCTGGCGAGACTTCTACACGACAGCAAGCTCGAATACTATCGCTTTCTTGCTCGACGTTTTCTGGCTGGCACGAGGGGCGAATTCTGGCAATTTCATCGCTCTGGATTGAAATCGGGAGGTCTGCAGCTCGAGACCATTCGGCTACTTCAAGGCATCTACCTCGAGTTGCTGCACATGGTGACAAATCCCGGCATTGTGACCGCCCGCTTGTATCATCGCCTCCGGGATCGTCCAAATCGCAAGCAAACATGACCATGGAATATCCCCAAGGGATCAGGGAATAGGGAATGAAGATACGCTGGCCGCATTATATCGGCATTTTCCTATTGTCTCTCGCGCTGCTTTTCTTGGGACTCGCGTGGACTCGCGTGTTCCCGGGCGGTCCTGTGACAGTCAATTGGAACACCACACGCCAAACGATTGATGGCTTTGGCGGGAGCGTAACTGGCTATACCGGAGAATTCACCGCGGCTCAAGCGGATAGATTTTTCAGCCCCGACACAGGCCTTGGGTTGTCCCTGCTTAGAATCAGGGCAATCGCGGATACGATAGATTTAGACTGCTGGTGTGTCGCTAATACGACTCCATACACTTGCGTGCTCGGGTCGCACAGTCAGATCGTGACCGGCGACCTGCAGATCGCGAAGCTTGCCGCAGAGCGTGGAACCAGGCTCTTTGCCTCGCCGTGGTCACCGCCTGCCAGAATGAAAACGTCCGGGAAATATTGCGGCAGCGGCTCGATAATTGGGAATTCCGCTAACTACTTCGAATACGCCGCCAATCTTGCCAGCTTTAACCTGTTGCTGAAGGCCAACGGTCTCTCGATTGACGCCTTGTCAATCCAGAATGAGCCTAACGCGTCAGACGAGCACTATGACACGTGCACGTGGACAGCCCAGCAGATCCACGATTTCATACCATACTTGTCCAATGCGCTGAAGTCGGCAGGTTTTGGAGGCGTTAAGATCGCGGTTCCGGAACAATCCACTTGGAGATTTCAGTTGATGGAAGCCTCCATGGCTGATCCGGCTGTGGCAGCGGATGTTGGGCTCATCCTGGGACACGCCTACGGTGTGAAGAGTCCTTCAAGCGTGCCTTCAATCAACGGCCTCCACGTTTGGCAGTCAGAGGTAGGTGGCTTTAGTGGTTACGACGGCGGCATGAAGGACGCACTGACCTGGGGTCAATTCATTCACAACTACATGAACGTCGGCGCCAATGCCTGGATGTACTGGAGTCTGGACTGTGGGCCTGCGTACTTCAATCACGACAACAACATGTGTCTTACCGATCAAAAGGAAAATGTAGCCAAGCGCGCTTACGTACTTGGCCAATACGCGAAGTTTGTTCGTCCCGGTTGGCAGCGTGTCGACCTCACGAATCGAGGTCCTTTGTTGGTGACGGCTTACAAGGGGCCGGAGAATAAGTTTGCGATTGTGGCCATTAACAAAAACAGATGGGCAGTGAGCAATCAAAGCTTCGTCCTGAATGGAGTCATGTCGCAGAGTTCTCCAGTAACGCCGTGGATGACCTCGGCATCGGCGTCTCTGGCGGAGCAGCCCACGATTGCTCTTTCGTCGAACGGAACAATCATCACTTACACGATTCCGGCAAACAGCGTTGTAACGTTTCAGGGCCAGGGAGATTAAGCGAAGTCTGAAGACGTCATGCTCACGGTGTTACTCGCAACCCGAAACGGCGCTCGGACCTTGCCGGGTGTTCTTGAAGCGTTCGCTGACCTGAGCGTGCCTTCCTCAGGCTGGAAAGTCGTTGTTGTCGATAATGGCAGCACGGATCGCACACGTGAGATTGTCTCCTCATTTCAAGCAAAGCTCCCATTGACCTACCGGTTTGAAGGCAGGTTGGGTAAAAATTTCGCGCTCAATACCGGCATGGCAGAACTGGAAGGCGACCTTGCTGTGTTCACTGATGATGATGTCTTCCCCGATCCTGACTGGCTGGTTCGGCTGCGAGCGGCCGCGGATGCCCAGCCGTGCTTCTCGATGTTCGGCGGCGTCATTCTGCCTCGATGGGAGACAGGCCCGCCACATTGGCTGAAGTGGGTACCCGCAGGGCCGGTTTTTACCCTGAGTGATTCCCAGTTGGTTGCTGGCCCGACGGATCCCGGGAACCTCTATGGGCCGAACATGGCGATTCGCGCAGAGATCTTCCAAAGTGGCACGCGCTTTGACAGTTCTATCGGCCCGAGCGGTGCCAACTACGCTATGGGCAGCGAGTCGGAGCTAGTCGAAAGGCTTGGCCGCCAGGGCCACAAAGCGTGGCACGTGCACGACGCAGTGGTCGAGCATTTCATTCGAGATCATCAATCGGAGGAATCCTGGGTGATGAAACGAGCGATCCGATTCGGTCGCGGTCAGCTTCGATTGGCAAGAGCGGCGCAACCGGAGTATGGTTCCTCCTGGTTGGGTGTGCCACTGATTTTTTTCCCCAGGATGTTCAAGCGGGGAATCAGGATGGCAAAAGGCTGGCTGACCTCGAACGAACGGGACTTGTTTTCGGCCCGATGGGAATTCAATTACCTGTGGGGACACGTTATTGAGGCCCGCCTGTCGCGTCGCTCGCGGTCGGTCTCGGGCGATAACAAGGTTCTTTAATGACATCAGGTTTCATGAACGGAAGCGCGCAACCGACGATCAGACAGGTGAAATCGAAATGGACGCTTCCACGGAATCAGGCCATTGTTCTCGCATTCCTGGTTCTTGGAATCCTTCTTCGATTGAGGCAATATTTGTTTGATCGATCTCTTTGGTTGGATGAAAGCCTGCTTGTCCTGAACATTGTGCGCCGATCGCCGGCCGAGCTTTTGAAGCCTCTCGCTAATCACCAGTCCGCCCCCATCGGATTTCTCTTGCTGGAGAAGTTAGCGGTTCACTACCTGGGCCCAGGAGAAATGGCGCTTCGCCTGGTTCCTTTTCTCTGTGGACTTCTCTCGATATTCCTGTTTGTTGCTGTGTCTCGCTGGTTTTTGGCCCCCATGGCGGTTTCCATCGCGGTGGGATTATTTTCGATTTCCGGCCCCCTGATTTACTACTCTTCGGAGGCCAAACAGTATTCCGGCGACGTCGCTGTCATCCTGGGTTTGTACCTGTTGGCGGGGTACTGGATGGAAGCTGAGTCTGACGCCATCAGGGCGATTGTCGCTTCCGTGGTTGGCGGCGTGGCGATTTGGTTTTCACAACCGGCGGTCTTCGTAATGACCGGTTTGGGGCTCGGCGCTCTTTGGACTTCGGCGCGCAAAAATAACCGGCGTGCCTTGTTCCTCGCTGCGATTCCCTGCGTCGTCTGGGCGACCAGTTTCCTGGTCTTGTATTGGTTTTCGCTTCGTCACCTGACTGATGACACTTGGTTGCTGTGGTACTGGAAGGGGGCTTTCGCGCCTCTTCTATATTCGCTGCAAGGTGTTCGCTGGTATACAGAGACGTTTTTCGCCGTTCTTTCCGACCCCGTGGGTCTGACCCTCCTTGGAATTGCGGGTGTTGCCGCCATCGTGGGTGCGAGGCAATTCTTTGCCGAACGTCGGAACGCATTCACCCTGCTTCTCCTGCCAGTGGCGCTTACGTTGCTAGCCTCCGGAGTGCATCGTTATCCGTTTCGAGGTAGGTTACTTCTGTTCTTGGTTCCTTCGGTAATCTTGTTGATTGCATCTGGCTTAGAAACAATACATAGGAAGACCCGTGACTCTGTTCCCCTACTGGGCGTCCTGCTGGTTGGTTTCCTGTTCTTTCACCCTCTTATGGAGGCCAGCCGGTATTTTGTTAGGCCGCATAGCGTCGAAGAGATCAGGCCCGTCATCGCCTATATGGAGAAGCACCGCGCAAGTGGAGACCTTCTGTACTCTTATTATGGGTCCAAGGAGTCATTGGATTATTACCGCCAATTGGGAGTGATTGGCCCGATTGACACGGTAATTGGCGTGGAGTCGAGGGAACACTGGAAACCTTACCGGGAGGACCTGGATAAGCTGCATGGCAACCCGAGAGTTTGGGTGTTGTTTTCGCATGTCTATCGGGAAGGTGGAGTGGATGAAGAGCGGCTATTCCTCGACCATCTGGACGGCGAGGGGAAAAGGCTGGATAGCTCGCTGGCTATCGGTGCCTCGGTGTATCTGTACGATTTGACCCAAGAGAAGGGTGAAACGGCCGACGAGAGTTCGAACTAGGCAGGAATCGGAAGTATTGCAATAAGTTATAAGCAAGAACAGCTCTGGTACGATGCGAGTGTGTCTGAAGTTCAAGACTGAGGGCGAAATCACGACCCTCCGCCGCGATCAAAATCTCCTCCCAAGTCTGGGCGATTTCGTGTTTTGGGTAGTGCTTTTCTGGACAGCGGAGGACAAATCATGAGTACAACCTGTTTGCGTTGTAACAATGAATTGAATGAATACCTGTTTACGCGCATGACCTTCCTGCCTTACGGCCATGGGCAGGCTCATGTCATGCTGGAGTGTTCCAAGTGCGGGCATGTGGAGTTCCTGGCAAAGACCAGTCCTCTCCTGGCAAACTTGAGACCCATTCCGATTTATGCGGGAGACGGTGACTAATTCCTATGATTTACCCTCCTGATCTTATGCGGGTTGACGAGGTACGGGCATGTTGATTCTCGGATTGTCGCCCTTCCGTCACGATTCTTCGGCGGTGCTCCTTCAGAATGGTGCGGTCAAAGCTGCCATCGAAAACAAGAAACTGTCGCGCTCCGACTCGCAGAGTCTTCCCACTGACGCAATACGCTTCTGCCTGGAGAGTGCGGCCGCGAGTTGGAGTGATCTTGATGCCATTGCTATTGCTACCCGACCCATTCGCGCTTGGGTGCGTCGGTCCTGGTTACGAGCCAGACTTTCTGCTAGATCTCCACTGGCCGGCGCGTATTACGGAGCGCAGGAAATCGGCAGCTTGGCTCAAGAGCTGAAGGATCTGCGAACCCTGAGACGGAAGGGAGCGCTACCTCAAAAAACCTCATATTTTGACCACCATCTTTGCCACGCTGCTTCCGCGTTTTTTCTATCTCCCTTTGATCGCGCCTTAATCGTCACCCTGGATGAAGGCGGTGACGGTGACTCAGGCATGATCGCCATCGGTGAGGGGAAAGGCATCCGCGTCTTGCGGAAAATCAGTTTCCAGAACTCTCTCGCCGGAGTCTATTCGCAGGTTACCGGTCTCATAGGTTTCGTCCCGCATCGAGAGGAGCACAAGACCCAATGGCTGAGTCTTGAAGGTGAGCCCGAGTACAAAGCGATTTTCCTGGAGATGCTTCGCAAGAAGGGCAGCACCGATCCGCGGTTGGACCACAGTTTTGTGGATCGAGGATTCTCGAAATGGCTCACATTTTCGAGCAAATTCTATAAGCAAACCGGCCTACCTGAGGATCCGCAGCAACTGACCGAGACTCAGCGAAGGGCGCTGGCAAGCAGCATTCAGGCGGCCTGTGCGGAGGTTGTGAGCACGATGGTCGAGCAACTGTGCCGTCAACATGGCATTGCCCAGGTTTGCCTGGCGGGGGGGTTGTTTCAGAATCCCGTACTTGTTTCTTCAGTCGAAAAGACCGTCGGGATGAATCAATTGTTTGTTCCTCCGGCTCCCGGCAACGCTGGCACGGCTGTGGGCGCCGCCCAGCTTGCCTGGCACCAAGGCTTCGATAAACCTCGCGGGGAACCGGTGTCTCATGCTTATTGGGGGCCGAAATTTACCGGGCAACAAGCGAAAGATGTGTTGGACAATTCCAAGGCGCGGTATTTTCTCCAGACCACGGAGGATCGAAGGCTCGACACCACGATTCAATTGCTGACGACAGGCAAGATCGTCGGCTGGGTCCAGGGCGCTTGTGAGTTCGGACCACGGGCTCTAGGAAACCGAAGTGTCCTGGCTTCACCGTGGGCCCCGTACGTCAGGGAAAATCTGAACGACTATATTAAGCTTCGTGAATGGTTCCGGCCTTTTGCTATCTCCGTTACCGAAGAAGACTGCCAGCAGTATTTTGACTGTTCGCAATTGTGCCGTTTCATGAGTTCCATGGGATCAGTTCGCGCCAATTCTGTTTTGCCCGATGGGTTTCTTCTGCCGGGCGGTCGGGTTCGGCTCCATGTCGTGGAGCGGCGCAGCAACCCGCTGTTCTGGCGTTTGTTGAAGCGCTTCGGCGAGCACGCTCCTGCCCCGATGCTGGTGAACACATCCTTCAATATGTTTGGAGATCCCTTGGTGGTCAGCCCGCGGGATGTAATTCGAAGCTACTTCTGTTCTGGAATCGACGCTCTCGTGATCGACAATTTCGTGCTTTCAAAGGCGGGCAGTTCGAGTGTGTTGAAGTCAGTGTCCGAAGCGAGAGTGGGAGGCAGTTCCTAGATGGCATGGCTTCCCTCGGACCATCCGGGATCTCACCTTTCTACCAGGGTCGGGCGGGCCGTTGTTGAAGGATCAAACCAGGAAATCAACTTCCTCTTTAGCATCCGGTTTCCGGGTTCTTCCACATACTTGAAGATGATCGACGAGAAGCAAATCAAAACCCCCACATAGAGAATCGCTACGAGCAGACCCTCGAGCTTTGCGGAAATCAACCGTTTCGAGATGGCGGATAACCACCCTGCCAGTGGCATATGGAAAATGTACATGGAATAGCTTGCATTGCCCCAAAAGACCAGCGGGCGAAGGGACAAGAAACGAGCGAGAATGCCGCCATCGAGGGCAAACCCCAGAATGACCAGCGAGTGAAGCGGTAAGAGCAGTCCATTGTGCAGGAACAGGTAGAGCGGCGATTGATACCGCACGATGACCAATCCTTCGAGAATTAGCCCAGGCAGATAGAGCCAGTACCCCCGACCCAACCAAGCCTTGCGCCGACCGCGCAGCAAATGAAACCCTCGCCCAATGATAATCCCCATGCAGAACTGAGGAAGATTTAGCAGGGGATTGAATTTTATGAAATTCGTCCATGCTCCTGCCGAATCTGGATTCCACATTGCGGCAGGAAAACCTGCCGAGTCCGGCAAACCTCGATGCACCGCGATCAGGGGCGCGATGAGTGACGATGCCCATACCAACAGCCCGGCGGTAAGTAGGGTCGATGGACGGGAGAGTCTCCACAGGGCCACGCCCACAACCGGGAAACAAAAATAAAAGAACGCCTCCACAGACAACGACCATCCGGGGCCATTCCACGCATCCGCTGTTTGCGGTATCCAAGCTTGGAGAAGCGTCCAGGTCAGAACAGCCGCGGCGATTTCCTTGAGTACCCTCAACAATGAAAAATGTTTCGCAAGCGCGTCGGCAACCCACGGAGCGGACAAGATTAGACCGATGCAGTAGGAGGGATAAATCCTCGCAAATCGGGCTGCTCCAAACTTCTTCAGTTGGCTTCCCGGCCAGGATCCTTCAAGACCGTAGTTGTAGGAAAGTATAAATCCGGACAATACAAAGAACACGCCAACCGCAAGGTAGCCGGCGTGAAAGAGGCTGGGGAGCGGAGCCGGGAACGGGGCCATCCAGGAATAACCCGTGAGGAACGGCTGATGGAAAATGATGACCCACAGCGCAAGGAAAAACCGAAGTCCTGTCAGC
>Ga0193726_1000483_pt1 | contig 41395 bp, 36 predicted proteins | sample H2c1metaG_FD_144928 | JGI IMG/M metagenome (GOLD analysis project Ga0193726, IMG submission 144928) | Soil microbial communities from a riparian zone of the East river system, Colorado, United States - H2c1 | ecosystem: Environmental > Terrestrial > Soil > Riparian zone | place: USA: East River... | reverse complement strand
ACATCGCCAGTCCATGAGTGTTCAGGATTTATGAGTACACGGCCTAATTCGGCCGAGAGTTGGTCAGCACCGTATTGATGGTCTCGCGCACGAACGCGCGAACCTTGTCCTCTCGCGTCGGGGTCATCGCAGCCAACGGCATCGTGTCAGCGAGCTCAAACAAATTTCGCCTTGAGACGCGTTCGATATTTGTCGGGGTCATCCGACATTGTGCTGATGATCTCGATGATCGTTTTCAGCATCAGTTGCGTGGATATGTTGCTGGCGATGTACCTCGCCGTTGCCGTTTCTTCGTCCTCTGCCATCGGTTTCCCTTGCGCTATCCCGTTTGCGACGGCTGATTATAGGGCTTGGCGGGAACGCTTTCGAGCCCCCGGGATGGGCGAGCGGCGCGGTATGATGGCGCAAACGCCACAAGCATATTGCTGAATGAATAACGGAGGCCGCAAGAGATGTTCGACGTGATTTCAGTGCTTTTTTGGGGTGTGCTGTTCGCTGTAACGACGGTCCCATCGTGGCGGATTTTACGGCGCGCCGGTCTGTCGCCGTGGTGGTCGCTGCTTTCGTTCGTTCCGATGATCGGGACGATTCTGATCTTGTGGATCATCGCGTACCGCAAATGGCCTAATCGAAACTAAGACGCCACCCCAGAGACCGCCTCAGTTGACGGCCTCTTTCAATCGCCACTGGACTGAGTGCTTGAAATCGATCTAACCCATGATCTTTGCACTGGCGCTCGGCAGCCGGCGCAGCTGTCGGCGCCTTTGTGGTCGATCTGACGGCCGCGCGTTCATTCCGCCGGACATCACGGGCCGGGCATTCCGGCCGTGACCCAGCTCTGGGTGTCTGCAAGCGCGTGCTCAAAGCGCCTCACGACGTCGTCGACCTGCGCCGGCGTAATGATCAGCGGCGGGCAAAAGGCGATCGAGTCCTGCACGGCGCGGATGATCAAACCATGCTCATGCGCTCTTTCGAAGAGATAGAGGCCGACCTTGCCGGGCGGATCGAATTTGGCCTTGCTTGCCTTGTCCGCCACAAGCTCTACCGCTGCGATCAGGCCGACACCGCGCACCTCGCCCACCAAAGGATGATCGGCGAAACGGCGCAGGCTCGCCTGCAAATGCGCGCCAACCCTGGCCGCGTTCGCCACCAGACCGCGCTCCTCGATGATGGCGAGATTCTCCAGCGCGACGGCCGTCGCCACCGGATGGCCGCTGGCGGTAAAGCCGTGTCCGAAATTGCCGAGCCGCTTCGTCTGGTCGGCGATGCCCTGATAGAGGGCGTCGCTGACGAGGACGGCGGCCAGCGGCTGATAGGAAGAGGTGATCTGCTTCGACAGCACCAAAATGTCGGGTTGGATGCCATAATGCTCGCAGGCGAATAACGTGCCGAGGCGCCCAAAGCCGTTGATCACCTCGTCGGCGACGATCAGCACGTCGTGACGGCGGCAGACCTCCTGCATTTTGCGCCAATAGGCTCCAGGCGGCGCCAGCACGCCGCCGGCGCCCATCAACGGCTCGCCGATGAACGCGGCCACGGTCTCAGGGCCCTCGGCGAGGATAGTCGCCTCCAGTTCCGCCGCCAGGCGATCGGCGAAGGCTTCCTCGCTCTCGCCCGCCTCCGCGAAGCGATAATGATGCGGACAGGTGACATGTTTGACGAAGGGCAGCGGCAGGTCGAACCCGCGCTGATTGACCTGCAGGCCGGTGAGGCTGCCGGAGGCCACCGTGATGCCGTGATAGCCGCCGTTGCGGGCGATGAACTTCTTCTTTTGCGGGCGCCCGAGCGAATTGTTGTAATACCAGACGAACTTCACCACCGTATCGTTAGCTTCCGAGCCGGAACTGGTGAAGAAGACGTGATCGAGCCCGCCGGGCGACATTTTCACCAGCTTCTCGGCGAGTTCGATCGAGGGCTCGTGCGATTTGTGGCTGAAGGTGTGGTAGTAAGGCAGCTTGCTCATTTGCCGCGCGGCGGCTTGCACTAGACGGTCTTCGCCGAAGCCGACGGCGACACTCCACAGGCCCGCCATCGCCTCGATATATTCGCGTCCCTGGTCGTCATAGACATAGATGCCCGAGCCGCGCTCGATCACGATCGGCCCGATGCGTTCATGCCGGCGCGCGTTGGTGTAGGGATGGATCTGATAGGCGACGTCGCGCGCGCTCAGCGAATTGGGCAGAATATTCATCGAACAAGTCCCGGTTGCAACAGTGGGATGGGGCGAACTCCGATCCTGCCTTGAAGCAAAATCCAATCGAAGCCGAAAATCGTCGACACGGTGCAGCCAACTCAATCAGGCGTCAGAGGAAGCGGGCGTCTCTGCGCTGCCGCTTCTCGCCCATGCCGCCGCCGTGCGCTTATGAAACATCTCCCGGAACTGGCCCGTCGAGACGGGCAGCAGCGCCCCGGTGTCCCAATCAAGCACCACGGCGTAACGCCGCACCACGTCGAGCCGGTCAATCTTGCCGGCGCGATAGCCGGCCGCGACCTCCTCGGGATCGGTCGCGAGCCAGCGACTACGCTGGCGGCGGATCGCTTCGCGCGTCGCCTTGGTCGCGGCCTCGTCGACCGCATAGGCGCAAATTTCGGCGTCGACGACCGTGAGCACGATGCCATAGTCCTTGGCGGCGCGCTCGATCGAGACATAGTCGTCCGCCACGTCTTCCAGCACGAGAGCCGGGTCGCGCTCCAGCGGATCGCCGAAGCCGCCGCCGCCGGCGGTCGGGCGGCTGAAGACGTCGCCGGACCCGATCGGCACGTCGGAAAAGACGGAGCCCAGCCAATCTTCCGCTTCCGCTCCCGCGCGCTTGATGCTGAGGCCATGCGGCATTGACGGCAGGCCGCCCTCGATGCCCCAGACGATCGCTCGCTCGCGGTCGCAGATGTAGGAAATGACGGTCTTTTCAGCTTCAAGCATGATCGATGTCTTGCGGACGCCGACACCACCTCGCCATTTGCCGGGCCCGGCGGAATCCGTGAGGATTTCAAACTCGGTCGTCAGGATCGGATTGGCGCGCTCCTGCCCCTCCACTGGTTGCGACATCAAGCCGGTGCCGAAACAGGCGGTGGTGACGTTGCAGCCGTCCTTGCCGTTGCGTCCGCCCCAGCCGCCGGGCAGCCAGTCGTAGAACATGAAGATCGGCTTTTCGGGCCGGCGGGCGTCGAGCCCGCCGGTCAGCAGATATTCCAGGTTGAAGGCGCAAGCGAGCGCGCGCTGCGGCATGATCTTCGACCAGATTTCATAAATGGCGTTCATGATCTTCTCGAACGGCATCAGGAAGCCGGTAACGCCGACCGGCCAGCGGGCGTCGACGATCGAGCCTTCCGGCGCTATGATTTCGAGCACCCGGTAGAAACCGCTGTTGAGCGGCAGGTCGGGGAAGAACGTCTTCATGCCCGCCGCAACCGCCGAGAATGTCGTGCCGAAGGCGGAATTGTAGATCGAGCCGATCGTCGGATGACTGCCGGTGAAATCATAGATGGCCTTTTCGCCCTTGATGGTGAGCTTGACCTTGATCGGGATCAGCCCTTCGGAGCCCGCGGGGTCGCGGTCGATGAAGTCCTGCGTCTCCCAAACGCCGTCCGGCAGCGCCGCGAGGCGTTGGCGCATGGCGCGCTCCACATAATCCTGCACCTCGGACAAGCCGGTCTCGACCGTCTCGCGGCCGTATTTGCCGACGAGCCGAAGTATTTCCCGCTCACATACCTGGGTCGCCTGCGCCTGCGCGTGGATGTCGCCGATGATCGAGGCCGGATCGCGTGTATTGGCGGCGATGAGATGGGCGACGTCCCTGCAGAAGCGCCCCTTGTCGAACAGGCGCACGGGCGTGATGCGCAGCCCCTCGCGGAACATGTCCCGTGCCGTGACGTCGAATGAGCCGGGCACGCTGCCTCCGACATCCGACCAATGGCCGTTCGATTGACTGAAGGCGATGATCTCGCCGTCGGCAAAAATCGGCCGGATCAGACGCACGTCGGGAAAATGGGTGCCGCCGGCATAGGGATCGTTGATCGCATAGACGTCTCCTGGATGCATGTCGCCCTCGAAGGCGCGCATCACCTCCTTGCAAGTGAAGTGCAGCGTGCCGACGTGGACCGCGATGTCCTGGTTGCCTTGCGCCGCCGAGTTGCCGTTTGCATCGTGCAGCGCGCTGGAGAAGTCGCGGTTGTAGATGACGAAGGAATAGCAGGTGCGCAGAATCTGCTCGGCCATCTGATCGACGCTGGTAATGAAGGAATTCTTCAGCACTTCGAAAGTGACAGGATCAAGGGTAGGTTTGGCGGCCATCGCATTCACTCCGACACGCGGATGATGATATTGAGATATTTGTCGACCGAGGCTGTCGTTCCGGGCGGGATCACGACGGTGGAATCGACCTGCTCGACCACGGCGGGGCCCTTGAGCGAAAAGCCCGCCGGCAGGTCCGCGCGCTCGTAGACGGGGGTGTCGACCCCGACGTCCGCGTCGAACCAGACGGGGCGCCGGCTCGTCGGCTGCGGCGTCGCCCCTGTCGGCGCATGCGCGGCGAGTTCAGCCTTCGGCACCATTCCGATCGCTTTGAGGTTGAGACGGAACAGGCCGATGGGCGCCTCGTCGCGCCGGAAGTTATATTCGCGTTCATGGCTGCGGTGGAACGCTTCGGTGAGGTCGCGCATAGCCCCGATGGGGCTCGGCGCCGCGACACCGAGCGAGCGCCACTGGCCCTGATACATCATGTCGATGGAGCGCTGCAGAACGATGTCGGCGCTCGCTACCCCCTCATGGGCGAGACGCTCCAGCGCCAAAGCCTCTAGCTTGCCGAATTCCGCTTCGATCGCGGCCGGATCGGCGTCATCCGCAGCAGCGAAATAGCTTTCGGAAAAATCGTGCTGCACGTCGACCAGCAGACACCCAAGGGCCGACGTGACGCCGGGATTGGGCGGCACGATCACGGCCGGAATCGAGAGATCCTTGGCGATCGCCGCCCCATGCAGCGCGCCAGCGCCGCCGAAGGCCACCAGCGCGAAGTCGCGCGGATCATATCCCCTGCTGATCGAGATCAGGCGGACGGCATCCGACATATTGGCGTTGGCGACGCGGATGATCGCATCGGCCGCGGCCTCGCGGGTCAGTCCGAAGGATGCGGCCACTTCGTCCACCGCTGCCGCCGCGAGTGCCGGGTCGAGCATGATCTTGCCACCGGCAAGGCTGGTTCCGAGCCGCCCCAGCACCACATTGGCATCGGTATTGGTCGCCTGCCGGTTGCCGTTGCCGTAGCACGCAGGCCCGGGGCTCGCGCCGGCCGATTGCGGTCCGTTGCGCAGCGACCCCGCCTCGTCGGCCCAGGCGAGCGAGCCGCCGCCGGCGCCGATCGTCAGCACTTCAATCGAAGAGAAACGGATCGGGTAGCCGAACTCGATGTGCCAATCCTTGGTGACGCGCGGTTGGCCTTCATAGGTCAGGGAGACGTCGGTCGAAGTGCCGCCCATGTCGAGGCCGATCGAGTTCTGAAAGCCGCACAACATCGCGATATAGCGGCTGGCGATCGCGCCCGCCGCAATGCCGGAACCGGCGAGGCGCGCGGCGAAATCCTTGACGCTCGCCGGCGTCATCACGCCACCGCCGGTGTGCAACAACAGAAGATCGCGCGTGTAGCCCTCCTGCTTCAGCCGTTCGCCGAGGCGGGCGGTGTAGTTGACCAACACCGGGCTCAGGGCCGCGTTGACGACGGTGGTCGAGAAACGCTCGTGCTCGAATATTTCGGGCAGCACGCCGGAGGAGGTCGAGACCGGAACGCCCGGCATCTCCTCTTCCAGGATCTGCTTCATGCGTCGCTCGTTCGCGCCATTGACATAGGCGTTCATGAAACAAACCGCGACCGCTGCTACGTTGCGCCGCTTCAGGATGCGGGCGACCTCGCGGGCGCCGGCCTCGTCGAGCGGCGTGACGATCGCGCCCTGCGCGTCGACGCGCTCCAAGACGGTCAACCGATCGCGACGCGGTACATAGGGCTTCACCACGTCCTTATAGGCGTCCCATAATTCTTCCTTGTTGGCGCGGCGGATCTCGATCACATCGCGAAAACCCTTGGTGCAGACCATCGCGGTGCGCGGCAGACGCCGCGTGATCAGTGCATTGGTCGCGACCGTCGTGCCATGGGAGAACAGCGCCACCTTGCTCAGATCGATCGCCGCCTTGCCGATGCCGGCCATGATACCGTCGATCGGATCGGGCGACGATGCGGTCTTCTCGATACGGATGAGGCCGGTGGTCTCGTCCATGATGCAGATGTCGGTGAAGGTTCCGCCAACATCCACGGCCACACGCAAATTCTGCAAGGGCTGTCCTCCCATTCATCGGCGCGCCGGTCCCTCCGGGGCGGTTCCAACGGCGGCGGTCTCTCTACCATTCGCACTAGGATATTAGGCGTCAGGTACGCTTGTCGGCGAGCGCACATAAGTTTGTTGGTCAGCGTATCGCCCGCCATTGTCCGGCGGGACCACCTTTCCAACTAAGGCTCAACGAAAATGACCCGGCGCGCTTCCCGCGCCATGGAAACTCAGATTGAGGAAATCGTGGAAGAGCTTGGTCGCCGCGGAAAACGGCCGGTCGACCGCCCAGGCGAGACCCACGTCCATAGTCGGGATATCGGCGGCGACGTTGCGCGTATCGATCCGTTGCCCTTCGAGCGACCATGGTCTGTACACCATGTCGGACAGCACCGTCACGCCCATGCCGGCCGCCACCATGCTTCGCACCGCCTCGACCGACGAGGTCGTGAAAATGGCCTTCGGCCGCAAGCCGCTCGGCCGCCAATAATTGCCGACGGTCTTCTTCGCCTCGTCGACGGTGAGCATCACATAGGGCTCCCTGGCGATGTCGGCGAGCGTGATCGTCTCAAGCTTCATGAAGGGGTGCTCGACCGGCAGCCAGAGCCGACGATGGGAGCGGATCAGTGTATCGTGGGCGAGGCTTCGCCTGTTGCGGAGATTTGAGACCAGCATCACGGCGATATCGAGCGAGCCGTCCACCAGCCCCTTCTCGATCGCCTCACGCGGCAGTTCGATCAGCTCCAGCATGATGCGCGGATAGGTCCGCGCAAACCGCGCATGGTGAGGGGGAAGGAAATAGCCGGCGACCGTGTAGGTCACGCCGACCCGCACCTTGCCGGATTGCTTCATATCTTCCGCCAGGGGGGTCCGCATCGCCTCGTTGACCGCCGCCATGATGTTGCGCGCAAGTTGCAGGAACCGCGCGCCTTCGGCGGTCAGCGAGACGCCCTGGGGATGACGCGAGAACAGGCTGACCCCAAGTTCGTCTTCGAGCTGTTGCACCGCGGCCGTAATCGCCGATTGCGAGACGCCGAGATGGATGCCAGCATGCGAGACTTGGCCCGCTTCGGCGGTCGCGATGAAATAGCGGATTTTCTTCAGTGAAAACGTCATATCTGTTTTTTCAATACCAGCAAGCGTAATTTCCGATTTTACTATACTAACGATCCGCGTCCATACTTGCCGTCGCAATCGCGAATGGCGACGGAGAGAAGCATTGACCTCGATCAATTGCGATATGGGCGAGGGCTACGCGCTCTATCGGATGGGCGATGACGAGGGATTGATGCCCCTCATTTCGATCGCCAACGTGGCTTGTGGCTTCCATGCTTCGGACTTCAACCATATGCGCGAGACGGTCCGTCTCGCCAAACGACTCGGCGTGCGAGTCGGCGCGCATCCTTCCTTGCCGGATCGGCAAGGTTTTGGCCGTCGCGAGATGGCGATCTCCGGCGAGGAGCTTACCAATTGCATCATCTACCAGGTCGGCGCCCTCAAGGGCTTCCTCGAGGCCGAAGGCATGAAACTCAACCATATCAAGCCGCATGGTTCGCTCTACGCGATGGCCGCCAGGCAGAGCGAAATCGCCCATGCGATCTGCGATGCGGCCGACGTCTTCAAAGTGGCGCTGCTCGGCATGATCGGCACGCTGCATGAGCGGATCTACCCCGAGCGCGGCCATGAGTTCGTCTCGGAATTCTACGCGGATCTCGATTATTCCGACGACGGAACACTGATCGTAACCCGTAAGCACGATGAAAGAAACCCCTCGGAAGCCGCCGCGCGCTGCCTTCGCGCGATCCGCGAAGGCAAGGTTCGCAGCGTCGGTGGCAAGGAAATTGCAGTGAGAGCCGATAGCATTTGTGTCCATTCCGACACGCCGAACGCCGTCGCGATCGCAACCTCGGTGCGCGAGTCTTTGGGGGATCATTTGCGAAATTGACGCGAGGCGGCCGGCGATTTGCCGACGGCCTGAACATGAGGACTGGGACCGGACATGGCCAACAAGCAGATCGTTTCGCCGCTTCCCGGCACTTTCTATCGCAGACCCACGCCGGAAACCCCGCCGTTCAAGGCCGAGGGCGACAGCATCGCTGCAGGCGACACGATCGGCCTTGTCGAAGTGATGAAGTCTTTTCACGCAATACAAGCGCAGTTCGGCGGCAAGATCGTCAAGTTCTTGATCGACAACGAAGAACCGATCATGGCGGGTCAGCCGATCGCTGACGTCGAGGATTAGAGTCGACGCCATGGCGGCAATCAAGACGCTCCTGATCGCCAATCGCGGCGAAATCGCAGTCCGGATCATCCGGGCGGCACGCGAACTCGGGATCAGGACCGTCCAGGCGTACAGCGCCGCCGACGCCAATTCGCTGGCCGTCAAGCTTGCCGACGTCGCGGTGAACATCGGACCGCCGCAAGCCTCAAAGTCCTATCTCAACATCGACGCGATCCTCGCTGCCGCGTGCGAGAGCCAAGCCGATGCGGTGCATCCAGGGTACGGCTTCCTTGCCGAGAATGCCGATTTTGCAGACGCCGTCGAGGCTGCGGGCCTGATCTTCGTCGGGCCGCCCGGAAGCGTCATCCGCCTGATGGGCGACAAGGCGACGGCCCGGGTGATCGCCGCCAAGGCTGGCGTCCCGACCGTGCCCGGCAGCGACGGGCGCATCGACGCGCCGGAAGAGGCGCGCGAGGTCGCATCGCGCCTCGGCTATCCCGTGATGATCAAGGCGGCGGCCGGCGGCGGCGGGCGCGGCATCCGCATCGTCAACGATCGCGCCGAGCTCGATCGGCTGGCGCCGCAGGCGAGCGCTGAAGCCAAAGCCGCCTTTGGCGATGGAGGGCTCTATCTCGAAAAGGTGATCGAGCGCGCGCGCCATATCGAGGTGCAGGTGCTCGGCGACGGACGCGACGTCGTCCACCTTTTCGAACGCGAGTGTTCTCTCCAGCGTCGCCGTCAGAAGCTCTGGGAGGAAGCGCCGGCCGCCGATCTTCCGGACGAGATCCGCGCCCGTCTTTGCGCCTGCGCCGTGCAATTGGCGCGGGCGGTTTCCTATCGCGGCGCCGGCACGCTCGAATTCCTCTATGACGAGACGACGCGCGATTTCTATTTCATCGAAATGAACACGCGGATCCAGGTGGAGCATCCGGTGACCGAGTTCATCACCGGCGTCGATCTGGTGCGCGAGATGATCAAGATCGCGGGCGGCGAACCGCTTGGCCTGCGTCAAGCCGATATCCATTGCGTCGGCCATTCGATCGAATGCCGCATCAACGCCGAAGATCCCGCCAAGGGTTTCATGCCGTCCCCCGGCATCGTCAGCGGCCTGCGCGTCCCGGGCGGCCCAGGCGTGCGCTTCGACAGCATGCTGTACGCGGGTTACGCGGTGCCGCCCTTCTACGATTCACTGATCGGCAAATTGATCGTCTGGGACGAAAGCCGCGCCGCCGCGATCGCGCGGTTGGTGCGCGCCCTCGGGGAATTCGAGATCGAGGGCCTGCAGACCACGATCGGGCTGCACCAAGCTTTGGCGCGCGACGCCGATGTCCGCGCCCTTCGCTTCGACACCAGGTTCCTCGAGCGTTGGCTCGAGACCAATGTATCGCATCTTGCGTGAATGGGAGTTATGCGCCGATGGCCATGAGATATTCCTTTGGGGGCGACGAACATGTCTTCGTCGAGGTCGACGAGGAGATGTCTCTCGAGGCGTTCTTCAAAAGTCTGTCGATCACCAACGCCGTGCGCGAGAGCCGTATCAAGGGGGTGACGGAAATCTGTCCCGCCAACGCCTCTTTCCAGATCAAGTTCGATCCTGATCTCATCGCCCCCGACGACATGCTCAGGGAATTGCAGCGACTGGAATCGGCCGCCGACACAACGGACGTGTCGTTGAAGACGAGGATCATCGAAATACCGGTGCTCTATAATGATCCATGGACCCGCGAAACCTTGATGCGCTTTCGCGAGCGGCATCAGGACCCCGCCGCCACCGACATCGAATATGCGGCGCGGATCAATAATTTCGCCTCGGTCGAGGACTTCATCGCCGCGCATTCGGGCTCGCCCTGGTTTGTTTCGATGGTGGGATTTGTCGCCGGATTGCCCTTCCTCTACCAAATGGTCGAGCGTTCGCGGCAGATCGAGGCGCCGAAATATCTGCGCCCGCGCACCGACACGCCGAAACTCACCATCGGTCACGGCGGCTGTTTCAGCTGCATCTATTCGGTGCGTGGCGCGGGCGGCTACCAGATGTTCGGAATCACGCCGATGCCGATCTACGATCCACGTCAGGAGATCAGCTATCTCCGCGAATTCATGGCCCTGTTCAAGCCGGGCGACATGGTGAAATGGAAGCCGATCACCCTTGAGGCCTATCACGACGCCATCGCAGATGTGGAGGCCGGGCGCCTGGCGCCACTGATGCGCGACGTGACCTTTTCGCTCACCGAGTTCGAACGCGACATCGACGGTTACAACCGCAAGCTTGAGAAGGCGCTCCATGGCCATTGAGATCGTCAGTTCCGGCCTCGCCACCACCGTCCAGGATCTGGGGCGGCCCGGTTATTATCATCTTGGCATTCCGCTTTCCGGCGGCATGGATCGCCTCGCCTTGCAGGCGGCGAACCTGCTTGTTGGCAACGATCCCGGAGCGGCGGTCCTGGAAGCGGTGTTCATGGGGCCGCAGATCGCCTTCGCCGATGACCGCATGGTCGCGGTGGCCGGCGCCGAACTTCCGCCGAAGGTCGACGGCGAGCCGCGCGAGACATGGACGAGTTTTCTCGTAAAGGCGGGCCAAACACTGTCCTTCGACTTTCTGAAGAAGGGCGCGCGCGCCTATATTGCAATCGGCGGCGGCATAGACGTGCCCGTCGTGCTTGGCAGCCGGTCGACCTATGTGCTCGGCGCCCTCGGCGGTCACGAGGGCCGCACACTTCAAGCCGGCGACCGTCTAAAACTCGGCGCCGCCGCCGCCATCAAGCAAGGGCGCGCCGTCGCCGCCGATCTGCGGCGGGCACCCGGCGCCTCTGTCGAATTGCGCGTATTGACGGGCCTTTACTGGCATCGCGTCGCAGAGCAATCCGGTCGGGATTTTTTCGCGGATACGTGGAAGGTGGCGCCGGAAGCGGATCGCATCGGCTATCGCTTCCGCGGCGGGCGTCCGCTCGAATTCAAGCCGCGCACGCCGCCTTTCGGCGCGGGCTCCGATCCGTCGAACATTGTCGACGCATGCTATCCGTACGGATCGATCCAGGTTCCCGGCGGCACCGAGCCGATCGTCCTGCACCGCGACGCGGTCTCGGGCGGCGGATACTTCATGCTGGGTACGGTGATCTCCGCGGACATGGATCTGATCGGCCAGTTGCAACCGCATACGCCGGTGCGTTTTGCGCCACTGGATATGAAGACGGCGCTCGCGGCTCGGCGTGAGCGCAAGGCGTTGTTGAGCAAGCTCCATGCGTCGCTCGGTTAGTCGCCGCGCGCCCGGTCGCGCAATTCCTTCGGGGACATGCCGAAATGACCCCTGAAGGTGCGCGAGAACTGGGCGTGGTCGCTGAAGCCGAAACGATAGGCAATCTCGGTGACCGTCAGATGATTGGCTGGATCGCGCAACTGGGCGTGACAGGCGTCGAGCCGCTGGTCCCTGATCCATTGGCCAATGGTTTGTTTGGTGTCGCGAAAGAGCTCATGCAGATAGCGCGTGGAGATGCCGCAAGCACTCGCGATCAAGTCCGGATCGAGATCGGCCCGGCTGAGATTGCGGCGCGCAAAGCTTTCGATGCGGCTCAGATGCGCCTCCCGGACGGTCGAGGACCCGGAAGTAAGCGTGCGTTCATCCGACTTGATGGAGAGCACGAGGAGATCGATCAGATGACGGCCGACCATCGACCGCGCTTCGGCCGACATCGCGTCAAAGCGAGCCGGAATCAGACGCAGCATGTCGGTGAACAGACCGCCCGCGCCGTTCTTCGCGTCGAATTGTACACTGCAGAAGCGGTCGGGCGCGCGGATGCGGCCGCCGAGCGCTTTGGCGTCGATTTTGATGACCCACATCTCGGCGAGTTCGGTGTGGCTGAACTCATAGGGCTCGTGGCTGCGTTCGAGGAAGAAGCCGCCGGGTCGGCAGCGGATCTCCTTTCCTCCCTGCGCGAAGACGACTTCGGTACGCGTCGGCACGGTCACCAGGAATTGCTCCTCCCGCTCGGCGCTCAGATGATGCCGCGACCGCCGATACATGAGGCCGGCCGAAATGTTGTGCGACAGCGAAAAATCGCCGATCTGCCAGATGGAGAGATCGCCGCTGAAACGGTCCGGCTCGGCGAATTGAAGGTCGAGGGGAAAATAGGTCGCGGCGATCGCCTCGTGCCAACAACGGCTTCGGTAAGACGGGTCCATCGTGCTGGTCGTGATGGTGGTCTTCATCATGCTTCCGGCTCCTCGAGCCTTATGCGTCATGCCGTTTCACGAATGTCTCGTCTGCGAGGTGCACGAGAAATCAAACTAGCGTTCACTGAAAGCAAAGACCATGCCGCAAGTCCGCTCTAAGGTGCAAGCGCATTATACCGACGCCCGCGATCCGTCATCCGGTCGCGGCAGTTCGAATATTCGGCATACGAGCGAGAAGGCCGTCGCCGCACGGCCTTGTATACCAGTCGCGTTTGGGTGGGCGGCGCCCAGATTGGTACAACGTAGAGCAAAGGAGAAGCAGATGAGATACGCAGCCTCGATAGTCGCAACGGCCGTTGCGATGGCGGCCCTCGCCCATGGCGGAATAGCCCACGCCGCCGACAAATGGTGGCCGGCGAAAATCTACAATCTCGATTCCGGATCGGCGAAAGAGTCGGAATATTCGCCGCTCGAAAAAGCCGCCAAGCCCTGGAATATCTGCGTGCTGTTTCCTCATATGAAGGACACTTTCTGGGTCGCCGCCGACTATGGCGTGGTCGAAGAAGCCAGGCGGATGGGCGTGAACATGACGCTCTACGAGGCCGGCGGCTATGAGAACCTGCCCAAGCAATTGGCGCAGTTCGACGATTGCATGGCCGGCAATTTCGACGCGATCATCGTCGGGCCAATTTCGGAGGCCGGGCTCGACAAGAAGATTAAGGAAGGCGTGGCGGCGGGCAAAGCGATCATCTCGACCGTCAATCCAGTCTCCAAATCGAATGTGACTTCGAAGATGACGGTCGATTTCGACACGATGGGCGAACAGACCGGCGTCTATCTGGTGAACTATCTCAAGAACAAAACCGCCAAGGTCGCGACCTTCCCGGGCCCTGCGGGCTCCGGCTGGGCCGAAGACTTCCTCAAAGGCTTCAAGAAGGCGGTCGACGGCAAAAGCAACGTCACCATGCTTGGCGACAAATTCGGCGATTCAGGCGTCGCGGTGCAGCTCGGCCTGATCCAGAACGCGCTCCAGGCCTATCCCGACATGAACGTCATCTGGGGATGCGCGCCGGCGGCGGAAGCCGCAGTCGGGGCGGCGGCCCAGGCCGGACGCAAGGACACTCTGATCATGTCGTCCTATGAGAACCAGGCGATGCTCGATTCCCTGAAGAAGGGCGAGATTTTGGGCTTTGCCACGCAATACCCGGTTCTGCAGGGCCGCATCGCGATCGACACCGCCGTGCGCGTGCTCGAAAAGCAGCCCTACGTGAAGAGCGCCAAGGCGATTCCGGATATGATCGGCAAGGACAATATGGATAAGATCAATCTCGGCCTTGTCCTGGCGCCGGCGGACTTCAAGGCGGTCTTCTCCGTCAAAGCTGCGCTGTGAATGCCTGATCCAGACCAACATCGACGGGATCGTCATGATGGAGAGCAGCCTGGCTGAGACCTCGCGGGCCGCACAAGCGGCCCGCGAGGATCTTCTTCTCGAAATGATCGGAATCTCCAAGCGCTTCCCTGGCGTGTTGGCACTGGACGACGTCGATTTCGACCTCCGGGCCGGCGAGGTCCACGTGCTGTTCGGCGAGAACGGCGCCGGCAAATCGACCTTGATCAACATCATCGCTGGCGCCTTCGCTCCCGACGCCGGCGAGTTCAAGTTCCGCGGCCGCAGTCTCGTTCGCCTCAAGCCTCACGCGGCGAGGATGATGGGGATCAGTCCGGTGTTCCAGGAATTCAGCCTGGTGCCGGAGCTGACGGTCGAGGAGAATCTTTTCCTTGGTCGGGAGCTCGGCGCCGGCGGCTTCCTCAATCATGCGGCGATGCGCGCCAGGGCGCGCTCGGTAATCAACGAGCTCGGTTTCGACATCCTGCCCGACCAAAAGGTCGGCGCGCTGTCGCGCGCCCATCAGCAGATGGTCGAGATCGCCAAGGCGTTCCTCACCGAGGTGCGCCTGCTCATTCTTGATGAGCCGACCGCCTCTCTCACCGAAGCCGAGACGCAGAACCTGTTCGCGCTGGTCGGCAGGCTCAAGAGCGCCGGTGTCGGCATCATCTACGTGTCGCACCGCATCCAGGAATTCCAGAAGATCGGCGACCGCATCACTGTGCTCCGCGATGGACGCAAAATCGCCACCGTCAAGTCGGGAGACGTCTCCGAAAGCGAACTCGTCGAACTGATGACCGGGCGCAAGGTCGGCGTGCTGTTTCCTTCCATCGTTCATCGGCCGGCCGAAAAACTCCTTGAGGTCGAGGACGTCACGCTTGCCGATCTTTCGGCAAGGAATGTGAGCTTTTATGCACGCGCCGGCGAAATCACCGGTATTGCGGGCCTTGTCGGCTGCGGCAAATCGGAGATCGTGCGTGCCGTCTATGGACTGGAGGCGGTCGCCTCGGGCAGCATCCGCGTAAGGAATGAGGATATCGCGGCGCGGCCCACTCCCATCGACATGCTGCGGCGCGGGGTCTGCTACTTTCCCTCCGACCGCGTCGCCGAGGGACTGGCGCTCGGACGGCCCGTCCGCGAGAACGCCTCGATGGCGGCGCTCGATCTGCCGACATTCTCGAAGGCGCGCGTCTTGCGGCGGGCGAGCGAGCGACGCGCCATTCAGAGCATCATTGACAAACTGAAGCTGCGCCCGCCCCAGATCGAACGGACGGTCGCCAAGCTGTCCGGCGGAAACCGTCAAAAGGTGTTGCTCGCACGCGGTATGACCCGAGACATTTCGGTCTTCCTGTTCGACGAGCCGACGGTCGGCATCGATGTCGGCGCCAAAATCGAGGTCTATGAATTAATGAAATCATTGGTGGCGGAGGGCGCGGCCATCGTCCTGGTGTCCTCCGAGCTACCCGAGGTGATGAACTTGTCGAATCGACTCTACGTGATGCATCGCTCGCAGATGGTGGCCGAACTTTCCGGGGCCGATATCAACGAGACCGAAATATTCTCGCATTTCTTCCGGGAAAAGCGGCTTGAAGACGGGCCCGCGCCCCTGAGCAGCGCGATGGCAACATGATGACGAGTAGCACGGACCACCGCGGCGCGGCACCGAATGTCGCCCTCGATAAATTCTACCGTCTCTACGGCGCGATCGGTTTCCTGCCGATCATGCTAGTGGGGCTCATCGTGCTGTTCGCGATCTTCGTGCCGCATTTCCTCGTCTTGCCGAACGTTCTGAATGTTCTGCGCAGTTCGTCCTATCTGGTAATTCTTGCTGTCGGCCAGATGCTCGTTCTCATGGTGGGCGGCTTCGATCTGTCCGTCGGCGCGGTCGTGGCTCTGACCAGCGTGTCGAGCGCGCTGGTCATGGCCGGCCTCAAGGAACAGATGGCCGATCATCCGGCCCTCATCATCCTCGCCGGCGTGCTCACGGGGCTCGGTTGCGGCTTTCTTGTCGGCCTGGTCAATGGCCTGTGCGTGGCCTTCCTGAGCGTTTCGCCTTTCATGGTGAGCCTCGGCACGGCCTCGATCGCGACCGGCTCCGCTTTGCTGCTGACCAACGGCATCCCGGTCTACGGCATGCCGGTCGGCTATGTCGACGGCTTCGGACGCGGGCTCTGGCTCAAGCTGCCAAGCGCCGTTTATCTCGCGATCGCCATCGTCGCCGTCGTCTTCGTCTTGCAGAATTTCACGCGCATGGGTCGCTACATCGTCGCCATCGGCGGAAATCTGCAGGCCGCCATTGTCTCAGGCGTTCCGACGCGTTTCTATCTGACGGCGACCTATGTGCTTTGCTCGGTTTTCGCTTCGATCAGTGGTCTTGCGCTGACCGCACAAATTGGTTCGGGCCAGGCCGCGATCAATTCGCAGCTCACGCTCGAAAGCATCGCCGCCGCGGTGATCGCCGGGGTGAGCCTGAAAGGCGGCGTGGGCAAGGTCGAGATGGTCGCTCTCGGCGCCCTGTTCCTGCTCATTCTCACCAATGCGATGGACCTGCTCACGATCGACCCGCGCATTCAGACGATCTTCCTTGGCGTCATCGTCGTCCTCGCGGTCGCACTCGACGAGCTTTCGACGCGGAGGACGAAGCGTGTCTGACGTCGACGTCGCGCTGCGCGCACGAGAAACGGGAGCCGCCGGGGGTCTGTGGCGAAGCCTGCTGGCGGTTCTGCTGCCGATCCTGATCGTGGCGATGGAGCTTGGCGTCTATCTTATCGAGCCGCGCGTCCTGTCGATCGGCAACCTGCGCAACATCCTTATTCAGTCGAGTTATCTGGTGCTGTTTGCCTCGGCGCAGATGGTGGTGATCCTGACGCGCGGTTTCGATCTGTCGCTCGGCGCCAGCGTCTCGGCGATCAGCGTCGCTAGCGCTTTGGTTATGACCGGCCTCGATGCTGGGGACGTCGCGCCCTGGATCGTCGTATTGGCGGGACTGGTTACCGGACTCGGGCTGGGCTTTCTCGTCGGGCTATTCAACGGCGGGATCATATCCTGGCTCGGCATCAATCCCTTCGTGGTGACCTTGGGCAGCCTCAACATCTGCCTTGGCCTCGCCACCACGATTTCGGGCGGCCGGCCGGTGTTCAACGTCCCCGACCCTTTCAGTTCGCTCCTCTACAACGGCAAGCTCATCCCCGGCGTTCCCGTCCCGGTAGTGTTGGCGGCGGCGGCTTGCGTGCTTCTGTATTTCCTTCTCGATCGCACGGTGTTCGGCAGAGCCCTCTATTTGATCGGCAATAATCCGCGCGCGGCGCTGCTGGCCGGCCTTCCGAGCCGGCGATATCTGCTCTTCGCTTACATTCTCGGCGCTCTACTTGCGGCTTTCGGCGCCCTCATGCTGACGGCACGCACGGGCTCTGGCGAGCCTAATCTCGGCGGTAGCTTGATGCTGGAGAGCATCGCGGCAGCGGTGATCGGCGGGGTGAGCCTGCAAGGCGGCGTCGGCGGCGTTTTCCCGGTCATTCTTGGCTCGCTGTTCATCACCATGATGTCGAACGCGATGAACCTGCTGCGGATCGACGGCTATATCCAGCAGATTCTTCTTGGCGTCGTCATCATCGCGGCGATCTTTCTCGATCGCATTCGTTCGACGCGCGCTTAAGGGCACGACGATGGAGAAAGACCGCGCGTCTCAAGAGCCGTTCGTCGCCGGGCGTCTCGGCCTCAATGTTCAACCCGTTCGCGCCCCGCGCGGCGATATTCGACGAGGCGTCGAACAAAGGATTTCGCTTCATGCCCGCCGCAGATGAGCGTCTCCACATCGCAACGTCGCTGAGCGACGCCTTGGCGGCGCTTGCCGACCGTGGACGTTCGGGCGCGCCGCTCGCCGGAGCGACCTGGATCATGCGGGCGCCCCTCAGGGAAGAACGGCAAGATTGGTCCTATGTCGCGATTTCGAAGATCGAGGAATTGCGCCGTGTCGACATTCTCGATTCGGAGATCAGCATCGGATCTTGCGTCACGCACGCCGAACTAGCGCTTTCCCTTGCGCCCTTGCCCGAATGCTGGGCGCTGGCGCAGGCCGCCGCGCGATCGGCCAATCCGGCGATCCGCTGCGTCGCCACGGTGGGAGGAAACCTTTGCGCCTCCACTTTCGCCGCGGCCGATCTCATCCCTGCCCTGATATGCCTGGAGGCGGAGGTCGAGCTTGCAACGCCGAAGGAGTCCGAACGCGTGTCGATGGAGCGTTTTCTCGAGGTTCGGACCAACCTTGAACCTGGGCGCATCATCCGTCGGGTGTTTGTTCCGCGTAACGCCTGCCGCCGCTCAGCTCACATGCGGCTGCCTTTGCGCAGGGCGGGCGATTACCCCGTGGCCATTGTCAGTGTCGCCGCCGCATTGGGACGAGACGGTCTTGTCGCCAGCGCCAGGGTGGCGGTGGGTTCGGTTGAGCCCGCAGCCCGCCGATGGAAGCGGCTCGAAGCGGATTTGATTGGCCGCCCCCTCGATTCCGGATGGGCCGCCGGCAAGGCCGAGAGTTATGGCGAAGACTTTCGCGGCCGCGATGGCGTCGAGGCCCCCGGGTGGTATCGCGTGAAAGTGCTTCCGATTCTCGTGCGCCGGGCCGTCGACGCTATCCGGGAGCAACATTGACGCCTCGATGCGGCGCGAACAGGAGGATGCGATGGTCAAGGTCACGATCAACTGCGACATGGGCGAGGCGTTCGGCATCTACAGGTTCGGCGATGACGAGGCCTGCATGCCGTTCATCACTCACGCCAATGTCGCCTGTGGCTTTCATGCGTCGGACCCGGTCGTCATGCGCGAGACGGTGCGCGCGGCCAAGCGCCACGGCGTCGCCATCGGCGCTCACCCTGGCCTGCCGGATCGCGAAGGGTTCGGTCGCCGCGACATGAAGCTGAGCCGCGACGAAGTGTCGGCGCTCGTGCTCTATCAAACTGGCGCGCTTCAGGCTTTTGCCGCGGCGGAGGGCGTCGCCCTCGCCCATATCAAGCCTCACGGCGCACTCTTCGGCATGGCCCAGCGCGAAGAAGCCATCGCGGAAGGCATCGCCGACGCCGCACTCGCCACGGCGCTGCCGGTGATCGCCTATTCCGACTGCGCGATGTCGGAGGTGTTCACCCGGCGCGGAATCGCCTTCTCGTGCGAATTTTACGCGGATCTCGACTACGACGATGATGGCCGCCAAATCATCGCCAAGCAGCACCGCGCGGTCTCCGCCGCCGAAGTCGCGGCGAAAGTGAAGCGGGCGGTGGACGAAGGATTGACGCGTTCGGTCAGCGGCAAGGACGTACCGGTCGTCGCCCAATCGATCTGCGTGCACAGCGACACGCCGAACGCTGTCGAGGTTGCAAAAGCCGTTCACCAGACGCTTTCGCGCCAGCTCTTCGCTAGCGACCAGGTTCTCGCCGTCCCGACCCGGAAGTGATGCTCCCGGCTGACGAACTGCAGGAAGGAGATATTGCCAATGCTTTTGCCGCTCAAGATCAATGGCGAAGATCGGTTCTCGCTCAGCGATCCGTTGACGCCGCTGGTCGACGTTCTGCGCGATGAATTCTTTCTGACCGGAGCGAAAGTCGTGTGTCGCGAAGGCTTTTGCGGGGCCTGCACTATCTTGCTTGACGGACAACCCGCCGTGTCGTGCCTCGTGCCGGTGGGACTTGCGGTGGGTTGCAAGATCATGACGGTCGAATCCTTGGCGCGGGATGGCGTCTCGTCGCCGTTGCAGCGCGCGATGGAGGAATACGACGCGGTGCAATGCGGCATGTGCTTTCCCGGCATGCTGATGACGCTAACCGGCTTTTTGGCGCAAGCGAGAAATCCGAGTCGCGAGGACATCAAGGAGGCGCTGGTCGGAAATGTCTGCCGCTGCACTGGCTATGAACGCATCGTCGATGCCGCTCTGTCCGCGGCGCGAGCCGCCGTTGTCGAAGGACGATAGACCGATGCTGGAACCGTCCAACGCCGTGATGAATTTTCCCAGACGCGACGCCTGCGACAAACTCAGGGGCTACACGCGTTACACCGTCGACCGCGGGCGTCCAGGGATGCTCCACGCCGCCCTGCTGCGCGCCAGTACGCCATCCGCGAGGATCGTGCGCATCGACGCGTCCGAAGCCCGAAAGATGCCGGGCGTCCGTGCGATCGTCAGCGCCGTGGATGCCCCCGGGCGCCATGGAATCGGCATTGCGGACCATCCGCTGTTCGCGACTGGCTGTATCCGCTACGACGGCGAGCCGATCGCGGCGGTGGCCGCAGAGACTTTGGCGCAGGCCCGCGCCGCGGCGGCGGCAATTATCGTGGAGCTCGAGCCTTTGCCAGCGGCCATATCGATGGCCGACGCCCTGGCGCCGGACGCGCCCCTGGTGCATCCCGACTGGCGCGGTTACGAAGTGCTCCTGGAAGGCGGCGCGCGCGCGGGCAATGTAGCCTGGGAGGCGACGGTCGTGCGCGGCGACGTCGACGCCGCGTTCGCGCGCGGCGATGTTGCGATCGTCGAAAGCGTCTTTCGGGTCGGGCGGCAAAACCACGTGTCCTTTGAGCCGCGCGCGGTGATCGCCTCCTACGAAGATGGGCGGTTCCATATCGAAACGTCGACTCAGGTGCCCTGGTCGGTCCGCAATGCGACGGCGCGGCTGTTGAATGTGCCGCCCTCGCGCATCCGGGTCACCGTTCCGGCGGTCGGCGGAGGATTTGGTTTGAAATTCGATTGCGCACTCGAACCTTTCGCGGCGCTCCTGGCGCGCGCGGCGGAAAGGCCGGTTCGGCTTGTGAACTCCCGGCAGGAGGAGATGCTCACCTGTCTGTGTCGGGAGAACGCCGAGATCCGGATCCGATCCGCCGTCACCAAACAGGGCGAGATCGTCGGCCGGGAAGCTGTGGTGCTGATGGATTGCGGTGCTTATGGCGGCGAACAGATATTCCTGACGACGATGACGGCGCATACTTTGGGCGGCAATTATCGGCTCGGCGCGGTGCGGATTGCGAGCCGCGCAATCTACACCAATACGGCGCCCAATGGCGCGTTTCGCGCGTGCAACGGCGTTTACAACACCTTCGCCCTTGAGCGGCATACCGACGAAATCTGCGCGGCGATCGGCATCCATCCCCTTGCGTTTCGACGACGGGCCGTCCTCGGCGACGGAGACTTTGGTTCGACCGGCCAGGTGTTTGAAGGCGACGTTCTCGGCCCGATGCTCGATCGCATGGCCGAATTGCGCGCGGCGAAGCCGTCGAAAAAACCGATGGCGGGGACGCGGCTCTATGGCCGCGCGACGACGGTTGGGACTTGGTTCGTCTTCGTCGGACCTTCCGCAGCGACTATCAATCTCAACGCGGATGGCAGCGCAACGCTCGTCACGTCGGGCGTTGAGATTGGATCCGGCTCGATGATGCAGGCGCTGCCTCAAATGGTCGCCAATGTGCTGGGGCTTCGTCCCGAAGACGTGATCGTGCGCGCGGCCGACACGGATGCCGGGGGCTATGACGTCGGCGTCGGGGGCGGAAGAACCACGGTGTCGCTCGGCGCCGCGAGCATGGCCGCATGCGTGGAAGTGCGCCGGAAGCTCCTGGAGGTCGCCTCGGAGATGCTGGAGGCGGCGCCCGACGATCTTGTTCTCGCCAACGGCCGCGTTGAAATCGTCGGCATCAGGGGATCGGGCGCGACGATCGCCGAGGTCGCCGAGCGCGCGCAACGTGTGGTGGGCCCGATATCGGGGAGCGGATCATTCACCGGACCGGGCGTCGCGGCGATGCCTGGTTGCGCGACCGGCCATTTCATCGAAGGCATTGATATTCCCGTCTTCGCCGTTCACGAATGCGAAGTCGCGGTGGATTCCGAGACGGGTCACGTCGAAGTGCTGAGTTACGTCGTCGTCCAGGATGTCGGCCGAGCGTTGAACCCTCGCGCCATCCATGGCCAGATACAGGGCGGCGTCGTGCAGGGATTGGGATACGCCCTGCATGAGGAGATTTCTATCGGCGCGAATGGCCGAATAAACCAAACAGGCTTCGAGACCTACAGAACGCCGCTGGCGCAGGACGTCGTGCCCGTGGAGATCAGCCTCTATGAAGGCGCGCCGTCGATCGGACCCTTGGGCGCCAAGGGCGCCGGCGAAGTTCCCATTCTCAACGTCGCGGCGGCGATTGCGTGCGCCGTGTCCAACGCCACCGGTCGACGAGTCCAGGAAATACCGCTGACGCCGCCGCATGTCCTGGCGCTGCTCTTGGGGGACAAGCCCGCTCTCGAACTGCCGCATATCTCGGCCTCGTGGCGGGACAATGTGCTTGCGGAGCCTTCACGTGTCGCCCGCGCTCCATGAACGTCGCGTTTGGGGCGTCGCACGCATTATCGGGATCGAAGAAGACACCGATCGGATTGGCCGCGAACTTTTGAGGAAAAGCCGCTTTCCACCGCGCGGATTGCCTTCGCAGCAGACCGTGACGTGGTACGAAAAGCCGGAGGCTTCCTTTGATACCTGCTCCTTGAGTTTCAGTTCACGGCTAGTCGGCCGGCAGCAAAAATCAGGAGCGCACCCGCGGCACCCTCCACGTAGCGGCGACGACGGTCGCTAAAGCTGCCTCTTCGAGCTATCGAAGAGACTACAAAGCCGACCGCGCTGTAGATGATGCCGCATAACGCGATGAAGATCGCTGAAAGAACTGCGGCTTGTAATGCAACGCCTTCGCCGGATGTCACGAAGTTGGGAAGTATGGCGAAGTAAACCATCAATCCCTTCGGATTCAGAAAGCTCGTCAAAAAGCCTCGCCTGACCAACGCGTTGTTAGGTGTTGCGGCAAGAGCCAGGCGCCCGGGACGCATCGCGGATCGGATGAGTTTGATGGCGAGATAAGCCAAATAAGCCACACCAACCCAGCGCAGTATCTCAAATAGCACCGGCGACGCGGCGACAACGGCAGCCACACCGAAAGCGGCAAGAAGGGCGTGCATCGCGTATCCGAGTAGCACGCCCAAGTTTGCGCGCATGGCGGCGGTTGCTCCCCCTGACAGCCCTTGTGATGCTACGAAGAGGATGTCGGGGCCAGGCGTGCAAACCAATGGCATCACCGTCGCGGCAAACACAAGCATCGTTCCAGGTTGCATGACCATCAAAAAAACCTCCCGATGCAAGGGCCCCGAATATGAAAATGAATTCTCATTCAATCGTGAGTTATCAAGAGGCCAAGTTTTCCACCCAATCCATTGGCGGAGGTTCCTCCCGCCGGCGCGCCTACTCCCCCGCACCTTCGAGCGCGGGCTCGTCCTTAGAACGATTGGCCAATGGTTCCGGCACCTCGCATCCCGTCGCGCAGCACCGGCCCGGCTGCTTCGAAGCGCGGCGACCCTCATCGAGGATGCCGCGGTCGAGCAGCTTCTCGACGAGGTCGGCCTTCTCCATCACGGGATAGTTGCGCCAAATCTCGCGCTTCATTGCTTCGGGCGAGCCACCGCCGTGGAGCGAGATCACCGAGTACCAACCCGCTTGATGTGAGACGGTGAGATCCTCGATGAAGCGCGCGACTTCGGCCCGCTGCTCGGCCGGAATGTCCGGACGGCCACCCATGACGGCAGCCAGCGATGCACGCGTCTCTGGATTGTGATCCTCGTCCGGTCCCGGCAACGAGACGATGAGGCCGCCAGATACATAATGCGCCACACGGTGCATGTCGTAGATTTTGGTGGCGAGGAGCAGCTTGCCGATATTGGAGAACACCGCATCGGGCATTACCGAGCCTGCAGGGTCCTTGGTGCAGTAGACCGAGGATGCGACGCCGCAGGCGTAGAAGCTCTCGGTGATGGTGATCAGTTCGACCATCGCCTCGCGGATGTGCCCATGGCGTTCCGTATCGAGACCGTTGGCCTCGATCATGAGCGCACCCGCGCCGATCAGGAGGTCGCCGAAACCCGCGCGAGCACCGATGCAGGAATGCCGATGATGCGTCGCGTAGGACGTGGTCAGGAAACCGCCCTCTTCCGTTTCGCCGGCCAGGAAAACCCGGTCGTGCGGGACGAACACATCGTCGAAGATCACGACGCCGACCGACTGGCCATATTTGGCCGAGAACTTGGCGGAAGCCTCACCGGGACGGCCGGCGGGACGCGCGACGATGGTTACGCCGGGAGCGTCAACGGGGACCGCGCAGCATACCGCGAAATCCCTATCCTCCGGAACGTGAGTTCGGCAGGGCATCACCAGGAACTCATGCATGTAGGGCGCGCCGGTGACGATCGCCTTGGTGCCTCGGATGACGATGCCGTCCGGCCTGCGCTCCTTGATGTGCAGGTAGACATCCGGGTTGACCTGCTGGCCCGGCCGCTTGGAGCGGTCGCCCTTCGCGTCGGTCATCGCCACGCCCAGCGCAAGGTCGCGGTCCTGAACGTCGTGGAGATAGCCAAGAAAGCGCTGGCTGTAGTCGGTGCCGTGATGATCGTCGGTCAGCTTGGTGGACTGGAACAGACCGTTCAGCGCGTCGTGCGTCAGATAACGCTGCGCGCAGCCGGACGTCCTGCAGACCAGACGTACTGCCTCCAGCTTGTAGAGCAGGTCCGTCGAATTCTCGTTGATGTGGAGCATGCGATTGACGGTCTTGCCCGACGTGCCCTGGCGCGCCGTCATGATCGGCAGGTGCTGCTTCTGATGCGCGAAATCGTAAGTCACGCCGACACCGGCCACACCCGGAGCGAGGAGCGGTTCGTCCGCGACGCTTTCGATGGCCCTGCCGTTCACGAAAACGCGAGGCTTGTAGGCGCGCAACGAATCCCGATAGTCAGCGGCCGTCATCAGCATGATATATCTCCGTAGCGCTTGTTCATTTTTTCGAACAGTGTTAGAATTTAGCCAAGCTGGAATTGTTGTCAACCGCGAAAGGCGACGGATGGCGGAAAAGCGGCGAGCGGGGCGGCAACAGGCGGTCAGCGAACACAAGCGGGAGCTGATCCTGGACGCGGCGCGGGAAGTGTTCGTGGCCGAGGGCCTCGAAGGCGCGAGCCTGCGCGCGATCGCAACGCGAGCTGGATATACGCCGGCGGCGCTCTATTTCCATTTCGACTCGAAGGAAGCGATCTACGCCGAGGTGCTGCGCGACTCCCTCGCCTCCTTGGGCGGCACCATCGATGAGGCCGTCGCGAAGACGCGTGGTCCGAAACAGAAGCTTCGCGCCGCCGCGATGGCCTTCTTCCGGTACTATGCGGAGAACCCCCGCGATTTGGATCTCGGCTTCTACCTGTTCCGCGGTGGCATGAAGCCGGCCGGGCTGGGACCCGCCCGCGACGAGGAATTGAACGCGGCACTGGAGGCCGCGCTACATCCGATCGCAGAGGCCGCGGAGGCTCTCGGCGCATCGCGGCAGAAGGCCAACATGCTAATGGTGGACTGCTTCGCACACGCGACCGGTCTGCTCCTGCTGCTGCACACCGGCCGCATTCGGATGTTCGGCGCGTCTGCTCCCGAACTGATGGAAGAATACGTGCGCGGCAGGATCTTGCAACTCAACAAGGAGTGACGCCATGCTTACGGTCGTCCCGACGAAGTCGCTGCTCCTCATCGTCGACTTCCAATCCCGCCTGATGCCGTCGATCGATCAGGGTACGGCCGCCGTGAAGAACGCAAAGCGGCTTATCGACATGGCCAAACTGATCGACGTGCCGATCGTGTTCACCGAGCAGAACGCGAAGGGTCTCGGTGCGACGCTGGATGATCTGCCGATCAACGCCGGACGGATAATGCACAAGATGACGTTCGATGCCGTCCGCGAGCCGGACTTCCTCAAAGCGATTCCGGCGGGCCGGCACATCGTGGTTGCCGGCTGCGAGGCCCATGTGTGCGTGCTGCAGACCGTTCTCGGTTTGCTAGACGCGGGACGGAAGGTTTACGTCGTACGGGACGCTCTCGGCTCGCGTCAACCGGAGAGCAAGGAGACCGCAATTCGCCGCATGGAGAGGCACGGCGCCGAGATCGTCACGACCGAGATGGTCGTGTTCGAATGGCTCGAAAGCGCCGAGCATCCGCGCTTCCGCGATGCGATCGCTCTGATTAAGTGAACGTACTTTCGAAGATTGACAACATGGAGTCTCGTAGACTGGCGTAGTACGCTGCAGTAGGCGGCAGCCGCCAAAGGAAGGCGGCAACGCGCCCAACTACGCCAGTTCGCGGAATTTGAAATGGGAATGGCGCCGTGACGCAGACGCCTGATTGATCTGGGCGTAACTTATGCGGATTCGTTCGATGTGATGGCCTGACCGGAAAACAAATCGCGCGTACCCAATACGTTGTAACCAATTGCCTGATAGCCAACGCGGCGTTTCGCAGCCATGCGGGCGAGAACCGGCACTCTCATGTCGGCATAATCGTAAATGATCACCTCGCGCTTGGCGTCGTTGAGACGGTGCAGCCGGCCGGCATACTGGGCGAGCGTGCCTTTCCAGGCAATCGGCATGGTCAGAAAAAGGGTATCGAGGCGGGAATCATCGAAACCCTCTCCAAGATAGCGTCCGGTCGCGACGATGACACGCTCCTCGGCTTGAGGAATTGCCGCGAGACGAGCGGCGATGTCGCGGCGCTGCTTCTCGCTTTGCCCGCCGCGCAAAACGATCACATGCTTTGCGAAACGCTCAAGACGCTTTGCGATAATCTCCAAATGGGCGGTGCGCTCGGTTATTACAACGGGTGAGCGGCCCACTTCCAGCGCACATAAGACATCATCGAATATCAGATCATTGCGCGCTTCATCATAGACCAATTCCTTGAACACATTCTGGATAGAAGAAACGGAATTGTCCAATGTCGCTTGGATCTGGAAGCTGGTATCTCTGATCCGCACCACGTGATCGAACGGGCGCTTGGCTGCCTCGGATCGTGCATCCACGCGATGGCGGACGGGACCACATTGCATAACGATGATCGGGTGATGTCCGTCTTTTCGCGTAATCGTTGCTGACAGGCCGAGGATGTAGCGGGCCTTGCTGCGGCGCGCGACCAGTTCAAAGCTTACCGCCGACAGATGGTGGCATTCGTCGACCACAAGATGCCCATAATTTCCGACGATATCATCAACTTCTCCCTTGCGAACCAGGCTCTGGATCAGGGCAACGTCAACCTGACCTTTCGGTTTGCGACGACCGCCGCCGATCATACCGATCGCGTCACGCGGCATATTCGAGAACGCTGTGAGCCTCTCGATCCATTGATCCACGAGCTGACGGCGATGAACGAGGACCAATGTATTCCGTCCGCGTTCGGCCATCATCCGGATGGCTAAGATCGTCTTGCCGAACGCCGTCGTCGCCGCGAGCACGCCCGTATCGTGCGGCAACAGGACTGTGATCGCGGCTTCCTGATCGGGGCGCAGTGCGCCGGCGAAGGCAAGTGGGATCGCCTCACCGGAAAAACGACAATCTTCGATAGCTACTGCAATTCCAAGTGACGCAAGCAGATCGAGGACGGCGTCGAAGCATCCGCGAGGCAGCGCAACGTGATGGCTGGTCAACTCTGCGCAAGAGACGATCCGAGGCTTGTCATGGGTCGATCTGCGCATTGCTTGAGTGGCGTAAATTCGGGATTCTGGAACGCAGCAAGGCGAATAAGGCGCGCGATCAACGACGATGGCAGCGCGTGACGTGGGATGTAGATCTGGTCCGCCTGTACAACAGTGATCGAATCTGGCAGCGGCTCCCGGATTGCTGGCGGCTTCTGTCGCCGCGACGGCGGGGCAAGCCACGGTTCTTCGTCTTCGTCGACCAGAGGAATACGCACGCCGAGAATTTTTCCAGATGAACTTGCTTCCTCGACCAGTTGTTCCACCTTCGCTCGCTGCATGGTTTCAATCACCGAAAGGAAGGCCCACTGATCCGGATACGGCGAACAATGCTCGTCGATGAACTCGCTGTTGCCGGAACTTCGCGCGAGCCCCTGAAGCGGCAAGGCAATCAGGTTGCCGAACCCACCTGCTGGCATTGAATCCTGGCTCGGAAAAAACCGATCGTAGGATCCGAATCCGATATCGGGGACGCGTTCCATCGTATCGGTAATCAGGAATGCCCCAAGACGGCGCGCCGTTGCGGCTGGAATCGGCTCCTCGAAGAAGATCCAGGCATGAGCACCGTTTCCGGATCTCGACCGCTCAATGGCAACCGGTATTCCATGACGCACGCAGGCGTCCCTAAAAGCAAAGGCATCTCTTTGCCATTCCCCTTCATCGAAATCCGCGGCGAGAAACGAACAGGTATTATCCGCAAGCATCGGATAGACGCCCATCACGAACGGGGCGCCGTTCGCATCGGTCCCACGCAGATGACGTTCGATTGACAGGTCATCGACGGCTGGGAATGCCTGGTTTGGACATACCGAACATTTGACTTTCGGTTTTTCGCAAATCCCGCGCTGCCATTCATTCGCACAGGCAGGTGCGTAGCCGCTCCGCCCCGTCGTGCGGTTCTCCCAACGGATGGGGAAGACATCTGGGCGGCCACGGAAAACCCGGCGAAACAGAGCAATCTTCTTTTCGATTGGCGAATGCCGGTCCGTGGGATCGCCAGTTCTTCCCGAAGGGACCACCTTGACAGCCGCGGTCCTCTCATTCTGCACTGATCGCAACGCGTTGATCTTGGCTACGATCTCCGCGCGCTCACGCTCCAGCGCAGTAAGCCGGGCCGTGAGTTCAGAAATTCTGGCATCCGGTTGCGTCATCGAGAAGATTGGCATGCATCGGAACAACAATCCTGAATGTAGCGTTTTAACTCACAGATCGCTAATCGCCGTTGGCAGGGTAGCTAGGCGCAACGCCGGAAAGGAGTTGCCAGTCCATACAAAATTTTGTATAATTAATCGTAATGGTCGATCCCAAACCCGTCGAGTTCCGAGGCAGCGCACTCGAAGATTTGCGCGCGTTTCCGGAGGCGGCCCGGCGTCAGGCGGGGTATCAGCTCGACCAAATCCAGCATGGGCGCGAGCCCGACGACTGGAAGCCCATGAACACGGTCGGCCGAGGGGTGCGGGAAATTCGGATTCGCGATGCCGCGGGAGCATTCAGAGTGCTGTATGTGGCGAAGTTCGATGATGCGGTTTACGTGCTGCATTGTTTCCAAAAGAAGACCCAGAAAACGAGCAAAGCGGATCTGAACCTGACCGCGCAGCGTTACCGGGATTTATTAAAGGAGCTAGGTCAATGAGCAAGAAACGCTTCGCCAATGTGTGGGATGCAATTGAGGATACACCTGCGCAGGCTGAGAACATGAAGTTCCGTTCGGCGTTGATCATGGCTTTGAAGGATCATATCGCCCGAACAGGGCTCAGCCAATCGGAGGCCGCCAAATTGCTTGGCGTTACGCAGCCACGTATTTCCGATCTCATGCGCGGCAAGATCGAACTGTTTGGCCTCGATACCTTGGTCAATATGATCGGGGCCGCCGGCTTGCATGTTGAGATGCGGATCTCGAACGCCGCCTGATCGGCAGCCAGCCTCTGCTCCGTTCGCCGCGCATGGGGGATCGACCTACCTACCCGACTTTGCGTTCTGAATTCGCTCCCTTGAGGCGAAGCTGGCCTACCTTGAACAACAACAGCGATCCGCGCTTCTTTTCAGGCTCCGCCGGGGCTTTTGAGAACACCCATCCTGCAATCATTCGGGAGCGTTTAAGCGCGGGGCTTGGCGTAGCACGCCCTGACAAGCGGCAGCGTCCGAATATACGACGAAACCGAAATTCGTTTCGCCGCAGAACGCTCGTCAGCAACGCGGTACTTCATTTGGTACGACATGACGGACGGAGGTACGGCTTAAGTGCTGACTACGCTTCGTTTTTCGAGAAGTCCCGTTCCAAACCATCATGGGGGCGACGGAAAAGCGGTGGTCTAACATGCACACTGCCGTGTGATACTCTCACTATGACTTCACCGGCTTCGATAGCGTCGAACAAGCGATTAGTAGGCCGATCAAAGTCAGAGGCAATTGGTGCCACGCTTTGCCCGCGCCCAGGCTCGCAGTGGTCCGGTCGTAGCTTCGGCGACAGCAGGGTGAGAGAACCTGCGTACGCCGGGACGACGCCGCGATCCACCGTCGTGACAAAGATAGAGCCCTCAGACCCAACCACCGTCGATGACATATTGCTGGTTGGTGCAGGCGCTGGCTTCGTCGGAAGCGAAGAACAGCGTGGCCCGCGCGATTTCGTCGGGCATCAGGCGGCGCTTCAGGCATTGCCGCTGCATCAACTCCTTCTCGCTTTCCGGATTGAGCCAGAGATCGAGCTGCCGCTGCGTCATGATCCAGCCCGGCGCGATGGCGTTGACCCGGATGTTGTAGGGACCGAAATCGCGCGCCAGCGACCGGGTGAGCCCGAGTACGCCGGACTTCGCCGCCGTGTAGGCCGCCATACCGCCCTGCCCGACCATCCACGAGGTCGAACCGAAATTGACGATCGAGCCGGCCTTCGCCTCGATCATGTCGGGGAGCACGGCTTGCGCCGCGAAAAACTGGTGCTTCAGATTGACGGCAATCCGGTCGTCCCAATATTCCGGCGTCACCTCGAGCGTCGCATGGCGCTCATCATGCGCCGCATTGTTGATGAGAATCTGGACCCCCCCAAACACGCCGCGGATCTTGTCGATCGCGGAACGCAGCGCGGCGATGTCAGTGAGGTCGGCGGGCTCGAAATGAACCCGATGGCCCTGCGACGCCAGTTCTTTCACCAGCGCCTGGGACTCGATTTCCTTGATATCGATGAAGGCCGTGTTCGAACCCTGCGCTGCGAAGCGCCGGACGATAGCTTCGCCAATGCCGCTGCTACCACCGGTGACAAGCACGGTCTTGTTGGCGAGATCCGGATAAATCGCCCCAGTCGACTGAACAGCGGTCATGATTTTTTCACTCCCTGGCGGTGGCCCCTGCGCCGCCATCCTTACCACAGCGGCTGACTGAATACGTCAAAATGTGAGTTGCGCACCTCAATATCCGAAGATAGAGTTTAGACGGCATCAAAGTCAAAAAATGATCTCTGGGAGGCCAACATGAGGATACCCGGGCGGGCCGCGTTGGCGGCGGTCGGGCTGCTGCTGACGGCCGGGGCAGCCGCGGCGCAAACATCGGTCAAGTGGCTTCATCTTGAGGTCAACCCGAACCAGGTGAAAATCTGGGAGGAAGTCGCACGCGACTTCGAGGCCAAAAATCCCGGCGTCAAAATTGAGATGCAGTTCCTCGAGAACGAGGCTTACAAGGCCAAACTGCCAAGCATGCTGCAATCGAAAGATCGGCCTCACATCATTTACAGCTGGGCCGGTGGAGTTTTGAAATCGCAGATCGATGCCGGCGTGCTCGAGGACATCGCCGTACCGATATCGGGCTACAAGGACAATCTGGCGCCGGCCGCGGTCAATGCTTTCACCTTTGACGGCAAGATTTACGGCATCCCCTATGCGCAGTCGCAGGTCGGTTTTTTCTACAACAAGGAATTGATGGCGAAGGCCGGTATCGACGGCGCCGGGATCAAGACCTGGGACAATCTGCTCGATGCGGTCAAGAAGCTCAAGGCGGCCGGAGTAACACCGCTGATGGTCGGCGGCGCGGACAAATGGCCGATCCATTTCTACTGGACCAACCTTGCGGTCCGCGTCGGCGGCAAACCGGCATTCGAGGCGGCGCTGCGCGGCGAGAACGGCGGCTTCGAGGGCGAGACCTTCATCAAATCGGGGCAGCTGTTCAAGCAGTTGGTCGATCTTCAGCCGTTCCAAAATGGCTTCCTCGGCTTCAAGAATCCGCAGGCGGTCGGCGCCTTCGGCGACGGCAAGGCAGCGATGACACTGGCGATCAGCACCGCCTATCACCAGCAGCGCGCGCTTGCCGCCGATAAAAAGGGCCTCGGCGACGAAACCCTTGGCTGGTTCGACTTCCCGACGGTTTCCGGTGGAAATGGCGACCCGACCGACACGCTGGGCGGTATCAACGGCTGGCTGGTCACCAAGGGCGCGCCGAAACAGGCGGTCGAGTTCCTGAAATACTTCGTTTCGCTGGAGGTGCAGAAACGTCTCGCCGCCGGCAACTTTCTGATTCCGGTCTACAAGGGCGCAAGCGAAGGGCTTGCCAATCCGCTGATGCAAACCGTCGCGCAGAACCTGGCACGATCAAAATACCATCAAAATTTCTACGATCAGAGCCTCGGCCCCTCCGTTGGACGCGTGGTCAATGACGTCACCGCCGAAATCGCCGGCGGAAGCATGACGCCCGACGCAGCCGCCAAGGCGATCCAGGACGCCTACAGGCAGGGCAACTAAAGAAACAGGTTGCGGATTTCCTCAGCCCTGCGTCCGGCCGTGGCATGATGTTGGTTGCCAATCACAAGGCGATGGGAATATCCATGAGCGCGCTCACTGCCCATCGGCCGTTCGACTCCGGAAAGCTTGCAACGGCGCTGTTGTTCCTGCCGCCGGCGCTGTTGCTGTTCACGCTGTTCGTCATGACGCCGGTGGTCGAAGCCGCCTGGTACAGCGGCTTCAACTGGAACGGGTTCGGCAGCCCGAAGAACTGGATCGGCTTCGACAATTACCGCTTCGTGTTCGACAACCGCGCCTTCGGCCTCGCCTTCCGCAACAACATCCTGATCATCGTGGTGTCGCTGTCGATCCAGTTGCCGCTGGCGCTGTCGCTGGCGCTGATCCTGGCGGAGAAGTTTCGCGGCGCGGTGGCACTGCGCATGCTGTTCTTCATGCCCTATATCCTGGCTGAAATCGCCACCGGCCTGATCTTCAGCTTCGTCTATGACGGCGACTACGGCCTGCTCGCCGCGATCTTCAGGGCATTCGGCGCCCAGGCGCCGCATCTGCTCGCCAGCCCGCAGACCTCGATGCTGGCGATCCTGATCGTGATCGTGTGGAAGTATTTCGGTTTTCACATGATGCTGTTCATCGCCGCTTTGCAGGGCATGGACCGCAATTTGGTAGAAGCGGGACAAATCGATGGGGCGACGCGCTGGCAGAACCTGCGCTACATCGTGATTCCGCTGCTTTATCCCACCATTCGCCTCTCGGCATTCTTTGCCATCGTCGGCTCGCTGCAGCTGTTCGATCTGATCATGCCGCTGACGCGCGGCGGTCCGGCGGATTCCTCGCATACCATGGTGAGCTTTCTCTACACCTTCGGCGTAATGCGGATGCGCGTCGGCTTCGGCAGCGCGGTCGGCGTCATCCTGTTCTGCATCTGCGTCACCTTTGCCTTCACCTACAAACGCTGGTTCATGCGCGATGAGTGAGCAGGCAACATTTTCGGACCGGGGTTTCGACCTGGCCGCGCTGTACAAGATGCTGTTCCTGGCGGTCGTGGTGGTTTTCGTCGCGACGCCGCTGGTGGCGACCGTGCTGGGCGGCTTCAAATCGCTCGGCGAATTGCGCACCAATCCGTTCGGCCTGCCGCAGGTGTGGGAATGGGAGAATTACGGTGGCATTCTCATGTCGAAACGGTACTGGCAGCTGCTCGGCAATTCGCTGATCATTTCGACCATGACCGTGGTGCTGACGCTGATCGCCGCATCGATGGCCGCTTTCGTGTTCGCGCAAATCAAGTTTTTCGGCAGCGCCATGCTGATGAGCTATATCACCATGGGCCTGTTGTTTCCGGCCGCGACCGCCATCCTGCCTTTGTTCATCAAGGTGCGCGATCTCGGGTTGCTCGACTCCTATTTCGGCGTCGTGCTGCCGCAGGTGGCGTTTGCGCTGGCGATGAGCATCCTGTTGCTGCGGCGTTTCTTCAAGGACATTCCGTATGAACTTCTCGAAGCAGCCCGAATCGACGGCTGCAGCTATATCGAGTTTTTCCGCTATGTGACGCTGCCGCTGTCGCGCCCGATTCTCGCGACCGTCGGCACCGTCGTTTTCGTCAATAGCTGGAACTCGTATTTGATCCCGTTGATCATGCTGAACAGCGACGACCTCTATCCCTGGCCACTCGGCATCATGGTCTATCAGGGCGAATATTCGTCGGAATGGCACCTGATCCTGGCGTTCGTCACGCTGACGATCCTGCCGACCATCATCCTGTTTCTGTTCGCGCAAAAACACATCGTCGCCGGACTGACGGCGGGAGCGGTCAAGGGCTGAGCTTTCACACCAACCAAACTCAAACGGATCGAAGCGGAGTCTCCATGAGAAAAGTCGGCATCGGCGTCATCGGCTGCGGCGTCATCAGCAAGGCCTACCTGACGGCCATGAAGCAGTTTTCGAATATCGAACTGCGCGCGGTCGCCGATATGCGGTCGGCGGCGGCCGAGCAGCGCGCAAAAGAATTCGGCGTTCCCGGCATGCGGGTCGACCAGATGCTGAAACGCGATGACGTCGAAATCGTCGTCAACCTGACGGTGCCGCTGGCCCATACTGATGTCAGCCTCGCGGTTCTGAACGCCGGCAAGCATGTCCACTCGGAAAAGCCGCTCGGCGTCAATGTCGCCGAGGCGCGCAAGGTGATGGATCTCGCCGCCCAGAAAAATCTGCGCGTTGGCTGCGCGCCGGACACCTTCCTCGGCGGCGGGCACCAGACCGCGCGCAAGCTGATCGACGACGGGGCGATCGGCACGCCGGTCGGTGGCACCGCCTTCTTCATGTGCCCCGGCCACGAACGCTGGCATCCAGCGCCCGGCTTCTATTATCTTCGCGGCGGCGGCCCGATGCTCGACATGGGCCCCTATTACATCACCGACCTGGTTCAGCTGCTCGGTCCGATCGCCGCGGTGATGGGCGCGGCGACAAAACCTCGTCTGGAGCGGTTGATCACCAGCGAGCCCCTCAACGGCACGATGATTCCGGTGGAGGTCGCCACTCACGTTACCGGCACGCTCGAATTCGTCTCGGGTGCGGTGATTGCCATCACCATGAGTTTCGATGTGCCGAAGCACAGCCACCTGCCGATCGAAATCTACGGCACCGCCGGCAGCCTGCTGGTGCCCGATCCCAACCGTTTCGGCGGCGAGGTCAGCCTCGCCAAGACCGGCGGCGAATGGCAGCCACAACCCCATACCCACGGCAACACCGAAGGCGAATTCCGTTCCATCGGCGTCGCCGACATGGCGGCGGCCATTGTCGGCAACCGGCCGCACCGCGCCAGCGGCGCGTTGGCGCTGCATGTGCTGGAGGCCATGGAGGCGTTTCAGATATCATCGGACCAGGGACGCCGCATAAAACTCGAAACCACCGTCGAACGTCCGGCCATGATGCCGCCGGGACTTGCTACCGCCCAAATCAATTAAGCAAAGGATGCTGAAAATGCGCGAGGCGATGATCGTATGGGGCGGCTGGCCGGGACACGATCCGGATCTGTGCGCCTCGATGATACGAGGTTGGCTGAAAGCCGAAGGCTTCGGGGTCAGGATCGAAACCACGACCGAGGCCTTCCTCGATCCGGCCCTCAAGAACCTCTCGCTGATCATTCCGATCTACACCATGTCGAAGATCGAGAAGCCGGAGGCGCTGGCGCTGTGCGACGCGGTCAAGAGCGGCGTCGGCCTTGCCGGACATCATGGCGGCATGTGCGACGCGTTCCGCGACAGCGTCGACTATCAGTTCATGTGCGGCGGGCAATGGGTGGCCCATCCCGGCAACATCATCGACTACAAGGTAGACGTGACCAGGCCCGATGATCCCGTAATGGCCGGCATCGACAGTTTCGAACACCGTTCCGAGCAATATTACATGCATGTCGACCCCGCCATCGAGGTGCTGGCAACGACGACCTTCAACGCCGATCACGCAGCCTGGGTCGATGGCGTCGTGATGCCGGTGGTGTGGAAAAAACGTTTCGGCCAGGGGCGCGTATTCTATTCCTCGCTCGGGCATCGGGCCTATGAACTCGATGTCCCCGAAATCAGAACCCTGATGACCCGCGGCATGCTTTGGGCGGCGCGATGAGCGCGGATGGCGAGCGAATACCGGGCCGGAGGGCGACGCTTGAAGACGTCGCCCGCGAAGCCGGCGTGTCGCTGGCCACCGCCGACCGCGTCGTCAACCAGCGCGAGGGCGTGCGCGGGCAGACCATCGCCCGCGTCGAACTGGCGATCGCCAAGCTCGGTTACCGGGCCAATGCCGCCGCCATGCGGCTCGCCCGCAACGAGAGCTTCCGTTTCGCCTTCATCCTGCCCTCCAACGCCAACAGCTTCATGTCCAACCTGTCGGTGCAGGTCGAGCGCACCTCCGATTGGCTGGCAAGCCAGAACGGCTATATCGACGTCATGCATGTCGATGTGTTCGATCCGACTGCGCTCGCTTCGGCGCTTGAACGGCTTTCACCAAGCTATCATGGCGTTGCGACCGTCGCGCTCGACCATACCAGGGTCAGGGCTGCGATCGACGACCTCGTCGCGCGCGGCGTTCATGTCGTCACGCTGGTATCGGACGCCCCCTCCTCCCGACGGGCGCACTATGTCGGCGTCGACAATCCCGCCGCCGGCCGCACCGCGGCCTCGCTGATGGGACGCTTCCTCGGCGGCAGGAAAGGCAAGGTCGGGGTGATTGTCGGCTCGATGTCGCTGCGCGATCATGCAGAACGGCATTTCGGATTTTATCAGGTTCTGTCCGGCGAATATCCCAATCTGGTGGCGCTACCGGCGCGCGAGGGGCGCGACAACAGCCAACAGAATCGCGCGCTGACCTCGGCCATGCTCGGCGAACACTCCGATCTGATTGGCCTCTACAATGCAGGTGCCGGCAACGAGGGCATCGCAGGCGCGCTTGAAGCGTCGGGCCGAGCGCAGGGTATCGTCTGGATCGCGCATGAATTGACCGCCGATACCAAACGATTTCTGCTCGGCGGCGTGGTCGACGCCATCATCAATCAGGATCCCGGGCACGAAGCCCGCTCCGCGGCCAGAATTCTGCTTGCCCATTGCCTAGGCGAATCGATCAATCCCGATCAGGAGCGCATCCGCATCGAAATCTTTCTCAGAGACAATTTGCCGTAAGCCGAATGGCGACAGCGTTGCTGCACCTATGGCCCGATGACGCGCTTCTATCGCGTTGACACGCTTACGGAATCGGATAGCCCTTCCACGTCCATTCCAGCGCCGCGGGCAGAGTTTGCGCGACGGTCGGCCGGTCGACGTGCTTGGCGTTGCGCGCGAACAGGAACTGGTAGTGATAGCCCTTGGCGGCCAGCACCTTGGCCATCAGCTCGGCCGACAGCGTCCAGTCGTGCATGCCGTCGGGAATCGTCGGGTTGGGATAGAAGAGGTCCTGATCGCCCATCTCGAACCAGTAACGGATCGGCTTTGTGGGCGCGCTGGAGATCAGCGGCGCGCCGGGCGCCTCCGACGGTGTGAGCACGCCGGCCTTCACGGTGAGGTTGGGGCCCGCCGGGCCCGCCCACGGGCTGTGATATTCCCAGGCGCCGCCGCGCAGCGACGGATCCCACGGCCATTGCTGGTTGACCATGGTCGGCGAATAGGCCAGCACCCGGTGATAGAGCTCGGGATGGAACCACGCCATGGTGAAGGCCGCCGTGCCGCTCGAACTCAGCCCCATGGTCGCGCGGCCCTCGGGGTCCTTGGTGAGCTTCACCCCGGCACGCTGCTCGACCAGCGGCAACACCTCGCGCTCGACGAACTGCGCATAGGTCCCCGACACCGTGTCGTATTCGCGCCCGCGCTGGGCGCCCTGCGCGTCCTGCCCGCCATTGCCGATCTGGATGGAGACCATCGGCGGCACGCGGCGCTGCTGGATCAGATTGTCGAGGGTGGTGTTCATGTCCTTCCAGGCGGTCGAGCCGCCGTCGCCCAGCACGATGAACGGCGTCTCCGTGCCGCGCACATAGTTCGGCGGGACATAGACGTCGATCGTGCGCGTCCAGGTGCCGGGGTGGCTGGTGGTGACGATCATGTTCGACTTGTCGCCCGGTGCCGTCGTCGCGATCATGATCGAGCTGTTGCCGCAGCCCGCCACATCGTCGCGGATCAGACCGGGATTGTAGATCACGCTCTCCTTCGACGAGATCGTGAACGAGATGGTGGTGCCTTTCGGAACACCGTCCTTTGCCACGGTCTCGGACGCGGGCGCATGGGTCGGGCCGATGATGAAGTTGCCCTCGGCGGCGGCCGGCGGCAGCGTGCCGTCGGGCAGCTCCGTCGCGCGCGGATAGCTCGGGTTGTTCGGATCGCGCGTCGGCGGTTTGGTGCCAAAGTCGAGGCCCGTCGTGTCGATGAAGAAGGGCGCCGCATGGTCACTGGTGTTGGCGCCGGCGGGAACGGCCATGTTCTGGGTGACGCATGCCGTCTGAGCCAGGGCGGCCGGTATGAGCCACACGGCAGACATCAAACTCCCCGCGAGAACGGCCAATTTGTTGTTCATTTTCTTCTCCCGGAGTCGGCGAGTCTTATGGGCTCGTCTTCACGGGAAGTATGGCGAGCGGCCGGCTGGCGGTCAATTCCAATGGAACCCATGTTAGGTTTTGGTCACGATTCTGCACTATCGATGAACTGACGCGACACCGGATGAGTTCGGCGCCCGGATCAGGCTGGGACCGAAGGGCTTTATGGCTACACGGCCACCAAGCACGTCTCGCATAAGATGTTGTCGCCGCCGTAACTGCCCTATACGCACAACGCGACATCACCGGCGTTGGGCACGCCATGAAACGATCAAAGTGCCGGACGACCGCCGTGACCACGACGACGATTTTGAAATTCCGACACGAGTTAACGCGCCTTGGCGTCGGATAGTGTGCGCGCGATCAACAGGGGAATTGTATGAGCTTGTCCGGCATTTTTGCACGAATAGTCGCGCTGATCGGCGCCGCCGCGCTGCTGTGGCGCCGGCTGCAGGGCGCAGCACCTGAGCCGGCCTGGGGCAGCGCTCCGGTGGTGCCGGCGGCAAAGCCGCAAGGAAGCATCCCGACACTCAAGATGCCGACGGCCAGGGGCTGGACCGACGGGCAGATGCCAGTCGCGGCCCCGGGGCTCAAGGTCAATGCGTTTGCGACCGGTCTGAAACATCCGCGCTGGATAAACGTGTTGCCCAATGGCGACGTCCTCGTTGCCGAGTCGAATCAGGTCGCAGGTCCCGCCAGAACCGTGTTCAGCTACGCGATGCAGGCGACGATGCGACGCGCCGCCGCCCTTGGCGTAAGCGCGAACCGCATCACGCTGTTGCGTGACACCGATGGCGACGGCATCGCCGAAAGGCGCGAAATCTTCATGGAGGGGCTGAACCAGCCGTTCGGCATGGCGCTGCTGGGCGACACATTCTATGTCGGCAACACCGACGGCGTGGTGGCCTTCCCGTATGCGGCAGGAGCGGACCGCATCACCGCGCCAGGGCGGAAACTTACCAGCTTCAAGCCCGGCGGACATTGGACGCGGAGTCTGTTGCCGAGCCCCGATGGCCGGAAACTCTATGCCGGGGTCGGTTCGTCCAGCAATATCGCCGAGAACGGCATGGAAGTAGAGGAAGGCCGGGCTGCCATCCATGAGCTCGATCTGGCTGACGGCAGCAGCCGCATCTTTGCCGGCGGCCTGCGCAACGCGGTGGGCATGGCATGGGAGCCACGGACCGGCGTGCTCTGGACGGTGGTCAACGAGCGCGACGGCCTCGGCGACGAGACACCTCCCGACTACCTGACCTCGGTTAGCGACGGGGGTTTCTACGGCTGGCCCTATTGCTACTGGGGGCAGACGGTGGACGATCGGGTACCGCAGGATCCGGCCGCGGTCGCAAAGGCCATCACGCCGGACTACGCGCTGGGCGGGCACACCGCGTCGCTCGGTCTATGCTGGCTGCCGGCCGGCACGCTTCCGGGATTTCCGGACGGCATGGCCATCGGGCAGCACGGCTCCTGGAATCGCAGCACGCTGAGTGGCTACAAGGTCGTCTTCGTGCCGTTCGCGAACGGGCGCCCGGCCGGGCCGCCGCGGGATATTCTGACGGGATTCCTCGCACCGGACGAACGGGTGTCCTATGGACGACCGGTAGGGGTAACGCTCGGTCCCGACGGCTCCGTTCTGGTGGCGGACGATGTTGGCGACGTGATCTGGCGCGTAACGGGCGAGCGGCAGGGCTGAGCGAGTCCGCGACCTCCTGCTGAGCCCATCTTCGCCAACGCTTGAAGCACGTATGGGCATGTCCGCTCAGCGCCACGAGCGGTGCGATGCACGGCAGACACACCGCCCCTGGCAGAATTAAAGATCACGCTGTTCAGGGATTGCCAGCGCGTCATCAACCCCGATGCCCAAGTATCGCACGGTGCTTTCGAGTTTTCGTATGACCTAGCAGGTACTGCACTGTGCGAAGCTTTGGAGTGGGATTTTGACCCAGGCCGGAAATGCCGTCGCTGGACTAGCGGGCCAATCCGCGCGTGCCAGCTCCGCGATTTGCGCCGGTCGACACTTCCGTTCGGCGATGGTAGTGGAACTTTGGTCTTCGCTTCAATGGCAACGAAAAAGGCCGCGCCACGACGCGCGGCATTTAAAAAGAGACAGGGAGAGACGCATGGCCAAGGCACCGCCTTCCGCCAAACGCGACCGCATCAAGGCGTTTACGCCCGCACTGGTCGATTACACCAACGACGTTATTTACGGCGACCTGTGGGAGCGCAAAGCTCTCTCGAAGCGCGACCGCAGTCTCATCACGGTGGCGGCGCTGGTTGCGACCTATCGGCCGGAGCAGCTCGTGTCGCATCTGTCGCGCGCGATCGCCAATGGCGTCACGCAGGAAGAGATCACCGAAGTCATCACCCACATGGCGTTCTATGCAGGCTGGCCCGCCGCGATGTCGGCCGCGCAGGTCGCCTACACGGTGCTGGTCGAAGGCAACAAGGGGGGATGACGATGGCCAATGACGTTGTCGTCGGCTTCATCGGGCTCGGCACCATGGGTGGCAAGATGGCCACCAACATTCTCAAGGCCGGATACAAGGTCGTGGTGCACGACCTGCACCGACAATCGGCGGGCCATCATTTGCAGGCGGGCGCCGAATGGGCGGATACGCCGCGCGCACTGGCCGAAAAGTCTGACGTGATCTTCACCTCGCTGCCCGAGCCGACCGATGTCGAGCGCGTCTCGCTGGGGGCCGATGGCCTGATCGAAGGCGTAAAAAACGGCACGGCCTACTTCGATCTGTCGACAAACTCTCAAAGCGTCGTGAAAAAAATTCACGAAGCCTTTGCCGCCAAGGGCGCGCACATGCTCGATGCGCCGGTGAGCGGCGGGCCCTCCGGCGCGGCGTCGCGCAAGATGGCGATCTGGGTTGGCGGCGATAAAGCCACATATGACAGGTACAAGGCCGTCCTCGACGCGATGGGTGATCGCCCGACCCATATCGGGCCGATCGGCACCGCGACGG
>Ga0193726_1000482_pt1 | contig 41441 bp, 43 predicted proteins | sample H2c1metaG_FD_144928 | JGI IMG/M metagenome (GOLD analysis project Ga0193726, IMG submission 144928) | Soil microbial communities from a riparian zone of the East river system, Colorado, United States - H2c1 | ecosystem: Environmental > Terrestrial > Soil > Riparian zone | place: USA: East River... | reverse complement strand
TTGACGACGACTTTCCTGCCACCCTCGTTCACCATGAAGTCCCCCGCAGTGGACCACTTGAGCGCGATGTAGTCGAGCTTGCCGAACCACTCGAGGGAAACAAGCTTCGTGTCGTGGCGGAACTGGGCCATCATCGGCACGCCGAGGAACGGAAGCCCCAGCACGTCTAGCGCCATGAGCGTTCCGTTCAGCGCGAACATGTCGGTGAACGCGTGGGCCACGGGCTTGACGCCCCCGACGGCGTTCCCGCCCTCCCAGATGATCGCATCGGGATACCCGATCGGCTTGACCGCGGAACGCTTGTAGATGGTGTCGAGCAGCTTGAAGAGATCGCCCTTCTGCTCTTCCTGGGCGATTTTCAGCAAATCGAGTTGATGTGCCATGAAGGTAAGACCTCGGTAGTGTGAGCGGCCGAAGCCGCCCTTCTCTCACGTTACTCGCTCCAGCGAGCGGGAGCGAGTATCCCCACTCAAACCATCAGCGGCACAATCAGCAACGCAACGATGTTGATGATCTTGATAAGCGGATTGACCGCCGGGCCGGCCGTGTCCTTGTAAGGATCGCCCACGGTATCTCCGAGCCCTTGCCACCGAAGTGGCCGTCCTCGATGTACTTCTTCGCGTTGTCCCAGGCGCCGCCGCCGGTGGTCATCGAGATGGCGACGAAGAGGCCGGTGACGATGGTGCCCATCAGCACCCCGCCCAGCGCCTGCGGCCCGAGCACAAGGCCGACCACGACCGGCACCAGCACGGGCAGCAAAGACGGGATCATCATTTCCTTGATCGCGGCGCGCGTGAGCATGTCCACCGCGACGCCGTATTCGGGTTTCGCCGTGCCTTCCATGATTCCCTTGATCTCCTTGAACTGCCGGCGTACCTCGACCACTACCGCGCCGGCGGCGCGGCCCACCGCCTCCATCGCCATCGCACCGAAGAGGTACGGCACCATGCCGCCGATGAACAGGCCGATGATCACCATGTGGTTGGACAGATCGAAGGAGACGGCCTTGCCCGCGCCTTCGAGCGCGTGGGTGTAGTCGGCGAAGAGCACCAGCGCGGCGAGCCCCGCCGAGCCGATGGCATAACCCTTGGTCACCGCCTTGGTGGTGTTGCCCACCGCGTCCAGCGGATCGGTGATGGCGCGCACTTCCTTCGGCAGATCCGCCATCTCGGCGATGCCGCCCGCGTTGTCAGTGATCGGCCCGTAAGCGTCGAGCGCGACGATGATGCCGGCCATTGAAAGCATGGCGGTCGCGGCGATGGCGATGCCGTACAGCCCCGCCAGCGCGTAGGCAACGAAGATGGCCACGCACACCGCGAGTACCGGCCAGGCGGTCGCACGCATCGAAACGCCCAGGCCGGCGATGATGTTGGTGCCGTGCCCGGTGGTCGAGGCCTCCGCGATGTGCCGTACAGGTTTGTACTGCGTGCCCGTGTAGTACTCGGTGATCCACACCAGGAAGCCGGTAAGCACAAGACCGACCACTGCGGCGCCGTACAGATGCCAGACGGTGATCAGCTTGCTCTCGCCTGCGACGTCGAAGGGAACCACCTTGAGAATGTCCCCCATCATGATCTGGGTGATCGGATAGAAAGCGATCAGTGCAAGGCCCCCGGCCCACATGAGCCCCCGGTAGAGCGCCGCCATGACGTTCGTGTCACCCGCCTTCGTCTTCACGAACCAGATGCCGACGATCGAGGCGATGATGGCAAAGCCGCCGATCACGAGCGGATAGATCACCGCCGCCGGGCTTGCCGTCTTTACCACCAGCGCGCTCAGAATCATGGTGGCGATGATCGTCACCGCATAGGTCTCGAACAGGTCCGCGGCCATGCCGGCGCAGTCGCCGACGTTGTCACCGACGTTGTCGGCGATCACCGCCGGATTGCGCGGATCGTCCTCGGGAATACCCGCCTCGACCTTGCCCACCAGGTCGGCGCCCACGTCCGCGCCTTTGGTGAAGATGCCCCCGCCCAGCCGCGCGAAAATCGAGATCAGCGAGCCGCCGAAGCCCAGGCCGATCAGGGGCTTCAGGATGTGATCGAGCGCGCTTTTGTCCTGTGCATTGAAATACAGCAACGCAAAATAACCCGTCACGCCGAGCAACCCGAGGCCGCCCACCAGCAAACCGGTGATCGCGCCGCCCTTGAAGGCGACGTTGAGCGCCTCCTGCAGGCCGCTGCGTGCGGCTTCCGCGGTGCGCACGTTGGCGCGCACCGAGATGTTCATGCCGATGATGCCCGAGAGCCCCGAGAACAGCGCCCCGATGGCGAAGCCCCATGCAGTGGCCCAGCCCAGTTTCGGTATGAAGCCGATGACGAGGAACAGAATTCCGCCGACGACCGCAATGGTCGTGTACTGGCGCTTGAGGTAGGCGCTGGCGCCTTCGCGAATCGCCGCGGCGATTTCCTGCATGCGCGCGTTGCCCGCGGGCAGCGAAACGATCCACCTCGATTGCACTAGGCCGTAGACGATCGCGACGATCGCGCAGGCGATGGCGAACCAGAGACCTCCAATCATAGAATTCTCCCCTGATGTCGGCCCTTGTCCCGGGTCCGAGTGAATGAAAAGCGCGAAATTATAACAGCATGAGCCCCGGCGCTAAACCTTGAACGCCGGGAGCTTCTTGGCTACCGGGACGTTCTTTAGCTTCACGTAGTCCGGCAGCCCGTTCTTATACGGTGGAGGCGCCTCGCCCTGGATCAGCGGCGAAAGGTAGGCGCGACACTTCTGTGTGATGTGAAATCCGTCCGCGGCAATGAAGTCGCGCGGCATCATCTTTTCCTTGTTGGCGAGGTCGGCGAGATTGGCGACGCCGATGCGCCAGCGGTAGGGCTTGTCCGACAAACGCTCGATCACCGGCATCACCGCGTTCCTGCCCGCTATCGCGAGTTTCACGGCGGCGGCACCAAGCTTATAGGACTGTTCCACATCCACTTTCGATGCGATGTGCCGCGCCGCGCGCTGCAGGTAGTCGGCGAGCGCCCAGTGATACTTGTAGCCGGTCCGGTCCTTGACGAGCTTGGCGATGATCTCGCCCGCGCCGCCCAATTGCGAGTGGCCAAAAGCGTCCTTGAGGCCTGTTTCCGACAGAAACTTCCCCTCCTTGTTGCGCAGGCCTTCCGACACCGCGATCGCGCACCAGCCGTCGCGTTCGACGATCTGTTTCACGCGCGCGAGGAATCTCTCCTCGTCGAACTGGATCTCCGGGAAGAGCAGAATCTGCGGCGCATCGCCGTCCTTTTCCGCCGCCAGCCCGGCCGCCGCCGTGATCCAGCCGGCGTGGCGCCCCATCACTTCCATGACGAATATCTTGGTCGAGGTCTTGGACATCGACGCCACGTCGAAACCCGCTTCGCGGATCGAGGTCGCGACGTATTTCGCCACCGAGCCGAAACCCGGGCAGTTGTCCGTGATCGCAAGATCGTTGTCGACCGTCTTGGGAATCCCCACGCAGATAAGCGGGTAGCCGAGCTTTTCTCCGACTTGCGATATCTTCCACGCTGTGTCTGCGGAGTCGTTGCCACCGTTGTAGAAGAAATAGCCAATGTCGTGGGCGCGGAAGACTTCGATCAGGCGCTCGTACTGGGCGCGGTTTTCCTCGATGCCCTTGAGCTTGTAGCGGCACGAGCCGAACGCGCCACCGGGCGTGGTCTTCAGCCTGGCGATGGAGGTTGCCGGCTCCCTGCTCGTGTCGATCAAATCCTCCGTGAGCGCGCCGATGATGCCGTCGCGCCCGGCGTAGACCTTGCCGATTTTGTTCTTATGGCTGCGCGCGGTCTCGATCACGCCCGCGGCGCTGGCGTTGATCACGGCGGTGACGCCGCCCGATTGCGCGTAAAAAGCGTTCTTCGGCTTCATGGGATTGCGCAGACTATTTCAACGCGGCGAAAGCACGGGCGCTGATTTCCTCGACCGAGCCTATGCCCGAGATTTTGCGGTACTTAGGCGCACGGGCGTCGCCTTGCGCCGCCCACTTCGAATAATAGTCCACGAGCGGCCGGGTCTGCTGCTGATAGACCTCCAGGCGCTTTCTGACCGTATTTTCCCTGTCGTCTTCGCGCTGGACCAGCGGCTCGCCGGTGATGTCGTCCTTGCCGGAAACCCTGGGCGGATTGAACTTGAGGTGATAGTTGCGTCCGGACGCCGGATGCACGCGGCGCCCGCTCAGACGCTGGATGATCTCGTCGTGGTCGACGTCGATCTCCAGGACGAAATCGAGATCGACCCTCGAGTCGCGCATCGCTTCCGCCTGAGGAATGGTGCGCGGAAAACCGTCGAACAGGTAGCCATTCTTGCAATCCAGGTGCTTCAGCCGCTCTTTCACCAGTCCGATGATGATGTCGTCGGAAACGAGCTGCCCGGTGTCCATGACCTTCTTTGCCGCCAGGCCGAGCGGCGTGCCCGCTTTCACCGCAGCGCGCAGCATGTCGCCGGTGGAAATCTGCGGAATGCTGAAGCGTTCCCGGATGAAGTTCGCTTGCGTTCCCTTACCAGCGCCCGGAGGGCCGAGAAGGATCAGTCTCATATTGTCCTCGGCAATTGCAGCGGAGCGCCTCCCCGGCGCCCCTAAGCCGACCTTACCGTTTATGACTGGCCGGGTCAAACAGCGCGCGCACCCGCTCCAGGTCCTCAGGCGTGTCCACTCCTGGCAGCGGCGCATCCTGCCGCACCGCGACAGCAATGGCATATCCGTGCCAGAGCGCGCGCAGCTGCTCGAGCGCCTCGAACTCCTCGAGCGGCGAGCGTTCGAGCTGAGGATAGGTACGAAGGAAATCGGCGCGATAGGCGTAGATACCGATGTGCCGATAGCAAGGAAACCCCTCCGGTAAGGCCCGCGCGGGCGCCGCGAAGGCATCCCGGGCCCAGGGCACCGGCGCACGGCTGAAATAGCGCGCCAGTCCGGCTTGGTCGAGAACAACCTTGACTACGTTGGGATTGAACAGTTCGCCCATGTCCCGGATCGGGTGGCAGGCCGTGGACATTGCCGCCTCCGGCGTATCCGCGAGCAAGGCCGCCACCGCACGTATCAGCCCCGGCTCGATCATGGGCTCGTCGCCCTGGACGTTGACGACGAGACTGTCAGCTGCAAGCCCGAGGCGTTCGACCACCTCGGCGATACGATCGGTGCCAGTGGCATGGTCACCGCGAGTCATTACAGCTTGATGGCCGTGCCGTTGCACAGCCGCCGCGATATCGCCGTGATCGGTCGCTACATACACCTCGCGCGCGCCGCTCTCGCGCGCCCGATCGGCCACTCGCACAACCATGGGCTTGCCCCCGATATCCGCGAGCGCCTTCCCGGAGAGCCGGCTGGACGCGAAACGCGCCGGGATGATGGCGGTGAAGGACATGCGGAGATGAGAAGGCCTCGCCTCCCCGTTCACTCGCTTACTTCTTCCTCGGGAGGCAACTTCCTCGCCTCTTCCTCGAGCATGACGGGAATGTCGTCCCGGATCGGAAACGCGAGTCGGTCGGCCTTGCAGACGAACTCCGCTTGCGCCCTGCGGTAGACGAGCGGCCCCTTGCAGATCGGACAGACCAGAATGTCAAGCAGTCGCGCATCCATGAATTCGTTCCAGTATGAGCTCCGCCAAGGCGGGGTCGAGTTCGGCATCGACGCGCACCGCGATCAGATCGCGACGGCCGAAGTGCCGGCATTTTACCGCATCCTTTTCGGTCATCAGCACGAAATCACAATCGGTAAACTCGAGTTCCGCGGCCCGATACGCGTGATGATCCGGAAACGCGTGCGCCGAGAACGCGAGTCCCATGCGCGAAAGCTCCGCGAAAAACCGCTCCGGATTGCCGATTCCGGCGACAGCGTGCAGTTTCTTTCCCGACAGCTGGGACAGCGTCAAGGGTGCCGCCTGCGCTTCGACTCGGTACAGGCCCGCAGGTGCGAGCCGCATGCCAAACGTCCCCGGTCTCGGTTCGGCACCGTTCACCACCGTCGCATCCACACGACGGCTCGCAGGCTCGCGCAGCGGTCCCGCCGGCAGCAGCAGGCCGTTACCAAAGCCGCGCGCGTCCTCGACTGCGATTTCGAAATCGCGCTGCAGACGATAGTGCTGCAATCCATCGTCGCTAAGAATCACATCGCAGCGGGCATGAGCTGCGAGCAAAGCGCGGGCGGCGGCGACCCGGTCGGCACCAATCCACACCGGGGATCCCGAACGCTCGGCAAGAAGCAGCGGCTCGTCGCCGACCTGCGCGGCCAAGTCTCCAGCGCCCACGGCGCGGGGTTGTGCAGACGTTCCACCGTACCCCCGGCTGAGAATTCCGGGGCGCAGCCCTTTAACGCGCAAAGCGTCGACAAGCGCCAAGATCAAAGGGGTTTTCCCGGTGCCACCGACCGTCAGATTGCCGACGACGATTACCGGAACCGGAAGCCGCACCGAGCGCAGCACGCCGAAGCGGAAGAGCAGGCGGCGCAACGCTACGAGCAGACCAAAAGCAAGGGAGAACGGGAACAACACAATCGACACCGGGCTCAGCCGGTACCAGTGGCGAGCGGCAAAGCGGGTGGAAAGGAAAGTGGGCCGAACGGCCTCCATGCGGACGCGCGTCGCGCGCTACTTGGGTGCCTGCTCCACCGCAAACACCACCTGACCGTAGCCCGCCTGGCGCGCCGCGTCCATGACGCGGATCACCGACTGATGGGTGGCATTGTTGTCGGCGTTGATGACGACAATTGCGTCCTTCATGCCCGTACCAGCACGGCGGAGCTCTTCGGCAAGGCTTGCGACGTTCCGGAATTGAATGGGCTTGCGTTGCAGCTCGTACTGTCCGGCGGCACTGATCACCACGTTGATCTCGTTGGATTGCTCCAGTTTTTTTTCCGCATCGGCAGTAGGCAGATTGATCTTGAGCTCCGCGAACCTGGAATAGGTCGTAGTGAGCATCAGGAAGATGATGATCACCAGTAACACGTCGATCATCGGAATCAGGTTGATTTCCGGGTCTTCCTTGCGCGTGCGGGCGAACCTCATACCTCAGTATGCGGCGGCGGCTGGAATTCGAAACGTTCTCCGTGGACCACGTCGACCAGCTTCGCCGCCTGCTGCTCCATCTCGACCACGAAGCCTTCGACCTTGCCCCGAAAGTGCCGGAAGAAAATCATGGCGGGGATAGCGATCACCAGGCCGAACCCGGTGTTGTAGAGCGCCACGGAAATTCCGTGCGCCAGCTCCTGGGGATTGGACCCGGAAGGCGACTGCGAACCGAAGATTTCGATCATCCCGACCACGGTGCCGAACAAACCCATCAGCGGACTGATCGTGGCGATGGTACCGAGCGTCGTCAAGAAGCGCTCGAGCTCGTGCGCCACGGCACTCCCGGCTTCCTCGATGGCATCCTTCATCACGTAGCGGGAACTTTTGTAGTTGCGTAGACCCGAGGCCAGGACTTGGCCGAGCGGAGAGTCCTCAGAGAGCCGCTCCAGCATCTCTTCGCTCACTCCCTGTCGCTGGTAGACGGTGAGCACCTTCTCCAGCAGACCGCCCGGAACCACCTTCTCCTTGCGAAGAATGATGAATCTTTCGATGATGAGCGCTACTGCGACGATCGAGACGGCAAGGAGGAAATAGATCGGCCAACCTGCGGCCTGGATGATGGCAAACAACAGTGTTCTCCGGGGCAGACAAAAAACGCGGACACTTTAGCCTGCGACTGCAGATTCGGCAAGGCAAAGTGCTCTAAGAGAATGTGCTTCCTTGCCTCAAACCCGGAAAGCTGCTGGTGTTGCTTGCGAACAATTGCAAAAGAGGAGCAGTTCTCTGCCGAGCCTTTATCCACAAATACTGTGGATAAGGTTGTGCATACGCAAGGAAAAGAACGCCTAAGTGAATCGTGCAAAAGGATTTTTCGACTCGTGATGAAAACTTGAACTTGCATTTTTCACCTTCCGGCTCAAAGAGTTATAGGGTTTCCCTCGGTCTTTGCCTGAACGCCTCATAGACAGCTGGATCGGGTGAGCCAGCGTTGTGGATAGGTTAGAATCGGCAAATGCCCGGAGAACAAGGACTGGCGCGGGTTTCCGTGCCCTCTCCCCCGGAGATTCTCACCGTTTCAGCCCTCGCTCGGAGCGTTCGGGATCTGCTCGAGCACCGCTTTCCGCTGTTCTGGGTCGCGGGCGAGATATCCAACTTCACTTTGGCCAGGTCGGGACACGCTTACTTCGTCCTAAAGGACGAATACGCCCAGGTCCGCTGTGTCATGTTCAGGCAGCGACATCAATATCTCGATTGGCAGCCCCGCGACGGGATGCAAATCGAAGCGCAGGCGCTCGTCACCCTGTACGAGCCGCGGGGTGACTTCCAGCTCAATGTCGAATCCATGCGCCGCGCCGGACTCGGTGCTCTGTTCGAGGCTTTCCTCAGACTGCGTGACAAGCTCGAAAAGGAGGGTCTGTTCAAAGGCGAGACGAAGCGGTCCCTGCCTGCCTATCCGCGCACGATTGGCGTGATTACGTCTCTGGACGCAGCGGCGCTCCGCGACGTGCTTACCACGCTCAATCGGCGTAACCCGTCCGTTGGGGTCGTAGTCTTTCCGGTGCCGGTCCAGGGCGAAGGGGCGGGTGAGAGGATCGCGGCAGCGCTCGAAGTCGCCGGCCGGCGCGGTGGGTGCGACGTCTTGCTGCTCGTGCGCGGCGGAGGCAGCATCGAAGACCTGTGGGCTTTCAACGAGGAAATTGTGGCGCGTGCGATACGCGCATGCCCGATCCCGGTCGTCACCGGTATCGGGCACGAGTCCGACTTCACGATCGCAGATTTCGCCGCCGACCGGCGCGCGCCCACGCCGACTGCGGCCGCCGAACTAGTCAGCCCCGAACGCACCCGCTTGCTTGACGCCATTTCAAGGCTGGCCGCACGCCTTGCTGCACGCGCGCGCCGGGAAATCGAGGGCCGCACGCAGCATCTCGATCACTTATCGCGCGGATTGGTTCACCCTGGCTCGAGACTGCGCGCTCAGAGCGAACTGCTGGCCCAGTTGCGCTTGAGGCTCGTCCAAGCCACCGGGCGAATTGCGCCGGACCGCCGCGGGGCTGTGGCTCAGCTCCTGCAAAGAGCCCGGACGCAACTGCCCGACGCCGAGCAGCTTCTGGCGACCTCGCTACAGTTGGTCGCGCGGCTCCGGGCGGCGGCGCGCACAACGCTTGACCGCGCTGCGTCAGATTGCGCCCGCCAGATTGCCAATCTTTCGCACCTCGATCCGGCGGCAGTACTTGAGCGTGGCTACAGCGTGGTTCGGGATCGCTCGGGTCGGATCGTGCGGCGCAGCACCAGCGTTGCTCCTGGCGACCCACTAGAGGTCACTTTTTCCGAAGGCGGCGCCGATGTGCGCGTCGAGCGCTCGCGGTAGGCGCTGATCGTCGGAATTCCTGTGGGTTGCGGGCCGGTCCAGTCCGTAATGCGCTAACGCTTTTTTGAGCGCTTGCAATCGGGCTCGCTTTGGACCGAGAATACCGCGGGGTCCGAAGGCTGCGGCCTTACCATTGGGAGAACGACCATGAAAAATCCGCTTGATTCACTCTGGGGTACGGTCATCTGCGGCCTGATCCTGACCCTGGCCCTGCACATGATCGTCACGCACACTCTAGGAGGCTGACATGGATTGGGTACCTGCAATCTCGCGTTGGATCCACTTCATGGCCGGTGTGATGTGGATCGGTCTGCTCTACTACTTCAACTTCGTCAACGTCGCAGCGGCAAAAGCGGCAGCGGCCGACGGCACTGCCGCCGGCATCAGCAAGCACATCATGCCGCGCGCGCTATTTTGGTTCCGCTGGGCGGCGGTCGTCACTTGGCTGGCCGGTGCCGCGCTCCTCGGTTCGAACTTCGGCGCAGCCTTCCTGCTGCATAAATCGCACATGGCAATCGGCCTCGGCGCTTGGCTGGGCACCATCATGCTTTTGAATGTCTGGGGTCTTATCTGGCCCAACCAGAAAAAGATCCTGGGCATTGTACCGGCGACCGACGAGGAGAAGAACAAGGCGCGCCGCATCGCCTTTCTCGCCTCGCGCACCAATACGATGTTGTCTATCCCGTTGCTGTACTTCATGGCTGCGGGCGCGCATAGCGCTCTGTACTTCGGATAAAGACAGAGATAAAAAAAAGCCGGCGGGCACGCTGCCAGCCGGCTTTTTCACGTATTGCCCGCTAGCGCGCGGCGGGAGCCTTGTCGAGTCCCTGGATTGTGGTGCCGGACTTGATGCCCTTTGTCGCGAACCAGCCTCCGGACATTTCCAATGCGTACTTTGCCGGAGCTGTTGCGCAATGAGAAACTTCGGTTTGCGGCTGCATGTTCGAAATACTGACGATTCTTCCTTTTTCGTCGATAAAGGCCACCGATAGCGGGATCAAGGTATTCTTCATCCACATGCACTGAACTTCAGCTTGTGGGAACACGAAAAGCATCCCCTCGTTCGGGCCAAGATACTTGCGAAACATGAGTCCCCGCGCCCGCGTCTCGAAGGTGTAAGTGACCTCGGAGCGGATCAAGTGAATGCCGGCCGAAAGCTCCAGGGCCGGCAGTTGCGCGAACGCAACGTTCGCGGCGATCCATGCGGCGATGACAAGGAACGGAAAACTTCTCTTTTTCACGCTGGATTTTCGCGAGTGGCGAAAAAAAAAGGCAGGGGATGGAGCCCTGCCCTGACTTAGTCGAGAGACAACTACTTCTTCATTTCATCCTTCTTGGCGTCCTTCTTGGCTTTCTTGGCCTTTTTGTCGCTCTTCTTATCGCCCTTCTTCATTTCAGACTTCTTGCTGTCGTCCTTCATCGGCTGGGCGCCGGCGTGGGACGCGGCCAGAGCCGCGCCACTCGAAACGGCAAAAACCGCAGCGACCAGGATGGAAATCAGCTTCCTCATGTTTTCTTCTCCGTGAAGTTAAGAATCAGGTTGCGACCGGTCCTTGCGGAACCAGTCTCCCCCAGTAACGCCCTGGCCGCCCGAAGGTTGACATTCAGTTGACATTGCGCGAACACCCTGACGGCGAGCCCTCGGGACCCGAGGAATAAAATCCATTTTAGTTAGCAAAATCAATAGACTAATAAGCTCTTCTGCTCTTCCTCTTCTTGGGGGCCTTTGCCTTCTTCCTGCTTACCTCCGGTTTGGGTACCCCGCTCGTCGCATCGGGTACAGCACCGCGGTTGTCGGAGGGTATTGGAGCTTTCTGCGCGGCGACAATACCGCTCATGAAGAGAATTGCGAGGCAAGCGAGCGTAGCTGCAAGGATTTTCATGGCCGTCTTTTACAAGAATCCACGGACTGCGGCGCGGCCTCCGGTGTTCATGAAGGCAGCGTCCGCAGCGCCACATCGCCCAGGGGATCCGCCCGGCGATTCGCCATAATACCGCCCAATCAGCGCCCCGTTTTTTCGCGGCTGCAGTAGATTTGCAGGGACCGCGCCACCGATACCCTTTCCAGCGAACCGCAGGAGCACTCCGTGAGAAAAATAAAGGTCAAAAACCCGGTAGTCGAGATGGACGGCGACGAGATGACGCGAATCATCTGGAGGACGATTCGTGAAAAGTTGGTCCTTCCTTATCTGGACGTTGACCTGAAGTATTACGATTTGGGCGTCGAGGAGAGAGACCGGACCAATGATCAGATCACTATCGACGCAGCGAACGCCACGCGAAAGTACGGCGTTGCGGTGAAATGCGCGACCATTACTCCCGACGAGGGACGCGTCAAGGAATTCAAGCTGAAGCAGATGTGGCGCAGCCCGAACGGCACGATCCGAAACATTCTCGACGGTACGATTTTCCGCGAGCCCATCATTTTCAAAAACGTGCCGCGCATTGTGCCGCATTGGAACAAGCCTGTGGTAGTCGCCCGACACGGTTTCGGCGACCAGTATCGTGCCACCGAAATCAAGTTTGATGGCCCCGGCACAATCAGGCTCAGCTTCCAGCCGGAAGGCGGCGGCGCCACGATCGAGCGCGAAGTGTTCAAGGCGCCCGGGGCGGGTGTCACCCTGGCGATGTTCAACCTGGATGATTCGATCAAAGGCTTCGCGCGCGCCTGCTTCAACTTCGCACTGCAACGCAACTATCCGATGTACCTATCGAGCAAGAACACCATCCTCAAGACTTACGACGGGCGTTTCAAGAACCTGTTCCAGGAGATTTTCGACGCCGAGTTCAAGAAGCAGTTCGACGCCGCGGACCTCACGTACGAGCACCGGCTGATCGACGATATGGTGGCAGCCTGCCTCAAGTGGAACGGCGGCTATCTATGGGCCTGCAAGAACTACGATGGCGATGTGCAGTCCGACACCGTAGCGCAGGGCTACGGGTCGCTCGGGCTCATGACTTCGGTATTGATGTCCCCCGACGGCAAGACGGTCGAGGCCGAAGCCGCGCACGGCACGGTGACGCGGCACTACCGGATGCACCAGCAAGGCAAACCCACTTCGACCAACCCGATCGCCTCAATCTTCGCTTGGACTCGCGGGCTGATATTTCGTGGCCGCATGGACAGCACACCCGACGTGGTCAAGTTTGCCGAGACGCTGGAAAAAGTCTGCGTTGACGTGGTCGAATCCGGCAAGATGACCAAGGACCTCGCCGCCTTGATCCGCGCGGATTATCCGTTCCTCAGCACCGACGAGTTCTTGAACGCAGTGGACGGCGAACTCAAGCGTCGCGTTCGCTGACGACGCAAGGCTGAGGCAGGCGCGCAGGGCCGAATGATCTCCGGGCCAGAGAGCCTTTTCTTCGCTCTGAAGATAAAAGCGTTCCGGGCCCCGCTGCCCGAGGCCGAAATCGAAGGGGGACTTGCAACGTCGGGCGGTACTGCCGCCCGAGCGGGCCGCGAGCGTCAGCTCGCTGCCTGAATATTCGAAGCCTGCTTGCCTTTCGGGCCTTGCGTAACTTCGAACTGGACCTTCTGTCCTTCCTTGAGCGTCTTGAAACCGCTCATCTGAATCGCGGAGAAATGTGCGAACAGATCCTCGCCGCCGTCGTCCGGAGTTATAAAGCCATAACCCTTAGCATCATTGAACCACTTAACCGTACCTGTAGGCATAGACCCTTCCTGAATTTCAAAACTGAGAGACTTTCAAACTATGCCTGTACTTCAGCAGCAGAGGGATTTGAAGCCTGCAAACCGCATGGAGGACAAACACAGGGAAGCCTTTTACGCGCTTTGAGCGGCGCCGTCAAGTACCTCGGCGAAAGGTCAACCCTTTGTTCTGCCGACACGTTTGAGGTTGCATGCCCTACCTGCAGCGATTACAGTAATGGCGACACACCGACACGGAGACGTTTCGATTGGCAGGGTGCGCAGATGCTCGCGAATTTCGACTCGCAGCGGGTCCCGGTAGTTTGACGGGTGAGAACTTCTGGCATAAGTTAAGTGACGTATGGCGACCCGCATGCGAGAAGGCGTTTTGCTCGAGGCCAAGAAGGCCAAGCTCAAGCCCCCGCCCCTTTTCAAGGTTATCCTCCTGAATGACGACTACACTCCCATGGAATTCGTCGTCATCGTACTGCAGAGGTTTTTTTCCATGCCGCGGGAAAAGGCAACCCAGATCATGCTCAAAGTCCACCGGGAAGGCATGGGTATCTGCGGCACCTATCCCAAGGACGTCGCGACGACCAAGGTAGAACAGGTCGTGGGCTACGCACGCAAGCACCAGCACCCGTTACAATGCGTGATGGAGAAGCTTGATTGAACGGGGTTGAACCCCATCTAGGATTCTCGATGTCGAGGACGGATAGACGATGATCGCGCAGGAACTTGAAGTCAGCCTCCACATGGCCTTCGTGGAAGCGCGCCAGAAGCGGCACGAGTTCATCACGGTCGAGCACCTCTTGCTCGCACTGCTGGACAATCCGACCGCGGCGGAGGTATTGCGCGCATGCGCCGCCAATATCGAAGAGCTCCGAAAAGCCCTCGGGGATTTCATCACCGCTCATACCCCTACGGTTGCCGGAACCGAGGAGATCGACACCCAGCCGACCCTGGGCTTTCAGCGAGTGATCCAACGCGCCATCCTGCACGTGCAGTCTTCGGGCAAGAAGGAAGTCACCGGCGCGAACGTACTGGTGGCCATTTTCGGAGAGAAAGATTCTCACGCCGTATATTTCCTGCACCAGCAGGGCGTAACGCGCCTGGACGTCGTCAACTACATCTCACACGGCATTACCAAAGCGCCGGCCTCGAAGGAAGCCAAAGGCGGCGGCGAAGCCGAACAGGAAACAGCCGGCGACGAACAGCAATCTGGTGGCGCGCTCGAAACCTACACGCTCAACCTGAACGCGCAAGCGCTGGTGGGCAAGATCGATCCCTTGATCGGCCGCGAGCGCGAGATTGAACGCGTCATCCAGACCTTGTGCCGGCGACGGAAGAACAATCCCCTGCTGGTGGGCGAAGCAGGGGTCGGCAAGACGGCTATCGCCGAGGGACTCGCGCGCCGCATCGTCGAGGGCCAGGTTCCGGAGATCCTCGCACGCTGCCAGGTTTACATGCTCGACATGGGCGCGCTGCTCGCCGGGACCAAGTACCGCGGCGATTTCGAACAGCGCCTGAAGGCGGTGCTGAAGCAGCTCCTTGACAACCCGAACGCCATCCTGTTCATCGACGAAATTCACACGCTCATCGGCGCCGGTGCCGCCTCGGGCGGAACGCTGGACGCTTCGAACCTTCTGAAACCGGCGCTTTCGAGCGGCGCGCTGAAATGCATCGGCGCGACCACCTACAACGAATACCGTGGCGTGTTCGAAAAGGACCACGCCCTGTCGCGCCGCTTCCAGAAAATCGACGTACCCGAGCCCTCGGTCGAGGAAACGGTCGCGATTCTGCGCGGGCTCAAGTCGCGCTTCGAAGCGCATCACGGGGTCAAGTACAGCGCCAACGCGCTCACCAGCGCCGCCGAACTCTCGGCCCGCTACATCAATGACCGCCACCTACCCGACAAGGCGATCGACGTCATCGACGAGGCTGGCGCCGCACAGAGGATTCTTCCGAAATCGAGGCAGAAGAAAGTCGTCGGCAAAACCGAGATCGAGGAGATCATCGCCAAGATCGCCCGCATCCCCCCGGCCTCGGTATCGCAGGATGACCGGGCCGCATTGAAGAACCTCGACCGCGACCTGAAAGCTGTCGTATTCGGCCAGGATCAGGCCATCGAAGCGCTGGTGTCGGCAATCCGCACGGCACGTTCCGGGCTCGCCAATCCGCAGAAACCCATCGGCTGTTTCCTCTTCTCGGGGCCCACCGGCGTCGGCAAGACTGAAGTCGCGCGCCAGCTCGCCTACTGCATGGGCATCGAATTACACCGCTTCGACATGTCCGAGTACATGGAACGGCACGCGGTATCGCGCCTCATTGGCGCGCCCCCCGGATATGTCGGGTTCGACCAGGGCGGTCTTCTGACGGAAGCCATCAGCAAGAAGCCGTATGCCGTACTGCTGCTGGACGAGATCGAGAAGGCGCACCCGGACATCTACAATATCCTGCTGCAAGTCATGGATCACGGCACGCTGACCGACAACAACGGCAGAAAAGCAGATTTCCGGAACGTGATCATCGTCATGACGACCAACGCCGGTGCCGAAGCGCTCAACCGTCCGGTGATGGGCTTCACCGCGAAGAAGGAGCCTGGTGACGAGAGCGCCGAAATCAAACGGCTGTTCTCTCCAGAATTCAGGAATCGCCTTGATGCGACGATCTCCTTTAAGTCGCTCGACCACGATATCATTCTGCGAGTGGTCGACAAGTTCCTGATGCAGCTCGAAGCGCAACTGCACGAAAAGAAGGTCGATGCGATATTCACGGACGCACTGCGCGAGCACCTCGCCAGGCACGGCTTCGATCCGTTGATGGGCGCGCGCCCCATGTCGCGCCTCATCCAGGACACCATTCGCAGGGCGCTTGCCGACGAACTGCTCTTTGGCAAACTCGCCAACGGCGGCAAGGTCACCGTGGACATCGACGCGAACGACAAAACCACGCTCAAGTTCGTGGAAGAAAAAGTCCCCGAGGTGGCGTCGGAAGCATAAAGCATCGGCCGAGGTGCCACCAGCACCGCCGGGAGGTTGCTATGAACTACGTGCTTTCCACCGCCGCACTCGTTTTGAGCGCGGCCCTCGTTTCACCCGCTTCGGCGCAAGGCACCGTTTCCACTCTCGCCCGCAACCTCGCCGCCGCCTGCGCCACCTGTCACGGCACGAACGGCGCGAGCCGGGAGGACATGCCAGCGCTTGCAGGCAAAGAAAAGGGGTTCCTCGCGCAGCAGATGCAGGATTTCAAATCGGGCAAGCGTCCCGCGACCGTGATGCACCAGATCGCCAGGGGTTATAGCGGCGAACAGATCGAGGCGCTCGCCGCGTACTTCGCAGCGCAGAATCCAGCGGGTCGCCGGCAATGACCACCCGGCGTGAATTTCTGAAGGCTGCCGGCGCGGGAGCAGCCACGTCGCTTCTCCCCGGCTGTGCAACGCAACCGGCCGCGCCTTCAAAGCCCATCGGTCGCGTCGTGGTCATCGGGGGCGGCTACGGCGGCGCGACCGCCGCGAAATACCTGCGCATGTGGAGCCAGGGCGCGATCGAGGTATTCCTGATCGAGCGCAACGCCGAATTCGTTTCCTGCCCGATGTCCAATCTCGTGATCGGAGGCACGAAAACCCTGCCCGACATCACGCGCAGTTACGCCAGGCTGCGCGACTACGGGGTGCAGGTGCTGCGCGACGAAGCTACCGCGATCAATGTCGAAAAGAAGAGGGTTTCGCTCAAACGCGTCGAGGACCTGCCCTACGACCGCTTGATCGTGTCGCCCGCAGTCGATCTCATGTACGACCAGATCGAGGGCTACGACGCGGAGGCGCAGAAAACCATCTTCACCGCCTGGAAGGCGGGTCCCGAGACCGTGGCGATGCGGCGGCAGCTCGAAACGATGCGCGATGGCGGGGTCTTCATCATCACGATTCCAAGGGCACCCTTCCGCTGCCCGCCGGGGCCCTATGAGCGCGCCTGTCAGGCGGCTTTCTACTTCAAGCGGGCGAAACCGCGGTCCAAAGTGATCATCCTCGACGCAAACGAGGACGTCGCTTCCAAGCCAGCGCTATTCAAGGCTGCCTGGAACGACCTCTACAACGGCATCATCGACTATCGCAACAACTCCGAGATCAAGGCGCTCGATGCGCGCGCGATGACTGTCAAGACCGACTTCGACACGATCAAGGGCGACGTACTCAACGTATTGCCGCCCATGCGTGCCGGGGACATCGCGCGCTCGGCCGGACTCATGACCGGGAATACCCACTGGTGCGGCGTGGACTGGCTCAGTATGGAATCGACGGCGCACAAAGGCATCCACGTTCTCGGCGACGCCACGCTTTCGGCGCCGGCCATGCCCAAGTCAGGGCACATGGCGAACAACCACGCAAAGCTCGCCGCCGCCGCGATCATCGAACTCATGAACGACCGCGAACCCAATCCCCAGCCGGTCATCGCCAACACCTGCTACAGCTTCGTCAGCGACAAGGAGGTGATCCACGTGGCCTCGGTACACCATTACGATCCCGCGCAGAAAACGCTGACGGTGGTGCCGGGTGCAAGCGGCCTGTCCGCCAGACGCAGCGAGCTCGAGGGCATCTACGGCTGGGCGTGGGCGCAAAATATCTGGAACGACATGCTTGGCTAGCCAAGCATGTCGTTCCAGGAAAGTTTGCGAACGGAAGCAGAAGGAGTACCTCTTTCTCCGCTGCCTGCCCTCTCCCCGCAATCTCTACCGTTCTATGCGGAACCGTCCGGAGAGCGAGGTATGAGTTTTCGAATCGACCCATCGTGCTGCCGGCGACTTTAGCCCGGCAACGGTACCCGCACCTTGCGCTCGAGCCAGCGCTTGCGGGTCACTTCCGAGAGTCCTTTCGGTTCGAAGTCCGGTGCAATCGAGCGGCGCCAGAAGAGCGTCTTCAGCGTGTCCCCGTCCAGGTCCGACGCAGCCAAGCGGCGGACCGTACCCCCTTCGAGCGCGGCAATCGCGAGACCGTCGCGGAAGAGCACACGATTGCTCGCAATCGCCGCAACGCGCGCCTCCGGAGTCACGATACCGACGAGATTGAGCGGATCGGCAGCAGAGAGCGCGATGAACTCCCCGTTCTTTTCCAGCCTTCGAACTGCACGCAAGCGGCCCACCGCGTCGGACAACGCAAACTGCTCGCCCCCAAAGCCGGAAACAAAGCGACCGCCGCGGATCTCGCCGCGCGCTTCCAGCCTCCGGTAAACCTTCGCCAGCTCGCGCCAGGTCGGCAGGCGCGACTCGCGCGCGAGCAGCGCGCGGAAGACGACGCCGTAGCGACTGAGCAGCGCGCGCGCGATGATCTCCGTTCGCTTGCTCTCCTCGATCGTCTCGTTCTTTCCGAGCAGCGCCCAGCGTCCCGCCGTGTCCACTTCATAGGCGATTCTGCGTCCGCGCGAGCGCTTCTTGTGTTTCTCGGAAGGCACGAGCAGCGCGCGCAGGCCACCGAAGCTGTCGGCGGTCACGACGCCCGCGCCGGTGAGCTCCCCGAGTGCCCGCTCGACCTGCGTGCGTAGCAGCCCAGTCGCGGAGGCGAGCTCATGAAAAAACGATGCACCGCGCGAGCGCAGCGACTCGCGTACGGCGCGTGCGTCCGACGTCAGATCGCCGGCGTCGGATTCAGCGGGCTCGCGCCACAGCGCGGCGCGCTCACGCAGCATCAGGGCGATCGGCGAGCTGCGCAGCGGCGCCCTGGCGGAGCCATTCACAAGCGAAACCCGTCCCCAAGCTATCCGGCCGGAAAGACACAGCCTGTCTATGAAATCAGGCTCATAGTCCTGCACGCGTGCAGCGAGCACTTCGGGCTCCCAGGCGCCTGCAGACACTTCGTAGCCGTCGAGTTGTTCGATGACGGCGGCCAAGCCGTCGACACCCTTCACCTGCTGCTCGCCCGCAAGATGCTGCCAATACAACAAGAAGCGCATGAAATCGGTGGCGCTGACAGGCTCAATTTCGGACCGCAGCCGGTTAAGCGTGTATCGGTGAATGCGCGCGAGCAGCCTGCGGTCGCACCATTCGAGCGGGCCGGTTTCGCGCATCATCGAGGCCGGGGTGAAACGGCCTCGAAGCACTTTTCCATCGATTTCCAGCGCAAGCAGCGCACAGTCGACGAGCGCGGTGTTGGAAAGCCCGAGCGAATCGGCGAGTTGCCGCGCAGTGACGGGGCCGAGCACTTCGGTACGTCCGCGGACGAGCTCCCGTGCCGCGTCCTCGGGCGTCCAGGATTTGCGCAGGCGCTCGGGGATCGCGGGCGCGACACTCTGGGGAATCACGGCAACCAATTCGTCGAACCTCTCCACCGAGACCCAGAAGCCGCCCGCATCGAACGCGCGCCCCGCAGCCACCAGTTCATCGAAGAGCGGGCGCCAACCGGAAGACGCTTCCTCCGTACGAACGAATCCCGCGAGCAACAAAGCATCGTGCAGCTCGTCTGCGGTATTCGCGGCGGGCCACGCTTCCTCGCGCACGCGCTCGATCGCCGCCGGGTCGAGCGCGCCAAGATCCTCGGCGCTCCGCGGTTCGGTCCCGCGCCGCATATGCACTGCGCGGGTACGCCGCTCCTCGAGCGGCGCGTCGTCGAGGAAGGTGTAGACAGCGGAATTCAGAATTTCGTGGGCAAGAACCGAAGGCTCCGGCGTGTCTTTCGCAATGCACCTGATTTCGCCCGCGAACACGCGCTGCAGATAGCTTACGAGCTGCGGCAAGTCCATCGCCTCCTCGAGGCAGTCGCGCACGGCCTGGTTGACGAGCGGGTGGTCGGGCAGCTCGCGCGCACCCTGGATATTGTCCAGGCACGCGGCAGCATCCGGGAAGATCGCGGCGAGGAGCTCCTCGGCGATCATGCGCTGGATCTGCGCAGGCAAGCGCGCGCCGTTGCGGTTTCGCGGAACGGCAAGGGCGAGCGTCGTCGTCCAGCGCCAGCGCGTCTGGAAGATCGGTGAGTCGAGCACGGCCTGAACGAGCGTTTCGCGCACGGTCTTGGGATTGAGATATCGGAACACGTCGGAGAGCGGAAAGGAATGCATCGGGCCGAGCGAGAGGACCAGCGCTTCCTCAGTGGCGGCTGCCTGCAGCTCGAAGTTGAAGTTCTGACAGAATTTCTTTCTGAGCGCGAGGCCCCAGGCACGGTTGATGCGGCTGCCGAGCGGCGCGTGCAACACGAGCTGCATTCCACCCGCCTCGTCGAAGAAACGCTCGAGCACGATGGTCTCGGCGGTGGGAATCGCACCCAAAGCGCGTTTGCCTTCGGCGAGATAAGTCGCAATCTGCTCGGCGCCGGATCGAGAAAGGGCATAGTCCTGCTCGAGCCACGCCACTGCGGCATCGAGCTCTCCGGACTTGCGCGGCTGATCGGGCCCCGGGAGCTTGGAGTCGGCGATCGTGCGCAGCTTCGATACCGCCGCGCTCATCTCGTCGCTTCGCGCTGGCGCCTCGCCCAGCCAGAACGGCATCGAGGGCGGCTGCCCTTGCGCGTCCGCGACGCGAACGACACCGTTTCCGATCTGCAGGATTCGCCAGGACGTGTTGCCCAGTTGGAAGATATCGCCTGATAGCGATTCAATGGCGAAATCCTCGTTGAGGGTACCGATGAACGTGCCCTCCGGCTCGAGCTGCACCCGGTAGTCGAATACCTCCGGAATCGCCCCGCCCGACATGATCGCGACCATGCGCGAGCCGCGCCGCTCGCGGAGTTTTTGGTGGACGGCGTCGTAGTGCACCAGCGCCGCGCGCTGGCCGCGCTTGGTTGCATAACCGTGTGCGAGCATGGCGACGACCTCGCCGAATTCTTGGCGCGTCAGGTCGCGATACGGGTGGGCGCGGCGGAAGAGCTCGAACAACGCGTTCTCCTCCCACTCCTCTGCTGCCGCCTCGGCCACGATCTGCTGCGCAAGCACGTCGAGCGGTTTCGCGGAAACAAGAACGCGGTCGAGCTCGCCGTCTTTGGCCGCGCGCACCATCGCCGCGCATTCGATCAGATCATCGCGTGTCAACGGGAAGAGCCGTCCTTTCGGCAGGCCTGCCACCGTATGTCCAGACCGGCCAACCCGCTGCAGCAAGGTGGCGATTCGGTTCGGCGATGAAACTTGACACACCAGATCGACGTGCCCAATGTCAATACCGAGCTCAAGCGACGCCGTCGCTACCAGCACCTTGAGCCTGCCGTCGCGAAGCTTGGCCTCCGCCTCCAGCCTTGCTTCCTTGGCGAGGCTGCCGTGATGGGCGGCAACGTGCTCGGCGCCGATTTGCTCGCTCAGGTTGAACGCCATGCGCTCGGCAAGGCGCCGCGTGTTCACAAAGATGAGGGTCGTGCGGTGGGATTCGACCAACTCGACCAGGCGCCGATAGACCTCCTTCCACACTTCGGCCGACATCACCGCCTCGAGCGGCGAGCTGGGCACCTCGATTTCGAGATCGATTTTCCGCTTGTGGCCGCGGTCGATAATCGCGCACTCAGCCTTACCCGTACCGACCAGGAACTGCGCGACCTCACCGATCGGTTTCTGCGTCGCAGAGAGTCCGACGCGCTGCAGGCGCCGCCCGCATATGTGATCGAGCCGCTCGAGCGAAAGCGCGAGATGCGCGCCCCGGCGCGATTCGATCACCGCATGGATCTCATCGACGATGACGACGCGCGCGGTCTTCAGCATCTCGCGCGAGCGCTCGGCGGTAAGGAGTAGATAGAGCGACTCGGGGGTCGTGACCAGGATGTGCGGGGGCGTTCTCAACATCGCAGCCCGCTCGCGCTGCGGGGTGTCGCCGCTTCTCACCGCGGCAGTGATGCGCACCGGCGGGAGGCCCATGTCCTCGGCGATGCTGCGAATCTCGCGCCGCGGTTCGGCGAGATTCTTATGGATGTCCGCCGAGAGCGCCTTGAGCGGCGAGACGTAGATGACGCGCACTTCGTCGGGCAACTCGCCCCCTAGAAGGCTCTCGCGCAGCAGCTGATCGATCGCGGTGAGGAACGCGGCGAGCGTCTTGCCCGAGCCGGTCGGTGCGGCGATCAACGTGTGACCGCCCGTGCCTATTGCACGCCAGCCCTCCAGTTGTGCGTCGGTGGGCGGCAAGATCCCCGTACCGGCGGGATCGCGGAAGCGGGTCTCCCACCAGCGCTGAACGACGGGATGGAAATCGGAAGGAAGCATGGCCGGCAAACCAGAAATATACGCTTAATCCAGCGCGGGGCGCAGGGGAACGCAAGTACGAGAGCACCTCCCTCTCCTCCACTCGCGACCTGCCCGCCTCTACGATTTCCCCGTGCTTCCGAAACCGCCCGCTCCACGGGGACTGGCGCCGAACTCCTCGACTACATTCAGTTTGACCTGAACTACGGGGATCACGACGAGCTGTGCGATACGATCCATCGGATTGATCGTGAATGCAGCGCCCGAGCGGTTCCAGACGGAGACCATGACCTGTCCCTGGTAGTCGGAATCTATGAGGCCGACGAGATTCCCGAGCACGATGCCATGCTTATGTCCGAGCCCCGATCGAGGCAGCACGATCGCTGCAAGCCCGGAATCGGCAAGATGGATGGCGAGGCCGCTTGGCACGAGTTCGGCGGCGCCAGGCGCAAGCGTGAGGGGCTTTTCGATGCAGGCCCGGAGGTCAAGACCCGCGGAACCCGCCGTGGCGTACTGCGGCAACGAATCGCGTAGCCGCACATCCAGGATTTTTACGTCGAGCATCTTCGACCAGGCGCCGCCTAGCGCCGCGGCAGCATCTTCGCGATGTGCTCGATCAACTGACGCGCCAGCACGATCTTCGGTGCGAGCGGAAGCTCATGCGCGCCGTCCTCGTCGAAGAGCGTAAGCGCGTTGGTGTCTTTGCCAATGGTTTCCTGCGCGAGGTTCGCCGCGAGCAGCGGGATTCCCTTCCTCCCGCGCTTCGCCTGTGCGTTTGCCTTCAAGTCTTCCGTTTCGGCGGCGAAACCCACGCAGAACGGCCCTTTCGGGAGAGCAGCGACCTCGCCGAGGATATCGGGGTTCGGGGCAAGTTCCACGTTGAGATTGCCGTTGCCGCGCTTGATCTTGTGCGGCTTAGGATCGACGGGATGGTAGTCCGCGACCGCAGCGACCGAGATGAAGACATCGGCCTTCTTCGCGCGCGCCATAACGGCATCGTGCATATCGCGCGCAGTGATCACGTCCACGCGCTCCACGCCCGACGGAGCTGCGAGCGCCGTTGCGCCGGACACAAGCGTCACCTCCGCGCCGGCTTCTGCCGCCGCCTGCGCGACAGCGTAGCCCATTTTTCCGGAACTCCGATTCGTGACACCGCGCACCGTGTCGATCGGCTCATAGGTCGGTCCCGCCGTGATCAACACTTTTTTCTTCGAGAGCACCTTCGGACCCAGCGCCGCGTCAACTTCGCGGAATATCTCCTCGGGCTCGAGCATCCGACCCATGCCGCCCTCACGGTCGGCATGGTCGCCCTCTGTCGGCCCTAGGATGCCGACACCATCAGCGCGAAGGCGCTCGACGTTCCGCTGCGTCGCAGTGTTCTGCCACATCTCCACGTTCATCGCCGGAGCGACCATGAGCGGGCAGCGGCGCGCGAGGCACAAGGCTGAGAGCAGGTCGTCGCCGAGCCCGTTCGCGAGCTTCGCAAGAAAATCAGTCGTAGCGGGCGCGACCACGATGATGTCCCGATCGCGCGAAAGCTCGATATGGCCCATGCTGTCGGGCACACGCGCATCCCAAATATCGGTGAATACGGGCTTGCTTGAAAGCGCCTGAAGGGTCATCGGGGTCACGAAGCGGCACGCCGCTTGCGTCATGACAACGCGGACATCGGCGCCCGCCTTGATAAAAAGGCGCGTCAGTTCAGCCGCCTTATAGGCAGCGATTCCGCCGGTGATCCCGAGCAGGATGCCTTTTCCAGAAATGCCAGTCATCGCAATTCAAACCGCCGCGTTAAGCTGCAAGACAACGATTTTAAGCGAATTCCATGGCCATCACCGACTGGCCCCTCCAGGAGCGTCCACGTGAGCGGTTGCTTGCGCAGGGTGCCGCGTCGCTCACGGATGCGGAGTTGCTCGCGATCCTCTTGAGGACTGGTGTCAAGGGAAAGAGCGCGGTGGACCTCGCCCGCCAGCTGCTCGGACGTTTCGGCTCGGTAGGCGGGCTGCTCGATGCCGGATCCGCAATACTCGCCGAAACCCCCGGCCTGGGAAGTGCCAAGCTCGCGCAACTCCGGGCGGCGCTCGAACTGGCGCGGCGTGCGCTCAAGGAAGAAATCTCCTCGCGGGATGCACTGTCGTCGCCGCGCGCAGTCCGCGACTATCTACGCCTACTACTCGCCGGGCGAGAACAGGAAGTCTTTGTGGTGCTTCTGCTCGACGCACAACACCGCGTCGTAGCCTCTGAGGAACTATTCCATGGCACGCTCACACAAACGAGCGTCTATCCGCGCGAGGTGGTGAAGTGTGCACTCAAACACAATGCCGCTGCCGTGATCTTCTCCCACAATCACCCGTCCGGCGTTGCCGAGCCGAGCCACGCCGACGAAATCCTCACCCGCTCGCTGAAAAGCGCGCTCGCACTGGTGGATATCCGGGTGCTGGACCATTTCATAGTCGCCGGATCCCGCACCATGTCTTTCGCCGAGCGCGGGCTGCTTTAGGCCACCCCCAGGTCCCCTTTAACTTGGACAGATAGGCCAATTACTTGGACGGATAGGCCAATTTCGCACTATAATGCGCGCTTTTCGCGGTGGAGCACTCAATGGCACGCGTCTGCCAGATCACGGGCAAGAAACCCCAGGTGGGACACCATGTCTCCCACGCCAACAACAAAACCATACGTCGGTTCTATCCGAACCTGCAATACCGGCGCTTCTGGGTGGAGAGTGAAAAGCGCTGGATAAGCCTGCGCATATCCAACGCCGGTGTCCGAATCATCGATAAGAAGGGCATCGACGCGGTGCTCAAAGAGTTGCGTGAGCGTGGCGAAATCTAGTTTGAGAGGTCGGGATGCGCGAAAAAATAAAGCTTGAGTCGACAGCCGGGACCGGCCACTTCTATACCACAACCAAGAATAAGCGCACTACGCCCGACAAATTGGAGATCAAAAAGTACGACCCCAGGGCGCGCAAGCACGTCGTCTACAAGGAAGCGAAGATCAAGTAAGCCGGACGTGCGAGCCGCACGTCCGAACGGCCATTCAACGTACGGCGAAAAAAAGCCCGCGAAAAGCGGGCTTTTTGTTTGGCTTCAGGCTCAAACTGCAGCTCCAACGTCGGCATCGGCCGACGGGGCAGCCAAGCGCACCTACTTCGACTGGGGTTGGGGCGGTTGGGGCTTGGGCTGGGACTGGGGTTTGGCTTCCGCGGCCATATCGCGCGGAGCATCTGCAACGCCGCGCTTGTAGACGATCTTCTGGGTACTGCCTTCGCAGGTTCCCACGACCTTGCCTTCCCCTTCCTTCACCTGATCGTTCGGAACGACGTCCAGCGTAAAGACGGGTACTCCGTTCGCCTTGATCTTCGTTTCGATCTCGGATTTGAGTTCCTCACAAGACTTCACCTGCGCCAGGGCCGGCGAAGCAATCAACATCGACGCAGCTACCGCGATAAGGCCTTTCATCTCATACCTTCCTTTCTTGCTGTAAAAGCCTCCCCAAAAACCCAATAGCGCCGCACATCCTACCCGGAAGCCGGCTAGCGCGCTGATTGCATTCGATTTGAGCGGTTTGTCCGCACGACTTTCAAGATACTGGAGAACAAAAACCCGCGGGCCGCGGGTTCTGAGGTCCCCCGCTTTCGCGGGAGGGACGAATCCGCTACGGCGCGTAGCAGCGCAGCCTGCGCGAGAATTCCGCGAGCGGGCGGATGTCGCTCGCTTCGGCGCGATGACACCAGTCTTGCAGTTGTCGCACGAGCTGATCGCCGGACGCGCTGGAGCGCTCCCACAGCGAAACGAGTTCAGAGCGCATCGAGTAGACAGTATGCAACGCGCTTGACTTCGACAGCCCCTTCTTGAGATCCGCGCGCTCCGTTTCGCCCAGTGATTTTTCGTCGCGATGAAGCCACCGCTTCAGGCTCTGCAGCACGTGCGCGTCTTGCGGCGCGAATCGGCGCAGCTTGCCGAGCTCCTCGGCATAGGTACGCTTGAGCGATTTGGCGTATTTCGCCAGCACGTCGTAGCGGTGCGTGATGACCGCTTGCAGCGTAGCGGAGTCGACCGCCTTCGCCTCGGTAAAGCGCGGCGTCGGTGCGATTTTCTTCACTTGCGCAAGGCCTAGTACTTCGAGCAGGCAGATGTACATCCAGCCGATGTCGAACTCGTACCACTTATTGGAGAGCTTGGCCGAGGTCGCATAGGCGTGATGATTGTTGTGCAACTCCTCACCGCCGATGATGATGCCCCAGGGGACAATGTTGGTGCTGGCATCTTCGGTCGACCAGCTGCGGTACCCAAAAAAGTGGCCGATGCCGTTGATGACGCCCGCTGCCCAGAACGGGATCCAGGCAATCTGCGTGATGAGCATCAGTGCGCCCGGGATGATGCCGAACAGCATGACGTTAGCGGCGCCCATTAGGGTGATGCCGAGTATCGAGAAACGGGAGTAGATATTGCGTTCCATCCAGTCGTCGGGCGTGCCGTGGCCGTAACGCTCCATCGTCTCGCGGTTGTAGGATTCTTTAACGTACAGGAACACGCCGCCCCAGAGCACGCGATTGATTCCGACCTGCTGCGGGCTGTGCGGGTCTTCGACGGTTTCACATTTGGCGTGGTGCTTGCGGTGAATCGCGGCCCACTCCTTGGTTACCATGCCCGTCGTCATCCACAGCCACAGGCGGAAGAAGTGGCTTGCCAGCGGATGCAGATCGAGCGCCCGGTGGGCCTGATGACGGTGAAGGAACACCGTGACGCTCACGATGGTAACGTGGGTTAGACCCAGGGTGACGAGGACGTAGCCCCACCAAGGGAGATTAAAAATACCTGAAAACAGGATGTTGGAATCCATCAGAACTCCCCTACTTGGACTTTGCGAATTCTACGTGAATCCGGTTAAAGGGCAAGGGCATAATGCCCGGATACGCTAACGACACTTTCCTGCTCCTCTTCATGCACTTGCACCTGCCAGAATTCGCGCAGGGCTGCTGATTTCCTGCTTATTGCAAAACAAGTGTCCATAGCATTGCGGCAGACTCCACGAAAGCCCGTTCCTCCTCACCCGATGCGCTCGAAAACCGCGGCAAAGAAGCCGTCCGTGCCGTGCCGGTGCGGCCAGAGTTCGAAATATTCCTTCATGTCGAGCTCGATGCGCTCGCTCTTGAGAACGTCGCCGGCGGGCCGCAATGCGAACTGCGGATGGCGGGCCAGAAATCCCTCGGCAACACCCCGGTTTTCCTCTTCGAGGATGCTGCAAGTCGCATATATGAGGCTCCCGCCCGGTTTAACAAGCCTCGCCGCTCCGGTAATTATGGATTGCTGCTTCTCGACCAACTCGGCAACATCCATAGGCGTCTGTCGCCACTTCATGTCGGGATTACGGCGCAGCGTGCCTAATCCACTGCAAGGCGCGTCCACAAGCACCCGGTCGATTTTGCCGGCGAGACGCTTCACGCGCGTATCGTTTACGCCTTCGATCCGCTGCGGATGGACGTTCGAGAGCCCGGAGCGCGCAAGCCGTGGTTTCAGCCCCGCCAACCGCTTCGGAGAGATGTCGAACGCGTAGAGCCGTCCGGTGGAGCGCATGAGAGCCCCAAGGGCCAAAGTCTTGCCGCCTGCGCCCGCGCAGAAGTCGACGACCATTTCGCCGCGTTTGGGGGCAACCAGATGACAAAGCAACTGGCTGCCCTCGTCCTGGACTTCGATCCCGCCTTCCAGAAAAAGCGGGTGCCGATTGATCGCGGGCTTTCCGTCGAGCCGCACGCCGTCGGGCGAGTACGGTGTCGCCGACGCACTTATTCCGCCCACGGCAAGCTTTTCAATCGCAGCTTCGCGCGAGATTTTCATCGGGTTGACGCGCAGATCGAGCGGCGCGATCTGCAACAGGCTCCTCGCCAACTCGAGCAGAGAGCTCTCATCGAAGCGCCTGCGAAGCTTCTCAATCACCCAATCTGGAAGGTCGCATTGGACCTCCATGGCTTGCGGACCCGCAGCTTCCCGCTTCACGGCTGCAAGCCATTGAGCCTCGTCGCCGCGCAACCAGGGATCGACCTCGCGCAGGTTGGCACCCAGCAGCACCGTCCAGCTCGCTAGCACGAGGCGGCGCGGGTTCTGCGTCGTTGCGACGCGATCGAGCAACCGCCGCCGCCTGAGCGCCGCATACACCGAGTCAGCTATCGTGGCGCGGTCGCTCTGACCGATTTTCGGATGACTGCGAAAAAACGCCGAAAGCGCTGCGTCCGCCGGTTGTTCCAGCGGCAGCACGGCTGCAAAGGCGGCTGTGCACGCATCGAGCAATGGGCGCGAGAAGCGCGTCACTTGCCGATGCGCGTGATGACTTGGTCGGCGCGTGTACCGTCCGTGTCCACCACCAGCACACGCACCGGCAGGAATTCGCGCTCGGCGGCGAACCAGATGTCGGTCGATTTGTCCTCGGGTCCGTCGCGCACTTTCGCGATGTGCAGCGTTTGCATCTCGCCCGCGGGGGTGACAAGCTTCTCGCTACCGACGACGGTGAAGCGGAACGGAGTCAGTCCTCGACCGTCGGCGCGCGTGACGTCGTATTCCTTGTCCTTGTCTTTAGGCGGGACGAAAGCAAAGTTGTAGGCTAGGCTCAAGGTGTCCTGTGCGTTGCCTGGTATTGGCAGAGTCTCCGACTTCCCCTTGCGCTCCTGCGTCACCGAATGCGCGTCCCAATCGAATTTCGCCGACGCCACCCAACCTCCGGGACGCTCGTCACGGAATTCATCAGGACGCAGCCCTTGCGGCGTGACATGGCCGCGGCTCGTGCGCTTCAGAACCCCAACCAGCGCCAGAAACCCTCTCCCCTTGACCTCGGAGGTGATCGCGTAAGTGCGGCCGTCGTGTTCGAGCGTTTCCGAGACGTCCCCCAGAACCGTCCCGTTGCGCTTCATCTCGTAGGTAAGAGTGACGCGTTCGGGCGGAGCCGCCTGGACCGTGGCGGCCCACAGAGCGAGTGCGGCGATCCCTGCATGGCGGAGTGGGGTCGGGATCATGCGTCGGCAAGCAGAGCTTGAATGGCGTCGGCCCCGCTAACGCGGACCACACCGTTATCGACGGCGAGCCGATCATCGATGAACCAGCGCAGGGCTAGCGGGTAAATGCGGTGCTCCTGTTGCAGCACCCGTGCCGCCAGTATCGCTTCGGTGTCGCCGACCCGCACCGGCACTGCCGCCTGCGCGATGATCGGACCGTGATCGATCTGCGGCGTAACGAAATGCACCGTGCAACCGTGGACCTTCACCCCCTCCTGGAGCGCGCGCCGGTGCGTGTGCAGCCCGGGAAACGCCGGCAAGAGCGACGGATGGATGTTGACGAGCCGGCCCGAGTAGCGCCGCACGAACTCTCCGCCGAGGACGCGCATGAAGCCGGCGAGCGCCACAAGATCGGGGGAGTGCCGATCGATCGCTGTCGCGAGCGCGGCGTCAGACGCCTCTCGCGAGGAAAACTCCCGTTCGTCGACCACCTGGGTAGGAAGCCCCGATTGTGCGGCGTATTTCAGGCCGGCAGCATCGGCGCGGTTACTGATCACGGCAGCGATCTTCGCGGGGAGCCCCGCGCGTACGATCGCCTCCATGTTGCTGCCGCGGCCGGAAATAAGGATAACGATGTTCTTCACCCAGCTATTCTACCGCTCGGCCCTGCCTGCACATTTTTCCTTGCGAAGAGCACGCGAAGAAAGTTCTGCCCACAACTCGAAATGAAGTACGGCATGCCGCTATTCCCTTCGCGTTGCCGCAGCTACGGGCTGCGGGAACCCCGGCAAAGGCTGCAAGCCGTCCGCTTCGAACAGCTCCTGCAGTTGTGCGGCGGCTTCTTTGGAAGTCTGAATGAGTTGCGCTTCGTCGTGCTGGACTGCGTACTGCGCGTCGAGCCGCTCCTCGTCGTGCTGCTTGAACAGATTCACGGCGCGCTCGGACGCGGCGATGCCGAAACCCAGGGAAACGAGCGTGTGCCGTGCCATGTCCAGACTGGCCGAAAACGTTTCGCGCCAGATGAGCTTGACGCCGAGGTCGCGAAGGCGGAATAGATGCACGCGATTGCGTGCGCGGGCGAGAATCGGAACGTTCGGAAAATGCTTGCGCACGATCTCGGCGGTCTTCACCGAGGCCTCGACGTCGTCGATGGCGAGTACAAAAAGCTTGGCTTCGCCCGTCTTCGCAGCCTCCAGCAGCTCTAGGCGCGAAGCGTCGCCGTAGTACACCTTGTTGCCGAAGCGTCTCACGAAATCCACCTGCTGGTAGCTCACTTCGAGTGCCGTGAACGGCACTCCGCACATGCGCAGTATGCGCGAAACAATCTGCCCCACGCGTCCGTAACCGGCGATGATCACCGGGTTGCCGGGCCCGGTTATCGAGTCGAACTCGGGAGCGTTGTGACGCTCGAGCCATCGGTTGAGGAACCGGTCGTGCAACTCGAACAAGGGCGGGGAGAGCAGCATCGAGACTGTCACGACCATCACGAGCAGCTGGGCCGTGCCGGCTTCGAATATGCCGAGCGCGCCCGCCGCGGCAAACAGCACGAAGGCGAACTCGCCGCCCTGCGAGATCGCGCCTGCCAGACGCTGCGCGGTGTCGTTGGGCGCGCCGCCGATCCTTGCGATCGCATACATCAGAGCGGACTTCACCAGCATGAGACCCGCAGCAAGGCCGAACACCGTCAGAGGACGGTTCCACACCAGCGCAAGGTTCGCGCTCATACCCACCGCAATGAAGAAAAGCCCGAGCAGCAGGCCCTTGAACGGCTCGATGTCGGCTTCCAACTCGTGGCGAAACTCGGAGTCGGCGAGCAGCACTCCGGCGAGGAAAGCCCCGAGCGAAGGGGACAAGCCGATTCTTTCCATGATGAGTGCGGCGCCCACCACGAGCAGCAGCGCCGCCGCGGTGAACACCTCCCGGCCCCCGTAACTCGCAACAGCTTTCAGCGCCGGGCGCACGAAGAGTCGGCTGGCGGCGATGACCGCCGCGATGACCGCCAGGGCTTTTGCCGCCGAGGGCCACCCTCCTGCATGTACCCCCGAATCGCTCAAAAGCGGCAGCAAGGCAAGTAAGGGGATCACCGAAAGATCTTGGAAAAGGAGTACGGCGAACGCCTCGCGCCCGTGTCGCGTCGTGAGCTGCTTGCGCTCGGCGAGCGAGGCCAGAACCAGCGCGGTTGAGGACATCGCGAGCCCGAAGCCGGCGACGAGCGCGGCCTGCCACTCGAAACCCAGAGCGAACGCCAGAGCGAAAAGTGCCACTCCCGTCGCAAGCACTTGGGCTCCGCCCAATCCGAACACGGGCCGTCTCAGTACCCACAGGCGGCTTGGCTGAAGCTCCAGGCCCACGAGAAACAACAGCAGAACGACGCCGAACTCGGCGAACTGCAGGGTGGCCTGCACGTCGCCGACCATGCCCAGGCCCCAAGGACCGATCAGCATGCCGGCGCCGAGATAGCCGAGCACGGCACCCAGCTTCAAGCGCTGAAACAGCGGTACCAGCAACACCGCGGTAAGAAGGAAGACGGCTGCCTGTTCAAGCAGATGCATGGCGAGAATCCGGAGGAAAGGGTTCGCCGCATTATGCGCGAGCGGCACGGCGCGTGAAACTGGCCGCTGCACAGGCGGCTACCGCACGCTACAGCTCAGGGGGCAGGCATTCCCGCAACCGCGGTGAGCATGCTGAGCGAACCCAGCTCATATCCGTCGACGGCAAAGGACATTTCCTCGTCTTCCCGTTGCAGCGCGGCGATATAAAGGAGCGGCAGGTAGTGCTCGGGCGTCGGCACCGACAGGCGTGCGTCCTCACCGAGGCGCTCAAAATCGACAAGCACCCGGTGATTGCGCGAGGCGAGCGCTTCGCGAACCTTCTCGTTGAAGCGTACCGCCCAGTCGAACGCGGGCCCGCCCGCCCGCTTCATCACTCGCAGGTTGTGAACGACGTTGCCGCTACCGGTGACGAGCACGCCCTCATCGCGCAGCGACGCAAGTCGCTTACCGGCTTCGTAGTGGAATTGCGGCGGCTGAGTGCCGTCGATGCTGAGCTGGACGACGGGGATGTTCGCCTCCGGGTAGGCGTGCTTCAGCACAGACCAGGTGCCGTGATCCAATCCCCAGGACTGGTCCATCTTCACGTTCGTCGGCGTGAGCAGTTCACGCACACGCGAAGCGAGTTGCGGGTCGCCTGGGGCCGGGTATTGGACGTCGAACAGCGCCTGCGGGAAGCCATAGAAATCGTGGATGGTTTTCGGCTTCTCCATCGCCGTGACCGCGGTACCCTCGGTGTACCAGTGCGCGGACACGCACAGGATCGCCCGGGGCTTCGGGATCGATTCGCCGAGTCTTCGCCAAGTCTCGGTGTACGGGTTGCGCTCGAGAGTGTTCATCGGGCTGCCGTGCCCGAAGAACACAACCGGCATCCTGGAACCATTGCGCGCCATCATCGTGCCGATCATGCAAGGTCGAACAACAAGACCTCGGCCCCTTCACCCTTTTCCAGCACGATCTCGGCGGTGTTGGCCGCTTTCAACGCGTCACCGGCTTCCAGCGCTTGGCCGTTTACCGTCAACTTGCCACGCGCCACATGCACATAGGCGCGCCTGCCCGCCTGCAGCTTGTGAACCGTACGGTCTGAACCGTCGAGGAGCACGGCGTACAGATAGGCATCCTGATGGATCGTCACGGAGCCCTCGCGGCCATCGGGCGAGGCGACCAGGCGCAGCGCCCCCTTCTTCGAGGCGGCGTCGAAGTGCTTCTGCTCGTAGCTCGGCGCAATGCCGGACACGTTCGGCTCGATCCAGATTTGGAGAAAGTGCGTCACATCGTCGCGCGCATGGTTGAACTCGCTGTGCTGCACGCCCTTCCCCGCGCTCATTACCTGCACGTCCCCCGGCACGATAGTGGAACCGTTCCCCATGTTGTCCTTGTGGGCAAGCGCACCTTCCAGCACATAGCTGATGATCTCCATGTCGCGGTGGCCGTGGGTACCGAAACCCGTACCCGGTCGAATGCGGTCCTCGTTGATCACCCTGAGATGGCCGAATCCCATGTTCCCGGGATCGTAGTAATCGGCGAACGAGAAGGTGTGGTAGGAGCGCAGCCAACCATGGTCGGCGTAACCGCGGTCCTGGCTTTTGCGGATTTCGATCATTCTGGCTTTCGTGTCGATTGGATTTTCGCGTCGATTGGATATGGGGTTGCGCTGGCGATTCATCAAGTGCTGATGATTTTCATGTTGAACGCCCGCTCGACAAGCCAGATGCCGGCGACCGCCACGATCGCGAGAGACCCGCCGATGAAGACTAGGCGCCGGTAGAACCAACTCGTCCGCAGCCCGTACGCAATGGGCAGGAACGCGCTCACGATCGCAAGCTGGCCGACTTCGACGCCAAAATTGAAACCGACGAGGGCGATGAGCAGCGCCCCCTGAGGCAGGCCGAGGTCTCTGAGCACGCTAGCAAAGCCGAAACCGTGAATCAGGCCGAAGGCAAAGGCGACCATCCATCGCCGTCCGTGCACGAGCGGAAACACGTTGTTGAGCGCGGCCAGCACGACCGAGGTCGCGATCGCGGATTCCACGAGGCGCGAGGGCAACGAGATCACACCGAGGGCCGCGAGGCTGAGCGTGATCGAGTGTGCCACCGTAAAAGAAGTGACGATCTTGAACACGTCCCAGAATGCCGGGGGAAAGCGTTCTACCGCCCGCCAACGGCCGCCTTGGAGGACGAGCACCGCAGGCAAAAGGAGAGACAGCAGGAACAGAATGTGATCGAAACCGATCCAGATATGCCACACCCCTTCGCGGCCGTAGTCGAAGAACTGGGTGAGCGTGGAGATCTTTGCGAGCTCGAAGGTTTGGGTCGCGCGTTCCGGGCTGAAAATGGCGGTGCGTGTCCCCGCGCCGTGCTCGAGGCGCAGCAGTCCTTTGTGCTGCGGATCGAGGTCCGCGAACAGGTTGTAACTCACTTCCAGAGTCGTCACCTCGCCGGGACAGCTCGCCGCGAAGCGCATCACCGAATAGGCCCCATCGCTGTGATCGTCGACAAGAAATTCTGTAGCCCGGGTCGGACAGTCAGCGCCCCCCGAGCGCAGCTTAAGTCTGGCCAGGGCGTACGCCGCGATGTCGGCGCGATGCGCCTTCACTTCGCCCCAGTTGATATCGCCGTCGCCGCTGTCGTCCAGGCCGATGGCGAAATCGAGATCGCGCAAGGCGATGTCCCACTGCCCGCTCAGGCTCGAGCCCTCTACGTGGATCGCTAGATAGCTATCGCTCGGCTTGTGCGCGTGCGCAAGCGAGGCCGCAAGCAGGAGCAGCAACGCGAGCAGCGCTCTCATCGTTTGAGCGCTTTCAATTTTTCCGCCGTTTGGTGTAGCCCCGGATCCTCGTATCCGGAGCGCTCGAGCCAAACGAGGGCTTCCTGGGCGCCCATAGGGTCTTTCATCGCGAGAGCAGCTTCGAGCAGGATGCGTGCATCGCGCGGTTCGCGCTGCAGTTTCCAGTTTTCCTGGGCCAGCGCGAGCGCCTTTTCCTTGTTTCCGAGCAAATACAGATTGAAACGCGCCTCTTCCTGCTGATGCAGCTTGTCTCCGCGGAGGGCGGCGGCGTCGAACCGGGACCTGAGCGCCTCGATGTGCTCACGCGCCTTTGGAGCCTTGAGCGCCTGCTCGGCGAGCGCAAGCCGGAGCAGCAGGATGTCCGACTTTACCCAGTCGACGAGCAGCGGGATGGCTTCGTCGGGACGTCCCTGATCGAGCAGGAAGTCCGAGTAGGCGCCGAGCAGAAACTGATCGTTGACCGGTTCGAGATACGCCGCGCGAAAATGCTCCTCGGCCTGTTTGACCTCGCCTTGCCGTATCGACAACTCGGCAAGGCGGGTACGGACCCAAACGCGAACGTCCGGCGAAGCCTTCGCGTCGCGCGCAAGCGCCGCGGAGAGGGCACGATACGCCGCGGCCGCCTTGCCCGTCGTGCCGTCGAGATAGGCCGTGCAACCAATCGCAAGCTCGGCGTCGATCTCTTTCATTGACTCGCAATCAGCGCGAGCAGCAGTGTAGTCGGCCTGCACCATGTGGATCGCCGCACGCCAGGACCAGGCGAGAGCGTTCTTCGGATCTTCGCGCGTAGCGGCGTCCAGGTCCTTCATCGCGCCGGTGAAATCGTGGCTGTACTGGTTGAGGATGGCACGCATCACTCGCGCTTCGAGCGGCGGATCGGGCAGATTCCACCAGGGCTTGAGTGCCGCCTCGGCGTAGCCCACATAGCGCGGATCGCCTTCGGACCCGGCAAGATCGAAATAGCGCCTCGCGAGCCCGAGAGCCGTGTCCAGATCGTTCGGATCGGCCGCGAGATCGGCGCGCAGCCGGCGCAGTTCCCGGGCGATCGGATCGTTGGGCCGCACCGGCAGGTGCTCGAGCACGACGGTATCGTCCTTGGGCACATAAGGGGCAGCGTGCGCAGCGATCGCAAACAAGGCGATCGCGAGGACGCCCAGCCAATCAATGACTGTGCCGATGATGGATGTCCGGGTAGTGCGGGTGGCTGTGGTCCAGCGGATCATGCTCATGAGTGTGCGAATGCGGCTCAGCGCCGTCCCAATCAAAATCGTGGCTGTGGTGATGATGCTCGTCGTGCGTGTGGGGGTGAATATGTGCCAGCGTCTCGTGCCTGTGAAAGTGCTGGTGGCGTTCGGTGAGATGCAGGACCACGCCGGCCGCCATCAGAACCGATGCGGCCCAGAACAAGGCATCCGGGGCTTCACCGAGCAATGCAAACGCCATCGCCGCTCCGATAAATGGCGCGGTTGAAAAATAAGCGCCAGTCCGCGCGGCGCCGAGTTGGCGCAGAGCCACCACGAAGAATGCGAGGCTCATCCCGTAGCCGAACAAGCCGACCAGGGCGGCGGCGGCGGCAAATCCCGGTGCCGGCAGCGAAGCTCCAAGGGTCGTCGCCACGCAAAGATTGACTGCACCGGCTATCAGACCCTTGATACCTGCGATTTTTACGGGATCCGCAGCGGAAATCTTTCGCGTGAGGTTGTTGTCGAGCGCCCAGCACAGGCAAGCGCCGGCCACGGCGAGCGCCGGCCAGGACAACGCGGGCTTGTTCGGCTGCCAACCGAGAATCACCCCGCCGCAGACGATCAGAAACATCCCCAGCACAACCCGGCGATCGAAGTTTTCCCGAAACGCAAACCAGGCCAGGAGCGCAGTGAACACGCCCTCGAGGTTTAGCAGCAGCGACACTGCCGACGCGGAGGCTGCCGTAAGGGCGAGCATAAGGAGCACCGGCCCGACCACACCGCCCGAGACGACTGCGCCGCAGAGCCACTTGTAGTCGCCGGCGGCGAATCGGGCGCGCTCGGCCCTGGGCAAAATCGAGCCCCGCACGGCGAGCCACAGGCTGAGCCCCAATCCCGAACCGGCGTAGAGAAGGCCAGCAAGCATGACCGGCTCGATTTCACCGACGAGCAGCTTGGCGACGGGGGTGCTTGCCCCGAAGAGCGCCGCTCCGAGCAGACCGTACGCGATGCCTGCGTTCACGTGCCCGCCCGAATGAGCGAAGCGGGGCGCGGCCCGAATGAGCACCTCCGCCGGAGCGCCCGCTCGGCGTCTGGCGAATTCTTCGCACTTTGAAGGATATCTGCTAGGATACGCGCCGGTTTACCAGGTTCCGGTGACCGGATCACTCTAACAATATTCAGAGGAGACATTGAATGAAGAAGCTATTGTCGCTGTTGATTGCCGCTGTCTTCGCCGTGTCGAGCGGCTTTGCCCTCGCGGCGTCCCACGCCGGCGCCCAGCCGATGAAGAAGGACGAAATGAAGAAGGACGAAATGAAGAAGGGCGATAAGAAAGGCGATAAGAAAGGCGAAAAGAAGGCGAAGAAGGCCGCGAAGAAGGACGACAAGAAGTAAGCTTCGCAAGCATCGAATAAAGGCAGGGAAGCTCCTCTGCCTTTTTTTATTTGCCGCAGCAACATGAGGCACAATCCGCGGAAGCCTCTCCCCTAAGTCTGCGTCTGTGCCTTGGCCTCGCGCTCGGCAATCTCCTTATGCACGGTCGCCATATCGAGTTCCTTGCCTTGGCTGATCACCTGCTCGAGCGCCGAACCCGGAAGGGCTCCCGCCTGAGAGAAGAGGATCACCTTCTCACGGAAAAACATCAGAGTCGGTATCGAGCGGATATTGAATGAGGCGGCAAGTTCCCGCTCATCTTCGGTGTTCACCTTGGCGAACACGATGTCCGAATGTTTTTCAGAAGTGGCCTCGAACACCGGTGCAAATCCCTTGCACGGCCCGCACCATGGCGCCCAGAAATCGACCAGGACCATATCGTTGCCGGTCACGATCTGCTCGAAATTGTCCTGGGTCAACGTGACAGTTGCCATGCGGAAATCTCCGGAATTTGTCGAAGTAGAAGTATAGCAGGGGCGTTTGCGCGCTGATCCTAGCGGAGTGTCTTCAAAAAATCTGAAATGGAACGCCAATATTCTGGCTCGCCCGCGATGCCGTCGTGATCGGAGCGGGGGATTTCGCGCCATGTCTTCGTGCCGCGCCAGGCCTCGAACAACACGCGCGAATGCGCACCCGGGATGACGCGGTCTTCGGAAGCGACAAGGCACAGCAGCGGCGCTGCGATCTGCGGCGCGCGGGCAAGCGAATCGAAGCGATGCCGGAGCATGAGCGACACCGGCAGAAAAGGGTAATGGCGCTTTGCCACCTCAACGATACTGTCGTAGGGGGACACCAGAATCACACCCCTCAGCGTGCGATGGGCAGCGAGGTTCACTGCGACACCGCTCCCTAGGCTGCGGCCCATGACCACGATACGTTCGGGATTCACGTCAAGGCGCCCCTTTGCATAGTCATAGATCACCAGTCCGTCTCCAAGGAGCTCCTTTTCCCCAGGCTTGCCTTCGCTCTCTCCGTAACCGCGATAGTTCACCAGCAGCAGCGACCAGCCGGCGAAGTGGTCGGCAACGTCGGCTAGCCAGGAAACCTCCTCCGCGTTGCCGCCGAAGTAGATGACGAGTGGCGTGGACGCCGCATCGCCCTTGACCATCCAGCCGCGGAGCTTTACGCCGTCCGCGGCGGCGATGCTCACATCCTCGACGTTCGGGCGCGACGTGGGGCGGGAGTCCAGCGGACGCGGGAAGAACAGCATCCGCTCCTGGAAAAACCACATGAATAGCGGCACGCCGATGGCGACGCCGAGCACGATCTTTACGATCGAACTGATCATCAATGCAGTTTGACACTCGGCTCGGTGCTGCGTTTGAGGAGCCGGGCCAAGGTATCGAGCGCGACCCCGATCGGACCGTGCAGCGCGTACAGGTGCATCTTGTACAGCGACAGGTACATCAGCCGCGCGAACCAGCCCTCGACGCGGTAGCTCTTGCCGGAGAGAAAACCCATCAGCGATCCGATGGTGCTGTATTGGCCGAGCGAAACGAGAGAACCGAAGTCGCGGTAGCGAAACGGCGCGAGCGGCCGCCCGCGCATCCGTAGCGCAATCGACCCGAGAAGGTGGGAAGCCTGCTGATGCGCCGCCTGAGCGGCAGGTGGCACGGGCGGCGCCTTGCCTTCGCGCGGAAATGCCGAGCAGTCGCCCAGAGCGAAAATGTCCGGGTCGCGCGTCGTCTGCAGCGTCGGCTGGACGACGAGCTGGTTGATCCGGTTGGTTTCGAGTCCGTCGAGATTCTTGAGGAGATCCGCCCCCTTGATTCCCGCCGCCCACACCGCGAGTTCCGCCGGGAAGGATTTGCCGCTTTTGGTTCTCACCTCACTTGCCGTGATCTCGATAGCCTGCTCCGAGCACGCGACACGCACGCCCAGATCTTCAAGCGCGCCAGTCACAGCCTGTGCAATACGCTCGGGGAGCATCGGCAGGATTCGAGGATCGGCGTTGAGGAGGGTGACTTGGAGGAATCGCTCCGGATCTATGTTTTGAAGGCCGTATCCTGCGAGCACTCGCGTAGTGTTGTGCAGCTCGGCGGCGAGCTCGACGCCGGTCGCGCCTGCGCCGACGATCACCACGCGCAACTGCGCCGGTGCGTTGCCGGGCCGATAGTTGGCCTGGATGCATGCGTTGATCAGGCGCTTGTGGAAGCGGTCAGCTTCGGCAGCCGACTCCAGCGCGTAGGCGTGCTCCGCGACACCCGGGACGCCGAAAGTGTTCGCGACGCTGCCGATTGCGATCACCAGGGTGTCGTAGCCCAGCGTGCGACGTGGGATGACTTCTGCGCCGCGTTCGTCCGCTACGGGGGCAACTGTAATCTCGCGGCGCGCGCGGTCAAGCCTCTCGAGTGAACCATAGCAGAAGTTGAAGTGGTGCCAGCGAGCCTGTGCGAGGTAGTCGAGCTGGTGCGCGTGAATGTCCATGCTTCCGGCGGCGATTTCGTGCAAGAGGGGCTTCCAGAGATGGGTCTCGTTCTTGTCCACCAGGGTGACCGTGGCGCGTCCCCTGCGCCCGAAGCGGTCCCCTGCCCGGGTCGCGAGCTCAAGCCCTCCGGCGCCACCGCCGACGATAACGATGCGATGGTGATCGGTCATGAATTTTCGGTTCGCGGGAAAACGCTGATATGATTTTCGTTCCAGATTATGCATGACTCGACGAAACACTATCGCGGGCGCTTTGCTCCCTCCCCAACCGGCCCCCTGCATTTCGGCTCCCTCGTCGCCGCAGTCGGCAGCTATCTCGAGGCGCGCCGGAACAAGGGCAAATGGCTCCTGCGCATCGAGGACCTCGACCGGCCACGCGAAGCACCCGGCGCCGCAGACGCAATTCTCAGGGCGCTCGAGGCGTGCGGGTTCGAGTGGGACGAAGAAATAGTGTTCCAGAGTCGTCGCAATGACGCGTACCACACGGCGCTTAAACGTCTCGAGGATCGACAAGCGATTTTTCCTTGCGCCTGTACGCGGCGGGAAGTTTCGGATTCGACTTTATCGCCGGTGAGCGAACTTATTTATCCTGGCACCTGCCGCGGGGGGCTTTCGCCGGGGCGCGAGGCGCGCGCAAGGCGCGTGCGTGTGGGCGAGACCGTGATCGCATTCGACGATCTCCTGCAGGGCAGGATCGAGCAGAACTTGGCGCTGGAAGTCGGCGACTTTGTCGTGCGGCGCGCGGACGGCCTGTTTGCTTACCAGCTTGCCGTGGTAGTGGATGACTTCGAGCAGGGGATCACCGACGTGGTGCGCGGCGCCGACCTGCTCGCCTCAACGCCGCGGCAAATTCTGCTGCAGCGCCTGCTGGGCCTCCTGACTCCCCGGTATGCACATCTCCCGGTCGTCGTAAACCGAAGCGGCGAAAAGCTCAGCAAGCAAACGCTCGCCGCTCCGCTGGAGATTGCCGAGGCCCCGGCTTGGCTTTGGCGAGCGCTCCGCTTCCTGGGCCAGGCCCCCCCGGCAGAGCTGCTGGCAGGGAGCGTCCCCGATATCTGGAGTTGGGCGCTCGGCAACTGGCGCATGACGAGAATTCCGGGGCGACGCCACATCCGCGAGCCGACCGGGGCTCAGAGGAATACGAGTTAGACTACCGGGGCTGCGGGAGAAGCGGCTCCAGAGCGGCGCGCAAGGTGAGTGATATCGACACCGCCCGGCCGGAGGGGCGATCGACGCAGACATGCACGAAATGTCCCTGTGCCGAAGCTTGAGGCTCGTTGTTGCGGAACACCCCGACCTCGTAGCGGATGCTGCTTCGTCCAAGCTTTCCCACCCTCAAACCCGCGTAGACCGTATCGGGAAACGCGATCGGGCTGAAGTACTGACAAGCAGAATCCACGACCAGGCCAACCACCGTACTGGTGGCGATGTCGAGCGCGCCCCGCTCCACCAGGTAGTGATTCACTACAGTGTCGAAGTACGAGTAATAAACAGCGTTATTGACGTGCCCGTAGACGTCGTTGTCCGTCCAGCGTGTTGCGATGGCGAGGAAGTACGGGTAGCGATCCCGCGTTTCTGGTGAAGGGCGATTCATATAAAAAAACAAAAGCTTATGTGTTAGTGGTTACACGCTTCCAATAAGGCAGCCATGGCTGTAATACTTTGTTTTATATAGACCTTATGAACCCTATTCGGCTACGTCACGATCCATAGTGCACTGCACAAATTAAGCTTGACATCTACTCCTCCTTTTGTAGAATCGCTGTTGTTGCAGTGCAATATAACTCGACGGGGAGCGGCAGTAAGACACTGCGAAGTACGCAGCAGGAATTTCCAGCTCAACTCGGTCTTTTAATGGAGAACACCATGTATTTCACACCTGAACAAATCGCCACCACGAACAAGGCGGGCTTCGAG
>Ga0193726_1000481_pt1 | contig 41445 bp, 49 predicted proteins | sample H2c1metaG_FD_144928 | JGI IMG/M metagenome (GOLD analysis project Ga0193726, IMG submission 144928) | Soil microbial communities from a riparian zone of the East river system, Colorado, United States - H2c1 | ecosystem: Environmental > Terrestrial > Soil > Riparian zone | place: USA: East River... | reverse complement strand
ATAAATTAATTAATACTTGATCGGGCTTTGGTAAATAGGGGCATGCGTTTACCATATGTCTTAGAACGTCCACCGAACAATATCGAAGCCCCGGTGTATGTATCCAAGGTAAACCTACGGCCTGGCCAAATATCCCTAAAAAATCATATTGAGTGACATACCAGCGAGCAGTCAATCTCTTCTGTACTGACTTAGCAAAAGCCGCCGCAAATTCTGGACTATTATTGGTAAAAGTTACACCAGTTAAAACGCCGCCTTTAATCATATAATGCTCCATTGGTATTTCAACGTAAGCATTAAATATAGTGCTTCTTTGAGTTACAAACTTCCCCTGGTTAATAGACAGCATTGCATGTGATTGTGGTGCAATGCCTTTAATATTGGTTTTAAAATCGGTTATATCGGAGAAAGGGTTTCCTGGTTGATTCCAAAACCAGGCTATTGGCATCATCTCTTGAGGGATTTCGGTGAGATTCATTTGCTAGGCGTAACTGTCACGGTTACAGGAATAGACGTCGTAGTTGATGTTGCACTTTCTGTACTTGGTGCGGTCGGGATCACAACTGATTGAGATTTACTACCCCACATCGTATGGATATGGATTTCCCCATCTTCAACTTTGCCGTAGGGGGTTTCAAGATTATGGCCTTTGATATCTAGGTTGATGGCGTGGGCGCAACCTGTTAGGGGGATTAATAAACTAAGTAACAATAGTTTTTTCATTTGGTTTCTCCGTAGGTGGTATATCATTCTGTTTCTGACTTCTGACTGTGTTAACAAAGACTGCCAGAGCATCTTCTAACCTACCTAAAAAATCAGCTAACCTTGTCCACCCCATGACTTTAAAAGATGCAACAAGCGCGTTAAGATACCCTAAGAAAGCGGGAAACCAGACTAAAGAAATAACTGCCCAATGATGATTAAGCCATTGCCAGAAGGTGTAATGGTGTTGTTCCATAATTAGTTATTTATTTGATGTTTTTGGAAACTAATTAAATTATTATTATAGGTGCCTATCGCAGTGTTTATTAAAGCAAGGCCTGCCATAATTGATTCATGCTCTTGTTTTTGAAACTTAGCAACTTCCATTTGACGATTAATATTATCCTCTACCATTTTCTGCGTCTTTAAAGAGTGTTCTTCCATAAAGTGCATTAAGGCTAATTCACGGGCATAACTTTGTTTGTCTTTTTCTCTCGCGTATAGAAAAAAGGTTATTGAAATACCTATAGCGAAGAACATCCCAAGACCGTAGTTTACAGCAAGTTTAAGAAAATCTTCCATTGTGTCCTTCGGAAATTATTTTAATTTACGAAACGCAAAACCAGTTAACATAGCTAATAAAGTTAGAATAGAAATATTAACTATATTTTGTTTTTGATGTTCCTGTTCTTGTTGTTGAATGGCCTTTACCATGACAGGTATCATGCCAACATAATCAGCGTTCTTGACCGTTCCTTTAGCATCTTTACCTACAAGACGAGGAAGTACAGGTTCGACCTGTTCCGCGATAAAGCCGTAGTAAGGCTTCTTAGGGTCATAACCCCAACCTGGCTTATAGTTGAAACTGACAGGCTTAAGGGCCATTAGCTGAGGCAACCCCTCACCTATTGGGATGATATTCTGTTTAGCGATCATTGTAGACGTTCCTAAACAAATACCCAATGTTCCAGATCCTGAAGAAAATTTGTGATTGGTTGTGTCATTGCAAACTGTAGCATCCGTTGTCCCTGCATCACTTGCTATGCCAGTGGCTATGAATGTACTTGAAGATCTGACAGTACCCTGAACATCTAGCGCCATACCAGGAGTTAATAAATTAACTCCGACATTACCTGTGGAAGTGACTACAAATGGATTAAGTGTGCCGTTGACTTCTAGTCTTTGTGCGGGGGTCGTAGTCCCTATACCAATATTACCACTTGAATCAATTCTAACCCTTTCAACACGAGCTAAAGATCCTGAAGGAGATGTGGTAAAACGTAAATTAGTAGGTGCACTTGATGCGCCCCAAGCAGCATCCGTAAATGATTCTATGCTTGAGCCAACATTGAAAGTCCCAATCCCTATACTTCCCTGCCATTGTATGCCACCTAATCTAGTCCCTATAGGTGTAATTGTATTACCATCTTGACTTATAATTATAAAAGATCCACTGGTTGATGAATCAGTAGTGTTTGTTTTAATCCTAAAAATATTAGGATTACCTGAATAAGATGTAAGATTAAGCTGATTAGAGAATTGTACACTTGAATCTCCAATGTTTCCTGTCATTTGAAGTCCAGGTGCCCTAGATGGCGTTCCTATTCCAAAAGATACGGCGGTAGTTAATGTCTTAAACGTATTATCATTAATAGTATTAAATCCTATGGTAGATTCATTGTCTATACCTTGCAACATCGTTTGAAAATGGCATCCTACGATACTTACTAGAGTGGCATTAGTATCCAATAATAATCCAGCAGCACCGTTATTAACGCCAAATTCAACTCCTACAAATTTTATTCCTGAAACGGCTGTGGTGGTTGATGGAGATATGGATACAAGAGGATCAACACCATTGCCATTTTCAAAAGAACCACCTAAAAAACGTTGAGATGTAATCGAACCACCGGCTCCGCCAGTATCATTAATAAGTACATCATTATCAAATCCAGTATACGTAATGTTATTATATTCACTTTCGTCAGCAGATATAATTTTTAAACCTGTGCCATTCCCAAATGAAGTAGGATTTAAATTTACATTAGTAAAGTTAACTCCATACCCATTGGCCATATTTATAAGTGTTGCAATATTAATTACATTTCCAAATATATTATATATCCAAGGTTGGACTACTGTTCCAGATAAAGAAAATCCGTTGTAAACCCCAAAAAAACTTACATCATGGATTGTAGGTTTTCTTAAATGGATTCCTGTACTATCATCACTTATTAAAAAAGCATATCCCGCAGAAGGTGTAACTGAAGAATCTTGCACAATTGTAAAATATGCCGCATCATCATAAGACACGGTAAGATTAATTATATTATTTGTCGACCCTCTATTCCATATAACCGTACCTCCAACAACAGTTGGTAAAGGATTAGATAAAGTTTGGTTATTTACAGAACCATCACCCCAAATCATAGCAGCATGGGATGTAGTTAAATGTTTAATCTCACTAGTGACGTTATAATTACCTAAACTAATATGAACATTAATACCGGAATTAACAGCAGCAATTAAAGCTCTAGTATCGTCGTGGAAAATATTAACTCCACTTAGATTTCCAGAATTAGCAGAGACGTTATTTAAAGTAAAGGTAGTGCCACTGATCGCGGTAATATATGTTATCAATTCTAAAGTACCACCTGAATTACCAGCTTGTGCCACAGAAATACCCATGCCTACTTTCCATCCAGAAGCAGAGGCTACAACCAATGAATTAGATCCAGTGTTTATAGAACCTGTCGTGTCAGCAATAACCGATCCAGAACTTAATGTATTCGTACCAGCACATATTGAACCATTTGAGGCCGGAGTAACTCGACAATCCAGCCATGCAGCAGTTGAGAAATTATTGCCGTCGGTTAAAAACATACTCCCGCCAGCGAAATTTCCGCCATTATTGTATTGGACAGAACCAGAAGTACCGCCCGAAGAAGATGAAGATGATCCGCCCGGATGACCCAACCCATTATCATAACCGTTACCGTTGGCAAAACCTTGGGCAAAAATAGGTGTGGTTAGAAACAAAAATAATAAAAATAAAAAAAGTTTTTTCATAAATTTCCTTTGTTTAAACTGTTTTAATTCCGTACGCGCGGGCAACAGAAAACACTGTACTAGCGTCATTACCCGCCAACCCCGTTACTTTTAATCGACCAAAAGCTGTTGCATCAGGTGCATACGCCACGATATGAGTGTTCGTATCAGCAATACTCGAAAATACAGGGGTACCTGTTTTATTATCCGGAATGACCCAAGCATTATCTGCCGAACCTTCTGTAGCTGGTCTAACGTTTGCTTGTTCTAATTCGACTTTAACTGCCTTGGTCCCGGTACCACCTAATTTAACTTCAAAAGAATAAGTTAAACCCCGACGAAGAGGAAAAGAATTAGAATATACTGCCGTAGTACCATCAGCTAACGGGACTGCAATTGCGCGAGCTAAATTATTCTGTCCACCAAATGCTAAAATATCTAATAAAAAACCAGGTAACATTTCACCAGCCATATTGATCTCCTTTAATAAAACTTATTTATTTTTAGCTATTACTTTACCTTCCCAATATCCGCCTCTTGGTTCAACAACTACAGTTTTTGTTGGGGCATTTCCACCGGGTAATTTTGCGAATAATTGTTGCGGCCACATTTGCTGTGCTTGATAGGCGGCCTCGGTTCCGTTAGCTTTTGCCTGTTCCCACGCAGGGATATGCCATACGCAAGCTGCAACTAATGCCATACCGATGGCCTTGACAATTGTTAAGGTTAAAACAGTTCCCCCCAAATGAGTATACGCTACCCCTAAAAGCACATGACCTTTTTTGTTTTTCATAAAATTTCTCCTTATTTAGTAGTACACGATAACCAAACCATCATGCCCGGCTCCCCCACTTACATTGGTGGTAGCGGCTGATCCACCACTTCCGTAAGTTACACCATTGACTGAATTAAGGGCGGTCGCGATCCCTGCAAAAGCGGCTCCACCGTAACCGATGGGTAATCCGTTAGCTGCTGCGGAAGATCCGTTGCCTCCTTTAGTACCAGAAATATTAATTTGTCCACCACTACCTGTGCCACCTGTGCCACCTAATCCGGCGGCAGTAGTTGCGCCACCATTTCCGCCTGTCCCTTGGATAGTCGCTGCCCCCGCAAAAGAACTTGTTCCACCGGTTCCACCATTGGTAGGATCTGATGCACCCGCAGTACCGCCTGTTCCGACTGTGACCGCGACATTTCCGGACACTGTAGTAAAACCTTCTGAATATCCGCCACCACCACCCCCGCCTCCGGTCGCGGGAGAACCACCTGCACCAGCACCCCCACCACCTGCACCCCAGGCTTTAACATAAACCTTTGTAACCCCTGCCGGCTTTGTCCATGTCCCTGTAGACGTAAAAACTTGAATATTATTAGGTACAAAAAAAGAATTTGCTATCGGTAAATTTGTTAATTGACTTCCGTCAACGGCTGGTAATTTTCCTGAACTATCTAACTTTACTATTTTATTAGCACCAGTACCTGAATTAAGAGTTAATACCGGTGTCGTCGTAGGATTCGCGACTGAAATATCTGAATTAGCCGAAGAAATAGTGGTAACTGTTCCACTTCCTGAAGCACCAGTATCACCTTTAGGCCCCTGGGGACCTGTAGGCCCTTGACCCCCAACGACTAAATTAACTAAAAATTCTCCTGTCGGGTCCCACCCAATAACCGTATTAGCTGACGGTAAAGGGAAAGTTAACGCTGATCCTAAATAAGTCGATGGCATTTGAATCATATTAGAAATTAGACTATTATTTTGAATAATCATCATAGTCATAAGGTCTAACTGATTTTCAAATTGCTTACCTGGAAAAGTCCCTTCTGATGGAATAACAGCTGTTTGGGTATACGGGACTGATCTCTTAATAATATATTGATATCCAGTCGCGGGGGCAACAGTAAAATTAACTGTCCCGCCTTCAGTAACGGTATTAATACTGACACTATAATCGGTATTTAAAGTTAAGGGACCTGTTAGCGCATTGGTCGAGGTATTAAGCAAATAAACTAAAAGTTCAGTAGCGTCAAAAATTTTGAATAAAAAAGAGAAAGCCGTAGTAACTGAATTACCGGAACCGTATGTTCTATCTGTTTGATTAGTGACTGACATTTAGTATTCTCCCTGTGGTCATTCTAACACTACTTACTAAACCGTTGGTAGAGTTTTTCACTTATTTTTACGTTTGCTATGAGGTAAAGAAAACCTGCTTAAACCAGTCCCAACAAGCCCAAAACCTAATAAAGTCTTATTAGGCTCTCTCTGTGCATAATCAACCATGCTTGTCGCTCCGATAGGTATACCGACCATCGGTGCCGCAATATTCCAAAAACCATTTACATTCTTTTCTAATATTGATTTACCTTTCCAAATATTTGCCCCCGAGTAATTAACCCCACTCGTAAATCGAGTATATGCCGATGCCAATGGGGATTGTTTTCCTTCGGCATAACGAGCAAAACCTTGACCACCTTCAGATTCGTAAACATCAGACATCATTTTTAAAACTTCACCTGGACCACCACGAATAAGATTAGTGTATGTATCTGGTTGAGTTTCGATTTCCCACTCGTGACCTTTTTTATTCCCAAGAGTAGAATGACCGGTTCTCAAGCCATTTAAAAAATTATTTAAAACAAACCCACCGATAATAGCCGATCCTAAAGTCCATCGGGCTTGAGAACCTGCTGTTGACCCGAATTTCTCGGTAGCTGCATATTTAGCTGACAAAAGTGCCGAAACAACCCAATCAGGGGCTAATAATCCTAACCTCATCAAAGCAACGTGCGTACGATTAACCCCTAATGCTTCCCAATTTAAACCACCAAATGTTGCATTAGTTGCTTTCGCATAACCATACCCTGCTTCATCAACTTGTTGTTGAGTCGCGCCTGGATGTTCACCTTCCCATTTCGCCATATTCGCTGAAAACGTCATCGTCTTTTCGTATCGTTGCATACCTTTAAAAAGAAGATCAGTATTCGCATCCAAAACATCAACAACTTGTTTGATAACAGGTGTCTGCAAAACCTTAGAAAAACGGTCATCCCCTTTATTCATATCTTGCCAAACATCTTGAATCGCGTGAGTAGCCTGGGTAGTACCTGTATATCTTACAAACCTCTCTTCTAAATCCCTAAAACCCGGTTCACTCATTATGTCATTTTTTAAAGCCAATGGAATATTAGCAAGAGTCTTATACCCATCATAAGAAGCTGCTGTTTGAGTCGTAAAAGTTAAATGATGAAAAAATGACGCACTTAATAAACCTGTTTTTGCCATCCCTTGAAATTTATCTAGTGTTTGATAACCGGGGACTAATTTTAAATAATTCGGATCTGTCAAAGGTTTCATTGCATCAGCAATACCTTTAGGGGCCATAAATACGACAAAATGATGTTTGGGATTTTTGTTATCATCTAACTGTAACTCCCCTGTTTTCTGATCACGTTGGAAAACTAATTTACGAGAAGTACCGATTTGCTGCCAACCGGGTGGATTTACACCTTCGCGAACCCACGCAGCTAAAGGAACCGGTATTGGCTCGACTAAAGCATTTTGCATTTGACGAGAGTAATTTACAGCAGTCATCTCTTCGGCATGTTCATATAACGCATCAGCAAAATTCTCTGTCTTAAACTCTTTACCATCAGCCATGGCTAACCAACTATTAGGGTAATACCTCTGTAAAGAATGTGCCGAGAACTTTTTTAGAACTGATTTTAAATTTTTAACATAATCCGCTAAAGGCGACGATTTATAAAGTCTGGACGAATGATAATTTTCTTTGATCTCATCAATTGTTTGCATCGCTTTAGAAACAATACCTTGTTCATCATAATATCGTTGACCCTCATATATAACTTCTTTCATGGCCGGGGTTGGGTTTAAAATAAGTTTTAAAACGGGTGCCATTTTTTTTATTTTATCTGACGTATCTTTTACCTCTTCATCAGTAGCATCCATCTTACGACCAGATAAATCTCTTAACTGATCATGTAATTGATCAGCAGCTAATTCGGGATTTTCTAATGCTAACTTCGCAAACTCGGAATCAATATCACTTCTAAAAATAGCTTGCTGTTTTAATTCAGCGATATCATTAGGCTGCATTTTTCTTAAATCATCGTAAACAGGATCACTTGGCAATTCTTTCTCTTGAGCAATTTTCTTAATTAAATCATCGTGTAAATTACTATTACGAAGCTTTTGAACATCACGACCCCCAACAAATTTTCTTAAAATCTCATTACCTGTCGCATGTTTTCCAACAGGTGCTAAAATATTCAAAGACTGCATTTTTACATACTGAAAATTTTTAGATAACCGTACAACATCTTCACCTGATAACTCCGATATATCAGGGGTTTGATCAATTGAAGGAAACTCATTAGCTAACTCTGGCGGAATACCTGTACGTTCCAAAACATTAGGTCTCACCTGTCCTTTAGCCGGAGGTGCCTGAATACGGGCATTTTCATCAGCCGTATACTTCAAATGTTTTTCTACAGCGTCCATTAAAACATGTGCACCTTGTCCCATAACATCCGTTGCGGTTTGTTGTGCTTCTTTCGGGTCCATCCCCATCTTTTGAAAAGAATCAATTAACCTATTATGCTGTGCAATACCATAATGCAAACCTAAACCGCCGCCTAAAACAAGCCCCATTAATCCGTTTTGTGCTGTATCAGTTAAAGCATTTAAGGCTGTTTCCTTTTCATTACCCGGGGCTACACCTGTCATAAAATCACCGGTATTTTTAACAGCCCCAAAAGCAAGACCTGCGGCCCCTGCTGCAACCGCATTAGTTGCACTTTGCGCAGCTAACTTTGTAATTCTATCCCCAACAATTTTCCCTATACTAGCTTTCAACATATTCCCAAACCAAGGGTTAACTAATTTACCAACAACCCCAAAACCTAATGCCATTGTGCCACCCGCTGGAACCCCTATAGCTGCTGCCAAAGCTGTTGACTGATCAGTTGTTAAACCCTGTTGTTTAAACTTCTGATACTCTTCAGCACCTATCCCTAAACCTCCCGCAGTTGCCACCATAGCGGTTGTAATCCCCGCAGCCGCTGTAGGACCGGACGCTAGACCTACTACTACTCCTGTACCAAGTATACCCGCAATAGTAGGAACAGCACCTACCATGTTATCCCACATATTAGGAGTAAAATTCGAAAACTTTTCAGATAGCGCTTTTTGAGTTCGTTCAGTTGTTACAAGCCCCATTTTCGATATGCGATCACCTAATCCCCCAAAGGGTGTATTGTCTTTTACAAAATCGCCTAACCAAGATACACCAGCCCCAATAGTGTGAACATTTTGGATAATTGGTTTTTCAATATCTTCAGTTAAACGCTCACCTAAATTAGGTTCTGGTGGGGGTTTGGGTTGGGTGTATTGAATCTCACTACCCATTCCTAACTTATTAACATCATTCACATCCATTGACGTAGGAATAGCTGCGGCCTGTTGAGGTTGGGTTGGTGTTGCAGTATCTGCTCCACCATCATAATCTTGTTGACCCATAATTAGGCTCCGGTCATAGCTTTTTGAAGGGCTTTAAGATGATTCAATTTTTCTTGATCCTGGGGAGAAAAATCAACAGTAGGTTTTTGAGTTGTGTTATTATATCCCGCAATCTTACGAGACCCAATAGGCGTCTGAATACTATCACGCCCTTCTAAAATACCCATCACATCACGAGCATTAGTCGCGGGGGTCCAAGGCCGACCCAAAGGATCTACTGCACCGGGCTGACGACTATCAGATACATCCATATATTTTTTAATAGCTTGAGCTTTATACTCATCATTACCCTCTTGGTGCAGTGTTTTGGCCCAATTATTAATAACATCATACCCTCCAACATACTTGTCAATCACTTGATCCGGTTGTGGGTGGGGTGAGAAGAAATTCTGAATAAAACCCATTACTGGATTAGGATTTTGTACCTGTTTTAACATAGCTGAATCGTGTGCTTTTAAAACAGCATCTCGAAGAGGTATTGCTAGATTTCCATAAAACTTAGTGAAAGTCTGTTTATTAATAAGCCCGTCAGCATGAGCGTCTATTAATTCTGAATGAAACTTTACCAAATCAGATACTGATTTATCTTGACCTACTTTACCTATATCAACACCGATATTTTTTGCATCATCAGCAAACTTAACAACACGCGCTGCTTGTTCACCCTGATTCAATTGAGAATGACTGTGCAAAGCCAATTTATACAGAGCATCGCGCATTGGCCCCGAAGGCATAGCCGATATAGCATTTAAATCAATATGATTAGCTGCGTTATCAGGGGAAACTATTTGACCAACAATTTGAGGACTATCTATCAAAGGTTTCATTGCCTCTGCACTTTGAGTATATATGCCTAAATCCTTTTCCCTTTGTAAAACATGTTGATGTAAAGTATCCCACTCTTTAGGATTGGGTTTATATAACTCTTTGATACTAGGTTGTTCAAGAAATTCTCTGGCTTGAATAGGATTATCTTGCATCAATTTATAAGTCGAATGTGTTGCCAATGAAGGGAGCATCTTCATCTTCAATTGAGCGGCTGACGCCGGACTCGCCGCAGCAAAAGCTCCCGCGGATATGTGACCTGCTTGAGCCGCTTGTAAAGTAAAAGTACTCATGTTTTCTGTTAAACTTTTTTTACCATCAATGAGATCGCTTGTCTGACTTATCAACTGATTCCCTTGATTTATCACATGAGCTTTATCTACAGCTACTCGCTGAAGTTGACCCCACTGTAAAACATCGAGTCCTAATTTACTTGGAAAATAAGAATTGTTAGCCCCAATCATTAATGAAACCCTTGGATTAGATGCTTGCTGTTGAACTGAAGTTAAATTCTTTTCCATTTGATCTTGAACAAATGGTAATGCCTTTTCTGGTTCACTAGCAAATGTATTCTTGGCTTGTTCAAAAGCCTGGATATCAGCCATATTCTTACTAACAATAAGGCGATTAGATTCAGCTTGATCAAGTAAAGTCTGTCTTTGAATAGCGTACTCCCCCGCAGCCTGACCAATCTGTTCGCCCATAGCCGCCATCGACTGGCCGATCTTCTGTCCACTGGTATCCAATTCAGGGGTACCGACAACAGAAGATGCTAAACGATCTCTTGTAATTTGAGGAATCTGAACCATTAAACTTTCACTTTCGTTGTCGATTTAGGTGGATCGAATATCCCTGCCTTATACATAGTACCAACACCTGAAGCAGTAGTTCCTATACTCTGACCAATACCCGCAATCAATGCGGCACGACCTTGATTTTTCGTTACCGCTGCATTTGCTTGAGCAAGATTATATTGAGCCGCACCCTGTTTTAAAATCGCATCGACTTGAGTCTGCCCATATTTCGTTGCTTCATTTTGAACTAAAGCGGGAGAACCCTCTAAAGAAACACCATTAGCAAGATAAGCTAATCTCTGCTTGCCAATTTCTTGATTTAAGTTATACGCGGTATTTGTTGCATTAGTTTTTGCTTCGTCAAGAGCAATACCACCTTGTTGTTCTTGTAACTTGGCATTTTGATTGGCCGCCGATTGGGCATTGATACCGCCTGTAATCGACGAAATTGCACTAAACGCTGTGGCTGCTGCTAATGCTGCTGGCATAAATCACCCTTTCAATCGTCGGAAACTTCTACAAAAGGAATAACACAAAGAACTGTACATGGTAAAGGTGAATCTTGAACTATATAAACATGCTTCTCTGACTCACTCGTATCCTCAAAAAATAAATTTTTAATACCTGTAAACGGTGGTGATGGGCGACCTGTCGAATCTTGATCAGACCGAAACTCTGTATCCTGTAGAGTATACAGTGAGCTTCCGTACTTTGCACCAAGAGTATTCAAAAAATGAATATCAATGCGATTAATAATTTTGGTCTTGCCTTGAGACGGACCTGATCCAGGTTGAGCCCCACCTTCAACACTCATTGATTTAATTAACCCTAAATATTCTTTACCTACATGAACTATGCTTGCCTGATATTGTAAAGTAATAGATCCATTAACGACTGTCTGTTCAGCATGTTCACCGCCGTCAGTTAAAACCCCTACTGTCTCCCCTTCTAAATGCCATGCGCCTAAAACTATATTAGTTGTTAAATACCATCCACCAATGGGTATCGCTGTCACTGTATCAAAATCGGATTCAATATTACACGTTACAACTGTTGCCGAAGTATACCCTGTAATCACAGCCCGACCCGTTCCGACCCCATTTACCGATTTTTTCCAAATTTCTTGACCTACCATGGCCGCTGTAAAAACACTTCCACCCGCTGTAAAAGTAATACCTGATCCAGTGATCGCCCCAGGTGTCATTGTAACTGTCGCATAATCACTGCCATCATAAGTTAAATTCGAATCAGTAAATACATACTGTTTTTGGGCTTCAAAAGCTGCATTACGCCACGCTGTATCATCATCTGTTTCGTCAATCCCTTCGCCAATATCTTCAATACCTGCCGCACCATTTACATTAAAATAATCATCGCGTTCGGGAATAATAACTTCATCATTCATAAACTCTACATACCTAACCGTCTGACTATTGATAACCCGTTCAACAATAACCCATGTTTGATCAAACGCGGTTGTCCTGGGCATATTCCCCACACTCAAAACCTTTGATGATTTTCCACCCATGATTAAACGGGATGTTCCGTTAATATCCGCATTACTACGTCCCCCAGATTTAAAAGTATTAGCGATCAATACCCCATCGTTACGAGTATATAAAAACATAGGGGGCCGCCCATTTCTATAAACCATTTGGGTGACACCTGATTGGGTAATGTGCTCGTTACCTAAATTCTGATCAATAGCATTGTACGCGCTATAAAAAATATCAAACTCCATACTGTACATAATCAAACCACTACGATGGAAAAATATCAGACTGATTCCGAGTAACATGGGGCTAATCTGTTGAAGCACACCTTGAGTCACCGCCGGTGTAATATTAATATTAACGGGTGAAATTGGGTCCCCTGCGGTACCCCCATCGCACTTAGAAATACCTTCAAAAGTACAAATAGCTAAGAAATTCAAAGTAGGAACCAATGATTCGATACGGTCAACTTTTCCGGTAATAGGCGATAAGGTAAATTTATAACCATCCGTCGCTGTACCGCCTAAAGTCAAATCATCGTATTGAGGGTTCCCACTCGCATCCAAAGGTTTCGATCCCCAAATACTTTCAGGAAATGCCCCTGAATAACCGTAAACCAAACGACCCTGATAAAACGCAATCGCCCCAGGTAACAGATTTTGAAGAGAAGCATACCCCGCAGAACTCCACGCGATGTATCCCGTCGAGTCTATTCCGTTTAAAGTAAAATTATCTGCATCGACTTTAGTAATTGTATATTGCGTGCCCTGTAAAGAATTATTAACTTGAGTCATTCCAACAACAGCATTAATGATAACAATATCTCCTGTTGAATACCCGTGACCTACAGATAATACGTTAGCCGGATTTGCTTGAGAAATACCCGTAATAACTTTCTTACTTAAAAAAGGATCGCCTGTTCTATCAAATTTGGCTAATATCCATGACGTACTCCCCATCCGAGTTAATTTCATTGGCTCATAATTAGGATGAACAATATACAACACATCCGCATTTTGACCATATTTCAATGCGAATAAATCCGCTAATTGATACGGGGTTGATATCTCGTAGATTTTACTCGCTGTTCCACCTGAAATATAGAAACCGAAGGTAGTACCATCAATAGGTGTAGTTCCCAACACATCGTATAATTGAAAAGTATTTACTGTTACATTTTGAACAACAAAATTTCGATTATTAAGACTCGTCATACCAACAACATTATCAATAATAACTTCATCTCCATTACTAAACCCATGACCGACGGAGGTAATTACAACAGGGCTCGCTGTTGTGGCATTACTAATATTAACTGTTGATGATGTTAAGATCACATCATTCTGATAAAAACGAATATAGCCTTGAGTAAATTCTAAAAGATAAGATTGGGTACCTGTTGAATTAAACTGGAAAGGGATCAAACAACCGACTTGATTACGACGAGTAGGATTAACAAATTGGGTACCTGAACGGAATCGCGCAGGTCCCGACGTTTCGGAAATAAAATTAACTAACTTCTCCGCCCCATTAGCGTATACCGGTAAATCAAACCGGCCCCGCATATTCTGGCTAAGTTCTCCACCAACCCAATTCTGTTGAGATATAGACGTTTCCATTAACTCTCAAATACGGTATACTTACTGGCATAAATACCGCCGGGTAAACCTCGGCGTTTAGATAATGTACGACTAAACTGAATCCGTTTGATTCTGCTTTCTTGACCGTTAACTGCCCGTGCTTCCGTTTCAGCATCTTTAAAATCTTCTTTTAAACCTGCTTTAATTTGTGTCGAAACATTAAATTTATTACTCATTCGGATAGCTAATTTCAATCTGAAGTAAACAATAAACCCGGGAGAAAACTTTGTTACATCTGTAACATCCCGCATATACCGAATATCTTTAGTCGTACCATCAAAAATTACATCCCCTGATACAGCTAATAATTGGTTATTTTCAATTTCATACTGTTGCCTTAAATCCCCAATATAATCATCTCCGACAGTGATCAATCGAATATAATCATTAGGGACATCATAGGCATACAGATAACCAAACAAAGGTGTGGTTGAAAGATTAGGTGTCCATTGGTCTCGTTTTATAGCAAACTTCCATGGGTGTGCAAAAAGACACTCGCGGCGAGTAGCATCATAATTACGGGCACAAATTTGCTCGGTATTTGAATTAGGTGTTGTAATGCTTTTGATAGGTAATTGTTTTAAATCATCCAAAGCTAAATTACAAATATCTTCAGGGGCTGATGGTGCAGACATAAGAGACTCCCTTTTAAACCAAAGCGCCACGGGTGTTAAGCCCGCGGCGCTTTAGATTCCAGTTGATCTGCGCCTTATAACTGCACAAATTCAATCATCACACACACGTTACCGGTGGCCCCTGTGGTCATTGCGGTCATTGTCAAACAGATATCATAAGCTGGAAGCTTAGTGATCACTGTATGCCCTGCCACAACAAACAAAGGCTGGTTACGGTTGGCAATCGACAAAGCCTTATCGAAAACTAAAGGTGTCGAAGTAACAGGGTTTCCCGATGCGATATTAACTGCACTGGCAAACTGATCACCTGTTCCAACAATGGCACCAATATTATCAAAATCCAAAACACCATATAACCCGCAATTAACACTGGTAGCACCAGTTAAAGCATCATTATATAAACGAACATTCAGAATAACTGCATCTGGACTAACACCTTTAAACACACGATAAATAGAACCCGCAGCATCAGACGACCCGACCACAAAACAATTAATCATCTTTTTAACAATACCACCGTTACCAGACCCAATGTTGTTACCTAATTTCTGGTTCGTGGCTCCAATGTTTGCATCGATGTAAGCATTAACTATTGCCATAAAAACCTCCGTTTTTAAAAAATTAAAATCAAACAGCCTTTATCTATTATGACAAAGCTGTGGTATTTACTTTTTGAACCAAGACACCTTCGGTACGCACGGCCCCCAACTGGATGATAGCTTGGACCTGGGTCGTTTCCACATAATCAGTACGTTCTTGAACCTTCAAAGACAAGTCCAAAGACATACCGACTGCGATACCGCGTTCGGACGCCGCGATACATGTACGGGTACCGCTGGCCGCGAACATTGGGTTCGTGACAGAAGCGCCATACTTGATTATATCAAATCCGACAGCCTTTGTGATCTCGCCTTTATCCACCACAAATTGCTGTGTATACAAGGTATTAATCAAGGCCGTTTCTTGCATCATCGCTGCCTCTTCGTCAGCGGTGCACAATAACACAAACCTTTCAGGCATATCGTTTCCGACTTCATTGTTATGAAACCGACGACGAATTTCCAACAGTTTTTCATATGTCAACCCCGCTGTTGCATCGATAGTGATAACACCATCAGTCGCAGCAGTAACAGATGTGGTCATATCGCGGCCTGTTAAGACAGCGGCAAACGCACATTCGATACAAACACGATCATAAACACGTTCAATAGCGCGGGTACAAGCACCAGCATAATCGTTTTGAGGGTTAGTCAAAACCGCCCGGACGTCAGAACTATCAAGTGGCAACGTAACGACGAATCGTCTACGAGAGATTTTACGACGATTATGTTCAATGGAATTAAAAACGACAGGCGCAATACGGGTATTCTGTTCAGTTGCTTCGACAATGCCTAAACCGTCATAAGCCCAAACATCGCCCGACATTTTGCGGATTGAAAAATACTGACGTAAACGACTTTTCATCTGTTGGGCACGAACGTGCACCATGTCAGAGAATTGAGTAATAAGTGCTGAATCGATTTCATTAGCCATGACTGACTCCTTGTATGTTAAAACAGAAAGTTAAACGATTAAGATTTTACCTCAGTCGATTTAACTATCCCCGTCTTACATACAACGGAAGTCAATCTAAGCACTATCGCAGCCTAACTAGACGTTATTACGTCATAGATGGACGCTTTCGCGCTACCCATCTCTTTCAGACAATCTAATATTATTTTAACATTAACTTCATGTCAACCATTTTCAAAACTATTTTTATCTGGTACCCCTACGCATGGTATCGTAGCACTCATCGATTTGTTTCTGAAGATTATTAAACTCCTGTGACATTGGAGTAAATTTAGATTGCTCGACCATTAAATTACGGGCCTTATTACTTAAATCCGCCGGTGTCAGACCTACAGCCGTAGGGCCTTTAACTGGCGCACCATCTGGTGAAATATATTTTCGATCAATGTTACGAAGAATATCAGCCAACACAACATAAGAATTATTATCCAATTTCTTAGCTGCTTCTTTCATCGCTGGAGAAATATTCGCATCAACCAATTCTTTACCGCGAGCTAAAACTCTATCACGATCTGCCCCGAAAGTATTAGCTGCCAATTTATCAAAATCAACATCTGCTTGAGCATCGGCCAGACCTTTATCTGTTGCCAACTCACTCATAGCCACCGTCACTTTATCCCAGACAATACTTGCTTGTTTTGATGTCAAACCCGCTTCGTGCATAGCCGCTTGAACTTTAGGTAAAAATTTAGCATCCGTTTTATCAGCGCCCTGAAATGTGTATTCACCTGGGGTCTTTGGACGACCTATTGATTCGTAATACGCATCCTTCTCGGCCTGGGGTGCGTCATCTTTAGGAACTGTAGGACCTTTCTTACCGATCAACTCTTGAGCACCATCTAGCATTTTCAAAAGTTTTTCTTGAGAATCAATCCCCTTAAGATAAGGTTTATCCTTATAAGCTTCAGGTAAAATGAAAGGTTCTGTTTTCGCTGGTGCGGGAGTATTAATATCCAGAGTTGTTGATACAGTCTTAGGTGCTAGATCCACGGGCTCCGCAGCATCCGGTATTTGCACTGGTGACTGTTCGGGAATAACCGCTGCCGCAGGTGTTCCAACAACCGCGGGATCTCTATAAAGACGAATCAATGTCTGCATACTCTACTCCTTTTAATGTTTCTTCAGGGATTAACTGACGCATTTCTAAATATATTGATAATCGAGCGGAATTATATAACGTGCCTTGAAGTACGTCCATACCAAGTTGAGGGTTTCCACCCACTTGACTTTTTTGATAACCTGATTCTTTGATCAACCACTGAAGAACTCTTTTACCTTCAGGTGTTCCGAACGTAATCGCAAAATCAAATCTTAACTGCTTGGTCCGTCGTTCAAGTTCTTTAGTCTGTTTCTCACGATCAACTGATGGGCTTCTTTGCGTATGAGTCGGAACATGCTTATTCTCTTCTGATTCTTGTTTCGCCATAAATTATCCAACCTGTAACGGTTGAGACATAGACCCACTTTGAACGCCTGGTGCTCCCGGCTGTGGCGCTAAACCTTTTAGATGGCCCGCTGCTTTGGCCATTTCCATCTGCTGTTGGAACTGCTTATCTTGCTGCTGTTGTTTAGCACGGGCACTGCGAATCTGTTGAGTAAATTCATCCGACCGGATAATATCACTTGGTGCCCCGGAATATTCAGCAATTAATTTGGCCGACATATCTTCATCAACAACATCATAAATTTCAGGTTGCGCCTGGGCCACATCATTAAGAAACTTCCACGTTGTTATGATGCCAGACGCAAGTTGGGCCTTCATCATTCTCGCGGCAGGTGTCAAATATTTAATGTCATAAACCTGTTCACCACGTAACATTGCCGCAGCTATATCAGGTGGGATCACTAAAACAGGTTCACCAAATAAAACAGAACGCTGGTGCTCTTCGCTAAAAGGCATAACCCCAAGATAACCGCGTTCCAGTAAACTGTTAAAACAATAATGAATGAGCGGGCTAAACACTTCGTTAATCTGGCGCGCGAACAGAGAGTTCAAAACATAAGCCCGTAATTTCTGACGTTCGTTTACTTCAAACGCTGTCATCTCTGTTTCGTTATTTAAATCAAGCAAACGGTCAATCATAAAATGATCAGCCACCGATTGCTTTAATTCTTCAATACGATCTTTTGTTGGCTTCATGTCCCCAACAGTATTTAACGGAAATACCGGCGGTTGATTACCGATACGGCCACTGATGTTAAAGACAGTAATAGCACCAGCGGAAGTATCGATAGTGTTAGCACCAAGACGACCATCATCCAAAACCCCCAATGGAGGGTCCAATAACTTTTCAGTAGCGATAATTTCCATTTCTCGGATGGCGTTAAGTTCGAGTACATCCGGTAGAGCGTCCATGGCAAATGATCGTCCATATTTCTCCCTTATGTTTTTCATAAGACGGCCAACAAATACCGGCATACGTGAGTATCCTGACTCCCGTATTAAATGAATTTCCCCGAGTTCAATATATGTCGAACTGACCGGTAAATCAAAAACACTATATCCATCAGGGTCCCTGGTATAACGCGGTTCAATCGCATGAAGAACAATAATTTTAGTAAGTTTACCTTGGGCCCCATTATTAAAAGCATCCTGGGATTTGCGGGATAAATTCTCAATTCCAAATTCTAAAGCGGCATTTTCGATTGTCTCTTCACGTTCATAAAATACCCGATTCACAAAGCCATTTGGCCCCTCGTCAATTACCATCCGTTTGATGTCCCACGGCTGAAACAGAAACTTACAGTCGTCTGATACGTTGGGATCTGTTGGTTCAAAAGCACCCACCCCACAAGTACCAAAAAATACTTCATCTCGCATATACTCGCCCAAACATAAAGACAACCCGCACTCCACATGCGTCATGGCTTTATTGGTACGATAAGAAATTTCGTTAAAGAAATCTCTGTTAACTTTAGTATCGGGAATATTACGGGCTTTAACAATTTCAAAATTCTGTGACTCTTCGGGCCACAACATACCCAACAAAGCCCCGGCAGCCACGTTACCTGCCTTGGGGCCCGTCGAATCATAAAGATCCCGATTAAGAAAAACACCGGGGCTAAAATTCACCGTATAATCAGCCTTGCGGGTCATGAAGTATTCGGCCACAACCTGAAAGTGAATTAAGAAATTATAACGATCTTGTTTGTTTTGATTATAACGATCAACGGTCGTTTTAGCTTTAGTTTGATTATCTGGTCTAATCATTGCCGATTAATTTCCTTCTGCCGGTTGGGTCAATACCTTGCACTCCGGACGGGCTTGTTGAGATCAATGCCGCACGACCTAATTGATTAGATGAATTATTGATAGTTGGATCCCCAACAGTTTGACTTGCGTCCGGGGTCACACTAGAACTATTATTGGCGGCGGCTTTCTTTGCGGCGGCAGCTTGTTGAGCAGAACTAACAGCACCTACTACACCAGCCGTCACACCACCTGCAATGGCGGCCCCTGCGGCAATAGACATACCTGCTGTAATACCAGCACCCGTCACACCAGCGGCGGCACCGATAGAACCTAAGATTGCGGGTATAGCTGCAAACACTGGCATTAAACAAGCCTTTTGGTGTATTGATTTTCTAAAAAAGTAAAACCTTGTCGTTCGTAGTATTTTCCAAGATCGCAATAAGCTGGTTTATTTCCGACAATTAAAGCCTGGCAACCGATTCCAATGGCAATTACTTCAAACGCTTTTAAAAGTTCGGTGCCCTTAAATCCATTTTTAACATACCATACCAATTCCTGTAATGCAACATCTTCACTGAAAAAGATTTTTTGAAGCACACCTGCAATCACACCTTGTATCACACCATCGACTTCTAACACCAAAACAACCACATCGTTATTCTGTACCATCTGGTTGGTTGACCAGATAATCATTTCACGTGAAACCGAAAACTTATGATACAGCTGACTTAAATTAGCAAATTCTTCACCTAATTCCACCAGCCGCGGTATGTCAGCAGGTATAGCCCGCCGTATTAATTCACCCATCCCATTTTCACCGATGCCGATTTTGACGCTGTATTACCTAACTTCTCGCGGCGTTGAATACTTTTGACTTTAGAATGTTCATTACCATTTATGATTTTCACACGTTTACGCCGGTTCTCCAAATCACGCCGAACAGGATAAGCAAACGTCAGGATAGCTGCATCTTTGATATCGATCTTAGTTTTCTTGTCCGTTTCAATTTGTTCTTTTGGTATTGACTTTCGAAGCCCCGATGACGTTTTAACTTGAACCGGGGTTGCCACAGACTCTTTATGAAAGACATCATCGTCCGGTACGCGTACATCCCCACCGTTCACCCATTTTGCATATGTGTCATCCATCTCAGCACGTTTGTTTAGGTAAACAGTATCTTCTATCGGGCCATCATTAAAATCAACACCAAGCACAACATCCCCGTACCCAAGTTCAACAAGCCGATCAATAACACCATATCCATTGCCAATGTCCATGAAAACTTTTGTCGGCTCATTATGATTTATCATGTCAGCAATTGTGCCGACAAGCTCCATTGGTTTTTTACCTGTTATTGCGTAAGCTTTTTCAATCACCCGTCCGCGTCTGAAACAAACACCTGTACGCTTGGCCGCTTCGTTGGTATCGATACCGATAACCAGTGGCGCCCCGGGATCAGTAATGACAGACTTACGAGCAGCCATAAATGCAAAACTACTGACCAAAGAATCGCCTGACGAAATGAAAGCTTCTTCAATGTTGGCGGGGTATTCTTGCATGAAGCTTTTGACATCGCCTTTGAAAGCGCCTTCAATTTTGTTTCTACGCCAGTAGATTTGGGTCCACTCAAGTCCATATACACGGGCCAGGTTATCTTCTTCAACTGTCGGAACAAAATCATTAGGGACCTCTTTACGATATTCTACTTGCCAAAACCATGGGCTGAAAAATAATTCAAAATCGCCGCGGCCATTTTGTGCATCCATGCACATACGGTAAAACAAATCGTCCATTCCGTTGGCTGTCGATTCAATTATAACTTCGGTACCGGGCAAATCAGGTACCGATTGTAAAAGCCCTTTTGAGAAACCATCCCCGTCGGGGTAAAACGCCGCTTCGGAAGCATGAAGGTACTGTATGGTACCCCCACGTCCGACATTTTCGTTACCCGCAGTCCCCACAAAATATTCTGAGTTGATACCCGAGAATACCATTCTTCGACGGTTGGCAACATCTGTCTGCATCTTTGCTGCATCCGGGCAGTTCTTGTGATAACGTTCAACAATTTGGAAAAGTTTTTCGGTAGTGTCGGCTTCGTGAGAAAGGATGAAAGTTGCTTTGCCACTAAAACGAGTAGTATGATGATAAAATCTTCCGCCGACGTATGTACTGAAACCTTGTTGTCGGGCTTTAAGTATGAGCATCCGTACTTTTCCGATTTCAATTCGCTGGCGTTCGATTCTGGCATGAAGTTTCTCTTGAGAGTAATTTAAAATAAGCGGGCTAATTTCACCGGCTTTGGTACGGATCTTCAGATGATATTTACTATAAAATGGGAAATCCTGATCAAATCTCTGATTGATTTGAAGTTGCTGCTGTTGGGTCAACATCGATTATACCGCCCTCCGCACGTGCGACCATTTCCATAAACTCGGCGTAAGTACCTTGCACATTAAGATTTTTATTGACCTGTTCCGCTTTCCCCACCGTGCGATCCAGAACGCGGTCCATTGCACCCCCGTCGCCTTTTGCTGCTTGTTTCATCTGTTGCATGATGGCCACCTGCCCATAAGTTAAACCGACATACTCTGGTTCTAAAATCGGATCAGCGTCGTATGCCAAACACCATAGGGCTTTAAAATTACCTTTAACATCTTCTTTTTTTAAAGATGCTAAGTATTGGGCTGGATGAACGGCCAGACGCTGTTTACTCAAGCACGGGGTTGTCATTGACAAACTCCGGTAATGGTTCATCACTTAGAATTTCCGACGCTGCTGGAACCAATGTTGGTTGTTCTGATATAGGTTTTTCCACTTTGGGTTGGACTTGCTGTGTTGCTTTATGAGCGTTGATATCTATTACCGGGTCCGACGCTGTTGGAGGCAGATCATTGGCCAAGCGCAGGACATCGGCTTCTTTGGTGGCGATACCTTCTTTTGACGAGGTTGCTTCTTTTTCAGCCAAACGTTTTTCAGTGTACGCTGTTTGTACCATGTTGCGAATTGCAAATATATCTTTAGAGCCATGCTTGTATGGATCAATCATCAACTGGCGGAGAATACAAAAGTCGTGAAGTTCCAACAGATTCATCTCTTCGATGCCCATTTGAAGCACTTCACGATTTGGGGTGTATCCTACCAGTTTAATACCAACCAATTCATGGGTCCTAAAACGAATATAATCAGCGTATTTCTTTTTGAGCCGGGGTGATAAAAGATGCTTGCAGATATTTGACAGGGCAGCTTCTTGAGACGGCAATAGAAAAGTTTCTTCATAACCTTTTAATGATGGTGCCCCACCGTGATCATTTAGAGCCTGGTACTGTCCACGGACGGTTACTTGAAAACTTTTCTGTTGTGTGCTCATTGGGATGCTCCTTGATATTTTCTGTTGTGGTTTAAATAATGATCTGGCTTTAATATAATTATAAAAATCCTATATGTCAAATAAATTTTAAAATTTTTTTGTCTCCACCTACGCCGGCCACTGTGTTTATTTTTTCTGCTGTGTTTATTTTTTCTTCTGTGTTTATTTTTTCTGCTGTGTTTATTTTTTCTTCTGTGTTTATTTTTTCTGCTGTGTTTATTTTTTCTGCTGTGTTTATTTTTTCTGCTGTGTTTATTTTTCGCTGGTGGGGGGTCCTCTGTCGTAAAGAGACACCTTTAAAAGAATCCTCCATAACCACGTGGCTGTATATACGCGGGGTATACCCGTCATCGAAGAAATGTTTTTAGCCACCGGCCTATTGCTAAAACATTTGAAACAAAAAACCAGTGGAATAAACTATAGCAATTTGGTATATGATGGGCACGATGTATAACGCGGGGGCCAGCATAGACAGTACAAAGCGCACAAACAATATAATGCAGATGAAGGGCCACGGGGGGGCACCTCATACATCACACATAGTTTTCAACACTTGTAAACTCTCTCTGTATATATTACTATACTATAATAATAATAATAATAGTATAATGTATAAGGTTTGATCAGCTACTATATATGTAGTAGCAAACGGCGATTCCCGCATCATGGGTCATCATTATACATTTTCAACGTACTTAACATAACGTATAAATGATGAAAATGATATAAACCCATCAGCAGCATAAGTTACAACAAATGACCATCAGCAAAGAGTAGTAAAATAACAACATTGTAAGTACATAACTTATTTAATATAAGCATGTTATAAATACAACTTCCTATAATATTTGATAAAATAAAATTAAACAATAAAAACAGTGCCATCATTGGATTTATAATACTGCACATACTTTAAAAAAGAATTAAACTTTCACATCATAGATCATTGACCACATTCCGCCCGTCGCTATCACAACATAACAGCGTCGAGCCGTATCACAATATATGATGAACTACAATTCAATAAATATTAAAAATATATTAAACACACCAAAAGCCCGTCGACAACAACATTAAAAACATAATAAATATACTTGACATATAAAATACACATGGTATAATATAATTGAAAGTTGAGAAAGGTGGTAAAATATGACTGGATTACGTAACAGAGTGCTAAAAAGATTGGACAAAAAAGCCCGTAAAAACCAGGCTAAAATCATCAGATACACAAGGTCATTAATGCAAATATTAAAGAAAGCGAGGGTACAAAAATGATAAACAATAAAACGCTTAGAACCGAGTACAAAGCAATCAGACAAGCTCAAAAACAAAGCACAAGCAATAGTCATTGGATTATAGCGGGGCTCTTTATTATAGTAGGCTCCGCAACGTTTGCTTTAATTGTTCACGGTATTTGTCTGGTTATTGTTGCGGTTCATCAGTTAATTAAATAGGTCATCAAAGAAAGGCGGTTTTTATGAAAACAAAAATGGGTTATAATAGTACAACTAACCAAAAAATAAAGGAAAAGTTTGTAGAAAGAGAAGTTTTGACTTGTTTTAGTTATGAGATGGACCGCATTTTAAGTCAATCGCAAGAACACGCTTTAAAAAATGTACCCAATTATGATGATATTAACAACGGTTATGACAAAGTTTGTCCTAATTGCAACGAAATTATAAATTATGAAGGTCAAGGCAACTGCCCGGTATGCAACTCTGAAATATTAGATAAAGATATAGAACAACAGCCAAAAGAAATTTACGAATGGTGGATAGTCACTGAATTTCTTTATAAGAAATTGATTGCCTATGGTCAAGCTGGCCTCGAATGGGGCAACAATTACTATTGGGGCCGTGAAACGACCGGTCAAAGTATTTCTTTGGATCATGTAATTTCGATTATATGAGAAGAGATGGAAATACTGGACTGCCAAAAGTATTCATGGGCTAAAAAATGAAATTGCCAACATTGTACAAGCGCATCAAAATTAAAAAACCATTAACCGAAGCACAACAAGTTAAACAAAGCGGGAGGTTTTAAAATGTCAGACATTCAACCACTAAAACCATGGGATATTGACACTTTAACCTGTTATTTCTTATTCAAAGATGTGAAGCGGTCTATTAGATAAAATATATTAATACGGACTTTACATCCATATTAATAGAATTACCGACGGAGACTTGACAAATAAAAAAAGTATGATACTATAACGTACAATCAAAAAGAGGCGATAACCCCATGAAAATCACAAAAAAATGGCTTCAAGAAAAATCAGCTTGTTTAGAAGGCCTTAATTGGTTTTTAGATCAAAAAGAAACGGACTCTATTAAGGTTTTAAAAGCCTTAATGAAAGAAAATAAATACGTATGGGCCCATTGGACTATTGTTAGAATAATGACACGCCCGCAATATCTGCAATTTGCAATTTTTTCAGCAGAGCAAGTTATAGATATTTACGAAAAAAGATATCCGAACAATAAAGCACCAAGAGAAGCAATAGAAGCGGCTAAAGCGGTTTTATTAGATGATACACAAGTTAATCGTGATATTGCTTTGGTCAAACGTAAGGCCGCCTACGCCGCCGCCGCCGCCTACGCCGCCGCCGCCGCCTACGCCGCCGCCGCCGCCTACGCCGCCGACGCCGCCGCCGACGCCGCCGCCGCCTACGCCGCCGCCTACGCCGCCGACGCCGCCGCCGACGCCGCCGCCGCCGCCTACGCCGCCGCCTACGCCGTCGACGCCTACGCCGCCGACGCCGTCGACGCCGCCGCCCGTAAGAAAATGCAAATTAAAATATTAGAGTACGGTATTTCTTTATTAGAGAAAGAGAGTTAATATGTCTGAACAATTAACAGCACCAGAAGCAGCACAACTAATCGGTTGCTCTGTTTCGTTTATTCGAAAGAGTAAACAACAAGGCAAACTAGCTTATATAGCAATTGGTAATCGTTATACTTTCAATCGCCAAGATGTTTTAAACCTTGTAAAAAAGGTAGAACCCCACAACAATGACAATATCGACCTTGAATAAGATAACCGCAATCGAGTTTTATATCGAATGCGGTTATACTTTATTTAATTTAAATGGTAAAGTGCCGCCAAAAGATTTTCACTGGCGCCAAGCCGAATTTGACCCTTTTTTTGAATTAAAAGCTGGTCGAAACATTGGCGTGCAATTGTCAGAAACGGACTTAGTTATTGACGTTGATCCGCGCAATGGTGGCAATGAATCATTTATTGATTTGTGTTTGAATTTAGGTGAAAATTTTGAAACATTCAATGTTATAACCGGCTCCGGTGGTCAACATTATTATTTCAAAAAACCGGCCGATATTAAAATTCGTAAGAATTTAAAACAGTATAAGGGTATCGACTTTATTAGTGAAGGTGGTTATGTGGTTGGGGCCGCAAGCATACACCCTGAAACACACAAAGAGTATTTGTTTTCACCAGCAGCTATAACTAAAGCGCCAAAACAACTTTTAGAATTAATTGAAAAACAAGAAATAGTATTAAAGAAAGGCTCTGGTTACTATGTCAACGATAAACAAACCCAAGAAAGATTTATTAGTTACCTCAAAACTGCCCCTATCGCTATTGAAGGTGAAGCTGGCGATGCCACAACATTTAGCGTTGCGGCTTGCGGACGGGACTTTAGTCTCAGTCCAGATACCACATTTGACCTCTTATGCCGATTTTACAATGCTAATTGCCAACCGCCTTGGGCTGAAGATCAACTCAAACTTAAAGTCGATAATGTCTATAAGTACGCGTCAGGCCCAATCGGAAGTCAAAGTCCGGCCATCGCGTTCCCTAAAGAACCTTTTGAAATCTGGTCAGAAGAACATGATAAATACTTCCATAAAACAGAAGGTGGAAAAATAAAATTGGATCAGCATAATACGGCTTTGATGTTTGCTCCTACGTTTCCACTTGAAGGTTTACTTGCAACGGATTTATTTAGTCACAATATTACTTTTACACGTAAAGCGCCCTGGCACAAAACCAATGAGATTAAAAATTGGTCTGATGAAGATGCAACGCTATGTATTCAATGGCTTTCAACAAATAAGAAATATGAACCGAAAAAGCAAATGATGCACGATGCAGCCGTTGTGGCGGGTTATGAATACCAGTTTCACCCGGTCAAACAGTATTTTGAAAGTCTTGTTTGGGACGGTCATAAACGGGTTCATAATTGGATGCACACGTATTTAGGGGCTGTGGATGACCAATATACCAGAGCGGTCGGTTTAAAGACCCTTGTAGCGTGTGTTAAACGGATATATGAGCCAGGATGTAAATTTGATTACATTACTGTGCTTGAAGGTAATCAGGACACAGGCAAGTCTACCGCATGGCGTATATTGGCATCTAAACAGTGGTTTGGGGACACCCCGATTGATATCTCTAAAGAATGGTCAATTATGAAAACATTCGGTAAAATCATGTATGAATGGGCTGAAATGGAAACATACCGCAAAAGCGGTACCCAGGCTATGAAAGCCTTTCTTAGTTCGGATACCGATACTGTAAGGCTACCTTATAATAGAACAGTGCAGCCAATACCACGTCAAGGTATATTTGTAGGAACATTTAACCCTGAAGCGGATCGGGATATCGGGTGGCTGCATGATACCACCGGTAACCGCAGGTATTGGGTCGTTAGCACATCAGTAGCCGGAGAAATTCGTAATGATAAATTAGAACAAGTGCGTGATCAAATATGGGCCGAATCTAAAGCGTTGTATGATGCGGGCACACCTATTTATTTTGAAGATGCTAAAGTCATTCAACAAGCTAAAGAAGAACAAGCCATGCGTGTTGGTCGTGATGCGTGGCAAGACGCAATCGAAAGTTGGGTCAATGCACCGCACAATATTGATACTATTATTTTTACGGGTGATGAGATTTTTCGTAACTGTTTAGGTGGTAATCTAACCGGATATAAACGCATTGAAATGGCCCGCATTAGTTATATTATGCAGAATTTAGGCTGGCGTAAAGGTAATCACTATCACCCTACGCGTAAAGTAAATGCCAATGGGTATAGAAGGCCAATGTTGGAGGTTAGAGAATGATAGTTAAACTGATAATCCGTAGAGATTTTAAAGCAATTAGCATCTGGAACGAAGCTGGTGATCGTTTGTACTACTCCGATCAAGCTAAAGATATTGAAGAAGCAAAGAAACTTTTGACGGTAATACGTAAAAAAACCGATAAAGAAATTGCGGCTGAAGCCATGGGTGAAGTCTTACCAATGGGGTCACTGATGGTTCAACGTATGCACGGTTATTTTAATGCGTATTGGTTAAAAAAAGTTGTTCAACTTGTAAAAAGGGCCGAAGGGTACAATTGGTGATATATGGATCTCCCAAAAATACCAAAAATTGATAGTTTTGTTCCGAGTAAAGCAGATATGAACCATTGTCCGTTGTGCTTGGGTAAATTTACCATGTATGAAGAACCCGGACGGGACGGACGGGTTTATTTTTGCTGTGTTAAACCTAAATGTATGATTTCAATTTGGGTGCGGGACCCGATGCTTGGCCGTTGGGGTATTGTCGAATCAGAGAAATGTCCGGTTTGTAGCGAGCCAAAGATGCGGTTGTTTTTTAGGTCTGATGAATATATTAAGATGCAATGTGCTAAGTGTGGTTGCACTGTAGAGAACGTAGACAATGATAAGCACGCGGCGCTGATGAAAGCAGAAGAAGAAAAAGGTCAGCGTAAGATGTTTAAACCATTACCACCAGCGGAACCGAGTCAATAATGGATCTCTCGATACTTGATAAAATCAGAAATCTTAATGGTGAACCGATGATGCAATTTCAAAAGGATTCGGTTAAGAAGATGTTAACACGCAAACATAATCTTCTTGCTGACGAGCCGGGTTTAGGCAAAAGTCTCCAAGCTATAGCTTTATGGGAAGTATTAGGATTAAGAAAAATTTTAGTCATAACCAAAGCATCATTAAAAATAGGTTTTTTAAAACATATCGAAAACTGGCAATATTCTAAACGGGTAATTCAGATTATTGATAAGAAAACAGATTTTGTGACAGATTTAGCTGAAATTGTGATTGTGAATTACGATATTGTTAGCCATAGCTACTTACATCAACAATTGCGAGGTATAAAATGGAATTTAATAGTGGCAGACGAAGCCCACGCTCTAAAAAATATGACGGCAAAACGTACAGCGGCCGTGCTCTCAAAGAACGGTTTAGTGAGATGTGCATCGCGTTCTCTTATGATGACTGGAACGCCCATTCTCAATCGCCCGATAGAACTTTATCCAATGCTGAAAGTTTTGGCACCAATAGTGATAGCACCGTACTCTGATTACTGGAAGTTTGGTAAACGATATTGTGATGGGTATCAAGATGGTTTTAGTTTTAATGTCAGTGGGGCATCAAACACAGCGGAATTAAATAAAAAGTTACGTGAACATTACATGATTAGGAGGCTCACCCATGAAGTGGAAGTCCAATTACCCAAAAAGCGATACGAGATGGTTTTTATTGACAGTGACCCCGGCGTCCAAACCAAATTACGCACACTTGATCGTGCAACTCGCCAAGACTTTAAACATCAAAGCCTTGAACTTGACGGCGGAGGGCTTGCAACGTTACGTCGGGAAATTGCTGAAAGTAAAGTCCAACAGACGATTGAAACGATCAAAGAGTACGTTGAGTCATGCGACAAACTTGTCATATTTGCCTACCACCACAGTGTCATCAAAAAGCTCGAAGAAGCCCTCGGAGAAATGGGGACCATCACCCTTACTGGCAATACTCCCAATATTAAAAGACAGGAACTTATCGAGACGTTCAAAACTGATAAAAATAAAAGAGTCTTTATTGGACAAATCGACGCCGCCGGCGAAGGTATCGACGGACTACAAGAAGCTTGCAATAACGTCTTGTTTGTCGAATGGTCGTGGGTGCCAGGCAGTATAGAACAAGCATGTAAACGGTTGCATAGAATCGGTCAAACAAAGCCATGTCTATTTCGATTTTTAGTTTGGGCAGACAGTATAGAAGAGCATATGATGCGGGTTGCGTTGGATAAAGTAAAAGTAATTCGTGAGATTTTAAAATAAAGTGGAGGTCTTGCGACCCCCACCATATTTACAGTTCGTTGATCTTTTTTTCCAAAGCGTCAATAATATTATGGGTCAACTGATAGTTTCTGTTAGCTATAGCACTTTTCAATTGAGCCACAATGGTGCGTAAATCATTGACATTTTGAACCACGTTACGTGCATTACCGAAACGATTACGATCAAAAGTTGTTTTATTCTGTTCATTGTAATGTTCATTTGATTCATCGTATGGGTGAAAAATGTTATCACGATCCATATAACCGTGAATCTGTTCGCCGTCAGCACCTTGTTTAACAGCTGGGCGATTGCCATCATAAACTAATGGCTGATTACCAGCGTAGGCCCGGTTAACGTTAGAATCATTGTTAATTGGTTGATTACCCCATTTAACTACAGGTCTATTACGATTTGAATTGTCCATGGTAGTACCTCCTATTAAGGGTTGTTTAAATTGGGATAAAGCATCAGAAATAACAAAACGTGAATTTCTTTCAATGTCTAAAATGGTTATTAATAAAGGCTACCGCAAGTACCAGCCAGAAATTAGTCACAAATGCCAAGTATGTGACAAAAAAGGAATAGTTGACCAGAAGGTAAATGGCTGGCGTTGTATGGATCAGATGAGAAACTGTTGCATGAAATAAGCATTGAAATATGCTCTAAACTTAGTTATCCAAATCCAGAGGTTAGCGAGTTGGATAATAAAACCATGAAAAAAGAAAGCATAGGATTCTTCATAGAATTTCATCATCCAGACTGCAATTATAATAAAAAATATACAAATACTTGCACCTGTGGTTTAAATGATAATTTGATTTATTTTTGTAATAAATTTGGGGGGCATGAATAAGTCTAAAAAGACAAAGGTTAGCGTGGAGGATATTATAAAAATTATAGATGAAAATTATTATCATAATAGTTCATACCCATCATATGAGGGTCGTAATTTAAGATCAGCGACTGCCATCCACCGTTTACTCTCCACGAAAGGGGAAAAGAAATGAAGAAATATAAGATCATTTATGCTGACCCTCCCTGGCCTATAAAGATTATTCCAAGACAGGTTAGACCAAAACAACTTGATATGCCGTATAAAATTATGAGCTTAGAAGATATTTGCAATTTGTCAATTCAATCAATAGTTGATGAAAAAGAATGTTCCTTATTTTTATGGACAACGCATAAATATCTACCAAAAGCATTTGAAGTTATGGATCGATGGGGATTTTCGTATAACTGCACAATTACTTGGAATAAAACCTATGGGTTTACACCTTTTAGTTTTATGTGGTCAACCGAGTTTTTGCTTTATGGACAGCTAAAAAACAAATGGGTTAGACAGCCAGGAGTAGGAAAGTTTAAGACTTGTTTTGAGCATAAACCATTAGGTCATAGTGTTAAGCCATCATTATTTCGTGAAATAATTAAAGGATTCTGTGGAGATAAGCCACGTATTGAATTATTTGCTCGTAAAGATGATTTATTGTTTGATAAGTTTGAAGGATGGGATGTATGGGGCAACGAGGTCGATAGTGATATTATTTTATAATTAGCCCACCGCCTAATCAGGATGGGGAGAAGAGAGGAGAAAAATGAAATGAGCGCAGAAGAAATGAAACCATGTACAGATGAATGGCATTTAGGATGGGCTGGATTAGTTGACAAATATGGCAGGGAAGAGGCTGAAAAGAGATTTAAACCAACGAGAAGTTGTCTTCAATGTGGGGATAGAAGGGATTACGGCGATTAATATGCAAGACCTAACTCACGCCCTCAAACAAATAATAAAAATCTCCATCATAGCAATCGTATTCATATTGTTGATGATAATTGTGATGAAAGGAATATAACTATGCAGAGTAATATACCTCCCATTTATATTGTTGATCCAGCCCGTACCTATGACCATTTTAAAACCTTTAAAACACGTCAAGAAGCGGTTGATTTTATTAAAGAGCGCGGTGGGGGAATGTTAATCGAAGATCCTGTAAGGCACAACTTCCTGGTTATCCATGTCCCTATTAAAGCTAATGAAGTGGTTAAAACACAGGTAATTAAATGAACCTTAAACTCCTACTCCCCCTACTCGCATTATCAATCTTTTACGTCTCTATAGCTTCAATGGCCGGAATGGTAGGATACGGTCAATATGACTTCTCAATGGACTCACACTGGAATGAAAGAGTACCTGTCTTCTATTCAATACAACATGGTGTAGATTGGGTTAGAAGTCTAAGCATTACAGATAAAGAGAAAGCTATTAGCAAGGTACATGGTCGTATCAATGCCTTAAGATTATTACTAAAAAGCAGAGACTCTGAGTTTACAAAGAGACAGCTTTATTACGTTTCACTCGTTCTAGGTCTGCTTGAATACTATAAAGATAATCCAGATGCAGCCATGATTTACGTAATCCCTGCATTCAAATCAGAAGATGACGCTATCCGATATGCTACCAAGGCTAAGTGGATTGAGCCTCTCTTACAGCAGATGATAGCCCACAGAGACATGTTGCGGATTAATTCTGATGATCCAAGCGTAGGTTGGTTACTTAAGCACCAATCCCCCATAGGTAATATTTACTACGAGCAATGGAAGTATGTGGATATCGCAGTGCGTATTATGATAAATTTTAAGAAAAAAGGCATTAAAGGGGATCAATCTATGGTTGGGAGTAGTATTTATGCAGGTTCATATCCAATAAGGAGTGTAAAATGAAACCAGTTATTGCGTATACAGTATTTATCGTATCATTCTTTATGTTATGTTCTGTAATTTTAGGCAGACAAATCATTAAGAAAAATAAGGTTCCACCATTTACTGATGAAAATTGTATCCAGGCCATTGTCGGAGAGTACGCCGCTGAAGATGATTATTATGGTATGAAATTACTGGCACACGCTATCCGCAATAGAAAAACCCTTAAAGGTGTTAATGGTTTTTATGCTAAACACGTTAAGTCAGAATCTAAAATAGTTTGGGAAAACGCATCTTTAGCATGGTTTGATTCACTTAATGAGTGGGACCCCTTATCAGGTGCTAATGAATGGCGAAGTACCGTTGATGTAATGCAGTATGGTCAACCAAGTGGGTTTGCATTAGTAAAAATATGTAATGGCACTTTTTATTATAAACCGCTGAAATAGTTCAGCACAAAACGGAGGTAACACCATGAGTATAGACGTAGATTTAAACCGCATTGCAACAGCATTAGAAGAAATTGTTAAAATTGGTAAAGGTGGTGGTATGTTTACAGGTAATACTGGTAATCCATTACCACCAGTTGCTACACCAAAAACTACCAAAGCAGCCAAAGAAACACCAGCACCAGTGGCTGAACCAGAAGTTGATCCATTTTCTCAAACAACAGATGCGGCTGAACCCATAGTGAACTTCGAAAGTTTAACGGATCTGTTAAAACTGCACGCCAAGAAATTAGGTACCAAGGTGACAGTGGCCTTGATTATCAAACACGGTGCTGATCGTACCACACCAAAGATGAACACCATACCTGAAGCTAATTTCAAAACTTGCTTTGAAGAGGCTAGTGCTGATCTTAAAAAAGTGGAAGGTAAAAAATAAAATATTTTAGAAATCCAAAGCCTAAATCGAATTGGCAAGAGTAGAGATAGGTGAAATAACGTTCCGAAAGGCCGACCGGAAACGAAATGGTTGAAATAAGAAGGCCCGGCCATTTTTAATTGAAAGGATATTATGAGAAAAACTTCTATCGCACCACAGCACAGTCATATAGGGGCTTCAACGTGCGAACGCTGGTGGAACTGCCCCGGCAGCGTAGCGCTGGTTGCACAATGCCCGCCACAGCCACCATCGAAATATGCCGATGAAGGTACCGTTGCCCATTTAATTGGTGAATGGTGCCTACGTACCGGGCGGGATGCGGCTGAATTTGTTGGCCGTCGTGCGGTACAGATTATCACTAAAGAAAGTCAATGGCGGTTCGAATTTAAAGAGGACATCCATCTTTTCAAAGGTGCTCAATTAACCAGTAATGTAATTGAAGTCACCGATGAAATGGCAGAAGCCGTACAGATGTACCTTGATACCATAAGGTTTGATATGGCAAAATATAATCTCGGCGTAGACGAGATCAAAATTGAACACCGGTTTCATTTGACCCATATTGATCAAGACGCTTATGGTACAAATGATTGCAACTTACCGGTGTTCTTAGATAAGGTGATTGTATATGACTACAAACACGGGCAGGGTGTTGCAGTTGATGCAGAAGAAAATAAGCAACTCATGTACTATGCTCTTGGAGCTATGGAACTCGGAGACTACGATACCATTGAAGTGGTCATTGTGCAGCCCCGAGCCGTCCATAAAGATGGTCCAATTAGGCGATGGACGCTTTCAGTTCGTGATCTTAATGACTTTGGAACCGAACTTAGAGAACGAATTGCAATCACTAGGTCGCCAGACGCAGAGTTAAACGCTGGCCCCTGGTGTAAAAAGACCTTCTGTCCAGCCATGGCAACATGCCCCGCAATCCGGGGCCAAGTAGCAACGGAAGCAACTCTTGTGTTTGATAAACCAGTGACCAGCTTACACAAACCAGAGAGTTTAAGTCCAGAAATGCTTAAACGTATTCTCGATGGTATGCCAATGGCTGAAGCGTGGCTCAGTGCAGTATGGGCTTACGCTGAAACTAAAGCCAATAATGGCGAAATTATTTTAGGCTATAAATTGGTTCAAGGTCGCGAGGGAAACCGCAAGTGGGTTGATGAAGAAGCCGCTAAAGCCACATTACCTTGGGATAAAGTAATGGAACAAAACTTACTTTCTCCGGCCAAAGCGGAAAAAGCTTTAGGTAAAGAAGGTAAAAAAATTGTAGAATCATTAACCACACGCTCTGAAGGTAAAATTATCATGGTACCAGAGAGCGATCCGAGAGAGGGGGTGCAACCTAACGCCACACAAGTATTCATTGAACCAGAGCAAGATATTTTTAATTAAATACGACAAATTACGGAGGCATACGATGGCACAACCAAAAGCACCAAGACCTGATTTTGAAACAAGAATTATCACACCAACATTTCGTTTAAGTTACCCACACTTGTTCGAAACGCATTACAACGAATTAGGCAAACGGGATCAGTACGATCTTGTTATGTTATTCGATAAGAAGAACAAAGCTGAACTGAAAGATATGTATGATCTGATGGCCCAAGTTGCTAAATTCCGTTTTGGTGCCAACACCAAGAGCTTAAAAAATCCATTCAAGGATGGTGATACAGCCGTTAACCAAGCGGGTGAATTGATCAAAGACAAGAACCCAAGCTATGAAGGTATGATGGTTTTGAGTTCATGGTCTAAGAATCAACCTGGTGTAGTGAGTCAAAAGAACCAGATTATTCTAGACCACGATGAAGTTTACGGCGGTTGTTATTGTAAAGCCCAGCTTAACTGTTATGCCTACGAAACCGGCGGCAATCGTGGTGTTACATTTGGTCTTTTGCATGTGCAGAAAATCAAAGACGGTGATCCGTTTGGGTCACGTACACGACCGGAGGACGCCTTTGCACCAATCAGCGGCGGTGAAAGTGCTGCCGAAGATGTGCAAGATGATAACGGTATGTTTAGTTCGTGAAACTAAAAGGTAGAGTAGATATTGAATTTTATAAAACAATAAAGGGAGGGTTTTGTATGGACGAAATTGAATATCCTTTAGTAGTACCAACACAAGGTATTGGTGAATCTGTCGCTGAACAAGAGGCCCCGATGACTACGTTGGCTCGGGAACGTATGATTGAAATCATTGCTAATAATAAATTAGTTATGAAAGATTGTACTCGGATTCTTGAACTCTTAAATGCTGATCCTTCATTAGATCCGTCATTTTGTCGGATCTTTGGTATCAGTCCGCGGGGTTCTGTTAAAGACGTAAGTCGTTAAATCAGGGTAAGCTAGACGGTGTGGGGTAACGTGGGGTTACTCACTTCATGCGCGTCTAGGGTGCAGCGTCTAGCGCCCTTTTTGAGAGGCATAACCAATGATACATTTAGATTTTGAATCCCGCAGTCACTGTGACATCTGGTCATCAGGTGCATGGGTATATTCTCAACATCCGACAACAGAAATTTTATGTCTTGCTTATGCAATAGATGAAGGACCCGTTCAGATCGTGACACGCGATCAATTTATTAATATTATTCATTTTGGGATTCCCTGCCAAGACTTGATACAAGCCATCCAAGACGGATCGCTTTTATGTGCCCATAATGCGTTATTTGAGCAAAGCATTTGGCGTAACATTCTTGTCCCCGTGTACGGGTTTCCCCGGGTCCCCATCAATCGTTTCAGATGTACGATGGCTAAAGCACTCGCCAGAAGCCTCCCTAGGTCATTAAAAGACGTTGGCCGGGCACTTAATGCGCCTATTCTCAAAAGCGATGAAGGCTACCGTACAATGATCAAGCTTTGTAAACCAAAGCCTGATGGTAGCTGGTATGAATCGGAAGAGGACATGCTCAAGCTTTATGATTACTGTATCCAAGACGTTGAAGCCGAACGCTGTATTGACCAGATGTTGCCTGATCTAACCCCAACTGAACAGAATATCTGGTTTCTTGATCAGTTGATTAATATGAGAGGTATCTATGTCGATACAGATGCGATTCAAAAGGCTATTAGCATATCTGAGTCTTATGCTAAAAGTGTCAAGACCATTGTGGAAGATGTATCAGCAGGTAAATTGGACGGAGTCTCAAGACGAATGGCAGTGTTGGAATGGTGCCGTAATCAGGGTGTCGCTATCAATGGATATACTAAATCAGACGTCAAGATCACACTCGAAGACCTAAACCTCCCCGAAGCTGTCAGAACCGTGCTCGAAGCCAAACTCCAACTTGGGAAAACAAGCGTTACTAAATACCAAACCATGATCGACAGTTGCTCCGAAGACAACCGTATTAGGGACTTATTCATATACCACGGAGCATCCACAGGGAGATGGGCTGGGAAATTAATTCAGATCCAGAATTTGCCTAAAGGATCGGTTAAAGATACCGACACAGCTATTCAAATTATGAAACAGTCAACACCAGCGGAATTTGAGATCTTTTACCCTAATGTGATGGATGCTCTATCAAGTTGTATCCGGGGTATGATCATTGCCGCCCCCGGCCATCAACTGATGGTGGCTGATTATGCGGCAATTGAAGCGCGGGTTGTCATGTGGCTCGCCGAGGAACAATATGGACTCAAACAATTCAGAGAGTTCGACGCCGGAATTGGAGAAGAACCCTATATTATCATGGCACAAAATATATATAACAGGGTTGATATTCCCAAGAAGGGAACCGAACGCCAATTGGGAAAAACCGCGATCCTTGGTTGTGGTTTCGGAATGGGAGATGTTAAGTTCCTTAGCACTTGCCATGCATGGGGTATACCAATCCCTGCCGACCTCGCGAAAAAAGCTGTTGAGACTTATCGAAGTATATATCCGCGCGTACGAACTTCTTGGTTTGCACAGGAAGCAGCCGCTATTCGGGCCGTGCAAACTTCCGAAAGTGTTGATTGCGGACGCGTACAATGGCAATCATCTGGTGATGCTCTCTTATGTAGATTACCCAGTGGACGTTCTCTTGTATATAATTCTCCTACCTTAGAATACGTTAAAACACCATGGGGTGAGAGTAAACTGGCATTACATTTTATGGGTGTTAATGGGGTCACAAAAAAATGGGAAAGGGAACATACCTATGGCGGTAAAATTGTTGAAAACATTACACAAGCAGTCGCCCGAGACATTATGGCGTATGCAATGTTTAAGGCTGAAAAAAGTGGGTATCCGGTTGCTTTCTCAGTCCACGACGAGATTGTGTCCGAAGTGCCGGATGGATTTGGTTCTATTAGTGAATTCGAAAAAATACTATGTACTTTGCCAGTGTGGGCTAAAGATTGTCCCATCACAGCTAAAGGTTTCATAACTAAAAGGTATAGAAAGGACTGAAAGTATGGCAGCCAATTATATGATCAGGGTCAGATGTTGTAATTGTGGGGTCTTTGAAGATCGCGTTATTGTTTTTGGGACCGAAGTCGGTCAGGAATACTGTAATAATTGTGGGTGTAAATCACTAAGAAAAGCGACTGCGGAGACTAAAATATGATAAAACGTACAACCGTTCGTCGAGCAAGAATGACAGGATACCAAAAGAAAAACCGCAGAGTTAAAGGTAACATCTACCTGAATAGAAAATGGGTAGGTAAAAGAGTCGCAATAGTTTTATATCAAGACCTTTTACAAATGAACCGCGAAATCCGAACACTCAAACGTGTCATAGCATTAATCAAGAGGTTAACCAAATGAACATTCTCGCACTTGATTTAGGACAAAATTGCGGATGGGCCATGTCTGTTGTGGGTAAAATACAAAGTGGTGTTTGGTCGCTAAAACCAACCAGGTTTGATAGCCATGGGGTACGGTTTCTAACCTTCAAACGCCATCTTGAATTTGAAATCGTTATAGGTAGTGTTGATAAAATTTTTTTCGAATCTGTACGTAAACATATCGGTACAGATGCAGCCCATGCCTATGGGGGCTATGTAGCTATTGTTCAATCAGTTTGCTTGGATAATGGTATTCCGTATGAGGGCGTGCCCGTACAGACAATCAAGAAGCACGCAACGGGTAAGGGAAACGCGGATAAACAACAGATGGTTGATGCGGCAATTAAGCAGTTTAAAAATATTAATATTATCGACGATAACCACGCTGATGCTTTATGGTTACTCGATTATGCTTTGACCCTTTCTTAATTTTACCTGACAATATGCGAAAAAACAAATTAAAATTCCAATTGTTTGTAACATTCTCTCAGGAAAATGCACCTCCATATCAATTAGAATCATGGCCAGTCCGGTTAGACAAACTATTTCGCGTGCCCTCCACAGTCTATAGGCAAGGCCCACCACCAACATCAGCAGAAATAAGGCAAAAGGATACCCCATTTCGAATACAATCTGTATTAGCCAATTATGAGCCGTTCGATATGGGGTATCATAATATAGAGGATGGTAAAACGAAGAGAATAATAACTTGTACGTCCCTGCCCCCCACCCTACCCACGGATGATAGTTTGCCCACTTAAGTGATTGCATCCAAATAGTCCACCGGCCATCAGGGGCCATGGTATTAGCCGAAATCTTATGTGTAGTTAAAGCATAAACGGATACAATAATAATTCCGCAAATTAAAAATATTCCCGCCAGTGTTTTATATCTTGAATTTAATATCATAAAAACACCAATAGCCGCCGTCAACAGTGTCCACGACGAGTTACAAAAGAAAGCAATGACAAACGGAAATATTAAGTTGCACAAAGAGAATGGTAATAAGACTGCACTCAAGACAATACTCATACTACCCATCTGCATATGAGGCCCTATAATACCATAGGTATTCAAATTAGATCCAAGGCCAAAATTTAACAAGCTGTCCCGACCTATCATCTGCATACCAACAACGATCACATTTAAAAACAATAGGGTTTGGAACGCTTTAAATATAACCGACCAATCTTCAATATGCGTACATAGTATATACAGATAGCAACAAACAACTATCGAAAAATAGGAAGTAAATGCGATCAATGGGGATCCGCAAAGAAAACAAAGTGCGAAAGACCATAAAGCAATTACTTTTACAAACCATTCAGTTTTAATAAAGATGGTGTAGAACCCCGCGAATCCTGTGATCAAAACAATCAAATACCATGCGTCATTTTCAGGTCGGGCTAAAAAGAAATTGATTGGTGGGATTAAAGCTAAAAAGATTAGAAAAGGGAACACTAAATATGGGGTTATCTTTTTCATAATAAAAATGGGGACAAGTCTTACGACTCATCCCCATCTATTCCAGTTGATACCTGTTTTAACTTGCAGATTGAGTAATGGTAATTGAACTCGCAGCACCATTGTCATAAGAAAGAATAACCCAACCAACTACACTATCAACATAATGTAACACAACTATATCTTTGACCGCGGACAATTTAATACTAGCAAATCCTGTTGAAGTAGTGGGTGTGATAGTTGCTGAACCACCGGATGCTGTGGATGATAGAGGCCCAACCTGGCTAACGTATAAAGTCAATATTTGCCCCGGCACACCATTAGCTATAGTTTTAGCCGCATAAAGTGGATCTGCGACTAAAGGAATTGTCATCCGAACAAAATCAAAACCAACCGGAATAGCATTGGTTGTGGACGCCATTGATGTTGCCCCACCATTGGCAACACCTGTTGCGAACATAGTTGAACCGACAACAGGTATAGCCCTAGTCATTCCAGTGATAGTGCTGATGTCTGATCCGGTTTGAGCTTTAAAATCTATATTTGTAAATGGGCCGCATTTTGTAGAATCACCATTGACTTTACAACCAATATCTGCGAAAGCCTGTGAGGTCAAAGCAAGAAACATTAACGCTGTGAGAAATTTTTTCATGGATGGCTCCTATAAGTTAAATTCAAATCATTACCTTTATTCTAAAACCTCACAGAGTATTGTCAACGTAATTATTATATTTTTTAGAGAGGCTGCCTTTCGACAGCCCCTCTAAAAAAATTTATTTTGATGCGGTGAGTTGTGCAGGTGTAACAGGTGTGCCAGATGCCAAAGCATTAGCCAATGCTGTATCATTGGATGTCATTGTGTCAAAAAGACTGTTCATTTTGACTTGTACATCAGGTGGAATCGATACACCGGATAACGCTTTTGCTAATTCCACTTGCAAAGCAGCGACGGCAGATTGAATACTACCGATGACTGTTGTTTCATTTGTTGCATCCGCTAATAATTGATCGATGTTTACGTCTGCCATTTTGATCTCCTTTGTTAGTAAATCGATTTTCTTTTCGATTCGGTTTAGTTGATTTCTTAATTCCCAAGGCCACATAATTGACCTCCCTTTATGAAACACGCGGACCATTAATATGTCCGCCTACATTCCCTAGTACCCCGAAGGATTGTAAAAGCCAAAGTATGATCAAGATTACTGCGACAATTCGAAGCAACTGTTTCAAACCGGCGTCCATTGGAATATACGTTTCGGCCAACCACACCAGAAACCCCATCCCTACAATTACCATTAACGCATAAAATATTTGCATTTTTATTCTCCTTTTCCAAAATTAAAAGCATCTTCTCCACTATCTTCAAAATCAAAAGGTTTCATATTTTCACCTCCTTATTGAATAATAACGAAAGTGTCAAATTAAGTCAATGATACCAAGGTACTATTTTCTGACTTTTATCCACTAATTACAAGACCGGTATCTAAACTCCATCGGCAAAACTGGTTAAACGGGGGTTTATATAAAAGGGTATCGTCATACAATAATTCGGGATTTATTTCCGCAGGTAATAAATTAATTAATACTTGATCGGGCTTTGGTAAATAGGGGCATGCGTTTACCATATGTCTTAGAACGTCCACCGAACAATATCGAAGCCCCGGTGTATGTATCCAAGGTAAACCTACGGCCTGGCTAA
>Ga0193726_1000480_pt1 | contig 41502 bp, 31 predicted proteins | sample H2c1metaG_FD_144928 | JGI IMG/M metagenome (GOLD analysis project Ga0193726, IMG submission 144928) | Soil microbial communities from a riparian zone of the East river system, Colorado, United States - H2c1 | ecosystem: Environmental > Terrestrial > Soil > Riparian zone | place: USA: East River... | reverse complement strand
ACGGGTTGGCGCTGCCGAAGGCACTATAGGCGCCATGCTCGACGTCGGCCTGCGCCGCTTGATAGTCTCCGGTCGCCTTGGCGTAGGCGCCGCCAACGCTGCCGGTGATCGGACCTGAGCCTTCGAACCGGGTGTTGAACTGAAAGTTGTTGGCCTTGGTGTGATTGCTCTCATACAGAGTCGCAGTCTCGGCGCCATTCGCCATCATGGTGGCCGATTGAATGACGCCGTTGCCGTCGATCGAATAGGCTTGAGTTGGATCGATGCCGGGGAACGATGCTTGACCGGTCGGCGTGGTGTTGCCATTCGGGCATGGCGAACTTGTGCTTCCCGGCGGACTGCAGTTGCTCTCGCCGGAGCCGCCGGAGAACCATGCCTTGTTCGAAAACGTAGTACTGACTTCTTCTTCGTCGATGAAGAACCAGTTGAAGTTGCTGGTGATGTTGTCGTTCCAGCGCCATTCAACGCCGAGAGTTGCCCCCTTGGTGGTGATTTGGTCGAGAATGTCGCTGAAGTAGGCCAGCTGTGGATCGATATAGGTTTTGCCGCCGGGCAGCTGCGTGTTGGTGCCGGCGATCGGGCTGCCCACGTAATTTCCAGGCGTTGCGGTATTGGTGACCAACCACTGATTGCGGTTCTGATCTTGAAACTGTTTGTCGTGCGTTTTTTCTTCGTCGTATGAAACGCTGGCCGTGATGGCGAACTTGTCGCTGAACTTATAGCCGCCGACCAAGGTGCCGACCGGTGTGACGCCGCCGTCCGCACCGGAGGCCTTGGTGCCGCGCATGTTGCCCCCGAAGTTCAAGCCCATATCCTGCGCCAGCGGCGAGCGCGTCTTCAAATCGATGATGCCGCCCAAGCCGCCCTCGCGATTTTGCGCGGTGGGATTCTTGATCACATCGATGCCGCCGATTTCTTCGCTCGGAATACCTTCCAAAGAAGCGTATTGCAGACCGCCGGCGCCGCCGCCGCCCGAAGACTCACCGGCGACGTAGATTTCGCGTCCCGTTAGCAGAACCTCGCCGTTTAACGTAATGAGGTTATTGCCCAACCCATCGATGAGGACTTGCGTGCCCTTGCCACCCGAGCGGTTGATGGAGATTCCAGGCAAGCGCTGCAGCGACTCGGACACGTTCTGATCGGGCATTTTGCCGATGTCTTCCGCCACCACCGATTCGATCGGTTGAATGGATTCGCGTTTGCGATTCAGCGCCGATTCCAAGGACTCGCGGTATCCGGTGACGACGATCTCGGTGAGATCGTCCGTTCTCGCCGCGGGTTGATTTGCCGTAGGCGCCGGATCCGCCGCCGCCGCGAGCTGGCTGGCAATACAGGCACTCAATGACACCGCTGTCATTTGCGATAAACGAGCAGACTGACGGGCCCGCTTTTCCCTACGATGCGACATGGTATTCGATCTCCCCTGTAGTTGGATCTTCTTAGACTACCGGCGCGATACGCTTGGTGCGGCAAAACCCCGTAAATGCCGTGAACCGAGTACTTTTTGCGCTCTCTACCCCCTCATCGTCCGGTGTTTAAACCAGATCGATGCAAGCCGAAGGCTAACCCCGAAAGCGGGCCTCCGTCAACGATTAAGTATTTCTTTTTTATTTAATCGCAAGTTTTGGCGTGTCAGCGCTGACAGAGACCCTGGCGCGGGGTGAGGAAAGAGGTTCCGGGAGCGGGTCAGCGAGTGGATATCCGTCTGGGGAGACGCTTTTAGCGTCATTTTGTCAACTGACACCCCGGGCCTGGGCGTTTGTTACAGCAATTCGGCCTGAGCATTTGGCGGCAAGCTGCTGCGTCAGCGGTGTCATTACGCGCATGGGTGCATGTTAGCCGACGACCACCGACGATGGAGTTGCTCGAGACCAATTCGCGTCTCGCCCGAATCGGCGGTCGGCGACCAGCCCAGCGCACTGCCCAATGATGGCCCGGCGGCCAGCACGCCCCGCGCTAGCTCGGCCGGCGGCTGGGTGGCCGCGAAATAGTGACTGCGTGTCACGATGACCGGCACGCCGGCCGCCTGCGCCGCGGCGACGCCGGCCGGCGCGTCTTCGATGGCCAGCGCGGCCGCCGGAGGCACTCGCAAAGCTTGCAGCGCCAGGAAGTACGCCTGTGGGTGGGGCTTCTTTTTAGGCGCCTGTTCTGCGCAAACAATGGTCGAAAACATCGACTTCCACTGATCGCCGAGCTGACTGCTCAGCAAGGCATCGACATTGCAGCGGCTCGTGGTCGTGACGATTCCCATCCGCACTCGCGCCTGCACGCAGTCATCGATCAGTTCTCGCACGCCGGGACGCAACTTCAAATGACCCTGCGCCACGATGTCGGCATATAGCTCATTTTTCAATCGATGCAGCCGCTCCGCCAGCTGTTCGCGATCTCCCGGTTCGATTGGCGCGTGTTCCTGAAGCCGCATGTCGTGGAGCAGGCGCTCGCGCCCGCCGGAAACAGCAAGCAAGGCGCCGTAGTACTGCTCGTTCCACCGCCACGGCACGTTGGCCATCTGGAATGCCTGGTTGAACGCCCGCCGGTGGCCGTCGCGCTCAGTCTCGGCCACGGTGCCGTCAACGTCCCACAGAATCGCTTCGATCAACTCGATCCTCGCCTCAGAACGTGCGGCAGCTCGGCCAGCGATTCGATGAATGCATCGCAAGTCAGGTCGCGGGAATCGCGGCCTTCGTTATAGCCATAGGGCACGCAGACCACCGGGATGTCGGCCGCCCGAGCCGCCACCACGTCGTTGTTTGAATCGCCGACCATCAGCGCCTCGCGCGGATCGATCCTGAGCGCGCTGCAGGCGAACAGCAGCGGCTCTGGATTGGGCTTGCGATGCTGACAGCAGTCGCCGCCCACGACGAAATCGATCCATTTGCTCAAGCCCAGCTGATATAGCAGCTGGGCAGCCATTGACTTGGCCTTGTTCGTGACGACGGCGAGCTTCAGGCCCAGCTCGTGCAATTCGCGCAATCCTTCCGCGACGCCCGGGTACACGCGTGAGCGAACTTCCTGCAGACCTTGCAGCTGTCGGTAATGAAAATCGAATCGCTGCAGCAATCTTGCCTCGCCGCCGGCGAACACGGCTTCGCCGAGCCGGGCGACGGCCCGGGTGATCAGGGTGGGCGCTCCGCCGCCGATCATGTTGCGCACTTCCGCCGTCCCGAGCGAAGCGAGGTGCATTTCGGCCAAGGCCCGGTTCAACGCCCTGGTGATGTCATCCACCGTGTCGAGCAGCGTGCCGTCGAGATCGAGCAGCACGCCGCGCAGCCTCGTGCCGTGCCCGCGGTGCACCCGGTCCGCGGACATTGTGCTCACCGTCGTGATCTGCCCTGGAGCAACGCTCGGGCGCGCTCGACGATTGCTTCGACCGTCAGACCCAACTCTTCGGCCACCTGGGCCGCCGGCGCCGATTCACCGAAGCGGTCGATGCCGACGACGTCGCCCGTGAAGCCGGTGTAAGCCCGCCAGAAATTCGTCACACCCGCCTCGATCGCCAATATGGGAACGCCGCGTGGCAGCACCGATGCGCGGTACGCCAAGCTCTGCCGATCGAACTCGCGGCAACTGGGCATGGAAACCACTCGGACTGGTATCTCTTCATTCGCGAGCATGTCGCGCGCCTGCATCGCCTGCGCCACTTCGGAGCCGGTGGCGAGCAGCGTCAATGCAATGCCATCGCTGTCGGCCAGCACATAGCCGCCCCTGCGGATGTTCTGGAGTTGCTCGGTGTCGCGCTCCTGGTGCGGCAGGTTTTGCCGCGACAGAATCAGGCATGTGGGTCCGTCGGTGCGCTCGACAGCGGCTATCCAAGCCGCCATGGTTTCAACGGCATCGCACGGCCGCCACACATCGTTGTGCGGGATCAGCCGCAAACTCGAGATATGCTCGATGGGCTGATGGGTAGGACCGTCTTCGCCGAGCCCAATGCTGTCGTGCGTGAAGACGTAGATGACGCGCCGCTGCATGAGCGCGGCCATACGCACCGCGTTGCGGCTGTAGTCGGAGAACGTCAGAAAGGTTCCCCCGAACGGAATGAAGCCGCCATGCAGCGCGATGCCGTTCATCGCGGCGCTCATGCCGAATTCGCGCACGCCATAGTTGAGGTAATCGCCCCAATGCCCGCCGCGCACCGCTGTGCTGCTCTTGGCAGCGGTGAGATTCGAGCCCGTCAAATCCGCTGAGCCGCCGAGCAGCTCGGGCAGCAATGCGTGCAGGGCATTGATGGCATTCTGCGACGCCTGTCGCGTGGCGATCGCGGCGCGCGCCGCAACCGCCTTGGCCAGAGCCACAGCGCTGTCTGCCGCCCAGCCGCTTGGCAGACTTCTGCACACGACCCGCCGGTCGAATTCGCGCGCCAGATCCGGATACGCCGATGCATAGTCGGCAAAGCGGCGTTCCCAATCGCTCTGCCGTGTGGCGCCGACACCGCGTGCGTCCCAGGCGGCGCGGATTTCGGCCGGAACGCCGAAAGGCTCGTCGCAAGCGTCGCCGGTCCAATCCAACGCCGCACGCGTGGCTGCCGCCTCCGCCGCGCCCAAGGCGGCGCCATGCACATCATGCGTGCCGGCCTTGTTCGGGCTGCCGTGGCCGATGATGGTCTTGCAGCAGATCAGTGTGGGCCGATCGCCCTGCGTACAACTCTGTATCAGAGCGGATTCGATGGCCCCGGTGTCATGTCCATCGACGGCGTGAATCACTCGCCAGCCGTAGGCTTCGAAGCGTTGCGCTGTGTTGTCCGTGAACCAATGCTCGACGCGCCCGTCGATGCTGATGCCGTTGTCATCGTAGATGACGATGAGCTTCGACAGCTTGAGCGTGCCTGCGAGCGAACAAGCTTCGTGGCTGATGCCTTCCATCAGGCAGCCGTCGCCGACGAACACCCAGGTGCGGTGATCGACGATGCGGTGGCCCGGCCGGTTGAAATGAGCCGCAAGCAATCGCTCCGACAGCGCCATGCCGACGGCATTGGCCAAACCCTGACCCAATGGACCGGTGGTGGTTTCCACGCCGACCGTGACGCCGACCTCGGGATGTCCCGGCGTTTTGCTGTGCAACTGACGGAAACGCTTCAATTCATCGATGGACAAGTCGTAGCCTGTCAGATGCAGCAGCGCGTACAGCAACATCGAGCCGTGGCCATTGGACAGCACGAAGCGGTCGCGATCCGGCCAGCACGGGTCCGCGGGATTATGCTTCAGATACCGGCGCCACAGCACCTCCGCGATGTCAGCCATGCCGAGGGGCATGCCGGGATGACCGCAATTGGCCGCTTCGACCGCGTCGATGGTCAAGACGCGTAGCGCATTGGCGGCATCCGTGTGCTTCAGGCCATTGGGTTCAATTTCAGCGTTCAAGGTTGCCTCATTCAATGCGCACGTCTCTTCAGATCCATCAATCGCAACACCATCGGCGTGAAAATGAACTGCATCGCCAATCCCATCTGCCCGCCCGGCACCACGATATTGTTCGGCCGGCTCATCCAGGAGTTGTGCAGCACCGAGAGTAAGTAAGGAAAATCGATGCCTTTGGGATTCGCGAAGCGAATCACCACGAGCGACTCGTCAGCGCTCGGAATATCCTTGGCGATGAATGGATTGCTCGTGTCCACGGTCGGCACGCGCTGGAAGTTCACATGCGTGCGGCTGAACTGCGGACAGATGTGATTCACGTAGTCCGGCATGCGGCGCAATATGGTGTCGACCACGGCCTCCTGGCTGTAGCCGCGCATGTTCTGGTCGCGATGCGACTTTTGGATCCACTCGAGGTTCACGATGGGCACGACGCCCACCAGCAGATCGACATGCTGCACGACATTGGCATCCTCCGCCTTGTAACCGCCGTGTAACCCTTCGTAAAACAGCAGATCGCTCTGTGCCGCCATTGGCTGCCACGGCGTGAACGTGCCGGCGTCGCCGCCCAACTCCTTCGCTTCGATGGCATCGTGAATGTAGCGGCGCACCCGGCCGGTGCCGCTCTCACCAAATTCGGCGAAGGTGCCATCCAGTTCCTTGAGCAGATTGGCTTCGGGTCCGAAATGACTGATCGGCGGACTGGCACCGCTGTCTGCGACGCGCACACGCTCCCGCATTTCGACCCGGTTATAACGGTGGAACGAATCGCCTTCGATGACCTGCGCCTTGATGCCTTCGCGACGAAAAATGTGCGCGAAGCTTTTCATGACGGTGGTGGTGCCCGCGCCGGAGGAACCGGTGACGGCAATGATGGGATGCCTCGTCGACATGACTACAACCGCGCTTCGGAGCGAAACATGGAACGCTCGTTGAACAGCGGCGAGCTGTACGGACGGTCCAGCCCGCTCGCATGCTCGCGGTGATAGCGCTCGATGCGATCGACTTCGCAACGCGAACCGAGAATCAGCGGCACTCGTTCGTGCAACGAGTTGGGCGCCAAATCGAGCAGGCGTTGCCGCCCCGTGCTGGCGCGGCCGCCGGCCTGTTCGACCAACAGGCTGATCGGACACGCTTCGTACAACAGGCGCAGGCGGCCGGGCTTACCCGGGTCCTTCGTGTCCTTCGGATACATGAACACGCCGCCGCGCATCAGAATGCGATGCACCTCGGCGACCATCGAAGCGATCCAGCGCATGTTGAAATCACGGCCGCGGTCGCCCATTTTACCCGCCTGGCATTCGCTCACATAGCGATGCACCGGTGGCTCCCAGAAACGCGCGTTGCTCGTGTTGATGGCAAATTCGCTCGATTCGGCCGGTATCTGCAAATCCGGATGCGTGAGAATGAAGTTGCCGATCTCGCGATCCAGGGTGAAGCCGTGCGTGCCCTTGCCGACCGTGACCACGAGCATGGTGGAGGGGCCATAGATCGCATAACCTGCCGCCACTTGCCGGTGGCCCGGCTGTAGGTAATCGGCGACGTCCGGCGGCTCCGCTTTGTCGTGGCGCAGCACCGAGAAAATCGTACCCACCGAGACGTTTACGTCCGTGTTGGACGAGCCGTCGAGCGGATCGAACACGAGCAGATAGTTGCCGCGCGTGTACTCGCTTGGCACGGGATAAGGGTCTGCCAATTCCTCGGATGCCATGCCGGCGACCAATCCGCCCCATTCGCAGCTGCGAAGCATGGCGTCGTTCGCCAGTACATCGAGCTTCTGCTGAGTTTCCCCTTGTACATTTTGCGTTCCGACCGCGCCCAGGAAGCCGCCGAGCGCGCCCTTCGCCGTCATCGCCGAGATCGCCTTGACGGCGGCGGCGACATCCACGAGCAGCGCACCCAAATCGGTGGCGCCTTGGATTCCATTCAGCTGCTGGATCAAGAATTTCGACAGGGTCGTGCGTCCAAAGTGCATGCGATTAACTCCTGAACACGCGGCTGGCGCGTATGTCGTCTTCAGCGATGGTCGATAAATCGTCGGACGTGAATTCACGTTCTTGGTCCGCGAACAAGCGGCTGGCTTGACGCAGCCGCGCGCGATCGAGCGCGTTGCGCACGCTGCGCGCGTTCGCAAAACGCGGCTGCGCGATGCGATGCCCTACATACTCGGCGAACGCCTCGCGTGCGCCAGGTCCAAAGCGATAGTTCTGCCGTTCGAGCAGTTTGTCGCCGATGCGCAGCAAATCAGCGGCCGGATAGTCCGGAAAATCCAGGTGGTGCGCGATGCGAGAGCTCATGCCAGGGTTGGAGCGGAAGAAGGTATCCATTCGATCCTTGTAACCTGCCAAGATCACGACGAGGTCGTCGCGTTGGTTTTCCATGACCTGCAGCAGGATCTCGATGGCTTCCTGACCGTAGTCGCGCTCGTTCTCGGGTCTGTATAAGTAGTAAGCCTCATCGATGAACAGGACTCCGCCCATCGCCTTCTTGAGCACTTCCTTGGTCTTGGGCGCGGTGTGGCCGATGTACTGACCGACCAAGTCGTCGCGCGTGACCGCGACCAGATGACCTTTGCGCACATAGCCCAAGCGATGAAGAATCTCGGCCATGCGCAGCGCCACCGTGGTCTTGCCGGTGCCCGGGTTACCGGTGAACGACATGTGCAGACTGGGCGCATGCGCCTGCAAGCCCAAATTGAAGCGCAGCTTGTCGATGACGAGCAGCGCGGCGATATCGCGAATGCGGCCTTTGATCGGCGCAAGACCGACAAGATCGTGATCGAGTTCATCGATGACGGCGCCGGCTTGGCTCTGCGCGAGCACCGCTTTCACCGTGCGCGCGCCATCCACGGCTTTCGCCGGAGGCGTATGCGATGCTTGCGCCGATCCGGCCACGGGCTGACCCGATTGACCGGCTATCTGGTACAGCGGCACGCCCATCAGGCCACCTTGCTCGCGCGCGCAAGGCGTTGCAGCTGCTCGCGCATCGCGCCGATGACGCTGCCGACCTGAATCGATGGCGCAATCAGGTACATGCGGCTAGCGCTCCGCCAGTCCGCGCACGGTATAGCGCAGCGTCCGTCCCCGGGCTTCCTGACGGACCACGCCGAAGCCCGGCTCATTCGCCGGTCGGTTGACGATGAAACTCATCACGATGGTCTCCACGCCGCGCGTCGAATCGAAGGCCATCAGTCGGATATAATGCTGCGGAAAGGTCTTGCGGCAATTCTTCAATTCGAGCATCACGCCGGCGGCGTCGTGCAGATCGAACATCGGCATGCCGAACATTTCCCAATAGGTATTGCGCGGATGCGGATCGTCGGTGTACTCGACGCTCCATGCGTAGCCCTTATCGAGCCCGAATTGAATCTGCAGGCAGATTTCTGCATCGGTCAGTTCCGCAAGGTAGCTGAATTGTCCCTGGGTGATGCGGCCAACCGGATTGGTCATCATGTTGCTCTCCTCGAGGTTAGGTCGACGCCGACGGGGTGACCGCAAAGTCGGAACTATCGGTCGATGTGTAATTGAAGGAGATTTCTCCCCAGGTATCGAGCGCCTGTTGCAGCGGGCTGCAGCTCTTGGCCGCCTGCCGCAGAATGTCGGGGCCTTCGTTGCGGATGTCGCGCCCTTCGTTGCGCGCCTTGACCATGCATTCCAGCGCCACACGGTTCGCGACAGCGCCGGCTTGAATGCCCGCCGGGTGACCGATGGTGCCGCCGCCGAATTGCAGCACCACATCGTCGCCGAACAGATCGAGCAGTTGATGCATCTGTCCGGCATGAATGCCGCCGGATGCGACCGGCATGACCTTGCGCAAATCCGACCAGTCTTGATCGAAGAACAGCCCGCGCTGCAGATCCTTCTTGGTGACGGCGTCGCGGCATACGTTGTAGTAGCCCTGCACGGTCATTGGATCGCCTTCGAGCTTGCCGACCGCGGTGCCCGTGTGCAGATGATCGACGCCCGCCAGACGCAGCCATTTGGCGATCACGCGAAAGCTCACGCCGTGATTTTTCTGGCGCGTGTACGTGCCATGGCCGGCCCGGTGCATGTGCAAAATCATGTCGTTCCTGCGGCACCAATTGGACATGCTCTGGATCGTGGACCAGCCGACGACGAGGTCGATCATGACGATGACGGAGCCTAGATCCCTGGCGAAGTCCGCACGCTCGTACATGTCCTCGACCGTGGCGGCCGTGACATTGAGATAGGAACCTTTAACCTCGCCCGTAGCAGCGCTGGCTTTGTTCACGGCGTCCATGACATACAGAAACCGGTCGCGCCAGTGCATGAAGGGTTGCGAGTTGATGTTCTCGTCGTCCTTCATGAAATCCAGTCCGCCCTTGAGGCCTTCATAGACAACGCGGCCGTAGTTACGGCCCGACAGGCCCAGTTTGGGTTTGGTGGTTGCGCCGAGCAGCGGCCGGCCGAATTTGTCGAGGCGCTCGCGCTCGACGATCAGTCCGGTGGGCGGTCCCTTGAAAGTCTTCACGTAGGCCACCGGGACGCGGATGTCTTCGAGCCGCGCCGCCTTCAGCGGTTTGAAGCTGAACACATTGCCGATCAGACTCGCCGTCATGTTGGCGATGGAGCCTTCCTCGAACAGGATGATGTCGTAGGCGACCCAGGCGAAATACTGACCCGGGATATTCGGCACGGGCTCGACCTTGTAGGCCTTGGCCCGGTAGCTATCGCAGGCGGTCAGCCGGTCGGTCCACACCACCGTCCAGGTCGCGGTGCTTGATTCACCGGCCACGGCGGCGGCCGCCTCGATCGGATCCACGCCGTCCTGGGGGGTGATGCGGAACAGGCAAATGGTGTCCGTTACCTTGGGCACATAATCCGCCTGCCAATAGCCCATTTGCCGGTATTTCAGTACGCCGGCGCTATAGCGCTTCTTAGCGTCCGTGACCAGGCCTTCTTCGATTTGTTTGCTTGCAGTTGCCATCTTTGAGGGCCTTGAGGTCTGTTTAGGGGTGGGATAACTGTGGCGATATTGATCATGTGCGTACAGTCAGTTATTGTTACCTCAATGTTAAGCATTCCTTAATGAAGAACGCGACCCTCCGTCAACTCCGCGTCTTCGCGTCGGTCGCCAAGCATTTGAGCTTCGTGCGTGCCGCGGAGGAACTCAGTCTCACGCCTCCCGCGGTGTCGATGCAGATCAAGGAGCTTGAGGCGGCGGTGGGCTTGCCCGTGTTCGATCGAACCAGCCGTCAGGTCTCGCTCACGATGGCGGGTGAATACGTGCTCGCGCACACCCGCCGAGTGCTGTCGGCGATGCGCGATGCCGAGGATTTGGTGGCGCGATTCCGCGGTCTGCAAGTCGGCCCACTGGATGTGGGTATGGTCAGCACGGCGGAATATTTTCTACCGCGTCTCTTGGCACAATTCCATCAAGAGCACCCGGGCATCGTGATCCGCCTGCAGGTGGCCAACAATCGCGAGCAAATTGTGACGTTGATGCAGGAGGGCAATATCGAACTCGCCATCATGGGACGCCCGCCGCAAGGCTGGCCGACACGCGCCGAACCTTTCGCGATGCATCCGCACATTCTCGTGACGTCCACTGATCATCCGTTCAGCCGCATGGAAGCGGTGCCCGCGAGGGCATTGGCCGATCAGGGCTTCATCGTGCGCGAGTCGAACTCAGGCACGCGCGCCGCCCTCGATGAATACATGCGCAGCAACCACATGACGCCGCGAATCGTCATGCAGATGTCGAGCAACGAAGCCATCAAGCAGGCGGTCATGGCCGGCATGGGTATCTCGCTGCTATCACGGCATACGGTCGGGTTGGAATTGGACCACGGCTTGATCGCCGCGCCGGAAACCGAAGGACTCCCCGTCATGCGGCGCTGGCACGTCGTCAACAATCTGGCCAAGACGCTGTCCCCTGCGGCGGAGGCATTTCGCTATTTCATTTTGGAACGCGGCGAGGCATACCTCGCCAAGCATTTCTCCAATTGAGAGCGTTATGGGATCATCTGACTGCGTTGCCCGAGGGCCACAGCTGCAGGATGCGCCCCTTCACCGATCATTCCTAACTGTCCGCGCCAATCGGACTATCATCCAGCCCACAAACAAAAATCGAGGGTGATCCCCATGTCCACGGTCAAACCGGATTTCGAGAAACTGCAGACAGCACTGGCAACCTCGCTGTCCGCGCATTGGAAGCTTTTTCTCATCGAAGGCATCGTGCTCGTGATTTTGGGGTTGGCAGCCATCATGCTGCCGCTGATCGCCACCATCGCGATTGCCATCGTGGTCGGCTGGATCTTTTTGTTTAGCGGTATCGTCGGGCTGTTGGCCACTTTCCGGATGCGCAGCGCGCCGGGCTTCTGGTGGTCATTGTTTTCCGGCATTTTGGGGGTCGTCGCGGGCATCGTGCTGCTGCGTTGGCCGCTGCAAGGCGCGTTCTCGCTCACCTTGGTTCTGACGCTATTTCTGGTGCTCGAGGGCATCGTCTCGATCATGTATGCACTGGAGCACAAGCGCGAGCTCTCCGGGCGGTGGGGCATGATGCTGCTCAGCGGTGTGGTGGATCTGATCCTGGCGGGGATGATCTACGCGGGACTCCCCGGCACGGCTGCATGGGCAGTCGGTCTGCTGGTGGGCATCAATATGGTCTTTGGAGGTTCAGCGGTCATCGCCATGGCGCTGCATGCCCGCAACGCTGCCCCTGCCGCTGTTTAGCGCTGGTCAGCAGCGCCATGCCCAACGACCGCAAATACGACGTCGTTCTCTATGGAGCCTCAGGTTTCACCGGCAGGCAGACGGTGGAGTATTGCAGGCAATTCGCGCCCTCCGGTTTGCGCTGGGCCATCGCAGGACGAAATCGATCCAAGCTGGACAGCGTCAATTCGGCGGGGGCCGACGTGCTGCTTGCCGATGCTCAGGACGACAACGCTCTGAACAGTCTGGCGGAACAGGCCCGGGTCGTTCTTTCCACGGCAGGACCGTTCAGCCTCTACGGGACGAAACTCGTTGAGGCCTGCGTCCGCAACCGCACTCATTATTGCGACATCACCGGCGAGACGCCTTGGATCCGTCAGCAAATCGATCGGCATCACGCGCAAGCTGCCGCCGACGGCACGCGAATCGTGCCCGGCTGCGGTTTCGATTCGATTCCCTCGGACCTCGGCGCATGGCTCATGTCGCGCCACATGCGCGAGGAGTTGCAGTCGCAGTGCGCAAGGGTTTCCGCGTATTTTCGCGTCGGCGGCGGCATCAACGGCGGAACGCTGGCATCACTGTTCCACATGCTGGAAACCAATCAAATGGCGATTGCCCGGGATCCCTTTCTGCTCGACCCTGATCCGGCGGCACACACCGCGGAGGAACGCACCCGCAATGCGGATCCTACTAAGGTTCGCTACGACGAGGATTTAAAAAAATGGGTGGGCCCGTTCCTGATGGGGTCCATCAACACGCGCGTCGTGCGTCGCACCCAGGCGCTGCTGGGGACGCAATTCGACTACCAGGAGTACTCGAAGTTCGGCAGTTCCAGGACCGCGCGCTCAGCGATCATGGCGGGCAAGGTTTTCGAATCGATTGCAGCATCGCGGCTCGGACGCGGAATCCTCAAGCGGCTGCTGCCAAAACCGGGCGAAGGGCCATCGCAGAAAGTCATGGACGGCGGGTTTTTCGAATGCGAATTCGTCGCGACCGCGAGCGGCGGCAGGCGCACGCGCGGGATCCTCAAGGGGCAAGGCGATGCGGGCAATCGCATCACGGTCAAGTGTTTGTGCGAGTCGGCGTTTGTGCTGGCCCAGTCGGCTGCAGAGACCACGGCGGTAAAGCCGTTCAGCGGCGGCGGAGTTCTGACGCCCGTGACGGGATTGGGCGAAGCACTGACCGCTCGTTTGGCGAAGGCCGGGATCACTTTCGAAATCGTTTGAGCCGGGCCCTTCGGTTCTACCCGCTGCCAACGACTCCCGCGTCAGCTTGTTCGGAGGCATGCTTGCGGTACGATGCCGCCGCATCCTCACGGATGATCTCCGCCAGCCGTCGCGCGCCCGGACCGGCGTAGTCGCGGTCGGCAAACACCAGGTACAGCTCTGCCCAGCGCTCGCCGCCTTCGCGCAACGGCAGCGGTTTGAGGTCGCCGCGTTCCAGCTCGCCGCGGATGGTGTCCTCCGGAAACCACGCAAACCCCAAGCCCATGCAGGCCGCATGGATCGAAGTGGCCTTCTGGCTCACCGTCCAGCTCTGCTCCGCGCCGAGCCAGCTGCCGCTGCGGCGCTGGCTGCCGGTATCGCGAATGATCAGGTGGCGGTGCTCGCGCAAATCCTGCAGCGTCAATTCACGCCCGAGTCGATGTAACGGATGGTCTGACTGCGCGACCGCGACGAAACGCACCCGCATCAGCTGATCGCCCATGAAGCCGGCCGGTATCTGCGAGCAGATGGCCAAATCAACCTTGCGCTGGAGCAGCGCCTCCTCGGTGCCGCTGAGCACACTCTCGTACAACTCGATGCGCGCTTCCGGCCGCTCTTCGGCAAAGCGCGCAAAGCATTGCAATAGCAGCCACGTGGGAAAGATGATTTCCACCGACAGCCGAAGTTCCGGCTCCCAACCCGCGGCGAGGGTTGCGGCAGCACCTTCCAGCGCACCGGCTTCATCCAACAGCGCTTTGGCGCGCCGATACAGCACCTCGCCGGTGGAGGTGAGGTGCGCTTTGCGGCCCACTACTTCGAAGATTTTCACACCGAGCAGCGCTTCCATTTTTTGCACGGCATAGGTCACTGCCGACTGGCTCTTGTGCAGCGCTTCGGCTGCCTGGGCATAGCCACCGGCATCGACCACGGCCAACAGGGAGCGCCACTGCTCGAGGGAAATCCGTGGATTCGTGGCCATATATCAACTCAATAGATAGGTACGCCCTAAATATTCTGCTTTTTTATCTATTCAATCAATACTTTAATAACGCCCAGGAGGAAACGGTTCCAACCCCATTCTAAGGAGACTGACCCATGAACACCCTGCTGCAGATCAACGCCAGCATCAACAACGGCAAGGGCGAATCAAGCCGCCTCGCCAACCAGTTCGTTGCCGCTTTCCACAAGAGGCACCCGAAGGCGACGATTGTGGTGCGCGACGTCGCCGCCGCCGAACCGGTGCCGCATCTCAACGCCGAACGCTTTGGCGCCTTCATTACCAAGCCGGAAGAGCGCAGCGCCGCTCAGCAGGCAGTGGTGGCCTACTCCGACACCTTGATCAACGAATTGAGGCAGGCCGATGTCATCGTGGTGGGCTTGCCGATGTACAACTTCGGAGTGCCATCGCAGTTGAAGGCTTACTTCGATCACGTCGCCCGCATTGGCGAGACGTTCGAGTACACCGAGAAGGGTCCGGTAGGTAAACTGGCCGGCAAGAAAGTGTATGTGTTCGCGGCTCGCGGCGGCGTCTATGAAGGAACCCCGATGGACACGCAGACCAGCTACGTGCGCGCCTTTCTGGGCTTCCTCGGCATGTCCGATGTCGAATTCATTTACGCTGAGGGCTTGAACATGGGTCCGCAGAACAAGCAAGCGGCGCTTGCGAAGGCAGAGACCGAGATCGCCCGTCTGGCCGCGTGAGCTTCAGTCAAGGAGATTTACCGTGAGCATCCGAACACTAGTCCATGTCATCGAGTCCGTACCCACGTCCGACGGCGCCGGGGTCAAACTGCGCCGCAGTTTGGGCAGCCAGCGCGGCCTGCAGGTGGATCCGTTCCTGATGCTCGACGAGTTCTACTCCGATAATCCCGACGACTATATGGCCGGGTTCCCATCGCATCCGCATCGGGGCTTCGAAACCGTCACGTACATGCTGGATGGGCGCATGCGGCATGAGGATCAGCTGGGTAATCGCGGTGACCTTGGCCCCGGCGATGTGCAGTGGATGACGGCGGCGCACGGCATCATCCACTCTGAAATGCCGCAGCAAAGCGAAGGGCGCATGCGCGGCTTCCAGCTGTGGCTTAATTTGCCGTCAAAGGAAAAAATGAAGCCGGCCAGCTATCGCGACATTCCCGCCGCCGCGATTCCCCGAGTGGCGCTGCCGCATGGCGGCGAGGTGAAGGTCATCGCCGGCACGCTCGAACTCGATGGCAATTTGACCAGTGGGCCTGTCAACAGCGCAGATGCGCGGCTCAGCACGGATCCTGTGTACCTCGACGTACGCCTGCCTGCCGGAGAGAAATTCAGCATGCCGATGGCGGCGGGCCACAATGCGTTCCTCTATGCCTATGAAGGCAGCGCCAAGATTGGCGCGCCCGGAGCGACGCAGCCGTTGCCGCATCGCGCGGCGGGCGTCCTGTCGGACGGCGATGGCATCCGCGTGGAGGCGGGACCCGAAGGCACGCATTTTTTACTGCTCGCGGGGCGGCCGCTGCGCGAGCCGGTGGTGCAGTACGGTCCGTTCGTCATGAACACGCGCGAGGAGATTGAGCAGGCGCTCGCGGATTATCGTGATGGGCGGCTGGGCGCTGCGGCTTGAGGCTTAGGCGGCAGGGCGGGGCGGCGCGGTTCTGCTAGGCCCGGCCGGCCAGCCGTTCCTCGGTAACCATCGCAAGGAATCCGCCCGCGCAATAATTCACGAGGCGGGTGCGAACCTCGTCAAGATCCTTGGCGTGACACAGCCCCTCGGAAAGCCGGTCGACGCGCTCCGTCTCTGAAAGCGCCAGCATCATGGAGCCGGCGAGGAAGTTATAGGCCCAATAAAGCTCGCGCTTGGGTATCCCCGGCAAGGCCTTTTGCAAAATTTCGACGAGCTCGTGGACGTTCGAGTCGAAGAAGCGATGGATGATCTCGCCGCCCCACGGCGTGTTGTCCATTTGCGCCACCAGTGCGAAGTAGCTTTTCCATCCCGGATCGCCTTTCTGCGACAGCTCGATCATCGGGTTGATAAAAGCGGCGATCGCGCCATGAGCGCCGAGCTGGTGGCCACTGGTGGCCACATACGCCAGCAGCGAGTCGTGGCGTGCGGTGATGAGTACGCGCGCGCGGCGCTCGAACACGGCATTGAAGAGTCCCCATTTATTCTTGAAATGATAATAGATGAGCGCGTCATCCGCGCCGGCCAGGGATGCCACCTGCCGTGTCGTGACACCATAGAACCCGCGTTCGGCAAACAGCTGCTCGGCGCCATCCAATAATCTTCCCCGAGCCTTGATGCCACCTTCTGATCGGTGTGGCCGCCCGCGTCGTTTGGGTTTTTTCTTCTTCGCCTTGGAAGGCGTTTTTTGTTCAAGACTGGTCAAGCAAACTCCTCAGAACTCCCGCAAGTGTCGACAATAGCCGATCGATGATGGCGCCGCCCGCAGAAAATGCGGCCGGTCGAACTACTGTGTCAGCTGAATTAGGCGATCGCTGAATTTATCTTAATCCATTTGCGGCCGGCATAGTCGCCGCAACTCACTCGGTGCGATTATTTTGGCCAAAATTGCCGAAATGGCGTGAAGGCAGCACTCGCATGCGGGCTTGACATGACCGCTCGCTTGGCATAATTTCAGCGCACGCTGAATTGATAACAAGAGAACGGCTCTAAGACAGCTCGATTCCCAAATTCGCAGCTATATGGCGGGAGTAAATATGGCCTCATCACGCTTCAAGTGCGCCCTCTCTTGTGGAGTGGCGTTGGTTCTGTTCAACGCACAGATCATGGCCCAGGTGGCGGTTCAGTCGGCCGGGTCGGATACCGAACTCGCGACCGTGATTGTGACCGCGACCAGGCGATCCGAATCCGTACAGGATGTCGCAGGCCAGGTGACCGCCCTGACGGGCAGCGCGTTGGACCAGATGAATGCGCAAGATTTCGCTGATTTTGCGGGCTTCGTTCCCGGCTTGAGCTACGCATCCACAGGCGCCTCCACCAATCTCATTGTGATCCGCGGCATCACCACCGGGTCGCAGCTCAGCAGCGCGATCGGATTGTATCTGGACGACGTGCCGCTCGGCGCCAGCACCTCATTTGGAGTCGGGTATCAGAGCCTGAACATCAATGCCTTCGACTTGAGCCGGGTGGAAGTGCTGAACGGTCCCCAAGGCACTTTGTACGGCGCCACGTCGTTGGGCGGCACCGTGAAGTACATTACCGCGCCGCCCGACCTTAAATCCTTCAGCGCAGAAGCGGGCGTGGGGGTTTCCTCCACTGAACATGGCGGGATAAATCACTCGTATACGGGCATGGTGAACCTGCCGTTTGGAAACGGCATCGGCGCCGTGCGCGTCGACGGCTATCAGGTGTATGACTCTGGGTACGCGAAGGATCCGATTTTCAATCGCGACAATCAGGGTTGGAGCCGATCCGAAGGCGGGCGCTTCTCGCTGTTGATGCAGCCGACTGATGAACTGGATGTGCGGCTCAGCGCTTCCACCCAGCACATTCCGAGCGAGAGCGCCGATGTGGCCTTTCGCGATAAGGTCACCCACCAGCCGACCTATGGAACCTACGACCAGGCCTTTCCGTCGTTCCAACCTTCAAACTACAGTTTGACGATGTATTCCGGGGTCGTGAGCTATGACTTTTCGTTTGCCAAACTGACCTCGATCAGCGGCTACCAGATCAACAATGGTACGAGCAGCTCCGATCAAAGCCTCGTCTACCAAACGGCTCTGGGGGGGCTTGGCGGCGGTGTGGATCCGTGGAGTCTGTTCGTCAACACCACGACGAAGAAATTCACCCAGGAGGTGCGCCTCGCGTCGCGCGACAACACTTATTTTCAGTGGTTGGTCGGCGGCTATTTCGATACTGAAAAGACCTCCGAAATTGTCGACTTGTTCGACTTCGCGAATCCAGGCGGAACCTTTTTCGGGATTTCACCCTTCACCAGTTTTCTGCCGAGTACCTATCGAGAATATGCCGCCTACGCGGATGGCACGGTGTTCATAACCAAGCAGTTGGAACTGGGCTTGGGCATTCGCTACAGCAAGCAGCGGCAAGCCTATGAGGAGACCATTTCAGGGCTGCTGGCGACAGGCTCGGCCACGGTCTTTACACCGCCCGTAGCCACCTCGGACCAAAGCGTCATCACCTATTTGATCAATCCAAAATTCCACATCACCGATGACTTCATGGTGTATGCGCGGGCAGCCAGCGGCTTTCGGCCCGGCGGTCCCAATTTCGTACTGAAACCCGGGCTCGGAAACCCGACGTTCGCCGCAGACAGCCTGTGGAACTATGAGGTCGGTGAGAAGGCGACCTTCCTTGACAAGAGAGTGACACTGGACTTCGACGTCTACGACATCCTGTGGAAGAACATTCAGGTGACCGTCAACAATGGCGGCGTCAATCAACTTGAAAACGCCGGCACGGCGCGGGTGACGGGGGCTGAGATGGCCTTGAGCTATCGCATTCTCGCGCCGTTGACCTTGGGCTTATCAGCTGCCTACACCGATGCGCGGCTGACCAGTCCCGCGCCGGTGCTGGACATTGCCAAACCGGGGGCACGCCTGCCGTTGTCGCCGCGATTCAACTTTGCCCTCATGAGCACCTACAATTTCAACATCATCGACAACTATACGGGCGCCGTGACCGTGACCGACCGCTACATAAGCGGACGCCGCGCCGGTTTTGACACGCGGGTCAGCCCACTGTATGCCCTCGGCTCGTACAATATTACAGACTTGAACTTGGCGATCTACGCGCCTCATGGGTTGGAAGTGGGCCTATTCTTGAAAAACGTCTTCGACAAGGCCGGCGAGGTCTCAGCCGCTACGCTCGCGAACCAATACAATCCCGAAGCACCCGTCCCGGTTTATATTGCTCAACCGCGAACGGTGGGTGTCGCACTGAAAGTGAAGTTCAACTGACACAGGACCCGCGAGCGGGCGCTTAAGTCAACGGCGCTGAAACATGACGGACTCTGTCGCTGACCAGAATTTCTGCACGGTGGAAACCGCGAGCGGAAACGTGCGTGGCTTGATCAGTTCCGCGATCCGCCAGTTCAAAGGGGTGCCTTACGCCGCATCCACCGCGGGCGCCAATCGATTCCAGCGGCCGCAGCCTGCCAAACCGTGGACCGGCGTGCGCGATTGCTTCGGGTATGGGCCTGTGTCGCCGCAGGTCCCCTCAGATATCGGCAACGACTATGCACGTCTCGTGCAATTTGACCTCAACGTCGCCGTCGGAGGAATGAGCGAGGACTGTCTTCACCTGAACATATGGACACCGGGCACGGGCCCGAACGAAAAACGTGCGGTGCTCTTTTCCATTCATGGCGGGGGCTTCGCCATCGGCTCCGGCAATAACCCCATGTATGACGGGGCAAAGCTCGCCAATTTCGGCGACGTGGTCGTCGTGTCCGTCACTCATCGATTGGCGGGTTTTGGCTTTCTCAATCTCGCCGACATCGACCCCTCCGGTGAATGGCGCGACTCGGGAGCTTGCGGTATTTTGGATTTGGTTGCGGCGCTTCAGTGGGTCCGCGACAACATTGCGAATTTCGGCGGTGATCCTCAACGGGTCATGATTTTCGGACAGTCCGGCGGCGGCTGGAAGGTGAGCGCGCTGCTCGGGATGAGCGCGGCTCGCGGACTGTTTCACCGTGCTGCCATTCAAAGCGGTTCCTTGCTGAAACATGCGTCTCGGGAAGACAGTGCTCGACTGAGCGACGCTTTCTGCAAGAAACTGGGTTTGCCGAAATCAAGCCTGAGCCGTATTTCCGGCATTCCTTGGACGAAATTGCTCGCGATGCAAACGGAAATTGGCGCACATGCCTTCGCGCCGGTGCTCGACGGCGTCAACTTCACGGCGGATCCTTTCTATCCCGCGGCGCCGCTGCAGTCTGCCGACGTTCCGCTCATCGTGTCGACCACGCTGGATGATGCCGGTCTTTTTTTCGATGACTTTGAGTTGACCGAGACCGGGTTGCAAGGCCTGCTGGTCCAGCGCTACGGCATTCGTGCCGATCGCCTGCTCAATTTGTACCGGGAACACTTTCCCAGCAAGTCGCCTTATTTGCTGCACGCGCAGATGATCACCGACGCCGGCTTCAGGCGATTCGCAAACTCGCAGGCCGAGCGCAAGGCAGATCAGGCGCGCGCGCCGGTGTATGCCTATCTATGGCAGTGGAACAGCCCCGCCTTTGATGCGAAGTTTGGCGCCGCACATGCGATGGACGTCGCGGCCTCATTTCACAATGACCGCGATGCCATTCTCGGCGCCGGTTGCAGAGATGCGCATACCATGTGCAGCACTCTCGCCTCTGCCTGGGTGAGTTTCGCCAAGACCGGAAATCCAAACAACACCAACCTGCCGAATTGGCCGAATTTTGACGCGCAGCGCCGCTCGACGATGATTTTTGGCGCCGATACGCGGGTGGCGAACGATCCTTATCCCGAGATTCGCGCCTTTTGGTCTGAGATGCCCGGACCAGACAGTGTCTTCGGCTAAGCATCGAAACGGCTGGACATGAGACTGAAAGGCCGCACCGCCCTCATTACCGGCGCCGCGGGCGGAATCGGCAAAGAAATCGCGCTCGCGTTCGCCCGTGAAGGTGCCCGGGTGGCCATAGCCGACATCGCCCTCGAGGCAACGGCCGTCACGGTCACCCACATCAAAGAACAAGGCGGCGAAGCCATGGGTCTCGTCATGGACGTGGCGGTGGAGCGAAGCGTCATGGAAGGCGTTTCATCAGTCCTTGCGATGTTCGGCGGCATCGACATTCTGGTCAGCAATGCGGGCACCCAAATCGTGCGTCCGCTCGAGGAATTTACCTTCGATGAATGGAAAGGGATTCTCGGGGTACATCTCGACGGCGCATTCCTGACCACCAAGGCGTGTCTGCCATTCATGAAGACATCGGGGCGCGGCGGCACCATCATCTACATGGGCTCAGTACATTCGAAAGAGGGCTCGCCGCTGAAAGCCCCGTACGTGACCGCCAAGCACGGGCTCATGGGGATGGCTAAAGTGGTGGCCAAAGAAGGCGCCCGATACGGCGTGCGTGCCAACGTCATCTGCCCGGGCTTCGTTCGCACGGCGCTGGTCGACAAACAAATACCTGAACAAGCGATCGCCTTGGGAATGACTGAACAGGAAGTCGTCAGGAATATCATGCTGGGGGAGACGGTGGATGGCGAGTTCACGTCGCTGCAGGATGTTGCCGAAGTTGCACTGTGGCTCGCCGCGTTTCCATCGAACGCACTTACCGGACAGTCAATTGTCGTGAGCCACGGCTGGCACATGCAGTAGGGACTTTGCCGGACCCTGCCGCGCTTTGTTATGCTGGGTGTTGATGAAGCTGTTCGCGCGCCTTTTTGACAAGACACCACCATCCCCGCCGACTCTGCAAGAGCGAATTTCGATCCTGCATGCCGAATCCGCGGATGTCATTCTCGATACGGCGTTGCATGCGGGCGATGAAAGCTTGCGTATCGCCGCCATCGACAAACTGCCGGACGGAGATGCCCTGCGCAAGCTGGCCGGATTAGCCGCCACGGCCGACAGCGCTGCGCTCGCCGCTCCCGCGGCTCTGGAGCGGGCCGCGCGCATACGTATGGCCGGGCTCATCGATGAGGGCTCGATCGATTTCAGCGCCTTTTGCGATCAAGCACGAAATAGTCCGGCGATGTTTGCCGTGGCGGCGTTGTGCATAGACGCCGCCCGCCTGCCGCAGGCGCTTGCCTTGATCGGTGATCCTGCGCAACTCGCACAGCTCGTCGTCGAAAGTCCGTCGAGCCGATTGCGCCAGTTGGCGGCGGAGCGGGTGCACGACCTTAAGCAGCTCAGGCAACTGCTTCAGCAAGTTCGCAACAAGGACAAGAGCGTTTACAAGATCCTCAAGCAGAAGTGCGATGCGCTGAACGCCGAGGATCGCAAGGCGCAAGCGATCAAGAACGAGATCGAGCAGTTTTGCGCGTCGCTCGAGCGGCATACTCAGCGGACTTACGACTCGTTTTACACATCGGCGTTCGAGCGTCTGAAGACCCGCTGGCATTCGCTCACTGCGCAGCCCGCTGCCGATGTTGAACAACGTGCCAGGCAGGCCATCGAAAGCTGCCAGGGAATCATCGAAGCGCATCGGCGCCAGGCTGAGCGGCAAGCCGCCGAGGCGGCGGCGCTCGAGGCGGCTCGTGAACTGCAGAAGCGCGAGCGGGAGGCGGCAACAGCCGCGGCCGATGCAGCGGCCGCCGCGCGGGCCGAAGCGGAAGCCCGCTTGCGGGAAGAGTCGGCGCTGATTCGCGAAGCTGAGGAAAAGGCACGCGCAGAGAAGCGGGCCGCGCAAGAGCAGCTGTTTCGGCAAATTGGCGGATTGATGCGCATGGCCAATGCCGCGCTCCAGGATGGAGGCACGCAAAGGGCGGCGGGGCTGCGACGCGCGATCGACGAGAAGTTGCCGGCGGCGCCCGCGCTGCCCACCTCTCTTTCCCGCCAGCTGCAGCTGCTCGATGAGAAGTTAAATGAGCTCAAGCAGTGGAAGGACTATGCCGTTGCGCCCAAGCGTCTCGAGCTCATTGCGGAAATGGAGGCGCTGATCGGTTCGGCGCAAGGGCCCAAGGCGCTGGCCGACCGCATCAAACAGCTGCAGCAGCAATGGCGGACGATCGGCAAAGGGATCGTGAGCGAGGCCCCTGAGGAGTGGGAGCGGTTTCACCAGGCTTCACAGGCCGCCTATCAACCCTGCCGTGAGCACTTCGAGGCGCAGGCAAAGCTGCGGCAGCAGAACCTCGACAATCGCAAGACCGTGCTCGAGCGATTGATCGCGTTCGAAGCCGCGCAAAACGGGGACAATCCGGACTGGCGCCTGCTGGCCAACGTTTTGAGTGACGCGCCGAAGGAATGGCGTCGCTATTTTCCGGTCGATCGCGAAGCCGGCCGCAGCCCACAAGAGGAATTCGAGGGATCGATGGGGCGATTGCAAGCCAAGCTCGACGCCTGGCATGAAGGCAACGTGGCGGACAAGCAATCGCTCATCAAGCGCGCCCGGCATTTGCTTACCCAAGAGGATGGCCGTGAAGCCATCGACGCTGTGAAGCGGCTGCAAGTCCTGTGGAAGGAAACCGGTCCTGCGCCCGGTGCTCAAAGCCAGTCTCTGTGGAATGAATTTCGCGAAGTGTGCGACGCGGTTTATCAGAAGCGGCAGCAGGCCTACGCGGAATATACCGCGGGGCTCGAAGCCAACAAGCTCAAGGCCGCCGCATTGTGCGACGAGGCGGAACGCGTTGCTGCGTTACTCGGGGTTCCCCTGCTGGAGGGAACCGCGAAAATACCGGAGTGGCGCAGCGCATTTGCGGCGCTCGACGAAATGCCGAGGACCGAGGCTCGTGGGCTGCACGCTCGGTTCGAGCGCGCCATCGATTTGTGCAGGGCTCGAGTGGCGGAGCAGCAGCTGCGCGATACGCAGCAATCGTTCACGAATTTGTTCGAGGCCTCTCGAAACATCAACGCCTATGAGTGGGCGGTGTTGCGAGGTGCCGAATCCTCCGATCGAGAAACGTTGAAGCAATCGGCCGAGAGTTTTATCGCCGGCGTTCGCCAATGGCCAAAAGAGGGGCTCAAGGCAATCAAGGACGGCCTGGCGCAGTCAGGCGCCGGTGCCGAGGCCGATTTGGAGGCCCGCGAGAGGGCGTTGAGACTGTTATGCGTCCGCGGCGAAATACAAAGCGAGCTGCTCACGCCGGCCGAAGATGAGGCGTTGCGCCGAGAGCATCAGGTGCAAAGACTGATGCAGGGAATGGGTCAGGGAGTCGGCGCCGATCATGGAGATTGGAACGCCATGGCGCTCGAGTGGATCCGGATCGGTGCCGTAGCGCCGGATTTGCACGACAATTTGCGCGAGAGATTCATGCGCTGCTGGGAAAAGAGGCCGGTGGCCGGCTCTGCGCCGCCCGCGGCCTTCCCGGAGGATCGCGCCGATCATCGCAAATCTCATGACGGCCGGCCCGGAAAGCCTCGCCGTGATGAGCGCGACCGGTCAAACGCTGGGTATAGGCGTTAGTTGAACTTCGAAAGCCGAAGATTCCTCACCTGCCCGGTGCCTGCACGGCGTTGTTTTCGACCTCCTTGACTTCGTCGGTCCAGACTTTGAACACCTGAAGATAATTTGGCCCGAACGCAGTGCTGATCGCGACATCGGCGGCGTCGCGGCCGCGGGCGATCAATATTCTGCCGATGCGACTCTGATTGTTGCGCGGGTCGAAAGTATGCCAGGCACCCCCTATGTACGCTTCCAGCCAACCCGCAAAATCCATGGGCGCATCGGATACCGGCACGCCGATATCGGGGAGATATCCGCTACAGTAACGCGCCGGGATATTGAGGCAGCGCAGCAGCGCAATCGCCAGGTGCGCAAAATCGCGGCACACACCCCGGCGTTCGGAATAGGTCTCGAATGCCGTCTTTGTCGGGCAGGCGAAGTGATAGCCAAAGGCAATGTGCCGGTGCGCGAAATCGCATACTGCTTGCACCCGTGACCACCCGGGCGTCATGTGACCAAACAGGCGCCACGCATCATCCATCAACCGCTGCGTCTCGCAATAGCGGCTTCCGAGCAAATACAGGAGCGAGTCGTGAGGCAACGACTCGATTGGATGTTCCTGAGCATGCGCACAGCTGGGATCAGGCAGACCACTATCTGAAATGAGTCCGTCCGCCGTTATGCGAATTCCGCCGGTGGGCGCCACGATGCGGGTGCAGGCGTTGCCGAACGCGTCGACATAGGTGTCGAGCGGTACCTGAGGTGTCGTCGACATTTGATCCGGGCGCACCAAATCCGCGCTCCGGCTCGGGTGCACGTGAAGCATGAGGATCATCGGAACCGGCTGCTGGCACGAGTACACCAATTCATAGCCGAAGCGGATGTTCATTTTCAATTTATGGCATGGGAAACGGAGTCATTTCGTAGGAATTCTTGCCAACTGCGCGTAGGTGCCCGTCGCAAGGCGAGGGCTCGCGCTTTCCGCTAGTATCGCAGCGGTCCATGAAAACCTTCCACTGCACGCATTGCCAGAATCTGATCTTTTTCGAGAACGTGCGTTGCCTGAATTGCGGCCACTCGCTGGCTTTCCTGCCTGACCTGGGATTCATGGGGGCGCTGAACCAACACTCGGATGGGCTCTGGAGAGTCGAACCCGATGCCCCCGGTTCCCGCGGCTATCATCTTTGCGCAAACTACGATCAGGTCAGCGTGTGCAATTGGGTGGTGCCGCTTGATGAATCGAGCGAATTTTGCCGTTCCTGTCGTTTGAACCGGATCATTCCGGATCTATCGAGCGAGCGCAACCGAATTGCCTGGTTTCGGCTCGAAGTAGCCAAACGCCGCATGCTTTACACACTGCTCGGCTTGAGCCTACCCGTCGTGCCGAAGGACGGTAACGGCGGTTCCGGGCTCGCGTTCGAGTTCCTCGAGGATTCCAGTAACGCGGATGCAAAGCGGGTGCTCACCGGCCAGGACAACGGATTGATCACCATCAACATTGCCGAAGCCGACGATGTTCATCGCGAGAAGGAGCGCACCCTGCAGAAGGAGCCGTATCGCACCCTGTTGGGTCATTTCCGTCACGAGATTGGACACTATTTCTGGGACATGCTGATTGCCGACAACTCGAGCCTCGAGTCCTTCCGCGAACTCTTCGGTGACGAGCGCGCCGACTATCAACAGGCGCTGGATCGGCACTATTCGGAAGGGCCGCCGGCTCGTTGGGAACAGAATTTCATCAGTGCCTATGCCACCATGCACCCGTGGGAGGATTGGGCTGAGTCATGGGCGCACTATCTGCACATGGTGGATGCGCTGGAGACGGCCGGCGCCACGGGCCTCGCACTTCGGCCCAAGCGCAGCGACGAGCCGCGAATGCAGCCGCCACCGGATCCGCTCAATCCCCACTATCGGGATTTCGACGCAATGATCGAGGCATGGCTGTCGCTCACGTACGTTTTGAACAACCTGAGCCGAGGTTTGGGTTTACCCGACAGCTACCCGTTCGTGCTTTCCCCGCCTGCTATCGGCAAGCTTCGCTTCATCCACGCCACCATCGACGAGTATCGGCGGCGCATCCAGTTCGGATCCGCGTAGAATCCAAAGACCCACAGGAGAGAGACGGTGTCGATTCACGTAGCGCTCAATCACGTCATGCGTTACGCCTACGATCGCTCCGTCGGTCTGGGGCCGCAAATCATTCGGCTGCGCCCCGCGCCCCATTGCCGCACCCGCATTCTGTCTTATTCGCTGAATATCAGGCCCGTTGAGCACTATCTCAACTGGCAGCAGGACCCGCAGTCGAATTACCTGGCACGTGTGGTGTTTCCAAAGCCGACGCAGGAGCTGCGCCTCGAGGTGGATTTGACCGCGGAAATGGCCGTGCAGAATCCTTTTGATTTCTTTTTGGAGCCCTACGCCCAAACAATTCCCTTCAAGTACGATGCGGTCGAGGAACGTGAACTCGCTCCGTTTTTGATTGCCGGTCCGTCAACGCCGCCGCTGGCCAAGTATCTCGCCACGGTCTCGCGCGAGCCCCGCACCACCATCGATTTTCTGGTGGAGTTGAATCGGCGTCTCGCCGCCGAAGTGCGCTATGTGATCCGTCTGGAGCACGGCGTGCAGTTGCCTGAAGAGACCCTCGAGAAACGCTCCGGCTCGTGCCGTGATTCGGCGCTGTTGCTGGTTCAACTGCTGCGGCATCTGGGGATTGCCGCGCGCTTCGTGTCCGGCTATCTCATCCAGCTCGTGGCGGATGCGAAACCGACGCAGGGACCGGCTGGCCCGAGCCATGACTTCACCGATCTTCACGCGTGGTGCGAGGTGTACCTGCCGGGCGCCGGTTGGATCGGATTGGATCCGACTTCCGGCCTGCTTACCGGTGAGGGCCACATTCCGCTCTCCTGTACGCCGGATCCGCAATCCGCGGCGCCGCTTTCGGGCGCCGTGGATCCTTGCGAGACGAGCTTCGAATACGCGATGAAAGTCGAGCGAGTGTGGCAGGCGCCGCGCGTCACCAAGCCTTATTCGGAAGAGCAGTGGACGGCGATTGATTTGGTGGGCAAGCGCATCGACCAAGAATTGCACGCAAAAGACGTGCGGCTCACGATGGGAGGGGAGCCCACCTTTGTCTCACGCGAGGATACGCTGGCGCCGGAGTGGAATACGGAGGCGCTCGGCGAGAACAAACGCAAGATCGCCGCGAAGCTTTTCCGCGAACTCAAAGCGCGTTACGCTCCCCAGGGGCTTTCGCACTTCGGTCAGGGGAAATGGTATCCCGGCGAACAGCTTCCGCGTTGGTCGTTGAATTGCTTCTGGCGCAAGGATGGGGAGGCGATTTGGAGCGAAAGCGCCCTAATTGCCGACGAGACGCATCACTATCCGGATGCAGGCGCAAACGCGTCTCGTTTGCTGCGCGCCGTGGCCGAGCGCCTGGGCGTTTCCACCGAGTATGTGTTCCCCGCCTATGAGGATGTTTTCCATTACCTCCTGCGCGAGCGCAAGCTGCCTTCCAACGTCGATCCCGCGAATTCGAAGCTCGCCGATCCCCTCGAGCGGGCACGGCTGGCGCGCATCTTGGATGGCGACCTGGGCGATCCGGTCGGGTACGTTTTGCCCATCGCCCGGGCCGCCGAAGGCTCATCCTGGCAAAGCGGCCGCTGGTACTTACGCCGTGAGCGCTGCTACCTGATCCCCGGCGATTCACCGATCGGCTATCGACTGCCTCTGGATTCGCTGCCGGCGGTCAGCCCGACCGACTTTCCGCACGTGTACCCGCCGGATCCAACCCAGGAGTTCGGGGCGCTTGCGCCGCATAAGGGATTATTGGCTGACGCCAAGACAGCCTCCCTCTCTCGGAGAAAATCGGCAATTCCCGACGCCGCCGCGGCGCCAATCCAGGAAGGGGCGCCCATCATTAGAACTTCGCTGTGCGCACAGCCGCGCGGCGGCGTGCTGTACGTATTCATGCCGCCGGCGGGCAGCCTCGAAGATTATCTGCAGATCGTCGCGGCGCTGGAGGCGAGCGCGCAGGCTCTGGCTCAACCGGTGGTGCTCGAAGGCTACGAGCCTCCCCAGGATCCACGGCTGCTCAACTTCAAGGTCACACCTGATCCGGGTGTGATCGAAGTGAATGTGCAGCCGAGCGGAAGCTGGGATGAGCTTGCCGCACACTGCACGCATCTCTACGAGACCGCGCGCGAATGCGGGCTGCGCTCGGAAAAATTCATGATGGACGGGCGGCACATCGGAACGGGCGGCGGCAATCATATCGTGATGGGCGGAGCGACCCCGCAGGATTCTCCCTTCCTGCGGCGCCCGGATTTGCTTCGAAGCCTGATCAGCTACTGGCACAATCATCCGTCGCTGTCGTATTTGTTCTCCGGACTATTCATTGGTCCGACCTCCCAGGCACCGCGGGTGGATGAGGCGCGTAATGACTCGCTGTACGAACTCGAGATCGCATTCCGGCAATTCCCGGAAGTCGGAGCCGAGGTGGCCCCCTGGCTCGTGGACCGGCTGCTGCGTAATCTGTTGACTGACGTGACCGGCAATACTCATCGTGCCGAATTCTGCATCGATAAACTGTATTCGCCAGACACCTCGAGCGGCCGTCTCGGTCTTCTTGAGATGCGCGCCTTTGAAATGCCGCCACACGCGCGGATGAGCCTGGCTCAGCAGTTGCTGCTGCGTTCGTTCATAGCCCGCTTCTGGACCGAGCCATATGCTCCTACGCAGCTGACGCGTTGGGGAACGCAGCTCCATGACCGGTGGCTGCTGCCGCATTTCATTCTCGAGGATTTCTCGGATGTCATTCGGGAGCAGAAGCTTGCCGGCTTCGACATGAGTGTCGAATGGTTTGCGCCGCACTTCGAATTTCGTTTCCCCATGCTGGGCGAGATCGCCGTGCGGGGCGCGTTGCTCGAGCTGCGCCAGGCGCTCGAGCCCTGGCACGTCATGGGTGAGGAGGGCGTACCCGGCGGCGCGGTGCGGTATGTTGATTCGTCGCTTGAGCGCGTCGAGGTGAAGGTCACCGGCCTCATGCCTGATCACTACACGGTGACCTGCAATGGCCACGCCATCCCGTTGCGGCCGACGGGACGCGAAGGGGAGTTTGTGGCCGGTGTTCGCTTCCGCGCCTGGAAGCCTTGGTCCGCGTTGCACCCGACAATCGGTATTCACTCGCCGCTGACATTCGATATAGTCGACACCTGGATGAAGCGATCGGTAGGAGGGTGTCGATACCATGTGGTGCATCCAGGCGGCCGCAGCCATGAGACACTCCCCGTGAACGCCTTCGAGGCTGAAAGCAGGCGCCTTGCCCGGTTCTTCAGGATCGGCCATACGCCGGGCGACATGAGCGTCGAGCCGGCCATACCTGGCGCGGAGTTCCCTTTCACGTTGGATTTGCGAAATCATCGATAAGGATCCGAGACTTGGCAATTACCGCAGCGATCCGCATCGCTACGACGAGCTTTTGGACGGCGGAGGACAGGTCCGAGGCCATTGGCAGACGCTGATCGAAGGGCTTCTTGAAGACGACGCACAAGCCGCCCGGCACGCCACCGAATTCACGCGGCGGATGATTGTCGAGAACGGCATCACCTACAACGTGTATGCCGATCTAAAGGGTCGAGACCGTCCTTGGGTTCTCGATCCATTGCCTTATCTCATTTCAGCTGAGGAATGGCAGGCGATCGAAGCGGGCATTGCGCAGCGCGCGCGCCTGTTGAACGCCGTGTTGGTCGATCTTTACGGTAAGCAGGAACTCCTATCCCGAGGAGCACTGCCCCCCGAGATCCCGTTCGGCCATCCCAATTTTCTCTGGCCCTGCACCGGTGTAAAACCACCGGAGGATCGATGGCTCTCAATCTACGCAGCTGATTTGGCGCGCTCGGCGGATGGCCGCTGGTGGGTCCTCGCCGACCGCACGCAGGCGCCGTCGGGGCCGGGGTATGCGCTCGAAAATCGCCAGATCGTGCGCCGTGCGTTTCCGCACCTGGCGCAATCGATGGACGTGCGGCCGCTCGGCGCCTTCTTTGCGGCGCTTCGCGACGAACTGTTGCGCGGCGCCGAGGAGGAGGCGCTGGCCGTGGTTCTCACGCCCGGCTCGTTCAACGAAACGTATTTTGAGCACGCATATCTGTCCCGCCAACTCGGCTTTCCCCTGGTCGAAGGACACGATCTGACCGTGCGCGACGAGACCGTGTATTTGAAGACGCTCTCCGGCCTCAAGCGGGTGCATAGCATCCTGCGCAGACTCGATGATGATTTTTGCGACCCGATGGAGTTGCGTGCCGATTCGACCCTCGGTGTGCCGGGGTTGCTCGCCGCCGCGCGCAAAGGCAATGTGGTCGTTGCGAACGCGCTCGGCAGCGGGGTACTGGAATCGGCGGCGTGGCTCGGATTTCTGCCGGCCATCGCCGAACAACTCATCGGTGAGAAACTGCGCCTGCCGTCGGTGGCGAGCTGGTGGTGCGGCGAGCCTCCGGCCTTCGAATCGGTAATCGCGAATCTGACCAATTTGGTCATCAAGCCGTCGTTTCCGAATCAGAAACTCGGCCCTGTCTTCGGCAGTGAACTCGACGCCGATGAACGCCAGACGCTGATCGCCCGCATTCGGGCACGTCCGCACGCCTTCGTCGCGCAGGAGCACCTCGCGTTTTCCCAGGCGCCCGTCTGGTACACGAAAAATTCCGACGGATTTTCCGCGCGCGCCTTGGGAATTCGCGTGTATGCCATTGCGACCCCGACGGGCTATCGCGTGATGCCCGGCGGACTTGCGCGCTTCGCATCCGACTCGCATGCGGAAATCGTATCCATGCAGCGCGGCGGCGGCAGCAAGGATATCTGGGTCTTGTGCGATTCCGAGGCGGCATCCGAGGAGGCGAAGGCACCCATTGCCCGCGCCGACCGCGCGTTCCACGGTCACCATGATCTGCCCTCAACGTTGGTCGAAAACTTATTCTGGATGGGCCGCTACGCCGAGCGCTGCGATTACAAAACGCGATTGCTGCGTGCCACGTTGGGACTCAGGCGCAATCTCCCGTTCCGCGCGCAAGCGATGGAAATATGCAAGCATTTTGGAGCCTCGGTGGTGTTCGACACCGAAAAGCGCTTCACCTTGACCGGAGACATCGAACGCCTGGGCGAATGCGCGACCCAGGTAAGGGGCAGTCTTTCCACGGAGAACTGGCGGGCGCTGACGGTTCTGCAACGCGACTTCCGGCGCGCCGCCGCTGCGCGCAGCGACCCTCGCGAAACGCTCGACAGTTTGCTGCTGTCGTTGGCAGCACTGGCGGGTTTCGCGCTCGATGACATGACGCAGGATGACGGTTGGCGACTCATGATGATTGGACGTCGATTGGAGCGATTGCAGTTTCTCGCGAATTTGCTGTCGCGGCGCTTGATCAGCGCGGGGACGCCGCTTCGACAGGAACTCGAATGGATATTGGAGATCGGCGACAGCGCGATTACCTACCGAACGCGCTACCGTGCGCCGCCGGTGTGGGATACCACCATCGATCTTCTGGTCTACGATGAAAGAAATCCGCACGCTCTCGCATTCCAATGGCGCACCATCAATACCCTGCTCATAGAAGTCGCGGAGTCGTTGGGTTTCAAGCCGCAGGAGACCCTCTACGAGGCAGTTTCCAATTTGCTGGAGGTCAAGTATGCCAATAGCAGCGGCGAGTTCGACATGCAGCATGGCGCGCAACGCCTCGCGGACAGCCTCCAAAATCTGATGTCCGCCGCAGCTCAGCTCTCTGACCAGTTGACCTCGCAGCATTTCTCGCACATCGATTTCGATTTGCGCGCCGTATCCGCATGACGCGCTACGCGGTGACCCACGCAACGGTATATGAATACGGGGGCGACGTGTCGCACTCGCATCATCTGCTGCACCTGAAGCCTCGCGAGTTCGCGTTCCAGCATTGCCTCGAACATTCGCTCGCGCTCGAGCCGCAGCCCAGTTCTGTGCGCGAGGATCTCGACGCCTTCGGCAACTCGATCGCACGCCTCGAATACGACCGATCGCATGAACGGCTTGCCGTCATCGCGCAGATGCAGGTCGAGATTTTCCCCCGCCGCAACGATTCGCTCGAATCCGCCGAGCCATGGGATGCACTTCGCGATCGCCTGAGCTACCACGCCGCCCCCGTGCCCGCGGCAGATCTTGAGGCCTGCCGGTTCCGGATGCGATCGAGCCATGTGCTTCTCAAGCAGTCATTCGAGAACTACGCCCGGGACTGTTTCGAACCCGGCCGCTCGATCGCGGTCGCATCCAATGAACTCATGCGCAAGATCCATCGTGAGTTCAAATACGTTGCCGGCTCCACGACCAATCGAACTTCGATTGTCGAGGTTCTCAAGAACCGTCGCGGCGTTTGTCAGGACTTCGCGCATTTCATGATCGCCTGCGTGCGATCTTCCGGCCTTGCCGCCCGCTATGTAAGCGGCTATATCCGAACCGTCCGCAAGGGCGGCGAAGCGGCAGTCGGCGGAGATGCCTCGCATGCCTGGGTATCCGTCTACTGCCCGCCGTTCGGCTGGCTGGATTTCGATCCGACCAACAATTGCATGGTCGGCGAAGACCACGTCACGCTGGCATGGGGGCGAGACTTCGGTGACGTCTCGCCGCTTCGCGGCATGATCATCGGCGGGGGACGGCACAAACTGCAGGTCGATGTGCGCGTGCAGCCGCTGTCATAGGCGCGACTCCTGCCGCTGCATCTCCATGATGGCCGATGCCGGCAGCATCATGTTCGCGTTGAGATGAGCCGCGTCAGCGCCTGTCGTGCCACCCGCCACCGAGCGCCTTGAATACCGCGATCTGATCCTGAACGAGCGCGGTGTCGGACAAGGCGACGGAAGCGTCGACGGAGATCAACGACTGTTCGGTCGTAAGCAGATCGAGATTGGTCAATGCGCCGGCGAGAAACTGGTCGTCCGCCAGATCGAAGGCTTTTTGCGCCTTGTCTTGCGCATCTGCCAAAGCTTGGCGCCGATCGAGTTCCGCGCCGTAGGACGACAAGCTTTGCTCGGTTTCCTTGAGAGCCCGCAAGACCGCGGCGTCGAAGCCGGCGAGCGCCGCGTCCGCGCTCGCCTGAGCCTGTCGCACGCGCGCGCGCGGCCCCGCTTGGTTCGGAAAGCTCCACGCAATGCTCGGGCCGACGCCCCAGGCCCGAGCATCATTCGTGGTCAGTTCTGGAAATGTCGCGCTGACTCCGCCGAAAAATCCCGTGAGGCTGATTCGCGGATAAAGGTCGGCGGTGGCGACGCCAACGCGCGCGGTGGCGGCGGCGACGCGACGTTCCGCCTGGCGAATGTCCGGCCGGCGCCTCAAGAGTTCGATGCCGTCGCCCACGGGGATGAGGGCATCCAGATGCGGCGGCCGAACACAGGCCAGCGCTTCCGTCGGAGCGTGAGCGGGTGTCCGGCCGAGCAGCGCTGCGAGTTCGAACATCGCGGCCTTTCGTTGGCTCTCCAAGGGAGGAATGCTCGCGCGCACTTGTGCGACCAATCCCTGCGCCCTGACGACGTCGAATAGCGAATTGGCGCCGGCGTCGTGGCGCTGCACGGTGATGTCGGCTTCGCGGCTGACGACATCGAGCGAATGACGGGCGACCGAGATCTGTTCGCCGAGCGCGCAGATCTCTGCATAGGCGCGTGCGGTCTCGGCGGCGACCGTGATCTTGACGGCATCTCGCGAGGCTGCATTGGCTGCGGCGTCGGCGCGCGAGGCTTCGATGGATCGGCGCACATGGCCGAACAAATCGACTTCGTAAGACACATCCAAGAGCGCGTCGAAGATCCAGGTATTGGCGGGTCGATGGCCGCCAAGTTCTAGGATCTCGTCCGTGACCGGATCGCGGCCGTAAATCCCGCCCGCCTCAAGTTTGGTGTCCGGGTAGCGTGCCGCTTTGACGCCTTCGAGAATGGCGCGCGCTGCCGAAAGATTGGCTTCAGCGATCTTAAGATCGGTATTCGCCGTGAAGGCTTCCTGGAGAAACTGATCGAGCAACGCATCGTGATACAGACGCCACCATTCATCGGGCGGCTGCGCGGAGGTTTCAGCCGTTGGCGTCAATGACACCAGCGGAGCCTGCGCCCCGTCCGCAAGAGCGGGCGGCTGGTAGCGCGGCCCGACCGTGCAGCCGAACAGTGCGGCGAGTGCGGTCAGGAGCGAGGCCCGGCGCACGTGCGTCATTGAACCAGGATGGCGGATCACGAGGATGCCTCGCGCGCCCCGAAAGGCGACACATGAGAAGCGGGCCCCGGGGGAGCCGCCTTGCGAGTGACGATCACAATGAGCGTGACGGCGGTCAGTGCGGCAATGACGATGAAGCCGTCGATGATTCCCTGCGTGATTGCCGCGCTGCGTATCACACCGCCGAGTACCGCCGCGCCGCGAGCCGGTGCAGAGCTCGGGTCACCGGCCCTGGCGGTGGCTGCCGCATAGGTTTGCAGTCTTTGTATGACCTGCCCGTCGCCGATTTGCACATGCAGACCGAGAAGATTCGAGGCGATTTGCCCGCGCACCCGAATGAGCGTGGCGATAAATGCTTGACCGACTTCACCGCCCATCAGGCGGGCGACTTGCGTCGCCGCACCGAATGTCAGCGCGTCCTGCGGCCGCAGATGCAACACGGCGAAGAATATCGTGCCCGAGAGGGCAAAACTCTGGCCGACCGCCTGCAACAACTGAGACGGTAGGAACTGGTCCGTGCCCCAAAGCGGCGTGAGGCCGTAGGCGACCATGAGGCAGGCAATGCAAATGCACATGAAGCCGAAGGAAGCGACCAGCCGCGGATCGGTCCGGCGCAACAGATACCCGGCAGCGACGCACACGAGCATCTGGGGCACGGCAATCCACACCAGGGTCTGGCCCACCTCGAGCGCCCGGAAACCGCGCACGACCTGGAGAAACTGCGGAATGGCGTACGCGGTGGACAATATGGTCAGGCGCAGGAAGGCAATCAAAAGCAACAGGCGCGGAAGCGGTGTTGCGAGCAAGACCTTCAAATCCACACCGGGGTGGGGGATACGCGATTCGTGAATCAAGAATCCGACCAGCAGCACGGCGCCGGATAGCATCAGACCCCACACCAATCCTGAATTGCTCCAGTCGAGCCGGTTGCCCTGGTCCAGGGCGGCATAGATCAGCGCCAGACCGATGCCGCCGGTGGCGAGTCCGAAAATATCCGCAGGCGGCGGCTTCGGATTCACCGGATCGGGACTGACGCCGAAGCGCAGACACAAGGCCATACCGACGGCCAGCGGTACGTTTTGCCAAAAGATCCATATCCACGAAAGATGCTCCAGATACCATCCCTCCAACGAGGCCGAGACATTCAGCGACACCTCCAGGTTCAAGGCATAGACGGCGACGCCGTAGGCCCATACTTTGGGCGGCGTGTTTCGCAGCACGAAACTCAAGGTCAGCGGCACGAAGAAGCCTGAGGCGAGACCGCTGGCAAACTGCAGCGTCAGCAGCGTGTGCAAATTCGTCGCGAACGGCTCGATCGAGGAAATCACCGCCAGCGACGTGGCCGCACCTATGAGAACCCGCCGGGGGCCGTAGATCCCGCCGACCCAGATGGCCACGGGGGCAACGAGCATTTGCCCGGTGCTGAGCGCCGTCGTGATCCACGCGCCCTCATCAAAGCCGGCGTGCAACGCGCCGCGGATATCCGCGATGCCAAAGGTGGACAGGCGCGTGTTCAATGTGGAGATGAAGGTGCCGATCAATACCGCCAACAAGCCCATCCATGGAATCGTCGTGGGTGGGGCCGGGGCCGGTACCGCGGGCTCGCTCATGGCCGCTTGTTGGAATGGGTATCGACGCGGGCAATGACCGACATGCCGGGACGCAGCAGGTCCGTGAGACCATCGGCGTCGTCAATCGCAATTTTCACGGCGATACGCTGAACGACTTTCGTGAAATTGCCCGTGGCATTGTCCGGCGGCAGCAGCGCGAATTGCGAACCCGCGCCCGGGGCAAACGCGATCACATGCCCGCGCATTCGACGGCCGGGAAAAGTGTCCACGGCGATGTCGGCGCGCTCGCCGACGCTCATGTGAGTCAACTGCGTTTCTTTGTAATTCGCGATTACCCAGACATGCGGCAGCGGCGTCAGCGTGGTGATTTGAGTGCCGACTCCGACGAACTGCCCCGGCTTCACCTGGCGCTGCCCGAGGACGCCGTCCTGCGGTGCCAGAATGCGCGTGTACGAAAGGTTGAGCTGTGCGATTTGCAAACCCGCCTTTTGCGCAGCCACCGCGGCCTCAGCCTGGGCTTGTTGCGCGGCGAGGACGTCGAGCTGGCGGGCCGCGGCACTGTGCTGTGCACGGGCCTGATCCAACTGTGCGGCGAGCTGCGCATGTGTGGTTTGCAGCTTCTCGCCAGCCTCGGTCGATGAGGACCCGGTTTTGAGCAGCCGCTCTTGACGCGCCAAATCACGCGCGTTTTGCCCAACATTGGCGGCGACCGACTCGACCGTCGCCTTGGCCGCGTGCACGTTGGCGTCCTGCAATTGCCGTTGCGCTCTGAGCGCCTCGACTTGCGCGCCAGCGGCCGCAATGCCTGCGGTGATTTGCGCAACCGCAGCTCGATAATCATCATCGACGATTTCAGCCAATAGCTGGTCGGCGCGAACACGCTCGAAATCCTGCACGGGCAGCGCCCGGACGTAGCCGGCGACCTTGCTTGCAACCGGGGTCAGATCGGCCTGAAGATAGGCATCATCGGTGGATTGCCACTGCGCGTTGCCCTCCCAACGATTCCAGCGGGTGGTGATGACGATCAGCAGCGCGAGCGCGACGAGAAAAATCAGCGTGCGCCAGATGTAGTCGTGCCGAAAGGCTGCTTTGAGGCCATTCCAAGATAGCGCCACGATGTCCCCGAATCTGTCCCCTTCAACGCTACCTTATACCAGTGCGCTTGCGGATGGTCTTGGTTATGGAGACCGCCCCCATCCACAGGGGGCGCCTGGCGCGCCCCTGCTTTGCGTGCCGCTCATGCCGGCTTCTTCCCGGATAACACGTCGCGGTCGATCGGCAACCGCCGCAACCTTATGCCCGTCGCCGCGAACAGTGCGTTGCCGAGCGCGGCGGACGCGGCCGTTGTTCCGGCCTCGCCGATGCCGCCCGGAGCTTCGCCGCTCTTGATGACATGCACTTCGATTTGCGGCATTTCATTGATTCGCAGTATGCGGTAATCGTTAAAGTTACTCTGCTGTACGCGGCCCTTCTTGATGCTGATGTCGCCGTAAAGCGCCGCGGTCAATCCGAAGACCATGCCACCCTGCAATTGCGCGATCACGGTATCCGGATTTACGGCGATCCCGGTATCCACCGCCATGACGACCCGTTGCACGCGCACCGCGCCGAACTCGTCCACCTGCGCCTGCGTAACCGTTGCGATGTAACTGCCGAACGCCCCCTGAACCCCGATGCCGCGTCCCGTGCGCGCGGGCAGGGGACTGCCCCAGCCGGCCTTTTCCGCCGCAAGATCCAGGGCCGCGCGGAGGCGTGGCGCCTTGTCGAGGTGCTCGCGGCGAAAAGCGACCGGATCCTTGTTGGATTTCTTGGCCAATTCGTCGATGAAGGTTTCGATGGCGAACACATTGTTGTTGGGACCCACGCCGCGCCAGAAGCCCGTCGGTACCGCGGGCGGTTCGTCGCGTACATATTCCACCCGCAGATTGGGAATGTCGTAGGGGAGGTCCGCGCCGCTGTCAATGGCGTCGACATCAATTCCCTTTTGAAACGCCGGCGGCAGCCAGCGTGCAATTATGGCGGACCCGGTGATGCGATGCTTCCAACCGACGATGCGTCCATTCGAGAGGCTGGCGGACATTCGATCCAGATATACCGGCCGGTAGATGTCGTGTTGGATGTCCTCCTCGCGGGTATAGACTATCTTTACCGGGCCGTCGACCTGCTTGGCGACCCGTACTGCTTTTTCAATGAAGTCCACCTCCAGGCGTCTGCCGAATCCGCCGCCGATGAGTTGGTTGTGCACCGTCACCTTGTCCAGCGGCAGGCCGGTGACTTTCGCCGCCACCGCTTGCGCCCTCGACAAAACTTGAATGCCCACCCAGACCTCGCAAGACGTGGGGGTGACATGCACGGTGCAATTCAGCGGCTCCATGGTGGCGTGCGCGAGAAACGGCATTTCGTAGATGGCCTCGTGCAATTCACCTTGGGACAATGCCTTCGCCGCATCGCCTTGAATTTTCGCAACGGCACCTTCCTGCTGACTCGCCGCGCGAATTTGCTTCCAAACATCGGCGGAGGAGATGGCGGCATTGGCACCCTCGTTCCAAGTGACATTGAGCGCCGCCAGACCTTGTTTTGCCGCCCACATGTGATCACCGATCACGGCAACCAAATCATCGAGTACCACCACCTGCCGCACACCGGGCAAGGTCTTCGCTTTGCTGTCATCGACGCTCGCTATCTTGCCGCCGAATACCGGGCAGGCCGCGATCGTTGCGAACTTGACCCCCGGCGGCATGACATCGATGCTGTAGACCACCTTGCCGTTGACCTTGTCCGGCGTGTCGAGCCGCTTCAGCGGTTTGCCGACCAGCTTGAAATCCTTCGGGTCCTTCAGGGTAGGGTTCTGCGGCGCCGTTAGACCGTTGGCACGGTCGACGAGAAGCGCGTAGGGAAGCCGCCGGCCGCTGGCGTCGTGGATCGCCGTGCTGCCGTCGGTGCGAATGCCGGCCGCGTCCACCTTCCAGATCTGCGCAGCAGCCAGGACCAACATGGCACGCGCGCCGGCGGCGGCCTTGCGCAACGGCATCCAAAATGCCCGAACAGAATTGGAATTCCCGGTGACCTGAATGCCAAAGGTTGGGTTGCCATAGAGCTTGTCATTGGGCGGTGCCGCTTCCAGGACCACCTGATCAAAGGCGGCATCCAACTCCTCCGCCAAAATCATCGCGACCGCCGTGTATATTCCCTGTCCCATCTCCACCTGCGGCATGATCAGCGTGATCTTGCCCTTGCCGTCGATACGAATGAAGGCGTTGGGGGCGAACACCGCTTTCTCGCCGCCGGCCGCTGAGGCATCCTTCAGCGGCACGTGAAAGCCGACCAACAACGCGCCGCCCACGCCTAGACCCGCTTCCAGAAAAGTGCGCCGTGTCACCGCGCGCTCGGCCTCGGGATTCAGCCGCCCGGTCGCTAATTTGGTCATCGAGGTCTCCCCTAGGTCGCTTGCGCCGCTTTTTTGATGGCCTCGCGAATGCGCACATAGGTGCCGCACCGGCAGATATTGCCGGCCATCGCCGCATTGATGTCGGCATCACTGGGATGCGGAGTCGTGCGCAGCAGCGCGCTGGCCGACATGATCTGTCCTGACTGACAGTAGCCGCACTGAATGACCTCCAGGTCGAGCCAGGCTTTCTGAATGCGACTGCCCTCCGGCGAGTTGCCGATTTCCTCGATCGTCGTGATGTTTCTCTGGCCAATGGTGCCGATGGGTAAAACGCATGATCGCACCGCCACGCCGTCCAGATGTACGGTGCACGCACCGCACTGTGCGATGCCGCAGCCAAACTTGGTGCCGGTCATCCCCAAAACATCTCGAAGAGCCCAGAGCAAGGGCATATCACCGGGAGCATCTACGGCTTTCGATTCGCCGTTAATTTTTAATGAAATCATACGTCCCCTCACCCCCGCAGACGGCAGTTTCTCAGGCTACCTGTCCAATCGCACGAGCGTACCCCCCTATCGGGGGGGATACAATTTTTTTACACACGCCGCCGCGAAAGCAACGGCTTTTTTACGGCGTTCGCGACTATCGTCTCCAATCATGAGCAACCGGCCGCGCCTGCGACAAGTCATTCTAGGGCTGGTGGTCCTGGCCGCCGTCGCGCACGCCAACCTCGCGACCGACCTGACCGGCAGAGCTCCCAATACTTTCGGCATGACGCGGCTCGGGCGCGACTTGCTGCGAAAATCGATTGGTGAACCCTGCGGTCGCCCCGACCACATTTGCACTTTTTTTACAGATCATAAAGGCGAACCGACAACAATTTTACGCCCGCCGCTCTAGGGTATTGAAATGACCGATCCCAGCACCGCGCTTCTGGTCGAGGATGAAGGGCAGATTCGGCGCTTTGTCCGTACCGCACTGGAGCGCGAAGGCTGGGTCGTGCACGAAGCCGCAACGATGCGGCAGGGCTTGGCGGACGCGAGCAACCGCAAGCCCGACCTCATCATTTTGGATTTGGGCTTGCCGGATGGAGACGGAATGGACCTTCTCCGTGATTTGCGCAGCTGGTCCAACACCCCGGTTCTGGTTCTGTCGGCCCGCGTAAGCGAGCACGACAAGATCAGTGCACTGGACGCGGGTGCAGATGACTATCTGACCAAGCCCTTCGGGGTCGGCGAACTCTTGGCCCGCGTGCGTGCCGCTTCGCGCCGGCACCGCGACGCCGGCGTCAGCCTGCCGACGATCTTCAACTTTGGCGATGTCAGTCTTGATAGAGATACGCGCACGGTGCGAAAGAACGGCAGTTTGATTCACCTGACGCCGATCGAATACCGCTTGCTGTGTTTCCTGGCGGCCAATGAGGGCAAGGTGTTGACCCATCGCCAAATTTTGAGCGAAGTGTGGGGGCGGGCGCACGTCGCTGATGGTCACTACTTGCGGGTGTACATGGGGCACTTACGTCACAAGGTGGAATCCGATCCCGCCCAGCCGCGCCACATCTTGACGGAGACGGCGGTCGGTTATCGCTTGGTGCAGCAACCCAGGGACTGATCGCCGGCGTTTTTACGCCATTTTTACGGCCTGCACGCCGAATGCAACAGTGTTTTTACATGGCGATCTCTAGAGTGAGCGCCCACAAATCTGCGCCGTGCTGGTGCGCGGTGTTGAACCGTCGAAAGAGGATGAGAAGGAAATGGCGACAATGAAAGCGAAAAACGCTCTGAAAGCCCTGGTTTTATCGATCGTCTCAATCATGGGCGTGGCGCCGCCCGCTTCGGCGGACGAGATCAGTGCGCCGATCAACGCGGCATCTGCGGGGACGATCGTCGGGGTCGTGACCAATGCGGCGAAGAATCCCATCGCGGGGGCGACCGTAACGGCCGTACGCGCGGGCGGCGGCATTCGCTCCACGATATCCGGCAGCGATGGCGTCTACTCGTTTGCCGATGTTGCTCCGGGTTCTTGGTCGCTGACCAGTGCCGTGGAAGGCTTTCCGGACGTGGTCCTGCCGGCCGTCAC